>Ga0208745_1000477_pt1 | contig 10761 bp, 8 predicted proteins | sample CryBogCBH23Jun09_FD_184622 | JGI IMG/M metagenome (GOLD analysis project Ga0208745, IMG submission 184622) | Freshwater microbial communities from Crystal Bog, Wisconsin, USA - CBH23Jun09 (SPAdes) | ecosystem: Environmental > Aquatic > Freshwater > Lake | place: Crystal Bog, Wisconsin, USA... | reverse complement strand
ACTGAAGTAGCTGAATTGGGGCGTGAAACATTTGATGTAGACTCCATCTGCATCTGTCTGCATCAGGGAGACAGAGAGTGAATCATTGTGAATGAACACGTTGCCGATTGGATCGGACACACTGACTTGGATGCGCTGCAAGTTTGTGATGGGGCTTTGAAGACGTAACGCTTCCTCACCCCACGGCTCATAGTCAAACTGCTGAACACCCACAGAGGTGTTGAACAACTGCTGTTGACGTTGCTTCTGTGTCATCACAGAGAAGGACCTACGCGTCGGCTCATTGCCGCCCACATACTGACCAAAGTATTCATTGAGATACAGCATCAGATACGGGTATGTTGAGAATGTCGAGAAGGTCGTGTTGGCAAGGTTTGACTGGATATTGGATGAGATAGAGGCATTCGATCCAGTGGGAATAATCGGCAGATCCAGGAACTGGCGCTGAGGCATCACTGCACGAACCAGGCGGATGGCAGCCACATTACAGGGTGTAAAGACACTTCCGAATCCAGCACCCGATGGAGCAATGCTGTATCCAGTGTCGTAAGCAATAAAGTTCCCGTTGGGTAGACTTGAGTTGTATGCAGGATAGGATACGTTCGACAATGTCCATCCACGTGTATTCGGGATCCCCGGGATTGGTGTTGCCAGAGCTTGCTGTTCAGCTGCAAAGGTTGGCACAAATGGATTGTTCGAATACACAGGTGGGTTGCTCGCATTCGAGCTCTGTGCACCAAATGTAAAAATCAAATTTGAGAAAGGGTTCGGTTGTTTGACCCAGTCACGCTGAGAGGTGTCCATCACAACATATCGCTTGACCACAATCGTCTTGGGCGATGCTTGAACAATCGCAGCATCTGAATGGGATCCAGTGATTTGATCTGTATACGACACAGTGGGAACAGAGTCTCCGGTCCCATTTGAAAAAGGTTCTACTTTTGAGTAGCTTCTTGTCTGTTGCATTTGGATCCGAGGATCATAGTTATAGATTTTTTGCGAAGCCTTGTCTTGTTGAATCAGTAAATCCAGATAACTCATACTCTACTTATTTATACCGCCTCTAAATCTGCGAGCCACATCTTCTCTGCGTTCGTATTCTCCAGCCGGGCGATCTCCTCCTTCAGATCTGCCATATCCTTCTCGTGCTTGGCGATCTTCTCAGCTGTGAACGCTGACACGGGCAGCCGCATAATGTACTCGTAGCTGCCGTCGATGTGCTGATACTCGAGCTCACCCAGGATATTGTCGCACTCCTTCAGGGACTTCTTCTTGAGGTTTGCCTCGGGCTCCTCGGTGATCTGGTCGCGGATGAAGCGGACCACGTTGACGTGATACGGGAGCTTCGCATTCAGCGTCTTGATCTGGTGCTGCCGACGGGTCTCGTAGAGGTTCAGGCGCACAGACCAGAACTCGTTGAGGATGTCATTGAGCGTCTCATACTTGGTGATGATGCCCTTGTGGTTGAAGGCGTGCATATTGGTCGTCTTGACCTTCTCCGTCAGCGACTTGATCAGTGCCTTCTCATCGATGCCCTTGATCCGGATGTTGATGTCCTGATCCGTGGACGTGTCTGTGAAGTCCTTGATGCGACCCTCCGCCAGCTCCTTCTCCAGCCACTCGCGGTAATCGGCTGTCCACGTGCCAGGGGGGAGCTCAGTCACCACAAAGTCGTCCTTCTCCTTACGGTAGACACCGACCACGCCCTCCTCCGTATAGGTGCCCTTGAATCCCTCAAAGTACGGCACGAGCTTCGTATCAGACAGCGGAGTGCCAGACTTAATCTTGCTGACCAGAGCCTTCTTGATCACCTTCGGATCGCACTGTGGGATGTAGGTCGAATAGCCAGTGCCGATGCCACGAGCACCGTTGATCAGTAGCATCGGCAGAACCGGTGCATACCACTCGGGTTCGACCGGCAGACCATCGTCGTCGCGGTACTTGAGGATCTCAAAGTCCTCCTCACGCACGATCTTGCGAATGCGAGGCTGCAGATACGTGTGGATATAACGGGGAGATGCTGCGTCCTTACCACCCTGGATGCGGGTACCGAACTGTCCCTGTGGAACCAGCCACGGGATGTTGTTCGATCCCATAAAGTCCTGCGCCATACCGACGATGGTCTCATTCAGCGAAGCCTCACCGTGGTGGTAGCCAGTGTGCTCAGAGACGTATCCCGCAAACTGCGCAACACGGATCTCCGCCGTTAGATTGCGCTTGAAGGCAGCATACAGGATCTTGCGCTGTGACGTCTTCAGACCGTCCATCACGTTCGGGATTGAACGCTCCAGATTGTAATAGCTGAAGTGGATCAGGTCCTTGTGAATGAAGTCATCATAGGGAACCTTGTTGCCAGCTGGAACCAGCACCGTATGGTCGTAGCCCTTGAGCCACTCCTTGCGATCATCTGCGCGCTGCTTGTTGAACGCCAGGTCGATAGACTTGTCCGACTTCTCGTCGTAGTCAAACCGGACTGCATTGACCTTGCTGAAGTAGTCCTTCGCCTCATCGCGGGTCGACGTGCCAAGTCCCTTGTAATACTTGACCTTCCAGCCCTTCGAACCCTCGCCAGCGCGCCACTGCTCGTACTCATACTGCGAGTAGAACGTCCGATTCTCCTTGCCTTTGTTTGCCTTGACGATCGGCGTCGCCATATAGGTCAGGAACCCAGGGATTCCAATCAGCTCGTGCCAGAGCTCGTGGAACAGATTGATCAACAGACCACGGATGTGACTGCCATCCAGATCCTGATCGGTCATAATCATCACGGATCCGTAGCGCAGATCCTTGACGTCCGTATACTTCTTGCCAGACGTCAGACCGATAATCTTCTTGAGCTCAGCAATCTCCTTGGTCTGCTCCACCTTGGAGTCTGATGTGTCCTTCACGTTCAGGATCTTACCCTTGAGTGGGTAGACGCCGAAGAACCTACGCTGTTCCTGGCTCAGACCGCTGAGAGCCATCGCCTTGGCTGAATCTCCCTCCGTCAGAATCAGCGTGCACTTCGCCGACTCCTTCGTACCCGCGTTCGTTGCATCGTCCAGCTTGGGGATGCCTGTGATACGGCTCTGCTTCTTGCCGTCTGTCTTGCTGTTCTCCTTCGTGTCCTTCGCTGCCTGTGCCTCCAGAATCCGGGGCACGATCGCCAGCTTCGTGACGATCTTCTTCAGTGCATCGTCCGACAGCTTGTAGCTGGATCCGAATGCATTTGACCGGGTCGTCAGCGACTCCTTGGTCTGGCTCGTGAAACTCGGATTCTCGATCATCGAGGTCAGGAAGATCGCCAGATGATCCTTGACTAGGCTCGGCTTGACCTTCACCTTCTTCTTCGTCTCCAGATACTCGACGATATGCGTCACGACCTGATTGGTGACGGCATCGATGTGCGTGCCACCCTTCGAGGTCCAGATGCCGTTGACAAACGACATTGTGAACATCTTATCAGCCGGCGTATCAGCCACCGCAATGTGCCAGCGCTCATTCGGCGTCTCGTAGACTACCGTCTCACACCCGAACGCCTTCGCATACTCCGTCAGGTTCTTGCACTTCACAGCCGTGCCATTCCAGCTGACCTTCACATCCTTGCCCAGGGTCATTGCCAAATCCCAGACACGACGCTCAATCAGGCGCTGCATCCCAGCGTCAATGTTCTCCATTCCGAACCGCGCAAAGTCGGGCGTCCAGTCCACACAGACATAGGACTTGTGCTTGCTTGGCTTCACAATCGGAGTTCCGACATCTGTCATATTCGCCTTGAAGGTCTGGGCATAGATCAGGTTGCGAGGCTGATCCACAACCGTCACGACCATCTGCTTGGCAAAGATGTTCACCAGCTTCACGCCATAGCCGTTCTTACCGCCCACCAGCTTCTTCTCATTCTTGTCGTAGTTTGTCGAGGTCAGCAGCTCACCAAAGATCATCTGCGGAATCCAAGTCTTGTGCTCCGGGTGCTCAGCCACATCAATCGGCTCGCCGTCGTTCTTGATGCTGAACGTGTCAGCCGTGCACGTGATCTCGATCGTCTTCACCGGGTTCGTCGACTGACGGCTGCGCAGGCGCACAACCTGGTCGTGGGCATTGACCAGTAACTCGTCGATCAGCTTGTAGAAGCCAGGATTCACAGGGATCGTAGCCGCCTTGAACGTCTCCTCCTCCCTCAGGTACACTTCCTCAGGTGCCGTCGTCACACTTCCAATGTATGTGTCAGGGAGGTCCAGGATGTGCTCACGGTGCGTCTTGCGCTGGTATGCAGTAGAAAGGTCAGTCATTTTGCTCGTTGGTGAGGACAATAACATTGACTCATTTACTTCCGTTTTAAGTAAGCAATGGCAACTGGACCTCAAGGACACCAGGGATATTATGGACCTGCGGGACCTCAAGGTGCAACGGGTATTACTGGGCAAAAGGGCCGCCAAGGCACACCATATGGACCCACAGGATCATCGCAGTTTGGAGTTAGTGGTCGTATTCCATATTCGATCGTTTCTTCTACCACAATTACAGTTTCTACTGCGGGATATGGAACTCATTATGTTATTACGAATGCCTATCCAACAACATCTATTGTTCTTCCGGGCTCGATGGTATCTGGGGACATAGGTGCCTTCTGGTCTTTTCAGAACAACTCGTCTGGGATTCTTACGATCACATTAACGAATGGAACCGCATCTTACAGAGGGAACCCATCTGCAACTACAATCTACATGGGTGTAAAAAATGGCCTCGCGTTGGTTTACAGTGGAAGCGGAACATCATATATAGTCTTGTAACAAATGGGCGATAATGTCGCTGGACCTTTTGGAGTTCTTGGTCCTACCGGACCAACGGGAATTACAGGTGCAACCGGGTTACAAGGACTTCGTGGACTACAGGGTCCGCCGATTGGACCTACTGGTCCACCCTTTTTACTATCGAATGCTCGACTGAATGTAATTACGCCTTCGTCATCTCCAATTGTATTAACATACTCAACACTCGGATCCTACTACAACATCACGAGTGCCATGACAACAGATGGTACATTTACAATTGCGTTACCATCCTACAGCCCAACATATACAGATAATACACAATCTAGTATCGTAAGTGCATCTGGAAATGGAACGCGAATCTTATATTCCACTAGCATAACACCTCATCTTCTACAGGTGAACTCCATTGTCACCATCAGTGGAATCTCTGATTTTGCAGGTGCAAATCTCACAAATGCAACAGTTGCTACTGTACCCAGTCCAACCACATTTACAATCCTTTCTTCGTTAGTTGGCTCTGGAACATATGGATCTTTTTCAAATACGATTGGAAGTGAAACAGTGTCGCCGTATTATCCTGCACCTGAAACGGCCGGCAAGTCCTGGTTCTTTCGGAACAACTTTTATTACTCATTGACAGCAACGTTGTCAAATGCAAATGGGTCTGTATCCTATCACGGTAGTAATGGAGTAACGTCTATATACATTTCATATGGACAAGGCATAGCTATAACGTATAACGGGTCAAATGGTTTTATCGTGATGTAACAAATGTCGACTGGGCCCACCGGACCGACAGGTTCGACTGGACCTTGGGGACGACAAGGTGCTCAGGGATTCAAAGGACCACGTGGAGTTGTTGGGGCTACCGGATATGGATATGGGACAACAACGGGCCCAACGGGTACTCTTAGTGGACCCGCTGGGTTTAACTATCCGACAAGTACAACTGGAACTGCCTTTTTGACAACCCAAACAATAGGGGTGATTAATGTAATCCCCCAATATGGGCTTGAGCTCGATGTATCCGGAATTGGTGCTGTTCCGTTGGGATCATTTTGGTCATTTTACAATAGTAATGTTGCATCGCGAAGCGCCACTGTTCTTGGAGGAGGACCACCCTATATCAACGCAGGTGGAACAACAGGCTCTAGCTATTCGACTACCGGATGGAGTGGATTTACACTAGTTTATGATGGAAGCAATCTTCTCCCGGTGTAAAGTAGATGCTTGTCAGCACAATACACAAGGTAACTCCTATATCAACTGGTCCAAATCTGATTGCCGGGTCATCCTCTGGTACGTCGGGATTTAGCAACGCTACTGGATCAGCTGCTCGATTTTATGCACCTGGTGGAATTGTTTTGGATGGCTCTGCAAATATGTATGTAGCCGATACAAGTAATCATTCAATTCGTAAGGTAACACCTCTTGGAGTTGTAACTACGTTTGCCGGAACTGGATCGTCGGGATCTACAGATGGAACTGGTACCAGTGCATCGTTTAGTTATCCTAAAGCAGTTGCAATTGATTCGAGTAGCAATGTTTATGTTGCAGATTCGGGTAACAACTCGATTCGCAAAATCACATCTGCTGGAGTCGTAACTACACTGTCATTTCTTGTCCCGAGTGCTCGTGCCCTCTCTGTCAGTAGTAATGGTGGAACAATATTAGCGATTGATGGTGGGTATGGAATCCATATGTATTCAAATGCACTAGATTTTGGCACTCCGTTTACGGGAGGAACCTTTCCAAATGCAACCTCTGTTGCCCTCAAGCCAGATGGTACATTCTACTACTTTCCGGCCCCAAACATCTTTCAGCCAACCATTCCAACGAACGTAACAACTGCCTATCGTATTACATTTGGAGGATATACACAGCTATCACCTCATCCGGGGACTCCGAGTGGAAATCCAGCGGTAATTAACGGTCAGCAGGTAGTTATTGTTCAGTTTAGTTCAAATCCAGGACTTAGTGTCGGTGATATCTTCACATTTGATATCAATGCATACACGGGTCCCCAGGCAGCATATAATGGATACACTGGACAGGTTTGGGCTAGAGATTTAAGCGCAGCTAACAACTTTGCATTTGTATATGCTACTGATGGATCTAAGGGGTTTTATTCAATTGGAACTCCAGTTTCAAGTGCATACCTACTTTCTAGCGGAACTTACTATTCTAATATTCAAGCAGTTCAATCAAGTGGTACTGGAAATTATTCATTCATATATGCTGCCGGAGATCCTGTTCCGAGTAGTGGTTCTTCATGCACACTAGGAGGGTTTACCGGTTCAATGACAGACTGGAACGGACAATTTATTGTAATTGGAATATCCGTAAGCAACTCATATGGAGGCCGTGCATCGGCGTTTGTCAGCCATTCATCGGCTTCTCCTCCTAGCAGTTCAGGCTCTGGATTAGGAACTGGAAATGGTACAGTTTATGCAACTCACGCAACCATATCTTCGAACTATCTAAATCTGGATGGCGTATATTACGGTGCTGGAGGAGCATTTGGATTTTGGTATAACAATTCTCAATTGTTTGTCGGTCAAGGTGGATGCAACATCAACGGATATTCGTTTAGCGGGGACAATGGAACAACAAATTACATAACGTCAACAAATGTTGTTAGTAATTTTATTGCAAAGTCGGAAACTGGTGACGAGCTCTTTGCTACAAATACTGGAAGCAATCAAGTCATTTCCTATTCGAATGTTTACTAGACACTTTCAGTCAATCAACTTTAAGAAACTAATGCCTCCGAGAAAACATCTTCCCGAAGCCCCAGTGATTTTTTCACTCAGGCTTCCGTCCGAAGAGAACATCCCCGTACCTGCAGGGAGTACGACCTCGTTTGTTGATGTGACCCAATGCAGCTGGGCTGAGCCTACGCAGACCACCACCGACTATGCTGAGATCCTGTCCACCGTCGAGACCTCCCGTGTTGCTGAGCGGTTTAATACCGATACGATGAAGGACATCCTCACCCGTACTCGGTCTCCTACGTATGGAGCCACATCCGCCTGTATGTGGTGCTGTCATCCGTTTCCGTGGAAGGCTACTGTTCTGCCCGTGAGCTACGATGCATATGAGAATATGTATACCTGCGAGGGACACTACTGTTCTCCTGAGTGTGCACTGTCCTATCTGTACAATGACATTGCTCTGTCTGACGTGTCTCGCTGGAGCCGCCACGCCCTTCTGTCAGATCTCTACCGTAGCCTGTATACGAATAAGACGATGACACCGGCGCCTCATCGCCATATGCTCCGGATGTTTGGTGGTCCTCTGGACATTGAGCAGTTCCGCGAGTATGTTGCGAACTCTGAGGATATGATTGCCGTTCAGCTTCCTCCTCTCCGCCTGCACGTTCCGACGATGAATGTTCAGGGACCGATCCGCGATGTCAAGAAGTTTGTTTCGTTGTCACAGGAGACAGTGGACAAGGCATCCAAGGAGCTTCGTCTTCGCAGGACGAAGCCTGTTCATCAGACGGGCGCTACGTTAGACAAGTGTATTACATCGTATGGCATCATATAAAGCATGCAGTTCAACGAACTGTTGAAGACACAAATGATGCTGCAAATGCCCGCAACCAGAAATCCGTTGCTGAATATGTTGGCTCTGAACGGATTTGAAATCGCCGTAAAGACATTCCCTACGTGGTCAGCGTGGGCTCGGTCCTTTTGCTGTGTCCGCCAGAAGCCGAAGGGGAGCGTAGAGGTCCCGCAGTCTGCTATGAAGACTCCTCGAGCATCCATCACGTGTGAGCGGGGAAGCCAAGCACAGTCCAACACGAACCGACCGGTAACCGCTACAATGTATTCTTCCAGAATGGATGCCGTGGTCTTCTTTGTAACAACTCTGCCGGCGATGAAGAGTCTTCTTGGTGTGACAAATCACGATTACCTTCCCAACGAGTTTGAGCCGGTCTGTCTGGACAATGATGTGTATTTTGAGCTGATGGACCTCAAGGTGACAGACGGTGCCCCAGAGGTCATCAAGTTTAAACTCTATTGCTACAACCACGACGTCCAGCACCTCCAAACATTTGTGGACAGCTGTAACTCAGATTATGAGCGCAGAATGGCAAATAAGTTGGGTGCTCACCGCTATTACTTCGATCAGATGGTGCAGACCAAGACAAAGGGCTCTGTGCAGAATCCTCTGCCTACCACGCACCTGGTGTACACTAAGACCAAGTTTGTGACCACGCGCACGTTTGAGAATGTGTTCTTTGAACAGCGCAAACAAGTCAAGGATCGTGTCAATTTTTTCCTGGAACACCGAGACTGGTATGAGAAGAAGGGCATTCCGTATACGCTGGGCTTTATGTTCCACGGTCCGCCTGGAACAGGCAAAACATCAAGCATCAAGGCAATCGCAAATGCGGGTCGTCGTCACATTATCAACATCCAGCTGTCCGAGGTCAAGACCAAGCAACAGCTCCAACACCTGTTCTTCAATGACGAGATCTACGTCTTCAATGGAGCCAATACAGAGAAGTACATCATCCCTGTAGCTGAGCGTCTGTACGTGATTGAGGATATTGATGCAATGGGCGACGTGGTTCTCCGTCGCGAGTGGAAGAAGCCCGTTGTGGAGGAGCCCAAGAAGAAGGACGATGACATCTTTGGCGATCGCAAGGAAGAGAAGGAGACATTCGATCTATCATTCCTGCTCAATCTGCTGGATGGAACACTGGAGGCAAATGGTCGTATTATCGCTTTCTCCTCCAACTATCCCGAGCGCATCGACAAGGCTCTGATCCGTCCCGGGCGTGTGGATATGATTGTTCACTTTAAGAACTGCAGTCGCGCAGTACTGAAAGAGATGGTGAATGCGTTCTATGAGAAGGATGTAGAGATTCCAGATGATCCCAGTTTAGATGACAAGTGGTCTCCTGCGGAAGCGGTTCGGATCTTGTTTCAGAACTTTGGAGATCCTGAGGCTGCAGTGGCTGAACTGGTTTCACTGAATCCCAAGGGACTCTACGGAATCGAGGATTCTACAACCGATATTGTGTGTTAAAACTAGGTATTTCTTTGCTAGTATCTGATAATAATAATGTATACTCTTTGTGTGGGCGCCATATTTAGAAATGAAGCTCATTGCATGAAGGAATGGCTAGAACACTACCTCCTTCACGGCGTTGAACATTTCTATCTAATTAATGATCGCAGTACAGATGAATCTGTTACTATTCTTCAGGAGTATATAGATCGGGGCATTGTTGATCTGTATCACTCGAATCGACCCATGTATCAAGGGAGACAGAGAGATGCATACGATGAGTTTATTCTCCCTCATCTTCAAGCCAAGGAAATGAGATGGCTAATGATGATTGATTTCGACGAGTTTGTTTGGTCTCCTATGAATGTAGATCTGAGAGTAGTATTGGGATACTTGGCGAGGTTCAAGCAGATTCAGCTGGGACAGATTGTGTTTGGTTCAAACGGACACGAGGAACAACCCAAATCTGTTGTGGCCGGATTTACAAAATACTGGAAAGACTCACCTGTAATGACAGCCTTCAAATATATTGTACAATCCGACGCGGAGTTTGTTCGACTTGACGTACACATCGGGCGATTTGCTAATAAGGAAATGTATGGAGATGAAACATTTATGATTGTCAATCCCGAATGGATACGTCTCAATCACTACAATTGCCAATCAAAGGCATTTTGGCAGACTGTCAAGATGACGCGTGGAGATGGTGACGACTGGAAAGTCCGTGATATGGAACTATTTAATCAATTTGATAAAAATGACATAGAAGATTTAGGTCTTCTCGATCAAAACAGAGAACTATTGACAAAACTTGGATACATCGACCACAAATCTTCCTGAAGATAATCAATGAAGCGGTCAGGAAAATACTGGATTCTCGTTGCACTCCTGATCGCGACAGTAATCATATATTACTCGCGCGAAGGGTTCAGCGCCGCACCCTACGGACTTCGCGGTGAAGCTGGACCGTCCGGACCCCCTGGACCCC
>Ga0208745_1000476_pt1 | contig 10802 bp, 19 predicted proteins | sample CryBogCBH23Jun09_FD_184622 | JGI IMG/M metagenome (GOLD analysis project Ga0208745, IMG submission 184622) | Freshwater microbial communities from Crystal Bog, Wisconsin, USA - CBH23Jun09 (SPAdes) | ecosystem: Environmental > Aquatic > Freshwater > Lake | place: Crystal Bog, Wisconsin, USA... | reverse complement strand
CTATCAACTAGCGACAAGAAGCGGGCTTCTAGCCGTTTGAACGCGGCTAAGGCTACCGAGGCTAGGCTAAAGCGTCAAAAGCCCGTAAAAGGGCATAGGATTGCGCCTAATGAGCATATCATGGACTAACGTCCTTTCAGTTTAGACAATAAAAGACCCTAGCTTTTTACGGCTAGGGCTTTTTGTTGGACACATTGCTCGTTAGAGCAACCTAAGGCAAAAAATTAGACGCCTGTGCTTTGACGGCCTGTTTCTACGTAAGCGGTGCCGTTAGACGTGAAGTCAATAGCTACGGATTTGCTGGTAACTGTGGCAAGCGTTCCTGTTGCAAGGAAGCCTGTTCCGAATGTAATCGTGCGGGAAGCGGAAGCATCACCGAGGATTAGCACCTGTACTTGATGGCCTGCTGGCTGTACAACTGCTGGTGTGAGCGTTGAGTTACCAACTGCGCTGGTTGTAGTTAAGAAGAAGGAACCTGCTGCCGTTGTATCTAGCGTAATAGCAGAGGCATACGTAGGATTGAATTGGCTAGTGGTGCTATAAAGCGAATTATCACCGAAGAAAGCTGCGATTTGTGGCGCAACGTTGCCTAGGTTGAAGATATTGGTTTGTCCGTTTGCTGGCATGATGTTATTTCTTTGAAGGGTTCAAGATTGTGTCGAGATGAGCGTCACCGCAAGAGCATGTGTTCATGGACTTGACCTAAAGACTCTTTGAGTTTCTTGTCAATAGCTATGGGCGCAGATACCATAAAATTCCCGTTTAACGAAATCGTCTATCGGAAGAATAGCGAGGTTGCGGGGATATTCTGTCGTGTAATCTATGACGCTAGCTGGACTGCTGTTTACGAGATTAAGTGGCCTGATGGAAGCAAAGAGGAGTGTGACCCTGGGGAATTACAGCTTGCCAAACCCTATGGCATGGCTCAAATAGATCATGATGAAGAATAAAACCCCTAAATCCCGCATTAAAGAGCTTGAAGCACAAGTGAAGCACCTACAAATGATTGTGGCTTCCCGCGAATTGGACGTTGAGATACTTGAGGAGCAAATTAACACTATGGAACACAACAAGTTCGTTAATCGTGTTAAGCGCTTCTTTTTACGCGATACCACGCTCTAGTAGCTTTCTGGCCTGAGTCATTAATGATGAATCCTGAGAAACGTTCTATTCGTTTCTCGCGGCTTAGCTTAGCCAATATCTCATAGAGCTTACGTTCCCCAACCTTAAACTCACGTTGTAGCTCCTTAGCCGTTTTCCAGCCCTTACCCACAGGCTTCTTCTCTGTGGCCTTTATCTCGTGCTGGAGAAGGGAAGCCCAACTAGTAGCTTTTGATCTCTGTTGCGACATGGAATCGATTGTTAATTTTGCGTGCTTGAAAGAGTTGGTATGTGCCGTCTGGGAATAGGAAGCCATAAGCCCAGCCTTGTGCCCAACGGAGCTTTCCCGTCTTGCTCGAGACATAGTCCATGTCCCTGATGCATAAGCAGCCTATCCCTCTTGCTTCGGAAGGGTCGAGGCTAGCAACTGCATTAACTTCAATACTGTGTGTATGTCCAAATAAACAGTTTCCGTATACTCGGGCGTGCTGTTGGGCGGCGTTGTTTCCTGCGAAATAACCATGTAATACCTTGAGTCTACCAAGTTGTAATATGCCATGCGCGCTATCATAAGGGAGCATTCTAGCTCGCCATCTTTTGACGTTCTGTTCAAGGCTTCGTATGCCGTCTTGAGCGTAATCTCTGACCAGGCCTGTTGTGTTCGTTGCCAGGTGGTAGAGTCGTTCGTCGTGATTGCCGCGAAGGAAGTAGTTTTCTTTGCCATGTTTAAAGAATTGTTGTGCAAAGCTATTCCCCGCGTCTATGTCGTCTCGTAGAGAAAGAGCCCTATCCTCGTCACTAGCTCCCTTACGTAGAGAAGCAAAGTCGTAGAGGTCTCCGTTAATGACCCTGATTTCTGGGGAGAAGTCTGCTATAAAGGACAGAATAGCTTTGATTGCCACGGGGTCTTGCATATTCCCGTGCACGTCTGAGCATACTATGAATCTTCTAGGCTTCATTAAGGGGCTAAAACAGAATTTGACGTTGTAGTCAATTTGTCAAGACAGGACTATTTTACGACTAATGTTAATTTAGTCTTATAAGCCTCGCTCTGCGTGTCCGCTCGGCTTGTTATATATCAGGTTATCGGTTCAGTGGGTCCACAGTTCACCCATTCGGAGTGAGTGAACATGGATTTAGCTTATTATACATCAGTATAATTCGGAAGTTGGGGTGGCCTTTCAATACATTACTACGACTCGGTATTACTCAATTTTATCGTTGATAGCTTAAAGCAACTCTAAGTGTTTAATGCGGTTATACAATAACTAACCTGTACTAGGGTCTCCCTAGTCACTATTCCTAGAGTTGTTTTAAACTATCCAGTAATGCGTTCACCTGCCATTGCTGGCACGTAATTTATGAGCAGATCGGTCTAACAATTCATCAAGCCTGCTCACCGATTCCTCTGGAGTTCCGCACCCTATGGGCTTCAAGCGTCGTCCAGTTTTCTCCCTGCATGAAAAAGTCCCTAAGTATGGGCAGATACGTAGGGACTTATGGAAGATCACAAGCTGTGGGAATGGGATCTGGAAAGTGGCTATGTAGTGCTGCCCGCACTGAAAGAACGACAACGACTCTTTCAGCAAATTAAGTAAATGCAAGCATAAAAAAGCCTACCTGGTGAAATGAATAAACCCCAGATAGGCACAGATGATGATTAACCCCTTAAACGCCATCTACACGCAAAGTGGTATCCCTAATTCCATTTTGCAACAAGAAAGCATTGACGAGCCTTACCTAACGGCTAGGTTGCGAGATATGGATATTAGAGAATATTTAAAAGAGATGGGTAGAAAAGGCGGTAAGGCCAGAGCTGCTAAACTGACCCCAGAGGAAAAGACACGCATAGCCCTTCAAGGCGTGTTTATGAAGCAATATCTTAAGAACCTCAAAAAGAAATCTACTTGACGGCTAGGTAAAACCCTCTATATTGAGGGACGAAATGAAAACAGACCCAACTCTGGACGTCACACCAGTCAATGTGACCATTGGTAGTACATGGGTAGACGCTTGCGCTACGCCATTTAATAGATCGGTGATTGAAATAGTTAACAGAAAAGGCAACTACGTGCAGTTTAAGTATACTATTTTAAACAACAGACCTTGGGACACCGAAAACACTTATTCCTGCTCTCTGGACACCTTCCATGTAGGCTGGATACACCCCGACTCAGAAAAGGCCAAAGCTAACGAGATGGGGCTAAGCCTCGAGGACTACAGAGCTTTCGTAGCAGAACAAGAAATCGAGGAGCTAGAATGGCAACGCTATCTGCGTGAGAAGCGTGGTCATGACAAATACTACGAGGAGGCTCCTGTATGAAGCCAGACATTGTTAAAGAAATCATTCAGCTCTGTGTATTCGTCCCATGCTTTCTCATCATTGCATGGGCTATCAGCGACTTCAGAGCTTATAAGAAGCAACTTCGCGAGAACCGCGAGTGGCTCGATAGATATTTAGCAGGTAAGAGTAAAACAAATCCAACAATCAAAAGAAAATAATATGATCCAACAAACAGGCACATTAGGCCATATCACGGCAATAAGTCCCCTAGGAACGAGCTTCGAGTCCCCGCACGGTACTTTATACCCACATAGCATAGAATTTGCTTCTGGGACGAAAGGAACGTGTAATAGCAAGAAACCTATTTCACAGTACAAACCAGGAGACAGTGTCTATTTCACGTCCTCACCAGACAATAAAACTGGGGCTAATAAGATAAAGATCCTCGGTACTGAATCCTACCAAGCAAAAGCTGGGATACGTGCTGAGAACTACAAGCAGGCAGAACAGATAGGCTTTGCTTCAGCTTCTAAGCCAGCATACAACCCAGATGGTGCTGCTCTAGGCAACGCTAAGAACATTGCTAAGGACATAGTGATTCATAACGCCCGTGTCCAAAACGTCATTCTAAAGCCAGATGAGCTTGAGAACGGCGACTTCCAAGAGTTCGTACGCATTGTCCTTAAAACTCAATGAGTTACACAGTAACCCCAACGGATATGCCTATCTATTTCGTAATAGAGAAGGCTAAGCCCATTAAACTGCTTATGGAATGTGCTTGGTCAGAATATGACCAGGCTAAGTCCGCAGCAGACCGTGAGGATGGCGTTGTAACAAACGCCTCCCAACTCAAGAAAGCTGGCTATGAAATTGATGCCTACGAACGTAGTGCAAAGCCAAGAGCCCAGCTTTACAGAGTGTTTGTTAACTTAAAGAAATTTAAAATAGGAGAATAATGAATAAGATTACATTTACATTACCGCCAATCGCCGAAGTTAGTGACGACTACATGATGGAATATTTAGATATATTTGATAAGCATGCCGTAGTTGACGACGAAGGCTTTAGCATAATCCCAACTAGTCCTGAGTTTCGTAAGGAAATAGAAGCTCTTAATGCTAAGCATAACCTCAATAAACCAGACCAACAATGAGCCATTTCTACGATGAAAACGGAAACTCGTGCCACGAAGTTGTTGTTAAAACGGGTAAGAACGCGGGCAAAATGCGCCCCTCAACCATTGCTGATGCGAAAAAGAACAACTGGTATCCCTCAGCTACTACCATATTGGATATTATCTCCAAAAAAGGGCTTGATGACTGGAAGCAGAACCAAGTCGCACTTGCGGCTAGAAAACTGCTTGGAAATGGAACTGTACCCTATAATCTCGCAGACGACGCCTATTGCGGAGCTGTTAAACAAGCTGCGTTCGAGCAAGTTAACGATGCGGCAGATTTGGGCACAGCAGTCCACAAAGCCCTTGAAGAAGGCTTACAAGGCAAAGAATACGACAAAACGTACGCCATTTACGTTGAAGCGGTGAGAGAGCTTTTAAAGGACAATCGCATCTACATAAACGAGCATGAGCTTCGTCTCGTAAACAAGGACTTCAAATATGCTGGTACGACAGACGGCACATTCACGGCAACACGGGAGCTTGGCGACATCTACGGCATTATAGACTTCAAGACATGTAAGACAAAGCCTGAGAAGCCTGTGGAGACGCGGGATACATGGGTGCAGCAAATTGCGGCCTATCACGTAGCTAAGTTTAAGGAAATGCCCTCATTAAACAACACGTCCATAGCAGGTATTAACATCGCTATATCCACCACAGAGCCTGGCAGAGTGGAGATGATATGGCACTTCCCAGACGATTTGGAGAAGGCATGGAGACTATTTTATCACGCTTGTAACTACTATCTAATCAAAAATGACTACCAAACCCCAAACGATAGTGTTTCTGTCCAAGCCTAGGTTCATGAGACTTGGGCTTACGCAAGCTAAGCTAGTTTACGGAAGCCTAACTTCTGAGCAATGGGAAGAAGCCTACAGGTTCTTAGAAGCCTTGTGGGACAACATAGATTGGCATAGAGAGACGATTAAACGCTTTAAAGATGAAAGTAGAACCAATAACAGGGGAGCCGCACAGGTACTATGTTCAGAGCCGCAGCAACCCCGATATGAAATATATAGTTGATGTTTCGAGCGTCAAAGAGGACAGGGGTTGTGGCTGTAGAGGCTATGAATGCCGCAAAACCTGTGAACACTTCCGATACGTAATACCAATAGACCAATATATCTATGAAGCCTGAAAAACCCTATTGTAACGGACAATGGACTGAAGCGAGGTTTAAAGGCTTCGTTGTGTCTGCGTTACGTAGGGCTTCCTCACGCTGGGCTCCGAAATATACGTGTAAGAAGAATGCTCGTTCTGGGCGCAACCAATATACCTGTGCCCTTTGTAAGCAGGTAGTAGGCAATAAGGACATTAAGATAGACCATATAGAGCCTGTTGTAGACCCCGAAAAGGGCTTTCAAGGCTATGACGAATTTATTAAACGACTGTTTGTAGAACTAGACGGCTATCAAGCCATCTGCATAACTTGTCATCAAATCAAAACCAACAATGAACGGCAAAGGCGACGCACCGAGAAACTGCTTTTCTAAGCAATTTAAAGACAACTATGAAACGATCAATTGGTCTAAAAAGATCTCCGTTAAGACGAGTGAGCAAGAAGCGGGCAAAGGAGAACAGACTTTACAGCAAGCTACGGAAGGAATACCTAGCCGACTATCCGACGTGCAGGGTGTGCGCTAAACGTCCCGCCACGGACATCCACCACATGAATAAAAGGTCTGGTGATAGGCTCAATGATGTGTCTATGTGGATTGGTACATGCCGCGTATGCCACACATGGATTCACAACTTCCCAGCAGATGCCAGAGACAAGGGCTTTCTCGTTTAATATTCGTAATAGCCCTAGCCCTCAGCATGGTGATAATTTCCGTAGGCACAAGCTGGCGTATAGCTCACGGGCAAACCATCAACTTCAATATGGTTAAGAAGTAGTCTATTAAGGCTTAACCTAGGTTAACGCTTCATATATGATACATTATGCTTGACAACCTAAGGGCTTTCCTATTCCCCTATGAGCATAAAGTCAATAGGGCTGCATATTGATGCCTGTTCGCTGGCGAGTGAACGACTTTTAGCCTCCTTACTACAGGGGGCTTTTTCATCAATGATGCAGGGCGAAGAACGAAGCTAATACTAATAAAGCACCTGTCAAGAAGCCTAGCCACCATCTATTGGTTTCTGCTGTAGCCTCTAAAGCTGTTACACGCCCGTTGGTTTTCATAACCTGCTCACGTATCGCATAGAGAACATTCTGGCGGTTGTCTCCCTTCTCCTCAATGGCGTTAATACGGGTGAGTATTTCGCTCACCTTAGCGTCCATTGATTGAGGGTTGAATGTGTCCATAGCCTACTTAGCCAAGAGTTCCGCATATCTGTCAATACTGTGATTGTCCATTGGCGTACTAATCATATTCAAAGGACCATTAAGCTGGGTGGCTACACAGACGTGTTCAAAGGTGACATGCCAGGTGGAGAGGGGTACCCAAGGAATGGGGTCAAACTTCGAGACATACCTCTTACTACCCCCAAGGGTCTTTTGAGCCTCCTGAGCCCACTCCTTATCCCCCAATTTGGGGCTTCCAAAGGTTGTCAGGTTCTGCGAACCTAAGTCTAGGGCTAAGAACGTGGCAAGAGCTGCGCCAAGGGAATGCCCCGTAATGGCCGTTTCTTTGCCTTTTAAACGACTTTGCCAGCCTAAAGCACCATTCCTATCCACAAGGCTCTCATAAAGCTCTAAAAAGCCTTTATGCACCCTTCCTGAGCCTATAGAGCTGGTAGAGTTAGGCACTAACTCGATTTCCGCATCCGTATACCACTCAGACCACGTATCAGTGCCTCGAAATGAGACAATTTGAGCCCCATCAGGGTCGTTTACTATCAGGCCGAATGGCCTAATGCCGTCTTTATCCTGCCCATAAAGCACGTCAGACAGGGTATAACCTGCGGGAAACCCCATGTTGGAGTCGTCTATACGGACTAGGTTGAGGGTGTGATAGGCCAGCTTACAGAGCTTAGCCTTAGTAAGGTCAGTCGTCATCTCTCTGACAGATTTCCTTGTTCCACCACCAGCACAATATGCAGAATACGACAAAGCAGAAGGCCAATACGGCGACAAAGCCTGCAAATGCCATTAAGATCCATTGAAACCAGTTCATTTGGCGGGAACTACTGTCGGAGGATTAGAACCAGCTGTGAGGCTAGATGCTGAGAAAGACCATGTTGTACCCCAAAGAGGTATGGCTATATCAGCTTTAACGTTAATGATAGACAAGCCATTAGGACTCGTGGCAACCCCCGCAGCACTCTCGGAATGGCTGTAGAACGGGGTGGACGTACTCTGGCTTATATCCGCGGCATTCAGATTCATAGCCCCAATCTGCTGTACAAACGTAGCAGCGTTCTTGGTAGCCGTAGACTGACACCCACTACTTAGCAGGACTACTAGGAGGAATGGAAGGAGTTTCATAGGAAGGATATTTTTGGAGATAGGCTGCTAGGACAGTGCCAGCTGCGGCAATAAACTCAGCGAAGCTAACCGCCCAATCAAGCCAATTCATGGAAGCCACTTGTTGATGGGTGACTCCCTTAAACTGTTCCGCAAACGCATCTGCTAGAGCCATAACCACTAAGCAATAGCCCACAGAATGCCGTTGAATGTGCTGGTTCATTTGGCGTTGTTGGTCGTAACTACTGGAGACAGATTCTGGGTGGTTTGCGGGGCAGAAACAGAGGAAGCCTTAGCCAACTCCGCAGCACGCTCTTGGGCAAAGATGGCGTTCATAATGCCTAAAGCCTGACCATAGGTATAAGTTGTTCCATTGTACACCACTGTTGAGGCAGCCTGAGCTACTAGGTCGATAGAGAGGGTCTGGGGAACGCTTTGGACGTTGCTAACGAAAGCCCCGCTGTTGGTAATGGTACTCTGATAGAACACCGTTACAGGACAAGCCGTGAGCTGTTGGCTAGCGTTATAGGTTAGATCACAGATTTGTACACGCCACGAGTATTCTGGGCTTTGTACGAGCTGTGCTTTGCCGACTAGAGGAAGCGCAAGAAGCGCAAGGAGTAGTAGTTTTTTCATAAGGATTATTCTAAAAGCCAATTTGTGCCATCTGAGTACACTTTACGTTTAACAGACCCACCGCCCGTAGGAGACGATCCTATTGACGTGCCAGCAGCTTGTGTTGCATCTGATACAAAGCACTCACCATAGGTGTAGGAGGACGCTGTAGGTAGGGTAGCGACTGTATAATGAGCCATTACAACCACACCCCCCACATAAGCATTACCCCCAATGCCCACGCCCCCAGCCGTTACAATAGAACCTGATGTGGTAGAGCTAGAAGCCGTAGAGGAGTTTATCTTAACATTACCATCCAACCTTGTATTACCAGCGTTCCAGAGTCCCCATGAGTTGGTTATGGTTTCGTTTGTGCCTGCCGTTGGATTACCACCTATTCTAACTGTCGCAGCATCTGTTGTAGTAACTCCTGTGTTAGTTGCTGCTAAAGTAATTGGAGCAAAATAATAATTTGTTTGATTAACCAATGTACCGCTAGCAGCAGTTCCGCTATCTGTTAATGTATATGTCTTACTATCTAATACACTTCCATTCACAGAACTTAAATAAGGAGTAGTAAAATTTGAACCATTAGGATTTAATGTAGTTTGAATAGAAGAAAATTGAATAGCATCATAACTGGCATTGCTAATTTTTGCTACACCACCACTTCCATAAAAAGATGAAACTGTACCATAAGTAAGTAAGGTAAAACCAGTATTTACATTTGCATTTGGTCTTACAATAATGAAATTACCAGTAGCATTACCATCACCAATCCAAGTGAGACTATGATTTGTTAATGTAGGATTGAAATAGCCACCAGAACTAATAGGACTACCAAAATATAAGTTACCATCTATTCTGGTATTACCAGCGTTCCATAAGCCGTAGTTGTTAGTAATCGTCTGATTAGTACCAGCCGTAACACCCCCAGCTATATAGACATTAGCTGCGTCTGTTGTTGTTACGCTAGTATTTGTGGCTGCTAAGGTGGAAGCACCAAAGCTATGGAACACTTCACTCGCTGCAGTACCACTTGCTGCCGTACTACTATCTGTCACGGTTGTGCCGTTCTCTTGGCTTAAAACTCCAGCAGTGCCCCATGCTGATTGAGAGAAGGCTGAAGGAGAAAGATTGAGTCCTAAGCCAGTGTTGGTGTCATATATTGTGCCACCAAAATAACTATTTTTAGCAACACCAATACCACCAGCAACAGTAAATGCTCCTGTACTTGTACTGCTTGATGCTAGAGTGGCTTGTACACCAACAGTAGTAGAAGCTAAACTATTTCCATAAATAAAAAATGGAACAGTACCATCTGTTGCATCTTGTATATTAAAGTTACCACCATTCGTTAATGTACCACCACTATATGTGTAAGATATGTATGGAACATAATTAAACGCAGACATTCCTATACTACTTGGATTGGTTGCTCCATTATTTCTAGCGACATTAATAGTATTATTATTATTACCGCCTGCATAGATATTACCTTGTACGCCTAAACCACCAGCATCCACAATCGAACCTTGGTTAAAAGCATAGGAACCAAATGTATTATTGGTAACAATTAATTGACCACCAAAATACCCGTTCCCAGCCACACCAATACCACCAGCGTCCACAATCGCACCAGTGGTGGTGCTAGTGGAGGCGGTTGTTTGGCCTACAGTTAGACCTGTTGCTACGGCTGATGTAGTGCCTAATAAAAGATTACCCGATGAATCTAAAGTCATTGCTTTACTAGTATTTGTTGCACCAGTGCCAATATAAAATTCTAAATCTCCAACATTAGTTGCACTATTGTAACTAGATCTAATACTAACATTACCAAACAAATTACTTCCTAATTTGTATCCATAGGCTTGAAGTAAAATATTGGTTTGAGTTGTATTGGTACTAGATCCTGTAGAAAAGTAACCATTTTCTACATTAACTAAAGAAATGGGTGAAGATGTGCCAATGCCTACATTGCCAGCACTGTTTATTAAAAATGGATTTGATCCATTATTTGAAATGTAAACAGAAGGATTGTTACCTTGGTTATTTAATTTTAGTAAAGAATAACCAATAACATTAGCACCACCACTATTTGGCTGATTCAAGTACAATAAATTTGTATTTGATGCTGCAGTTGCTGCGAGAGTCATATTAGGAACACCTGTATCAGCTTGCGTAAAATTGCCTATTGTTCCTGTTACATTACCTGT
>Ga0208745_1000471_pt1 | contig 10835 bp, 15 predicted proteins | sample CryBogCBH23Jun09_FD_184622 | JGI IMG/M metagenome (GOLD analysis project Ga0208745, IMG submission 184622) | Freshwater microbial communities from Crystal Bog, Wisconsin, USA - CBH23Jun09 (SPAdes) | ecosystem: Environmental > Aquatic > Freshwater > Lake | place: Crystal Bog, Wisconsin, USA... | reverse complement strand
GTACAGTGTCGTGTAATCGGTGACGACCCTACAGGTGCTAAAGACGCTCGTGCCCATCGTGTTGCTCAGTTTATGTCCTATCAGATTCTTGAGCAAGATACTACTTGGGAATCAGAGATGGATAGAGTTCTTATCTCTCAGCCTATTGTAGGTTGTGCTTTTAAGAAATCTTATTTTGACCCAATCCTAAAGTACAACGTCTCTGAGCATATCCTTGCTAAAGACTTTGTCGTAAACTATTGGACTAAGCATTTAGATACATCCCCACGCATTACTCAAATCCAATACCTATCTAAGAACGACATCTATGAGCGTGTAGCTCGTGGCTTGTGGTGCGAAATGAAGGAAGGTCGTCCTGCTGCTGTTCCTCAGTCAAACATGACTTTGGCTCAGGATAAAGCTCAGGGTATGTCTGCTCCTGATTCTATTGACGATAGCACTCCTTACGAAATCCTAGAACAGCATACCTTCATTGACTTTGATGGTGATGGCTACGCTGAGCCGTACATCATTTGGATGCGTCGTGATACTAAACAAGTTCTTCGCATTGTAGCTCGCTACTTTGACACTTCTATTGAAAGAGATGAAAAAGGTAATGTCCTCTCCATCCAAGCAGAAAGCTATTTCACTAAGTTCCCTTTCATTCCCTCACCTGATGGTGGATTTTATGACCTCGGTTTCGGAAGCCTTCTTGGACCACTTAATCAGAGTATCGATACCCTTCTCAACCAGCTTATTGACACAGGCACAATGGCCAATACCGCAGGTGGCTTCCTCAGTCGTGGAATCAAGCTCAGAGGCGGTAACTACAACTTCGCACCTTTAGAGTGGAAGCATGTCGATACGACAGGTGATGACCTGCGTAAAGGTATTATGCCTTTACCTGTTAGAGAGCCTTCTCAAGTTTTGTTTACATTGCTTAGTATGCTTATCAACTACGGTGAGCGTATTGGTGGCTCGGTTGACATCTTGTCTGGTCAAAACCCAGGTCAGAATACTGCTGCTGAGACTACAAGGACAATGGCAGAACAAGGAATGAAGATTTTCTCTGGTATCTTTAAGCGTACTTACCGTAGTCTTAAAGATGAGTTCCGTAAGCTGTATCGCTTGAACCAACTGTACCTACAAGGTATCGAAGATTACAACAGTGATACAGGTCAAAACTTTATTGATGCTGATGACTTTGCAGGTCCAGTATCTGATGTACGTCCTTCTGCAGACCCTAACATTGTTTCAGATACCCAACGTATCCAACAAGCTTCAGCGTTGCTACAGTTAGCTTCTACAACTCCAGGCATGAATATGTATGAAGTTCAGAAGAACTACCTCAAAGCAATGAAAGTTTCTAACATTGACCAGTTGTTACCTGACCCTAAAGGTCCTAACGCTATCAAACCAGGACCTTCAGAGAAGATTCAAATTGAGCAAATGCGTAGCCAGATTAAACAAATGGATATGGAATTGCAAACTAAATTGGCTGCTATCAAGTTGGCACAAGCTGCAGAGCTACAACAAGCTAAGATTCATAAGTTGGAAGCAGACGCTATCCTCTCTATTGAACAAGCTGGTGGTGTGCAGGCTGGACATGATATTGCAATGCTAGATGCCCAGATTGGTGCAGCTAAAGCTAAACAAGAAGGTATTCAAGATAGTATGAAGACAGTTATGGCTCTTGAAAAGCACCTGTCTGACATTAATAAACCTCAAGAAGCACCAAAAGAGGGAACAGCAAAAGAGTAGGTTTACTAAGGAGGAAGTATGGCAATCGTCGTAACAGAGCAAGAGTTTCACGAGTGGAAGGCAAGTCGAGTAACACAAGCTTTTATGAAAGCTATTTACAACGACAGAGAGTGGTTAAAAGAAATGTTGTTAGCAGGAACCGAAGATGATGCGAGTATTCGAGGACGAGCAGCAGCATGTACAGCTATTCTAGCTTTAGACTACAACGAGTTAATGAATTCAGTAACGGAGAAGAAGGATGACTAACGTGTCTGGCATTACTCCAGTGTTTGATAGGATTTTAATTAAGCCTCTCGAAGTGGAAGAAAAGACAGCAAGTGGAATCATTATCTCTACTGCAGAGACCAGCGAGCGAGAACAGCTTTCAAATACTACAGGTGAGATTATTGCCTTAGGTGAAGAAGTTCCAGACGGTGTTGTTTCAGTAGGTATGAGAGTTGGCTACGCTAAGTATGCTGGCTTGATGTACAAAGGTAAAGATGGCGTGGATTATCGAATGATTAACTACGACAACTTAGTATGTAAATTAGATGATGACATGAAGTTGATTGACCCACATCTAGCACAGGGAAGAAAACCATGAGTGAAGTAACACAACAAGAAGCACCACAGGACGCTCCAGAAGCCCCTCAGTACGAGTCCGAAGCAAGGGCGCAGGGCTGGGTAGCAGCAGATGAGTTCCGTGGCTCTGAGAGCGATTGGGTTGATGCTGAGACGTTTGTACGTCGTGGCAAAGAGATTATGCCAATCCTTCGTAAGAACAATGAGAAACTGCTTAAAGAATTAGGTGAAGCTAAAAAGATGGCTGAAGAAGCACGTGAAACTGCTAAAGAGTTTCGTGAGTTTCAAAAGCAACAATTTGAGCGAAAGACCAAAGACTTGGAAAGTCAGCTAGAAAATCTGAAGCAAGCTAAGCGTGAAGCAATTACGCAAGGCGATGGTGATAGAGCAATAGCGATTGACGATGCCATGGATGCTATTAAAGAAGAGCGTCTAGAAGCAAAACAAGACTTAAAAGAAGCTGAAGAAAAAGCTAAAGAAGTTCCACAAGTCACTACTGACCCAATCTTAAATACATGGATTGAGAAAAATGACTGGTTTGGTAAAGATACAAGAATGACTGGTATTGCTAATGGATTAGGTGTTGAACTCCGTCGTGAGAACCCTAGCCTTAACGGTCAAGCCTTCTTGGATAAACTAGATTCAGAACTTCAAGAAATGTTTCCAGAGAAGTTTGGTAAGAAACGAGTACAGAATCCGATGGAAGGCTCCTCTAATGGAACAGCTAGACCATCAGTGGGTACTGGAAAGAAATCTTACAACAACTTACCTGCAGAAGCTAAAGCAGCTTGTGATAAATTCGTTAAGCAAGGTCTTATGACCAAAGAAGCTTATGTTGCAGAATATGAATGGGATTAAGGGAGAAAGAACATGACTGAAATTAAAAAAGAAGTTAAAGCTGTACCAGAGTCTACTAAGGTAGAGCGTCCACGTGAACGTAAAAAAGGCGTATTTAATGGGACTCAAGGTAAGCTGCAAGTAGGAAACCAAATTGAAGGGTATCACTTGCATATTTTCAATGACACGCCTGGGCGCATCCAGAATGCCACTGAAAACGGTTATGAGTTTGTTCACCCTAGCGAGGTAGGTGGCGTTACGGATAATGTTACATCACGTAACACCGATGTAGGAGATAAGGTTAGGTTCTTAGTAGGGGCTGGTGAGAAGGGCGACCCAATGTATGCTTACTTGATGAAAATCAAAGAAGAGTGGTGGCTTGAAGACCAACGTCAATTACAAGAGCGTAACGACAAAACCGATGCAGCAATCCGTGGTGGTAATACACCTGGCGTAGACTCCACAGGTTTCTACAATGCTGGTATTAAATTTTAAAACTTTCTAATTAAGGAAAAAAAATGGCAAACGTAAATGCCGTAACAGGATTGTCGCCAGTTGGCACAATCACTGGTGCACCCTTTAACGAGCAAGGCGTACTTTACGCTATCGCTAACGACGCATCCAACACATACGCTATTGGCGATGTTGTGAAGTCTGCTGTCGGTAATGATGCTAATGGTGTTCCACTCGTTACTAAAGCTGTAGCTGCTTCCGTTCCACTAGGTGTTATTGCTTCCATTCGTGTAGCTAACCCAGGTGTTTCATTGCAAGGTACTAACTTAAACTTAGCACAACTCTGGATTGGCTTAAGTGCTGGTTCATATACCTATGTTTATGTTATCACTGACCCTGCTGTAATTTACTCTGTTCAAGCTAACGCTTCTGCAGATGCTAAAGTTGGTGCTACTGCAGTTCCAACAATCACTGCTGACCAGACTTCAACATTGGCCCAGTCTTCACCTTTCTCAAGCACTTATGTAACTTGCGATAGCTCTGCTACTGCAGCTTCCATGTTCCAAGTTGTTGGTCTCTACCAAGAGCCAAACAATGTTCCTGGTGCTTACAATAACGTTTTGGTGAAGTTTAATAAACACCAATATTTACAAGCCTTCGGCGCTTAATAGGAGAATAAAAAATGGCTGGTGTAATTACAACTGGTACTCACCCAAAGGCCCTATGGCCTGGTGTTAAAGCTTGGTGGGGTCAAACTTACGACGAACATCCTGAAGAATATATTCACTTGTTCGACAAAGATACTTCACATCAAAACTACGAGGAAGACGTTCAGTTAACTGGATTTGGTCTTGCTCCTGTTAAATCTGAAGGTCAAGGCGTTCAGTATGATTCAGAAGTTCAAGGTTTCGTAACTCGCTACACACACGTTGCATACGCTCTTGGTTACATCGTAACTAAAGAAGAGTTGGATGACAATTTGTATGAGCAAGTTTCTAAGCGTCGTGCTGCTGCTTTAGCTATGTCTTTCCGTCAAACCAAAGAAAATATTGGTGCTAACGTTTACAATCGTGCGTTCAATGCTACCTACACAGGTGGTGATGCTCAACCTTTGTGCTCTACAGCTCATCCAAATACTTCTGGTGGTACTTTTGCTAATACCCCTACTGTGTCTGTTGACCTCTCCGAAGCTTCTTTGGAAGATGCAACAATCGCAATCATGGGTTTCCAAAATGACCGTGGTTTGTTGATTAACGTAATGCCACGTTCTTTGATTGTAGCTCGTCAAGAATGGTACAACGCTAACCGCATTCTGAAGTCTGTATTCCAATCAGGTACTGCAAATAACGATATCAACGTTCTGAAGGCAACTAATGCCATCCCAGAAGGTATCACTATGAACCATTACCTCACAAGTCCACATGCTTGGTTCTTGCGTACTAACATCCAAAATGGTATGAAATACTATGAACGTGTTGGTATCACATTTGACCAAGACAATGACTTTGACACTATGAATGCTAAAGCTAAAGGCTATGAGCGTTATAGTTTCGGTTGGTCAGACCCACGTGCTGTATATGGCGTGAATGGTCCTTGATTGTAAGTAGTTGATTCTTAAGAAATTATGGATAAAAAAGCTAAAGCTGCTGCTTATCAAAAGCAATACCGCTTAAAATATCCTAACAGAGTACGAAGTACTGATTTAAAGAAAAGCTTCGGCATTACTTTAGAACAGTACAACGAAATGTTAGAAAAACAAAACGGTGTTTGTATGATATGCAAAAGCCCTGAAACAGTCATAGATAACAGAACGAAACAACCTAGAAATCTGGCAGTAGACCATTGCCATACAACTAAGAAAGTTCGTGGATTGTTGTGTATGAGCTGTAATCAAGGTTTAGGTAATTTTAGAGATAATCCTAAATTTCTTGCAGAAGCTATCAACTATTTACTAGATTAATGACTAAATAGTTCTTTACAAGAGAACTAGATTATGTTATAATGGTGGGGTTAGGAACTTAAAACGTTTCTTTCCTCACCGCCTTACTAGGAATGAATAATGGACTATCCAATTATTAAAGAGCCTAAGAATGCAGTTGTTAAAGATAAGCCTAGTAATATGGCTGCTCCAAAAGCAAAAGCACCAAAAGGTCTCGGTAACACCCAAGCAGTAGAGAATCAAGGCGGTCAGTTGTCTGGCGTTAAAAAGAAACGCATGACTCCTGTAGCTAGTATTAAAAATCACTCGTAACACTTTCTTATCCTAAACGTCTTAATTGACGTGAACCCATCACTTTTAGGAGATACAAATGGGCACACCAACAAGATTTACATACGGTCTTGCCACCGTTGCTAAAGGCAAACCACTAGGCGATTATCCATTGCCAGACCCTTTCCATACCACGTCTGACCCAGGCGTAAGCGTATTTACATATCAAAATGACTTCACAGACTTAGGTGCTGCTGCTGCTCGTACAATCACTGGCGGTGCTGCTTTTGCATTGGCTGATGGCTTAAACGGTATTGGTGTTTTGACACCAGTATCCGCTACTGCTGCTTCTGTGTATCGTACTGCTGCTTCGTTCCAGTTTATTGCAGGCAATAAGTTCTGGTTCTTACACCGTCTAAAAGCTTCTGCTATTGCAGGTGCTATGGTATTGAACTTTGGTATGTCTAAAGTTAGCGGTGGCACTATTGCTACTACTGACCGTCTATACTTTACCAAACCAGCTTCTTCAACTTCTTTGAACTTGGTTTCTGTAGTTAACAACGTTTCTACAACATTGCTTACAGGTATTACTACTGTTGCTGCTGATACGTACCTTGACGTAGGTTTTTACTACGATGGTACTGACTTGCAAGTGTTTGTTTCTGACAACATGGTTGCTCGTGTATCAGGTGTTACTATCGGTTCTGCTAGTACTACTATCAGTAACGCTTTAATGTCGCCTTTCTTTGGTCTGACTCCAGTTGCTACCGAGACAGTTACTATCGACTACGCTATTATTGCCGAAGAAACTACACGTTAATAAGGGGCTACTATGACAACTACTACATCGATTCAAACGTTAGTAGACGGCCCACGTAACGTAGTTATTAAGTATGAAGGTACTTTAACAACGACTGATGCAACTTATAAACAAATTGTTCTTCCTTCTTTATTAAGTGATTTTGATATTAACGGAGTAAAGGCTAATCGCCTCCGTATTAACAAGATTATTTATGACGTTGAAGACCTTTTGACAGTTAATTTATTATGGGAAGATACAACTGCTGCCAGTAATAAAATTATCTGGAACTTAGCAGGTCGTGGTAAAGTAGATGCTTTCCGTTTTGGCGGTATCATTAATAATGGTACACCAGCACCTACAGGCGGTATTACTTCAAGCTTTGACTACGAAGGAACAGCACAAACGTTGACTTTTACAATTATTCTTGAGTTGGTTAAGCAACACACATGATGAACACTAATCTTAACGCTAAGGAAATCCAATTAATTGCTACCATCACTCGTGCTGACGGCAGTGTGGAAGAACTTGGCGTTATAGATTATTATCATCAAAACCCAATCAAGAGACTTATCTGGAGAATTAAAAAATGGCTACATTACTAGTCAATACAGGTAGGGCTATTATTACCAACCGTCTAAATAGCGGTGGTACTGTTCCTCAATATGTCGGGTGGGGAACTGGTGCAGGTACTACTGGTGCTACGGATACAACATTATTTACTGAGGTAACGCCACGTGTTAGTGGAACTACTTCTCAAGTTACAACATCCACAACAAACGATACATTTCAAGTTGTAGGTACACAGACTGCTGGCACAAGTGAGACAATCACTAATGCTGGTTTATTTGATGCTTCTACTTCTGGTAACTTGTTTGTTAAGGGTGACTTTACAGGCATTCCTTTGAATAACGGTGATAGTATTGCTTTTACATTCAAAGTACAGTTCAGTTAATGGCAATTAATGGTTCTAGTATAAATAGAGATGTAATTGATGGGAGCGATAAGATAACCTTAACGCCTTCATTGACTGTCACCTCTACAAGTACTAGCACCATTACTAGAGTATTAGCGTTATTAAGAACACTTAGTTACGCAGTAACGTCGACAGTAACAATTAGTAAGCTTCAAAGTTTGTTTAGAACTTTAACTTATGCTGTTACTTCGACAGTTACTATAAAGAGAGCTATAGCAGTTATTAAGTCAATCTTGTCTACGTCGACTGCTACTATTACTAGAACTACCAATAAGTTTATTACTTATTTGTCTAGCAGCTACGCTACAATCAGCGAATTAGTATCTAGATTCAGAACCTTAACTGTGACTTCTACAAGCACAGCAAGTATCATCAAGTCAGCAACAAAACTATTAAGTGTTATTTCTACATCTGTAGCTACATTGGTTAAAGTACCAATTAAGCTTTTAGTTGTAACAGTTAATAGCCTTGTGACTATTGGAAGAGCAATAAGTAAGATTATGACTACCGTTGTTGAGCACACCATTGTGGTGCTTAGCGACATAGCAATGCACTTAGTAGCTTTATCAATAACTGTAGTAAGTTCAATAACCATCGGTAGAGCAATTAGCCGTACTTTCTCAGTCCTGGTTACTTCGACAGCTAGTTTGTTTAAATCAGTATCTAAGACACTATCTGTGGCAGTAAGTAGCTTAGCTACTATCTTTAAACAAGCAGGAAAACGAGTTATAACTAATGTTTCAAGTACAGTTACTATTGTTGTACATTTCTTCTTTTATAAGACTTTACAGACTGTAGTTAGCTCTACAGCTAGTTTAACCAAAGCAATACCAAAGCTGTTAAGTGTTGTTTCTACACACACTGTAACTCTTTCTAAATTAATAGAAAAGTTGTTATCTGTAGTAAGTCACATAGCAGTTAAATTGTATCCAGCTATTATCCAGAAGTTTGGAGCTGTAGCCAAGTTTACCTTCATTGTCGGGCCTAAGAAGTTAATGACAATGGTAGTTAAAGACAGAGATATTTTAGTCGAAAAGGCTGATAAAACCTTGTCTTTTGTTAAAAATCGTGTTATAATGTTATATCGGAAACTTTAATGGCTGAGTCATTTTCCTACAAGATTACTACTGAAAGTGAGTTATTCACTTTTGACTTTACGCAGGTTCTAACTGCTGCAGAGACTATTCTGACGGCAGTTTGTACTGTTATTGTGATGAACGGAGTAGACCCTAGTCCTTCTTCTATTCTACAGTCTACTGCCATTATTGTTAATAAGACTGCTTCCCAACGAGTAGTTGCAGGATTAGCTGAAGTAACCTATCGTCTAGAGATGACAATTACTACATCACTAGCAAACACCTATGTTGGTGTAGGTGACTTAACTATCTACGACGCTTCTCAAGTATGAGTTATTTTTCTCGTTATGACCGTGGTGACTGGGCAGTACTCTGCGACGCTTGTGGTCGTAAGATGCGTGCTACAGACTTACGTCAACGTTGGGACGGTCTTAAAGTCTGCCCTGATGATTGGGAGCCGAGACAGCCACAAGATTTTGTTCGTGGTGTAGCAGATTACCAAGCACCTCCTTGGACAAGACCAGAACCACAAGACCAATTCATTAAAGTCTATAGCACTAATCGTTTAGTCAATGGCTTTTTAGTAAACACTATTACAGTAGGATAATTCAATGTCACGTCCTTTATTTACAAACAATGCTTCTACCGTACTAGCTAGAGCTATTACGCCTACCGATACTATTCTGCAACTTACTGCAGGCACAGGTCAGTACTTCCCACAGCCTGCTATTGGCGACTACTTCATGTTGACTTTAGTACAAGTCAATAACCCTGAAGTATCAGAGATTGTGGAATGTATTGAACGTGTTGGTGATGTCCTTACTGTTGTGCGTGGTCAAGAAGGCACTGCTCCTCAAATCTTTAACCTTAGCGATAGCGTAGAATTACGTATCACTGCAGGTAGCTTAAATTTATTTGCTATTGGTGGTGGAGGCGGTGGCAGTGCTTCTGGTACTTCTGTAGCTGACTTTACTGCTACTCAAGGTCAGACAGTATTTACACTTCCTTGGTCTTATACACAAGGTATTGACAACTTAGCTATTTTTATTAACGGTAGCAAGCAAGTAGTTAACGTAAACTACACTGAATCTACTTCTACCTCGTTTACAATGGCTTCTGGCTTAAATGCTGGAGATGTTGTACAAGCTATTTACAATCTTCCTTTATCTGGTGGAGTAATTAGTTCTTCTAACGTTACTTATAATGAACAAAGCACTGGAGCAGTTAACCGTACTGTACAATCTAAACTTCAAGAATGTGTATCTGTTAAAGACTTTGGAGCTAAAGGAGACGGAACTACAGATGATACAGCAGCTATTCAAGCTGCTATTAATTCTATTTCTACAACTACTGCTGGCGCAGGTCCTAGTGGTTCTGTTTACATTCCAGCAGGAACTTATAAAATTACAACTCAAATAAACTTACCTTATGGTGTTTCTTTGCATGGTGATGGTGGAGTTGCTTCTGTTATTTCTTGTTATGGATGCGATGGATTACATTTTACTGCTTCTGTAGAAGATAACAATATGCAGTTTGTAGAAGATATTGGTTTTGTTGCTTTTTCTGGTACAAACTTTACTGGAATATTAGCTGCTGCTGGAACTTATCCAACATCACAAAATGATGGCTTTTATGTTAATAGAGTAGCAATTAAAGGTTTTAATATTGGCATTCAATTTAACAATGCTTGGCAATCATACATAACAAATTGTTCTATTCATCAAGTAAATACAGCAATTAATTTAAATGGAAATTCTGTATTAGTAACTATTGAAAATAATCAAATAGTACATGAAAGCGGTGGAGCAGGAACAGCTAATAATATTGGAATTATTTTAGGAGCATCAAACACAGAAGCTGATGTTATTATTAACAACTTTATTTATGGTTTTGCTACTGCAATTAGTTTAAATACACCTTGGTCTGTAATTATTCAAGACAATACAATATTAACTTCTAATTCTGTAGGTGCTTCTCAAGTAGGTATACAGTTTCAAACTGTACAAGAACACCTTATTATTCAAAATAATATTATTGAATCTGCAAGCACAACAGGGGCTTCAGTAATTGGTATATGGGGACAGCCTTTAAATACTCCATCAAACTCAACTGTAATTATTCAAAACAATAGATTTTTAGACGATGCTGGTTTAGGTGTTGGTGTTGGATTGCAATTAAATACTC
>Ga0208745_1000443_pt1 | contig 11201 bp, 10 predicted proteins | sample CryBogCBH23Jun09_FD_184622 | JGI IMG/M metagenome (GOLD analysis project Ga0208745, IMG submission 184622) | Freshwater microbial communities from Crystal Bog, Wisconsin, USA - CBH23Jun09 (SPAdes) | ecosystem: Environmental > Aquatic > Freshwater > Lake | place: Crystal Bog, Wisconsin, USA... | reverse complement strand
ATCACGACTTCAACAGCGAGCGGCCTAACTCGCTGAAAACAAACTGCTCATCGCTTAAGACGGCTCAAAGGCTGTCCAAGATATGGGGTCCACTTCACCGAGTGTGGTAAGAACACACCGAGGAATGGCTTTCAGAACGGGATTGATCTTTGTGAGTCCAATCGTTGCCCCTACTGACTTTATGCGAGGAGCGATTGACTCGAGTTCATCGCCCTAGCGAACTGACCCCGGGGCGACAACTCCATTAGGGAGCATTCGAAGTGAACTTATGGACTTCAAACGTCAATTCGAGCAAGTATAAAACGGGAGGCAGCCACGGCCAAGACGCACAGCGAAACGCACAGACCAAGTTCGATAAATTGTGCAGTCCAATAACTTGAATTCGGTATGTATTGAACAACGAAGTGAAGTCCATGCTGGCTGAGGCAGCTTGTGAATTTTGGATCGATGGTTCCGCTTGGCGCTTGGACTGGGCTCTGGCACACTGAAGTGATTGAAAATCCCTGTCCAGATCGCGGGATCAGTTGATGTAAAGGCAGAAAACCCTCTCGCACCAAGATTCCATTCTGAGGCGTGAACGGCGGCAAGACCGATTCAGCGACAAACCGCTGTGCCTCTATTACCGGCCTCACTCCCTTCTCCAAAGCCAATCTCAAAATGGCAAAAAACACAAGACCAACAGCAACGCCGACACCAGAACGACGAAGGACCGTTCCCAGCAATGTACCTATACCGAGGGCCAAAATGCAATAGCCGACAATCACGACTCCCGACGAGTCGAAGACCCGTGAGGTCAAAGGTGAGGGACTTACGAATCTGATATAGATCGAGTTCCCCCATAAATTCGCAACCACATCAAGTATTGACGCCACAACAAGCACAACGAAACCACTTACAGCCACCTTTGTCCAGAGCCAATGGCGTCGGGTCAATGTCTGCAGCCAGACAAGCCCGATCGTTCCCGCCTCAAAATCACGCGCAACTAATGAGACCCCAAAAATCACTCCGAGTAATCCTGGGACAATGTAGAGAACATTGATCAAAACCCCGGTACTCCAACTGGCGTGAGCTATAAATCGACCCGCTAAAGCATCACAGAATGGACTGGAATTGTAGGCAGCACAGCCATGGATCCTGAGTACTGATGCAACATTTCTCGCATCGATGCTCATTGAATATAGTCCAACAATGAGCGCGATAGATAGAACTGCGGTCCATATCGCTGCACTCCGGTACTGACGATATACAAGCCAGATCATAATCTCGTTCGTCCATCCAAGTGCAAGGTTGTCGAAGTTCGTTCTAGAAGCAGCACGTTGTTTATCAATTCCTCTAATCCAAAAGTTCCTCGAGGCGAACTCCCAAGTTCGACTGGCGAGCCTTCGAGTCGAAGGGAACCGCTTCTCCAGGAATCCAAGAGCTGAGTAAATCTGCCAGCCAGAGCAACACGTCCTCGAGCCATTAAGACCAAATAGTCGCACATCTCTTCAAGCTCGCTAACGATGTGTGACGAGACTATTAGGAGAGAAGTGTGCGCTCGAGCAGTATCGATGAGCTGTCTTGACAAAGTACGAGCTAGCGGATCAAGGCTCGCCATTGGCTCGTCGAGGAGCAGGACTTGAGAGGATTTGTTTAAGGCAAGAACAAGGGCCAACTGAGCATGCTGGCCTCCCGATAGGTCTTTGACCTTCTTTCTCGGTTGCAGTTGGAAAACTTCCAACCCACGTTCAGATTCGGAAACGTTCCAGTTCGGATTGAGTTCGGCACCAAGCTTCAAAGTGTCATTGACCCTTAGGAATCCATACAAAGGATGACGTTGATCCAGGTAGGAAACTTGCGCCGTGTGTTTGGGTTCGTCGAGATCTGGAGTTCGTCCCAGCACACTGATCGATCCAGAGGTTGCATGAACTAGACCAGCGATGCATTTCAAGAATGTTGTCTTACCAGCTCCATTCGATCCAACTAATGCCACCGAACTGCCGCGCGGTATCGACAAGTTCAAATCGTTGAGGGCCCATTGCTTCCCATATCTCTTGCACAGTGCTTGAGCCGAAACAATAATCGACTCGTTATGCAGATTCTGATCGCCAGTCACTCTCGCCCCACTAGTTAGAGTTCGCTCTTGCCACAACGGCAGCGTGCAATTGCATGGATCGCCACCGCACGAGTGCTCGTATCTGTACGCTCGGAAGATACTCGATTGCTCTGTCTGTTTCGGTCTCACTTACAGAGTTCAGTGATGCAGAGTCCGTGCACGCAGCATCGAATTTGGCAAGCTTCATTTCGCGTCGGATGTTCACTGCTCGGTCTAGGGGATGACGCTGGTATTCACGAATGAGGTACGAGTATTCGGAGTTTCGACTACTGAATGTCGCGCCATATTGCTTCATGCAAGTGCTCCACCGCTTCATTGCCGCCCGGTACTGCTCGCTATTGGCCACCTGAAGCGCCACACCATCGATTACGTCCTGAGCAAGCGTAAACACCTTTGTATAGTGGAGGATGCCCCAATCTCTACCAGCAGTACCGTATACCTTTCCATATGCGAGTCCTTGACAGCCACCTGGGGACGTATAGAAAGTTTTGCCATCGGCTAGACGCACTTGTTGAGGCTTGTCTCCGCCAAATGCTGCACTGTACGCTTGCTGTTTTGCCTCAGATAGCGACGATACGTATGCCTCTTCCGAATTCCTTGGATTGACAATTGAACTAAACGGTGAGGTGCCATTCATGTCGAGCGTGTCTCCAAAGTAGATTCCATATCCAAGTCGACGTATTTGCATCGCGTCAGTATAGAGCGTGCCTCCCTGACGCCACCTTGGTTGGCCTGACCCCCGTGAACTGATCCACTAGTAATGCGAGTCCTGATGCTCCAAAATGGAGCGAGGAGGACAGCAATGAAACAACGGCGTCACACCCCCGAACAGGTGATTCGAAAACTTGCCGAAGGCGAGAAGCTTCTCAATCAAGGTCACGACGTGGCCGAGGTCTGCCGGCAACTCGAGATCACCGAGTCGACCTGGCACCGCTGGAGGAATCAATATGGCGGCATGAAGGCCAACGACGCCAAGCGCCTCAAGGAGCTCGAGAAGGAGAACGCGAGCCTCAAGCGCATCGTGGCGAACCAGGCCCTGGACATCGACATGTTGAAGTTCGTGGCCGAGGGAAAATTCTAACCCCGAGCTCACGTCGTCGAGTGGTCGTTGCACTCGTGAGTGAGTTCGGGGTATCCGAGAGAAGAGGCTGCGTCGTCATTGGCCAGAGTCGCTCCACCCAGCGACTCGCCACCCCGAGCCACTCGACGAGCGAAGAGGAGATCTGCGCCTTCTTGCGCGACTTCGCCATGAAGCATCCGCGCTGGGGGTGGCGTCGCGGCCACGACGCGCTGCGCGAGGCGGGATGGCACCTGAATCACAAGAGAGTCCAGCGTCTGTGGCGTGAAGAGGGCCTGAAAGTCCCTTATCGCAAGAAGAAGAAGCGCCTGACCGGTATTGGCGTCCAGGTGGGCGCGATGCGTCCCATTGCCCCAAACGTGATCTGGGCCATGGACTTTCAGTTCGATCAGACGAGCGACTTACGCTCACTCAAGATGCTCAACATCATCGACGAGTTCACCCGGGAGTGCCTCACGATCGACGTGGCGCGTTCGATCACCGCCGACGACGTGGTGAACCGTCTCGACGAGCTGATAATGGAACGTGGTGCGCCGCACTTCTTGCGCATGGATAACGGGCCTGAGTTCGTCGCGCACGCGCTCAACGACTGGTGTCGCTTCAACAAGGCGGGATCACTCTTCATCGATCCGGGCTCACCCTGGCAGAACGGCTGGATCGAATCGTTCAACGCTCGTCTGCGTGACGAGTTCCTCAACGGTCAGCAGTTCGACAGTCTTCTCGAAGCGAAGGTGCTCCTCGAGGACTGGCGACACGAATACAATCACGAGAGAACCCACAGCGCACTTCGTCGGCTCACGCCGGTCAAGTTCGCCGAGACCTGGAAGTTCAGGAACCAGCAACGACTCGCAGAGTTAGTGGCTTAGTTTTCGGGGTCCGGCCATGGTCGCCGACAAGTTCCATGTGATCAAACTCGCCAACGAGCGAGTCGATGAGACCCGTCGCCGGGTCCAAAACGAGACACTCGGGCATCGAGGTCGCAAAGATGACCCGCTCTATCGAGCCCGCAGAATCTTGACCATGGCCCATGAGCGTCTTGGACCCAAAGGAGAAGAGAAGCTCCAGGGCCTCCTCAAGGCGGGCGACCCAAGAGGAGATGTGGCGGTTGCATGGGAGGCCAAAGAAGCAGTCCGAGAGCTCTACCAGCACCAAGATCAAGCGCTCGCACTCGAATGGATTGACGCCTTAGTCGATGACTTGACCGACACCATGCGACCCCTAGAAGTCAGATCGCTCGGTCGAACGCTCAAGCGCTGGCGCATCGAGATCACGGCCTGGCACGCCTGCCACATCACGAACGGCCCGACCGAAGCAATGAACAATCTCATCAAACGGGTCAAGCGCGTGGCCTTTGGTTTCACCAGCTTCCGCAACTACCGGATCAGGGCGCTGCTCTATGCGGGCAAGCCCGACTGGTCGCTTCTCCACAGCGTCACTCCGCTCTAAAGAGAGGGAGCTTCTGCGGGCGACGGCGAGGAGCAACGCGTTCGACAAAGCGATCGACGTCCTCGCTCTCTTCGTCAATGACCTGTTGGCGACACGTTGAGTTCGTGCAGTTCCACTGACGACGACGCCAGACGATCAACACATGGGCCACACCCGCTGTTGTCGGCGGAAGCTCGACGTCGATGGGATCAAGTTCGTCCACAGCGCAACCGCACGCCGGACACCGCGTCTTGACACGAGGAACCGCAATGAGGATCGCGAACGCTCCTTCTTCGGACTCATCGTCTTCAACGAATGACAAGACCTCGGCGCCTTCGATTCCAAACAGGATGGACAACATCACCGAGGGGTCATCGACTTCACGACGTTGCATGTTCGGAGGCTACGTCAGCGCATCGCTCTCCTCGTCAGATGAAGTCAAGCCCCCTCAAGTCCGAAGAGCCACTAAAGCCCTGTGCCATTTGATTTGGAGACAGGGGTCTCGCGCCTCCGACGGCTCAACCGCACTATCAAATCGTGGCAGATTCGTGCAGGGGTTCGAACTTCGTCCCATTTCTTCTCGAGCCATGGTGAACCCTGGGGGCGATGGTTGAGACAAGCAGATGGGCCTGGTCAGAAACCCCTGAGACTACTGAGTTTCTGGCCCCACGAGGGGTTCGAACATAGTCCCATTACCTCCACGGTTGGCAAAGCCTCGGCTGCCTCGGCGTTAGTCCGTGGCGGCCGAGGTTTTGTTACGAACCCCCCTCGACTCAGTGAAGCTTCACATCACTCAGGGTGCCCGATCCCGAGGTCGACACGACGGCCACGGGGACGTTGGATACACTGGATTGGCCGTTGCCGAGTTGGCCGACGTAGCCGTCGCCCCAGCAGTTGACCCCGCCTGAGGTGAGCAGAGCGCAGTAGCCGTCTCTGCCACCCACGAGGCTGGCGACACCACCCAGGGTGCCCGATCCCGAGGTCGACACGACGGCCACGGGAATGTCGGAGTTGTTGTCTTGGCCGTTGCCGAGTCGGCCTTCGAAGCCAACGCCCCAGCAGTCGACCCCGCCTGAGGTGAGCAGAGCGCAGGAGCCGAAGGAGCCACTCGTGAGGCTGGCGACACCACCCAGGGTGCCCGATCCCGACGTCGACACGACGGCCACGGGGACGATGGAGCTACTGGATTGGCCGTTGCCGAGTTCGCCGTCGGTGCCATAGCCCCAGCAGTCGACCCCGCCTGAGGTGAGCAGAGCGCAGTAGCTGCCGAAGCCACCCGTGAGGCTGGCGACTCCACCCAGGGTGCCAGATCGCGTGGTCGACACGACGGCCACGGGGACGTAGTAGGTGTTGTAGAACTGGACGTTGCCGAATGCGCCGTAGACCGCGCCCCAGCAGTCGACCCCACCTGAGGTGAGTAGAGCGCAGTAGCTGCCGGAGCTACCCGTGAGGCTGGCGACACCACCCAGGGTGCCAAATCCCGAGGTCGACACGACGGCCACGGGGATGGCGGATGCATAGTAACCAGAGCCGCCGTTGCCGAGTGCGCCGTTGCCGCCATTGCCCCAGCAGTCGACCCCGCCTGAGGTGAGCAGAGCGCAGTAGCCGGAGGGACCACCCGTGAGGCTTGCGACACCAACCAGGCTGCCAAATCCCGAGGTCGACACGACGGCCACGGGGATGGCGGATGCATAGTAACCAGAGCTATAGAAATCGCCGTTGCCGAGTTGGCCATGGTCGCCATAGCCCCAGCAGTCGACCCCGCCTGAGGTGAGCAGAGCGCAGTAGCTGTAGAGGTCACTCGTGAGGCTGGCGACACCGCGCAGGGTGCCCGATCCCGAGGTCGACACGACGGCCACGGGGACGTTGGAGGCGTTGTATTGGCCGTTGCCGAGTTCGCCGTTGAGGCCATAGCCCCAGCAGTCGACCCCGCCCGAGGTGAGCAGAGCGCAGTAGCCGGAGTCGCCACCCTTGAGGCTGGCAACACCACTCAGGGTGCCCGATCCCGAGGTCGACACGACGGCCACGGGGACGCTGGAGTTGTTGTATTGGCCGTTGCCGAGTTCGCCGTTGCCGCCCCAGCAGTCGACCCCGCCTGAGGTGAGCAGAGCGCAGTAGCTGGAGCCACTGGAGACGATCGACTTCATCTGGGGGTTGCGTAAGGGCGGAGTGCTCACGGCAGCATGCGTCGACTGAATCGAGGCCACAACACTTTGGGCGAGGGCTGCCTGGCCGGCGGCGTTCGGGTGGTAGGAGAAGGTCGTGTTCGCCTCAATTGCGTTGAACCACCGACTCGATGGGCTGCAGAGCGTGTGGCCGGAACCCTTCTCTAGCGAATCGAGATGGGCTGGATCCGTGAGGAAGGAATTCGATCCGCTGTTGGGGTCAACGAGGTGGATGCCGGTGGCAGCAGCTGCTTGGGCGATGGCCTGGTGGATGGACTCCTCTGCAGTGGAGAGGAAAGAGAGTGCGACGCCATTAATGCCACTACAACCCCTGAGTACTTCGTAAGGGGTGATGCGATCCGGTGGCGGAAGCAGATCGGGATAGTCCACAACGTAGATGGCGGCATTGGGTGCTGCTTGTTGGACGCTGGCGTAGAGGGACTGGAGGACGCCTTCTAAGTTGGCGATGTTCTTGGTGAGGTTCTGAACCGACGAAATTGGCTGGCAACCCTCCGCGGCGAGGGTGCACGCCGTTGCCACGGACCCGAAGTTGACATCGTCGCCACCAGCCGTCAGCGTCACGATTCGGGCGTTGTGGAGCTCTGCTGCGTCGAGGAGTTGGGCGTTCTCGTGATTGTCACCCGTTGCCCCAGCGAGACCGAGACCGCTGGCTGGGGACTGTGGGTCAAGGTCACTGGTGGTCGCTCCACTGCAGGCAATGAAGGAGAAGGTCCTCTTCGGCAACGACACGCCACTGATCTTGGACAAGCCAGCGTTCACCAGCTCTGGGTAGGCCTGGGAGGAGCGGTCACATTTGTCATTGGCCGTCAGTGAGTTGTCTCTATTGCCATTGAAGTTCACCCAGCCCGACGCCTTGTTGCCTTCACCGGAAGAAAAGGAGTCCCCAAGGGCCACGTAGGTGCTGTCCGCCACTGCCGCCTCGGTAAGAAGAGCTGCCACCTTGACGGGCGCATTTGAAGAAAACAGTGTGAGGGTAAAGACCCAGACGGTAGGTGACGATTTTGTCGACGCGGGAATGGCAAAGGGACCAAGTGACTGGGTCGTCGCCTTTGGCTGACACGGCAACGTGGTCGAGACGCTTCCAGTACCCGAAATGGCCTGCACGAGAGAACATGCGCTGATGCCTGTACCCATGGAGTACTTCAGCGTCACCAGACCACCGGCGGCCGGAAGAGTGGTGGTACTCACACTGATTGACGCCGAGCTTGCTGCTTCGGCGACTACGGGTGCGGCCACGGTGGCGAGCGTCATTGAAAGCATTGTGGCCATAGACGCCTTGCGCAATGAGACACATTTCATGAGCACCCCCGAGTCAGTGTTGGTCTCTCTTTGTGAGTCTAAATGACAAAGCAACTTCAGGATTGTCTTGATCCGCCCGCTTTGCCACGAGCTCGGAGATCACCTCGAATCGCGATGGGTTCTCCCGAAGGGCAGTCGCAAGGGGTTCGAACTTTGCCCCATTACTTCTGCTGCTACCCGTAGGGGCCTCTAAAACGCCGATTCAGCAGTGAGGGCTGGATCAGAACTCCCTAGAACTAAGGAGTTTCTGGCCCCAAGAGGGGTTCGAACATCGTCCCATTAGCTCCACCAAACAGGACGTGCACCGAACCCCGGCCTCGGAGAGGTCGGGGTTCGGTGTTTCCCGGCAACACGTGGCGATGCTCGAGCGCAGGTGATTGCTGTGGACGATGCCCGACGACGCTGTGGAGATCCTCCTCGGCTGAGGATGCGCACCACCCATCACTCTTCGCTGCGCCCTCAGTCGTCGGCGAGTACGAAGATGGAGCCACTGAGGGAATACTTGGAGTGTGGAGATCAGCATCAGCCTTCCCGACGAGGACATCAGATTCCTCGATGCCTACGCAGCAGCGCAGGGGCTCCCGTCGCGCTCGGCTGCCCTCCACAAGGCTGTGCGGCTCCTCCGCGCCAGCGGCCTCGGTGCGGCGTACGCCGCAGCGTGGCAGGAGTGGGAAGAGGATGAGCAGTTGTGGGACGTTTCGTCGAGCGATGGGATTCGCTAGGTCCGCCGCGGCGAGATCTAATCCGTCACCATTGATCCTGCACGGGGTGGCGAAATGAACAGGCGGTGTTCGCGATCGTGATGGACAACGATGACACTGGCAGAGTCGCTGAGCGAAGCGGCGAGAGCGACACCACCGTGGTGCCCTCGACATCGAACGTTACGTGGACTACCCATTTCACGCCCTCTACCCAGCAGAACGAACGGGACTCTCGATTGACTCCAACGGCCCGAGCCGAGCAGGTGCGCTCAATTGCAGTCGTCTGACGAGGTGCCCTCCCGAGGGATGTGACGGAAGAGGTGGGCAACTCTCTTCGCGCCCAACTTGCTCTCTACGAGGCGAACCTGACACCCGAAGAAGACCCGTCTCTTCCAAGTTCACGCACGTTCGAGATACTCCCGCAGTGCTCGACGGACGACTTCGGACACGGTTACGCCGTCGAGTTCCGCTCGACAGGTCGCTTGTGCTCGAAGTTCAGGATCAAGTCGAACCGATCCCACCTTCTTCTTCGCCGCACCGAGTGGTGGTCGGCCTGGCCCTCGCCTCCGCTCAGCCAATGCCCCACGAGAGTATCCACGAAGAGCTTCTTCAGCGAGGACCTCAATGGCATCTTCCGAAATTGGCAGCCCATTGACTGTCACCTCAGGTGCTCGTGGTGTCATCGAGGTTCACCTCCAAAGAGAACAGCGACGGTGATCTGGCGAAGCGGCATGGCGTGAATCACTAGGCCACCTTGGTCGGTTTCGAGAACTACGAGTTCCAAGAGGTTTCCAGATCGATCGGGACCTGCAGCGAGGAAGCGAAGGGGATCTTCGGAGACCTCAATCCAACGGAGGGAGCGCACAAAAGCGTGGTCGATGTCGTCATCGTGGACCCCATGTTTTCTCGCAGAGGGGTGCACACTCCATTTCATAAATGTACAACATTTATTAAGTACACGCTCTGCCCCTTGCTCGCCTTCGACAGGAGCATCCAGACCGAATTCTCTAGCGACCTCCCTCCGGGCCTTGCTTGCGAAGTGATCTCTCTCCTTTGGTCATTCCCGTCGTCGCATCGTGATGGGCAGCATTGGTGAACCCACCTCGCCACATTGGAGGAGCAGCCCTACACTCCTCCCGGGTGGCAGCACCTGCCACGAAGGGGTGAACGACACCATGGCCCAACTGCTCAAGGTGCAGTGCTTCACCGTGACCGCCGATGGATACGGCGCTGGCGACGATCAGCGTCTCGACCAGCCGTTCGGACATCTCAGCCCTCAAGAACTCTTCACCTGGCGATCGAACACGGCCAGTGGCGCCTTCGGCGACGGTGGTCCAGAAACTCGCGGGATCGACGACCTGTTCGCTCGAGACATGCACCACGGCATCGGTGCCGAGATCATGGGGCGGAACAAGTTCAGTCCCTTCCGTGGACCTTTCGAGGACCATCCAGAGTGGGAGGGGTGGTGGGGAGATGCACCCCCGTTCCACACGCCGGTCTTCGTGCTCAGTCACTTCAACCGTGCACCACTGACCCTGTCCGACACCACCTTCCACTTCGTGAGCGGCCCACTCGATGCAGTCCTCGAAGAGGCCAAAGCTGCAGCGAACGGACGCGACGTCCGACTGGGCGGTGGCGCAACCACCATTCGTGAGTTCCTCGACGCCGACCTCGTCGACACCCTCCACATCGTGGTGAGTCCGTTGACCGCAGGTCATGGGGTGCGCCTCTGGGAGCGCCCCGAAGACCTCCTCGACCGATTCCACCTGGAGCGGATTCCGAGCCCGAGCGGCGTGGAGCACCTCCTCTTGTGGAGGAGGACCGCATGATGCACACGACCATCCAGCACATTCGGAAGATCCCCCAATGACGACCCCCTTCGCCGAGCGCTCCGAGGCCGACCAAATCGACCTCTTGACCGCGTTGGCCGCAGAGTTTCTCCACGACTTCGGCGTCGGTGGAGCAGCACTTCGAGTGATCAACCACGGCTACAACACCACCTTCGCGGTTGACGGAGCATCAGGCCCCATCGGCGCACTCCGCCTCAACGTCAACTCCCCTCGCACCACAGCGAACCTCGCCGCCGAGGTGGCATGGATGACCGATCTCGCCGCATCTGGTCTCGTCTCGCTCCCGCGTCCCCTCCCCACCGCTTCGGGTGCCCCCTTCGCCACCCGGAAAAGCGAGGTGCTCGAGCGGTCGGTCAACGCGGTGTTCTGCACCTGGCTCCCCGGCCAACTCGTCCACACATTGGAGGATCCCCGAGATGCCCTCCGCGCCACCGGTCGGCTCCTCGCGCACCTCCACGCCGCAGGGCAATCCTTCAACCTCCCCGATGGCGCTGCCCTCCCATCGCTCCGCCCTGTCTTGTTCAACCACGCCGACGTCATCACCGAGAACATCGCGGGCTTGAGTGT
>Ga0208745_1000416_pt1 | contig 11622 bp, 13 predicted proteins | sample CryBogCBH23Jun09_FD_184622 | JGI IMG/M metagenome (GOLD analysis project Ga0208745, IMG submission 184622) | Freshwater microbial communities from Crystal Bog, Wisconsin, USA - CBH23Jun09 (SPAdes) | ecosystem: Environmental > Aquatic > Freshwater > Lake | place: Crystal Bog, Wisconsin, USA... | reverse complement strand
TGGCCTGAAGTATCTATAATGTTTTTACATTTTTCAACCGATACAGTACCTTTATAATGAACTATTATGTTGGTTTGTATGTCCTTTCAGCCTACTTTCGAGGAGAATAAACACGGGTTGTACGTAATTTCAGCCTACTTCGAGGAGAATAAACACGGGATTTATATAGATTTGCCGTGACATAGACATCACACGTTCCTGAAACGGTGCTAAGGGTCCAGAAACTGGACCCTTAGCACCGTTGGAGTAAACGTGGTGTAACCGCTTTTGTAACGGATTTGTACTTTTATTTAAAACAATGATGGCAGAACATGCGCAAGACTTAACATTAATTTCTTCAGTAAATGAAGATATTGCAACTGAATATTCCCAAATACCAATTCCAATATTGGAATCCATCTATAATATACGGAATTATTGCAATTTAATGCTGAATAGTTTTGACATCGCATCGAAACAAATATCAAATTATTTGTATTCACAGAATTGCACTAAATTGTTATTTAATGATCAAATTAAATTATTTGCCAAAGCTTTTCTAAACATTATGTTCATTAATAAACCAGAATTTTTTAAATGAGGACAATATGGTACAATTTGGAAATCATTGGCAAATGTATGTCGTTTGCCGTCAGCGTTCTCGTAGAATTGTTTTTGTTGATGGTGGTGAGAGATTAATAATTTTTATTTAAAAAATTCTAATTATAATTAAAAATATATAGAATCATCTTCACAAAGGGAATGGAAGGAAAAAGTTAAAGCTATGGATGAAATGAAGAACAAATTCATTAAGAGAGTAAAATTTTATTTTGACTCTCGTGAGTACTTGCTATTAAACTTTAGGGAGTTATTTGTTAACGTTTTCTTCTTCAGATTTTCCCCTTTCAGTGCCGCAAATTAATGCTGCTGATTCAGTTGACTCAACCTGTGAGAGAAATCACACAGAATCTGAGATTTTAACTGCCACCCCAGTACATGAAGTATCACACCATGACACACAGATCTCTGCAGATTCTGAAGTTGCGATTATAAATATCAATACTGCTGACCACCAAACAGATGATACGCACATTTCAGCTGATATATTTTTACATGACTTTGGTGACATTGAGCAAGAAGACAACTTGCTGTATGGTGATGCTGACGAAGTAGTGCGATCACCAGCTCTAATCAGTGGACAGGCTGATTTCGACTCAACCACTACCTTTGTTGAAGACTCGAGGAATTGCTTATGCAGTACTCCAGGAGCTGAACTTCCTGTTGATCCTGTGCTAGACGGAAGTAATACTAGAGCAGGAATAGGAAAGCAAATTCTTCCTCCAATTCCAAGTAAGCTCAAACGAAGAAAGCAGAACAGCAGGAATAAAAGAAAGAAGATTAAGAGCTTATCTAAGAAAGTACGAATTCAGAACATGATCAAGGAACTTTCTCTACAGTATCCGAAAATGAGCAATAAGTCCGAAAATTACAAAAACATCGCAAAGTTAGTAATTAACACAATTATTAAGAACAAGGGAGACGTGGAAGATTATATCGATTTGACCAACGAACCAGAAGAAGTCGACTATGCTATTCCAACAGTTGCTATTCAGGAGCTAGATTTACTGAGCGAGGAGCGAGAATTGGAAGTGAACAGAGGACACAATAACGTTGTTAAACGAAGAATTAGTCGAGTTCTACCATTGAGGAGAGAAAGGAGATTGGGACAGAATGATTAATTATGTAAAATAAGAAGAACTGATAATTTAAATAATTACTTTTTATAAACATGTGTTGTTAATAGTCCTGAGTAGAGAATTTAATAGTAATTATAATCATTATTACAAACTTCACACGGTGTCAAACGGTGCTAAGGGTCCAGTTTCTGGACCCTTAGCACCGTTGTTAAATCACGTAGTGCCTCAGTTCGTGGTAATTCTCTATGGAAAGTAACACAATAAAATGTCTCATTCATCGTTCCACAACTGACGAAAGCGATGGGGAAACCGTAACACTTTCAATGTTAATACCAAGCAACAAGCTGATAGTCCCCAACACTTACGAAAATGTTGTCTTACTCTCAAATATGCGTAAGCACGGTGTCAAACGGTGCTAAGGGTCCAGTTTCTGGACCCTTAGCACCGTTGTTAAATCACGTAGTGCCTCAGTTCGTAGTAATTCTCTATGGAAAGTAACACAATAAAATGTCTCATTTATCGTTCCACAACTGACGAAAGCGATGGGGAAACCGTAACACTTTCAATGTTAATACCAAGCAACAAGCTGATAGTCCCCAACACTTACGAAAATGTTGTCTTACTCTCAAATATGCGTAAGCTATTAGTGTATACTAAAGTTCACGAACGGTTCGGTAATCCACCAGAGGAGCTCATGCTACCAGATATAGAAGAAATTAGAGATGAATCAAAATGGAATGAGAATTCAGGTTGGACATTTATTCGTTGGAATATTCTATTTGAGGAGCGAGACGTGATTACTACATTGAATGCGCTTAAGGAATTAGCTAATCCCATTCGAGTGCATTGTATTGTGGTACCATTATCTGATCGAGGATGTGATTGGATTGAAGAGTTTGGCAATGTCGTTAGGGACTTGGAATACTGCGATAATTGTATTAGTATCGTGGCAGAGACAGCTTAATTGAATTAAAATTATAGTTATTTAAGAAAATCACGAGATATTGAAATCTATAAGGAGATAAAATGTACGAAAGAGTTTAAGAAAAGTACTTAATACAAAATCCGTTGATAATACAAAATCCGTTGATGTGCTCCATTTAAATGAAGTTTTCGCTCGTTGATTTAGTACAATTAGAAGTCTCTTCATAGCCTTTAGTACTTGAAGGATGAATTTACAAAAATGATGTCACACTGCAAGGTAATGACGTAACTAATTATACTGATATAAAAATAAAAAAGTACTGATGGCACCGAAACGTAAAGTCGAAGAATTAGACAGCCGCACGGCGGCTTCAACACCGGAAAAACAATTTTCATCCATAGAATGTCGGGAACATTCAGGTAATATTCTGCATATGTTACATCATAATTCAACAATTCTCATCATAATTCTACGATTCATTAGAGCTAATTACACCTCCAGCACGTACTCTTGGTAACGGGAAATGGTCCACTAAAGCTAAAAACTCTCAAACTCGTCTATCGCCTGATGATGTTAAACCTATGTCTCTGGAATCTCAATTTGTCGAAGAAGATCACATTCAGATGGGTAATTTAACTGACGGCAATGCTTTTGTTCACGTGTACAAGATGAAATTTTCGACAGAGACTTTTGAATATACACCATTCATCGTATGCGGGGATCAAAAATTGGTGTACTACTTGAAATATGGAGGAATGCCTGATAAGTCCCCATATTACCCGCAAACAACGGATGAAGAAGGTACAAAGCAATTGTTTCCAAGGCTGAAACCGCTGATTAATTACGAGAACATTTATGTACCAAAGCGGGATGCAAAAAACCAAGCGCTTTCAGAAGCCTACGTGGAAAAAGGTCCACCACCAGAATGCTTGAAATTCGGATCAGCAGAGAGTCTTAAGAACACTAATACAAAGTGGTATAAGGGTACACTCGTATGTATTGACCTTACGAACACATCTGCAGAAGTTGTAGATGCACAGCTCAATGCTCTACAAGAAATATCCCTTCTACCCGGTTATTATAACCCAAGTGCCCCCAAAAATGAGAGGTTTTTCCCTCATGGAGTGCAGCGAAAGTACGAAGCTAAGGTTGAAATTCTTTATCATTATATTGATGATGAAGGTGCAGATTGGATGGAGTATTTTTTCGATAGGATTAAGCAGGGGTATTCTTCAAAGACAACTTATTGAATTGAGTTGTTAAAGTTTTGCCGAAGAGAATTTTTGATGGACAAAAATAATTGTCAATAACTAAACGTTAAAAAAAATTTGCCTTTCTTGATCGACATTATAAATTAGTTAAATTACACAGAGATAATTGAATTGAGTAAAGTGAGCAATAAATTCCCACGGACAAGAGCTCTCCAAAGTGTTATGTGAGTTTCGGATTTCGACACTTTGACAATCTAACCTATAGTGTTGACCCAAATCGTTTTCCTTTTGAACCCAATAAGCCTTATATAGACAATGTTGTATACCCTGAGCTTTTGATTTGAAAACATCCTGAGCTAATACATCACACGTTCCTGAAACGGTGCTAAGGGTCCAGTTTCTGGACCTTTAGCACCGTTGTTGAAACACGTTCGAATTTGTAAGATTTTTTTAAAACTCTTGAATATCGTTGCTGTTGTGCATCAAATATAAATAAATATATATGTATTATTTAATTATGTACTTGGTACAATATACTTGTGCTTTGCGTGTTTGATATGTATATTTTAGTGCATCCACTATGTGGTCACTGCTCTAAAATATTTAAAAATTGAAAACCTCATAACTTTTGAGCCTTCAGTCGGTTTTTAGTGATCATATTGGCAAAGTTATTCAAAATTTTACGCTCTATGCAACGCGCGCAACTAAATTATGATATTTTTCGATATTGTGCAGATAAAGGATCTTTGAAGTTTCTACCTCCGTGGAACACGCGTTGTTGAAGTAAAAACATTCTGCAACAACTACGTATTTTAAGTACTGCACTAAAGTTTCGGAGTAGTTTGTAAAAATGCTTCTGAATGGATTACGCGTTCGTAGAAATCATTCAACGAGAGCAATTGAAATTCAATCCATAAATCATAATATATTTACCTCCAGAATTCCAAATTACACATGTCATGTAGGCGATACAGTTATTGAATTAAATGGACGAAATATCACTTTGATGAGCCTAGCAGAAGTAAATGGTATACTGCGTCAGGAAGTAATTTACCAAATAAATACCATAAGTAATTCAACCCCTAATAACGAGCAAATACAACAATCGCATATTGAAAGAGTGACCTTTCCTGAAGTAGATACAATGTTACGAAGTCAACATTTGCAATCAATACGTAGTGAAAGAGGGATCCCAATACCTCAAGCGTTCGGACCAGAAGCAAACGATACAAGAACTGAAATTCCAGTACTAAATCGTAGTTACAATCAATTGCTACAAGGTCAGTAAAATAATCAGATAATATTCAAGATATGAAGTTTTCTGTAAGTAGGGGCTCTTGATCTTAATGGCTTCACAGTAAGGAGATATCCAGACCCTAGATTTTCTCCTCATAGAATCGACGACATAAGCGAAAATTTCGTCCGCCTACATCCAGAAATGCAAAATGATATTCGAGGATTCGTAGTTATTCAAGTTGGTCATTTGCAAATTCGAAATGATACGTATCCTGTAAATATTCTGAGGTATTTAAATGAAAACTTTGCAGCCAATGTGATAGTCCGACCGATCAATGACACTGACGTTCCTGAGCAACACATGCACAATGTCGAAGCAAGAGGAACTGCTCGTTATCAAATTGTACAACAGCTCTGGGATTACGATAGGTAATCTTTTCCCGCCGCTATATGAAATATTTCTAATGAAGGCACGTTTGAAACAGACCGTGTGCTTTTTGTGGTTGTTTATTCTTAAATTCTGAAAACAGTCGATCCCGAAAATATTGCTGTGACCACGGTCGATTAAATCGCGATTCTGTAATGCCTCAACTTGGATGCCTTCCGCCAAATCTAAAAGTAATTGCTGTGGATAATATCGAGCACTTTTCACGAAATTCTGTGAGCTATAATTCCGTTTTATCTCTTGGAGCTACTGGAGTCGAAAACCATACTCCAGATCACCCTGGATGGGAACGAATTCATGGAGGTGAATGTATATATTCTGATAGTACAATAATCTACCTGCTTACACGCGTTTAGATCATGCGGTGAAGCTTCATGGACGTACTTATCATTATGTTCCACGAACAAATTCGAGGGGAGGTACCCACTATTTTTTACATTGACGTTATGCATATTACCATTGTTGTACACAATAGGCATACAATACTTTACGTTTGATGCTCTTGATGCCATGCTAGAGCACGCAACAGGACTCAATACAATTCGAAACGGTGTACAAGTTTATACCAGGATAATACCAGAAATAGCAGAACGATTATACAGAGAATTACAAAGAATCAACACGCTTGTGCAAGAGTGTCATCAAATCGGTCTGTATACATCCTTAACAAACGAAGAGAACTCGAGAACAGTACGTCCTATCATCAACGGTACAACCTCTTTTCTGGACGTAGCCGCAATAACCGCAGACAGAACCACTGGAAACAGAGTGATCAGATACCATCGGAAGAACCAATTTTATAGCTCCGAAATTCAGATGACGGATTGTTTAATGGAGCCTTTATGCTACGTTTTATTATTTCCTTATGGAAAGGGTGGTTGGGGAGCAGATATGAGAAAGTCTGTGCGTTTCAATGATTACCTTTGTTGCCGAATGATAAGACCAGAAAAAAATCATGACGGTACACTTTTGCAAATATTCAACAAGGCGAGAACTAGAGAAATACCTGTTAATCGTTTCCAACTTATGTCCCGCCTAGGTCAAACATACCTCGTGGACATGGTAAAGTTAATTCGATCGGTTACAGTACTTGCTCTAATACGTACTATTAGGTCAGTAGAATTATTGACTACCGATTGCAATGGCACAAAATCAACCAAGAAATGTTTGGAATTACACAAGATGAAGAAGGCAAAACCGCTGATGAGGGAGACGGAGACACAGAAACTAAGACATTCTTATCTCAATCATTTCATGGAAGCAGAAGACACTTGAGGATGCTCGCCACAAACGCTTTGACGATTGTTAGTGAAATGGGGCGACCGACTATCTTCCTTACTCTTACGTGCAATACGCATTGGGCGGAGATAGAAGATCAACTACTCGACGGGCAAACTGCTTACGGTGACATAAGAATTTCAATTGTATATCTGATGTAATCGTGCCTATTTTTTATAAATTAGACCGACCAGATATTGTGTGCCGCGTGTTCAAGGCACGTCTAGATGCACTTTTGAGCAACCTTCGTCAAGGCAAATATTTTGGTCCTCACAAAGTAGGGTATGAAGTAAGAGTAATCGAGTACCAAAGGTAAACCTTAACCGGCACTGCTTTCAGATTTAATGTATACAATATTACAGGCGAGGATTGCCTCATGCGCATACTGTATTTCAACTGTTAGGGGTGCCAGATCATAAAGATAAACCAAACTTGGCCGGTTGGATTGATAAATACATTACCGCAGAGTCTCCGAATGAATTAAGCGAATCAGTTGATCCAGTACAAATTAATCGACACAACCTCTACGTTCACCATGTAACTACATCAATGACTCATAAATGCTACAGCGCAACTCAAGGCGGATGCCTTTCTCAAAATGGAAAATGTAAACGTGGTTACGATAGTTTGGTTTGTGTACCTACAACCTCATTCGACGAGAAAGGATTTCCAATTTATCGTAGACGTAAACAAGAAGACTTAAGGATTGTACCAAATGTCAAAGAGATTGTTATTGATTGGGACGGTAAGCAATTTCAGCGTGCTATGATATATGCGCTATATTATATTTCAGGTCACGCTTGCGCGGAATATTCTGGAAGTGTATACACAGTAAGTTATGGAATATAAGGTCCTTTATGTGCTCAATTTTGCCAATTTTATCTTTTTACAAATTTTAGGTAATATACCTGTACAAATATCTATTTAAAGGGGCTTCAAAAGCAAGTCTGCGATTGACTAACGCAGACGACGTCTCCGACAAGGATGAGTTAACATTGTATATTAGAGGTCGCTATCTCTGTTCAGGTAAATAAACAATAGATCGTACAATTTGGATATAATTATAGTTTTAACTCAGTTGATGCAATGTGGCGCACGCTTGGTTATCAAACTTATCCATCACCAGACCCATCGGTCAATGTAATCAAAGCAAAGTTACCGGCTGACGTGGACGAGCTGTTGCTGCAGAACAAGTGTTGTGATTTACTCATATATTTCAACAGGCCCAACACGCTACAACATTTGAAATTCACCGAATTCTTCAATGAATATAAATGGGGCTACAGTCAAGGAGCGCGCCATCGGAATGAAAATCTAGATGTATCGACTATATGCTTTCGTATCGTTATACAAAACATCACAAAACCAATTTTTATTTGGAAGCGTGATCCATCTAAGCGAAGTATAACTCGTATGGAAATGCTATATTTAACAGCCGGAGAGATTTGGTACCTTCGACTGCTGTTACTCCATTGCGCATGTGTTTCCTTTGTAGACTTGAGAACTGTTGACGGAGTGACTCATAGAACATTTCAAGAAGCTGCGATTGCAATTGGATTGGTGAAAAGTCAAAACGAAGTTCTTCTATCATTTCGTGATGTTATGCATATCTCAACACCAAGAGAAAAACGTGGTTTATTCTTCACACTTACAATGCAGGTAAGCTTATGACAACCCATATTTGGTAAAGTAATAACGGTAATAGTGTTTAGGGATATCCTACAATTAATGCACTTAAAGACCCAGAAATCAAACACTCTCTACTTGAAGACTTATTAGCAAATAATGGTAACCAATTGGAGCTTGCGTATCAAGAATTTCTTACTTTGCTCTCTGAAAAATTACAAGACCAGTGCAAAACTATGTCGATGTATGGTCTACCTGAACCCGCACAAATTAGGACCGAGTTAGAGCGATACCGGCTAAATCACGACTCTACATCAGAAATGCGTGAATGGACTGAGTTGAATTCCGTCACTCCTAATAACGAGCATCAGCAGGAAATATTTAATATCATTGCCGAACATGTTCAAGAAGAGACTCGAGTGTTTATCTTCGTGGATGGAAAAGGTGGAACAGGTTTGTTTTTGTACTTTTGAAACTAATTTATTATTACATATATATGATAGGAAAAACTACTTTGGCAAAAAAGATAATGGCTTACACACGAGGGCAGGGTAAGATTGCGCTAGGATCGGCCAGTACAGCCCTTGCAGCCACACTGTATAGAGATTTTGAGACCACGCATAGCTTATTCAAGTTCCCTGTAGTGGAGGAACAGGACAAGGACTCCAATTTACCGACAGAATGTTTGTTGTCAAATCATCCTCAGCGACTTGAACTACTTCGTGCAACTACATTATTTGTGTTTGACGAGTTCCCTTCATTGGACAGAGAAGTTTTTGAGGGGATATACAAGGAAATGAAACAGTTCCAAAATAAGGTTGTAGTCTGTTTAGGAGATTTTCGTCAACTCCCACCGGTGGTTGAGGGTGGAGACCGTGCTGCAATTGTGAATGCATCTATAAAGAGCTCTCCATTGTGGAACTTATTTCGTGTAATGCGATTGAATTTGAATATGCGACTTGTGGGACTATATGCACAAATAAATCAAATGAGTGAGGAGGAGCAACGTGATCTAGAAAACCAAAAGAATTTTGCACGCACTCTTGATTATATTGGAAATGGAACTCACCCACAGTCTGTTGATGATGAATTCGATGGAACCGGTGCCCAGATTCTGCCCATGCACTACGTGAAATGTTACCAATCCGAAGAAGAAGCTATCAACTTTATATACCCTAATGGACATGATCCAATATTGATGCAGAGTAGAGCTATTCTTGCCGCAACTAATAAATTAGTGGACGAATGGAATTCCAAAATACAAGCGATGAATCCCTCCCCACTACATTCTCTATATTCAGTGGATAAGTTGTGTGAAGTGGACGATCCCCATAATACATTGCGTTCCATGCTCTCGGAAGAAGTGCTTAATACTTTTGATCATTCAGGCAATCCTCCGCATAAGCTCAATCTTAAGGTCAACGACATTTGCATAGTTCTTCGCAACTTGAACAAGAGAGCAGGTCTGACAAACAATACTCGAGTAATCATTCTTCACATCAGCAGATTTGTAATCAAGGTGCAAACACTCAACCAGGTGCCTTCCATTCATTTGATACCCAGAATACATTTCAAATTTCGATTACCGTTTGGACAATCATACCAACTCAGTAGAAAACAATTTCCGCTACGTCTTGCATACTGTATTTCCATAAACAAATCTCAAGGCCAAGAGCTCTCCAAAGTGTTATGTGACTTCCGAGTGAGCCCATTCACACATGGTCACACATACGTCTCTGCAACACGAGTCAGGCACTTTAATGATCTAGCCTATATTGTCGACCCCAATAGTTTTCCTTTTGAACCCAATGTGCCATACATAAACAATGTTGTATACCCTGAGCTTTTAATTTGAAAATGTGGCGAATTAATTAACTATTTCATCAAATTCCAATATCAACTCTTGCCTATTAAAGTAGTACAAATATACAAACTGGAGTTTACTCCTTGCGTAGGCAAGTGAGTGAGAAGATTGACCGACGGCCAAGGACCGCCATAGGCGGGCCGCGCGCCGCGGACAAGCTGGTCTGAAGTATCTATAATGTTTTTACATTTTTCAACCGATACAGTACCTTTATAATGAACTATTATGTTGGTTTGTATGTCCTTTCAGCCTACTTCGAGGAGAATAAACACGGGTTGTACGTAATTTCAGCCTACTTCGAGGAGAATAAACACGGGACATATATAGATTTGCAGTGACATAGCTGATTCTTTTTCAGGTAAGTGCGCCGATTTTTTCTGTATGAATCATTCACCTTTTTTTGTTTTAATTTTGTTCATATGCATGATACTTCTCTTGGTCAGAATTTGGGTTTTCAAAAGAGAAATATGACATTACTCCTGTTGTGATGATGGTGGAAACATATATTATAGAGAGCGCCGATTCTTTCTGTATAAATTATTCACCGTGATACTTGCTGCATAAGTTGTCTATAAGCGTGTTCTGCGTTTGGACACTTACCCACACAATTTTAAATTAAGCGAATGATACTTTTAATGTTGAGCATGACTCTTCTACAAATGGTATCAGCGTTGAGCGAACACATATTTTATGGAGTGCGCCGATTTTTCTGTATGAATCATTCACCGTTTTTCAGTTTTAATTTTGTTCATTTGCAAGATGCTTCTGTAGGTCCGAATTTTGGTTTTTTAAGGACATTACTCCTGTTGTACATAGTGGAAACATTTATTGAGAGCGCCGAGTCTTTCTGTATGAATTATTAACCGTAATACTTGCTGCATTAGTTGTCTATAAGTGCGTTCTGAGTTTATTATTATGCTTGGCAGTGCTCTAACGGGTGTAGTATTAAGCGTTCCGTGTGACTTCTGTCTATGTGTATTACTGATATGCCTGTTACAAATACATGTGCCTTTATTTGTAGTTTTAAGTTGTGTAGCTGTTGTTGTCAAATGTGAAATGTAAACTTTTTGTCCATATAATGCATGCGTTACTTCTTGCTGTGTACTTTATTAGGTGTAGTATCAGTGCTGTATAGGGCGCTATTATATCCATGCCATTCTGTCTATATGTATGCCTGCATTTCTGTGTTGATAATGTTGAGTATGACTCTTTTACAGATGAAAACACGACATGCAATAGTAAGCGTGGTACTTCATCTGCGAGAAACCAATTTATCGTAGACGTGAGCAAGAACAGGACTTCAGGATAGTACCATCTGAAGTGGGATGAAGAAGATTAAGCTCCCTTTAAACCATTCTATA
>Ga0208745_1000410_pt1 | contig 11724 bp, 3 predicted proteins | sample CryBogCBH23Jun09_FD_184622 | JGI IMG/M metagenome (GOLD analysis project Ga0208745, IMG submission 184622) | Freshwater microbial communities from Crystal Bog, Wisconsin, USA - CBH23Jun09 (SPAdes) | ecosystem: Environmental > Aquatic > Freshwater > Lake | place: Crystal Bog, Wisconsin, USA... | reverse complement strand
AACCAGCACCACGATGAACACCACAGTAGACACCAGGGCCAAATTGGAGTTTTCCTTGCAGCTGTCGATGTAGGCAGAGCCCACTGTAGACCACGTCCCGTCAGGGCAGGACGTGGCCCCACTAGGCCCTCCCTGGCAGTACCAGTTGACGGGGCAGATGATGTAGGAGTTATCCACAGGCGAGCAGAACCAGCCGGGCGGCGCTGCGCAGGACATTTTGTGGTATCTTGGTTTTAGGATGCCTTTTAATAGGAGAGCAATTGGCTGGAACTTATTGCAGTAGGAGAGCAATTGACTGGAACTTGTATATATATGAAATACACAAGGACAAGGATATGATTTTGGTTTGGTTTTTGTTTTGTTTTCTGCCAGTAGCGGACCAGGCTGATCTGTCCAACAGCACCAGGCTTGTGTTGACTTTCCAGTCCAGTGATCAAGGCCTACTGGCCCTTGATTTTCTGGAGAGTGGATACTATCACACTGTCTTTACTGTTGTGAAGCAGTACGGCAGACGCCTTGTGTTGGATGTAGGGAGGCCAGTGGATGTTGAACAGGATACAGAAATAGTAGAAGAGTGGCTGGACAGTGCTGGTCTAACACTGGTGAGCCTGGAAGTGGATTTGTTTGTAGGGCATAGTCAGATGGTGGAAGCTGAGATTGGAAACGTCACTTCCCAGTCATACTTGGCCCTCAATGCGAGCGGAGTGGAGTGGCATTTCCTTGACTCAGAGCCCTACTCCCTCCAGATGGAACAGGTGTGGAACTCGTTGGCTTCATCCCCACCAGCCCTGAATGAATCCAGGATCCCATTGGCAGTGCTTGACAGCGGCCTAGCCAGCCTAGTGCAGGGGCCAGGGTATTTTGAGTCCTTGATACCAGGCTATGATTTTGTCTCAGACCCCTCCCTGAGCCTGGACGGCGACGGCAGGGATCCAGATCCAACAGACCCGGGCGATGCAGGGCCTGGGTGTCCAGTCAGCAGCTGGCATGGGACGAAGATGGCTGCTGCCATGTGCCTCCTACATAACGTGGTGCCAGGGGTGCACTCCATGCTGCCCAACAGGGTGATTGCGCTGCAGCCAGTGAGGGTGCTGGGAGAGTGCAGCACAGGGTACGCCAACGATGTGGCAGACGCTATCGTGTGGGCTAGTGGGGGGCAGATCAACGGGATAGGTGTCAACCCACACCCAGCATTGGTAGTCAGCATGTCCTTCAGCGGAATAGGTGACTGTCCGTCGTTCCTGCAGTCTGCAGTGGATCTAGCAGCGTCCATGGGGGTTGTGCTGGTGGCTACAGCTGGAAATCAGGGCGGCGATGTTTCTGACTACTTTCCTGCAAATTGCATAGGGGTGGTTGTCATAGGGGCAAGTACACGACAGGGTACTCTGGCTGGCTATAGCAATTTTGGAGTGGATTTGGTGGCATCTGCTGCAGGAGGAGATTCTGAAAATCCTTTGATGACAGTTACAATAGATAGTGCTGTCTTGGTTCCAGTATTGTCAATGGGGACTAGTTTTTCGACTGCTTTCACAAGCTCTCTGGTGGCTCTCAAGGAATTCATTGCTGTAAACCAAGGCAACATTTCCATCGTCAATCTAATCCTGTCGTGGAATAAGACACTTAACAGCATAGCAACAATCAATAGCGTGAGGCCATTGGGCATAGGCTCTGTATATGGAGGATGTGGAATAGAATCAGGAGGTGAGTTCTGGCATGAATTGAAATCATTCTTGTATTATATACTCGGGACGAAAACCCTTGGTAACAGTAGCCTAAATGGTTCAATTGTTCAGAATTCCAGCAGTCATGTAAATGTTTTTCCTGTTGTTAGTGCCTCTTGTGCTGCTGGAACATATGGTTCTGCTTCTTGCACCTCTTGCCCAATAAATACATACAGTGCTGCAGGAGCCACTGCGTGTTCCATCTGCCCGTCAAATTCATGGTCTGCTATTGGTTCTAGTGTATGTACTCTTACCCCTATTGCTGCTTCCTATCCACTGTTTGCTCTTGCAGTAGATCAACAGAATTTCGCCAATGGAATAGTACGAAAAATTCAGGGAGACGCTATGACTGTCTCAAGTCTGGCCTCCATTCCATACCCACAATCTTATGCATTAGGAATTTCAGGCACTGCTGATTTTGCTCTAGTGTCTGTAACTAATATTCTTTTTTTGGTGCGTTTTTACCCCACTGTTTCCGTCATTCAGATTTTATCCATCGTCGCATTACTTATAGCTGACGTGAAAGTATCCAGTGACAACAAATATGCTTATATTGCAGATAATAATGGTTTAATCGTTACCTGTAGTTTGACCTCGTATGCAACTTCGACAATAGCTGGTGGAGCATCAGGGTCGGTCGATGGTGTAGGGACATCAATAGGCTTTCAGACACCCTATGGCGCCAATGGCCTTGCATTATCACCAGATAGAACCTTTGTACTGGTATCAGAATTTAATGCTAATAAAATCAGGAAATTGGATCTTACCGTCTCTCCAGTGAAGTCTTCAACGTTAATCTCCTCAGGACTTAACGGTCCAGGTGCGCTTGCATTATCACCTGATGGTACCCTCTTGATTATTCTTAACGCAAACCCTAATACTATCAGTTTGTACAACATGAGCTCTGGTAAATCATCACAGACAGGTGCTGGGCCATCTGGAAGCGTGTTTCAATTCTGTGATTTTTTCCAATTGTCCAACAATTATGTATTACTAAGTTCAAGCGCTGATAATAAAATTTATAGTTTGAATGTTTCAAGTTTAATATTTAGCGTTATGGCTGGAAGTGGGAATTCTGTTTCTACTGATGGTACGGGGATTGCTGCCTCCTTCAGTGTGCCATCTGGGTTTATGACATCCCCTTGCTTGGGTGTAGGTTATGGGGTTATCAATCTTACCTCGTGTGGTCAGTGTCTAGCTGGTTCATCAAGCAATAATTACAGTAAATGTGTCCTATGTGTTCCTGGTACATATTCAACTGGTTTAGGTATAATCACATCTGCTACCTGTACTAAATGTGTTGCTGGTAAATATGCATCAGCCTCCGGCTTGTCAAATTGTACCTTGTGCCAGGCAGGGTCGTATAGCTCTGCCATTGGTGCCTCTAATTGTGCCTCGTGCCTGGCAGGGGCTTACAGTACTGTTTCAGGTGCTCTTGTTTCTTCCATTTGTTCCTTATGCCAAGCAGGGGCATACAGCTCAGCATCCATTTCTTCCAGTTGCACCTTGTGCCCTGCAGGGGCATACAGCTCAGCCTCTGGTGCCTCCAATTGTGTCTCATGCCAGGCAGGCGCTTACAGTACTGTTCCAGGTGCTCTTTTTTCTTCCAGTTGTACCTTGTGCCAGGCAGGGGCATACAGCTCAGCATCCATTTCTTCCAGTTGTACCTTATGCCAGACAGGGGATTACAGCTCAGCCTCTGGTGTCTCCAATTGTGTCTCGTGCCCGACAGGCGCTTATAGTACTGTTTCAGGTGCTCTTTTTTCTTCCAGTTGTACCTTGTGCCAGGCAGGGGCATACAGTTCAGCATCCATTTCTTCCAGTTGCACCTTGTGCCAGACAGGGGCTTACAGTACTGCTTCAGGAGCAATAATAATTGATAATTGTACATTGTGTCAGGCAGGGGCATATAGCACAGTTTCAGGTGCTGCTATTTCTGCTGCCTGTTCACTGTGCCCTGTTTCTACATACAGTACCACTTCAGGCGCTAGGTCTTCATCTATCTGCTCTTTGTGCATGGCTGGGACATACAGCTCAGTCTCTGGTGTTTCCAACTGTACCTTGTGTCAGGCAGGAGCCTACAGCAATGTCACAGGTCCAACAGCTTCTTCAACTTGCTCCTTGTGTCGTTCAGGGAAATACAGCACTGCTTCTGGTGCTCCTGTCTCCACTGCTTGTATCTCATGCATGGTTGGGACATACAGCTCAGCCTCTGGTGCTTCCTATTGTACCTTGTGTCAGACAGGGGCTTACAGCAATGCCACTGGTGCAACAGTTTCTTCAACTTGCTCCTTGTGTATTTCAGGGAAATACAGCACTGTTCCAGGTGCCTATGCCTCCACTGCTTGTGTCTCATGCATGGCTGGGACATACAGCTCAGCCTCTGGTGCTTCCAACTGTACCTTGTGTCAGGCAGGAGCCTACAGCACTGCCACTGGTGCAACAATTTATTCAACTTGCTCCTTGTGTCTTTCGGGGAAATACAGCACTGTTCCAGGTGCTTCTGCCTCCTCTGTGTGTGTCTCATGCATGGCTGGAACATACAGCTCAGCCTCTGGTGCTTCCAACTGTACCTTGTGTCAGACAGGGGCTTACAGCACTGCCACTGGTGCAACAATTTCTTCAACTTGCTCCTTGTGTATTCCAGGGAAATACAACACTGCTCCAAGTGCTCCTGCATCCACTTCTTGTGCCTTGTGCATGGCTGGGACATACAGCTCAGCCTCTGGTGCTTCCTATTGTGCCTCTTGTCAGGCAGGGGCTTACAGCACTGCCACTGGTGCAACAATTTCTTCAACTTGCTCCTTGTGTATTCCAGGGAAATACAACACTGCTTTGGGTTCATCAGCCTCCTCAGCATGTACTATGTGTCTTGCAGGAACATACAGCAGTGCAACTGGTGCTTCAGTAAATTCAACTTGTGCATTGTGTCAGTCAGGTGCTTACAGCACAGCTTCTGGAGCTACCATCTCCTCTTCCTGTTCTTTATGCCCTGCTGGGGATTACAACACTGGATTTGGTATGGCCAATTCTGCCATTTGTTTGGGATGTAGTGCTGGAACTTTTTCAACTGGCTTGGGTATGCCAACCACTGCCACGTGTTTGTCCTGTAATGCTGGAACCTATTCAACTGGCTATGCAGCCGCCTGTTCCAATTGTGTTGCTGGTAAATATTCGTCTGGATTTGGTATGTCTGACATTTCACTATGCTTGTCATGCAATTTGGGGGTGTATTCGTCAGGGGTGGGTATGACCATATGCACATCTTGCATCCTTGGCTTCTATGGAACCTCTTCTGGTGCAACATCTTCAGCATCTTGTATAACATGTGCTAGTGGGACATATAGCACAACACTTGGAGTGGGGAGTTGTATTATTTGTCTTCAAGGTACTTACAGTTCTGGCTCTGGTATGACCAGTTCAAATGCATGCCTCCAATGTGTTGCTGGGACATACACAAATTCTTTTGGCAGCACAGTCTGTGCTTATTGTGTCAATGGTAAGTATGATACAGGTATTGGGATGACAAACTCAGCCACATGTCTATCCTGTGCAGTGGGATCATTTTCAAGCGGGACTGGAATTTCCGTATGCACATTGTGTGTTGCAGGATCCTACAGCAGTGCTTCAGGAATTTCGAATGATTCAGCATGCACATTATGTCAGGCTGGCACTTACTCTTCTGGGCTTGGTTACTCTACGTGCCAGCAATGTATTGGTTGTAGCTCCTGCCCAACAGGAAGCACTTCTGATCCCACAGTCTGCGATTGCCCTGCTGGTTACTATGGCCCCTCCACAACTGGCTGCACCAAGTGCCCCCCCAACACCAACTCATCCCAGGGGTCCACAACTGCTCTGGGGTGCAGGTGCTTTGCAGGGTATGTCTGCACGTACACCAAGGTCATTAGAATCTCCCTGCTCATGGACTTCGTCAATACCCCAGCCCCCACCACTGCAACTGCATTGCTAAACAGTGCCCTGATGGCCTCTGTCGCCCAGGCGGCGGGGGTCCCAGTGTCCAACATCCAGGTGGTGGGCATCACCCAGGTACCCCAAGGCAGACGAAGGGCGTTGAAGCAGATGACAACCTATGAAGTGGTCTGCCTGGTTTCAGGGGTGGGACCCCACAGCAGACGGCTGCGGAGCGCAGGGTTCAGGGTGTGGGAGGGCGAGGAATTCACTGTCAGTGTGAGCAGGAACAGATTGACTGGAAATTGAATGCAGCTGGGAGTATATATGTCCCCTGACCTCCAGTCAAAGATGCTGGCAGTGTTTATTGTGAGTTTGATTGTACCTGGATGTGCAGCTATTCCGCTGGACTCTACATTCCTTCCATTTTCAGGACTCAATGTGAGAAAGAGTCAGTTGAACCCAAATAGACGAAGCCTGCTTCAAGCATATACTTATTCAACATTAACAGAAGCCCCTAACGGCTCTAAAACTTTCAACGGTGTTTGTTCTTCTCAATTTGCATGTACTACCGGCAGTTGTTCTGCTACATCACTTACTGCATATTTTGACACTACAATACCTAGTTATGCAGTTGATAGTGATCCGTCTACTGTTTTTTCAACAGACGATAGCGAGGGTCTGAGATACTTGCGCCTTGCATATTCTTCGCCTATATCCGTAGCAGGTGGCGTTATATATGCAGACAATGCCAATAGATTGTATAGCTTTATGATATGGGTTGGGAACGATCCCACATACCCAGGAACTAATGTTAAATGTTATCAATCTACAACTGCAAGTTATAACAATTTTGCCCCCATAGTTGAAACGTTTTCATGTGGAGTGACTGGAAAGTACGTGTACGTTTCTGATTCTCTTGCTGCTGATTATTTTCAAATTAATGAGTTGTACATTTATAAGTATTCCAATGTGTCTAATCAAGTGGTGTCATCATCTGGAAGTCAATGTGTCTGTCCCGATGGACTAAGCATTGTTAATGGAGCATGTTCGTGTTCACCAGGATATTTTCTGTCCGCTTCAACGTGTCAGATATGCCCTGCAAACAGCTATTGTCCTAGTGGATCAACATCCCCTACGTCATGTGGATCTGGATCCCTCTCAAGTCAAGGATCTGCTTCTATTTCATCATGCCAAAGCCCACAGATCTATGTCAATATCTCCATTGATGGAGCCAGTCCCTCCTTGAATCAGAGCCAGTTCCAGAATGCTCTGCCCAGCAATGTGGTATTGACTCAATATCAGGATGTGTTGGTTGCAGTGCAAGCCAGTTGCTTCCAGGGCTACTACTGTCCTATGGACACTACCACTCCCATCCCATGCCCTGCTGGAACCTACAACAGTCTGCCCAACATTGCTGATCCATCTGGATGCCTTACCTGTCCACAGGGCTCTTACTGTCCGTCAGCATCCATGCTCCCTACTTCATGTGCTGCAGGTAGTTACATGATTGGGATTGGAGCCTCTCAGCAGTCAAATTGTGTCACCTGTCCTTCAGGAAATTACTGTCCATTGGGTACCATCACTCCTAGCAATTGCAGCGCTGGTACATACAATCCTGTCCTCAATGGCACAGGCATTGCCTCCTGTCTTGCCTGTCCGGCTGGTGAGTATTGCCCCCTTGCTACTACCACCCCAAGTGTCTGCTCTGCAGGCAGCTACAGAGGTTCCACTGGAGGAGCCCAGCAGGGAGACTGCACTACCTGCCCTACAGGAAACTACTGTCCTGCCAGCTCAGTCAACCCAACCAATTGCAGTGCTGGGACATATGAGCCCAGCACAGGAGGGACAGACCCAACCTCTTGTCTTACCTGTCCTGCTGGGGAGTACTGCCCTCTTGCAACCACCACCCCAAGTGTCTGCTCTGCAGGCAGCTACAGGGGCTCCACTGGAGGAGCCCAACAGGGAGACTGCACTACCTGTCCTACAGGAAACTACTGCCCTGCCAGCTCAGTCAACCCAACCAACTGCAGTGCTGGGACATATGAGCCCAGTACAGGAGGAACTGCACCTGCCTCCTGTCTTGCCTGTCCTGCAGGCCAGTACTGTCCCCTTGCTACCACGACCCCAAGTGTCTGCTCTGCAGGCAGCTACAGGGGCTCCACTGGAGGAGCCCAGCAAGGAGACTGCACTACATGCCCTACAGGAAACTACTGCCCTGCCAACTCTGTCAATCCTACCAATTGCAGTGCTGGGACATATGAGCCCAGCACAGGAGGGACAGCCCCAGCCTCCTGTCTTGCCTGTCCTGCAGGTGAATACTGCCCCCTTGCTACCACCACCCCAAGTGTCTGCTCTGCAGGCAGCTACAGGGGCACCACTGGAGGGGCCCAGCAGGGAGACTGCACCACCTGTCCTTCTGGAAACTACTGTCCTGCCAGCTCAGTCAACCCCACCAATTGCAATGCAGGGACATATGAGCCCAGCACAGGAGGAACTGCACCTGCCTCCTGTCTTGCCTGCCCCACTGGAAATTATTGTCCTATCAGCTCAGTCAACCCCACCAATTGCAATGCAGGCACATATGAGCCCAGCACGGGCGGGACAGCTCCAGCATCCTGTCTTGCCTGCCCTGCAGGCCAGTACTGTCCCCTTGCTACCACCACCCCAAGTGTCTGCTCTGCAGGCAGCTACAGGGGCTCCACTGGAGGAGCCCAGCAGGGAGACTGCACCACCTGTCCCACAGGAAACTACTGCCCTGCCAACTCTGTCAATCCTACCAATTGCAGTGCTGGAACATATGAGCCCAGCACGGGCGGGACAGCTCCAGCATCCTGTCTTGCCTGCCCTGCAGGCCAGTACTGTCCCCTTGCTACCACCACCCCAAGTGTCTGCTCAGCAGGCAGCTACAGGGGCACCACAGGAGGGACTCAGCAAGGAGACTGCACAGCCTGCCCTACAGGAAACTACTGTCCTGCCAGTTCAGTCAACCCGATCAACTGCAGTGCAGGGACATACGAGCCCAGCACTGGGGGCAGCGCGCCTAGCTCCTGCCTGTCATGTCCACAGGCTGACTACTGTCCTGTTGCTACCACCAGCCCCACACAGTGCTCTGCCAACACCTACTCCCTGGGGAGTGCCTCCGTCTGTTCCAGTTGTCCTGGTTACTCCACGAGTGCAGTGGCAAGCATCAATTGCACATGCATCAATGGGCATTACCAATCTGGGAGTGTTACTGGTGGGGGGTCTGCAGGTCTTTCCGAGACCATGACAGGGCTGGACAGCTATTTCACGTTGTCTGGGTATGGTGCAAGCAAACTGTCATTTGTAACCTTTAATGGATATGCAAACATCACTGTTCTGCAGGGGACTGTTATCACAATGGCGTCTGCTCTTTATGGGGCCTCCCATTTCTCCATGAACATTTATTCAAATCTAGCTTCCATTGCTGCTTCTACAATATCCATGTATTCCTTGGATCCATCGTTTCAGGGTATGTATACCATTGATTTTGTGCCCTATACAAACAGTATATCAGGATGTAGTAGTTATCTTTACACAAATGGAGTTACCGGCTCAGGCACTGCATCTTTGACCTGGAATACAGCCACTGTACCTCCTGGCATGTACTATGTAATGGCTACAACAGGGGGGTTGGGGACAATCCGTAATGCTGGCTATATTCTGGTGGCAACACCTTCCCCTGCCACATACAATCTTCCATTAGCTCTCACCACTCAACCACGGTGGATTCTCGTTGCTTTGGGGGACACTGTTGTCTTTACCCAGTCATCTGGTTTGACAAACATTTACATTGATAGTGAGCCCAACTCAGATTCTGCAGGAACTATTTCGAATAGGGAAGCCACTGGAGTTTTCCCGTTCACGTGGTCAACAAGCAGTGCCAGTGTATCAAGTCAGTACATTGTATCAACTGATAATGGCGCAATGCTATTCTACATCATCATTGTGCCTCGTCCTACATCAACAGCATCGCCCTACCTCACCTGCCCCAACTGCTCCACAGGCACCTACTCCCTGGCGGGCAACACTGCCTGCACCAACTGTGGATACGGAAATTACAGTGCTGCAGTCTCCTCAAGCTGCACTACCTGCCCTGTGGGGACCATGTGCAATTCGATCACCACATCCACCCCTGTCAACTGTGGCCTTGGCAACTACCAGGGCTCCACTGGCCAGAGCTCCTGCATGACATGTCCTCAGAATCAGTACTGTGCTTCTCCCACAACATCCACGCCCATCACCTGCCCCACCCACACAAGCTCGGTGGCTGGGAGCTCCTCCCTGCTGCAGTGCAGGTGCACCCAGGGCTTTGTCTGCACCTACACCAAGAGGATCACTGCGGTTATCACGCTCAACTCCACCCTCTACAACTTTAACAACGATGTTGGAGGGGTCAAGACAGCCCTTATCAACGCTGTGGCAACCGCTGCAGGGGTCACTGCCTCCAAGGTCACTATCAACAGTGCCGCACAGAAGACAGGGAACCGCCGCCTGCTGGAGCTCAGTGGCTCCCACTCATTCATTGACGTCCATACGGTGATTGAGGGCGCTGAGCGGCTCCGTGGGCTGGATTTACACTTGGCCAAGCACAGCGCGACGCTGCACAAGGACCACTCCTGGCAGGAGGCCCATACCCTGTCTGCCAGGCCTGCAAGGCCCATGCTGGCCAGTCGCTGATGAGTATTGAATGTTTTTTTTATGTAATGTGTGTAAGTGTAGTGGTAATATGTGCAAGTGTTGTTGTCCCTTTAGTTTAACTACAGCCTAGACCAACCAACTCCCCAGACACACACATGACACCAACGCATTTAATGCAACTCAATCAGACCAAGTCTGACAGACTCTGACTTATGCCTAGATCCTATTCCGCTCCTTCTCCAGTCCACGAAGGAGTTTACAACGGTTGGACGGCCTGAGAGGAACCTTATTCAACTGATCTGGAGTGTAGCTCAGCAGCTCCTCCATGTCCATGGGCTTCATAGTGTTCATGAACATTTCAATCACCTGTGAATTAATTAGTACGAGTACAAAGTCTGAAGTGAAGCAAACACACCTCATCACTGAACTTGACAGTCCTGAGGAATTTGCGAACATCAACCTGGGTACCTCCAGCAATCCTCTTCCTCCCCTTCTTCAGTACAGCAACCTGGGTACCTTCAGCGATCCTCTTCCGCTCCTTCTCCAGTCCACGAAGGAGTTCACGACGGTTGAACTGCCTGAGCGCAACCTTATTCAACTGATCTGGAGTGTAGCTCAGCAGCTCCTCCATGTCCATGGGATTCATAATGTTCATGAACATTTCAATCACCTGTGAATTAATTAGTACGAGTACAAAGTCTGAAGTGAAGCAAACACACCTCATCACTGAACTTGACAGTCCTGAGGAATTGGCGAACAGCACCCTGGGTACCTCTAGTGATGGCGTCAATATACGTATTGGCGGGGAGTGGTGCCCCTGAAATCAGCCTTTTCTTAAGAGAAAAGTCGGCAAGGCTAGGGGTCAGCATGGAAGAAGCAGTAGGTTCCTGAGACATCAGTCGTTTCTTGGGAGAACAAGGTTCAGCTGGCTCCTGAATGGACAACAAGGTGGGAACAGTTGGATCCGAATGATTGGGCACAGTAACAGTAAGGACATACGAGTGCACACACAGGTCAATTTTCGGCGGAAGAAACGGTAAGCCTGCTTCATGCACAGGGGTTTCCTCCAGGTCGTCCTCAGGGTCGTCCTCAGGCTCGCTGCCAATCACATCTGGGTACTCAGTGGACTCCTCAGGCTCACTCAGATCGCCAGGGTTCCAGGAGGGACTGAGAGGGGCCTCTGGAATGATATCCTGTTCCTGGACAGTAGGGAAGAATCCAAGTTCGAACTCATCGTCCAAACCACAGCCATCATACTCAGGCAGGACCAGGGGAGGCTCCATGGATGCAATTGCAAGCTCTAAATCAGAGTCGGTGTCAGGTAGTGTGTTCATAGAGTCGCGTGTGATTATTCTGTGGCTGTTTCTTTTATAGACATATTTTTTACTTTTTTTTACTTTTTTTTTACTTTTTTTTATTTTTTTTCTTTTTT
>Ga0208745_1000399_pt1 | contig 12050 bp, 4 predicted proteins | sample CryBogCBH23Jun09_FD_184622 | JGI IMG/M metagenome (GOLD analysis project Ga0208745, IMG submission 184622) | Freshwater microbial communities from Crystal Bog, Wisconsin, USA - CBH23Jun09 (SPAdes) | ecosystem: Environmental > Aquatic > Freshwater > Lake | place: Crystal Bog, Wisconsin, USA... | reverse complement strand
ATTATCCAGTAAGGACGATGAGTTTCCTCTTGTTGCAAGAGTTGTGAGTGAATCACCAACCCCTACTCCTCTACTTGTTTTTCCAACCCGCTCCCCTCCACCCATATTCTTGTAAGATATTCTTGTATTTGAACGGAGATCCGGAACTCTAGTATGGACGTCCCTGAACTCAAGTACGTTACTTTCAGCCCTGCAAGTTTCAAGAACTTTGGTCACTTTCTTGACCAATTTCTCTTCTACCTCACCAGTGTATTTTTTCACATTTCGCAATATCTCAATAATAGAATCTTTCATTGCATGAGAGTTAATGGTTGCGAAATCGTGCCGGCACGTCAAGTTTGCCAAATGAGTAACAAGATAAGTCCGGTAAGTTTTAAAGTCATCTAATTTTGCGAAACCAACAAACATCTCATCCTCGATTGTGAGTTTATCAACCAAAAGCCTTACGTTTGGATTGTTGAGGACTTCGACATACTTTTCCATTTCTTCAGAAGATATTACCGGGAATATCCTTGCCAAGGCATCCTTTACATCAGTCTTATTTCTAATTGCTCTCCGATACTCTTTGAAAAACTTGAAAAGGTTAGTCGCCAATCGAGTCAAATACACTTCAGCTGATTTGATGAGGTTCTGCTTAAGCTGATTTGTTGAACTATTCAAAATGTTTGAATTAATTAATGCTGGTAAGCTGTCCGCAAAAGCAAGAGGAAGAGATTCGCACATGATAAAAAATTTCGAGAAGCCTTGCTGGTAAGAAGCATATCTCAATATTAGCTCCATGGATAGAACGAATTCCTTCTGTTTTAGCTTATGATTTTCACGCAAGAGTTCTAGTAAAAAACCACGGAAATCAGCATTCAAAGAACTTGTTTGTTGGGGTACGATTGATGTGCTTGAGCTTTCCCCAGAGGACACATGACTATACGCAAACTGCGTAAGCGTTTGAATAGCGGCCTCATATTCCGTTGAAGAATCCCCAGCGACCATTTTTTTAGAGTTATCTTTGAGCGCAAAATCTTCACCTCCTGTAAACTCTTCCTCTACGTCCGCATGTTTTGCATTCGAAGCAGCAGTTGTTACAACATCTTGAAGTGAAACTATTCTTGAATCAGTAGAGACTTGTGCTGAAGTAATTGAATTTTCGCTTGCTGTTCCTTTTGGATAAGATGAATCCGTTAAAGTTGTTACATGATCTTGAGTTGAAGTAACTCTTGGTGCTGTTGAGGCGTGAGTTGAAGGAATTTTATCTCTAGTAGCTGATCCTTGTGGAGGTGCATCCGTTATAGTTCTTTCTTTGATTTCCATAGAATCTGCCTCTTCGTTGTCTGAATGGATCAAGATTTGGGAGTTGTTTTTCTTCAAAATCTTCGATTCTTTTGTGGATTCGTTGTTATGCGAAAGGCTAGAAGACTTAGCGGTTGTTAATACTTGAGTAACTTCTTCCCTCCCTCTCTTGCTCCCGGTCTCATTGTCTTTTTGTTTATGAGCTTTGTCTCTTCTCGCAGATGATGAACTTATGGTTGAAGAGGAAGTCTGCTGAAAGACAGTAAGGAGCCTATTAAATAGATTGTTAGCGTCGAGCTGCATCGCACTTCTTGCCACGGGGAAACGGAATGGTCCCATTTTAGTAACATACTTTTTCTCATACCAATCCTGGGAAGAAAAACCTTTTCTTTGCACCACATTAGCATGCTCCATCATTTGGAACCTTTCGTTTTCCTCCGACAGTTTTACCAAATATTTTCGAAGGTCTGACTGCTGTAGATCGGTCACAGCAATTTTATCCCAAAGTTTATTAAACGTGGCTGGGTCAATCAGCTTCTTGCCTTTCAAATCATTTAGTTTATTTTGGAGGGTTTGAACAGACCATTTTTCGTCACTTTCATTTATCCAAGAAGCATATGCGATCAAATAATTAAACGCTACAATCCAAAGTGCCATAAAATTTAGATTCTCAGAAGAGTTTGCGGGAATAGCTGTCAAAAACTGAGTCGAGTCTTCAGTGTTGAGGATTTCTTTTAACATTGAAATATTCTTGAATGATGCACGCAGCTCAGGATGTTTACCGTTGTGAATGACTTCTTTTCCATCGTCATAGAAACTCTCAAGTTTATTTATAAACGACTCGAATGTAGTTGTTTTTGCCTTTAACTCTTTCAAATCTCTCTCAAACTGTTGTTCCTCCGACATTTCAAATAAGTGTTGTTCTTTGATATTGCATTCAGGATTGTATAACCGTGTATGTATTCCTAGCGGTTGGTGGCTAGGAGGAGGTAACTTGTTATACACTCCCTATTGCAATAAAAAACCCCATTATTTATTGTACTAAATTTTATAGTATTGAGCTCTAACAGTAAATTTAATTTAGCTCAACAGTTTATGTAAGCGCAATTACAAACATTTATAATTCTTTCATGCCAACATGTTGTGATGTTCTGTTCTTATGATATTGTATTATTGTGAAGGATTTGTATTATTTGCACAAGTCTGAAGTAACAAACTATTTTTGTAAACAAAATAGTTTTCAAATGATCAACGCATTGTATTTCTACTCTATTGACTATTTAATCTTTTAATTATATTATTAGTTTAGTTAAAACTTTAAAAAAGCTCAATCTAAATATGTTACTTCATCTTCGTCATCGAAGTCTTTCCTTAAAGGTTCCCTTAATCGGTGAGAATTATTGTCAGAAAACATATTGCGTATTGGCAGCTGGACATCTCTTAACAGCTGCAGATTGAAAATCATTTTATCCCTCTCCGATAAAGTTGAAACTCGAAATAAATCCATAACGAACGGAATGCCGAATTCCTTCAGCAATAGATCATTTAAAGTACTTGATAATTGTTGTGGTTGATTGCCAGTAGAATCAATTACAGAAATGATTATATTGACATACTTTTGCAATGCAGCTCGTTTTTTACACAACGCAGCTTGGTTTTTACAAAAATTGATTTCTGCTACGGTAGGAAGAGATAGAAGTAAATCTCCGAGAGATCCTGTGTCCTCGTTAGATAGGATATCATCCGTATCTGAACAACAGTCTGAGATAAAGGTTTGATCTTTGGTTATGCAGGTTTCCGAGTAAGAAGATGGGCAATTGTTATTGTTGGCTTCGATTGAATCCACATAAGTTTCTGGCAAAGAAGATAAATCTACAGGGCCGACATTTCTGCTGATGATTGTCGAGTTATGACTCGAAAAGTTGTCTCCGTCGGTAAATGTAGTAGTATCATCTGTTTGCCACACAAAATCCTGGGTAGCTGGACAGTAATTTGTATTTGCTTCGACAAGAACGTTTTTGCCACAAGCCATTGCTGGCGAACTGGAGGCATGGTCTCGGCAAACATTACTACCGATGTTGGTAGAGATATGACTTGAAGTGTTATCTCCATCGGTAAATGTAGTACCATCCGTATGCCACACAAAATCCTGGGTAGAGGGTTGACAGTTGCTTGTATTGACTTCTACGAGAAATTCTTTGACACAAGGCATTGCCGGCGAATGAGAGGAATCTTCACAATCAACACTTCCGCCGCTGATAGCAGATATAATAGTTGAAGAGGTGTCTTTATCCGTAGGCAAATAAGATTCCCGAATAGAGGATGGACATTTAATTTTATTGTCTTCGACTGGAACGGCTTTCATACTAGTCTCACAAGTGTTTTGCAAACAACTGTGTGAATAATTTGATTGTATCATTTTTATGTTACCCGCAGATGTTTTCCTACAACGAATTGAAAAATTGCATTTTTTTCCAACATTTCTGCAAACAAGATAAAGTCTCTTCGTACATCGTCTTTGAATTTTGAATGTGGGCATTTTATTGATTTTGGGGTATTCTCTCTTCTCTATAGCAATAGTAGTCGCAATTACATCATCGAAACTCATTTTAAATTTGAATTTTAAAAAATATGTTGTTTTAGGTTATGTTGGCAATGTGGGTATCCACGTAATTTGCATCAATTCATCAGTGGGTATCCACATTGTCAACAGAACCTATGGTGGGTACCCACAATGTTAACAGAACCTATGGTGGGTACCCACAATGTCAACATAACCTATGGTGGGTAACTAAAATTATGAAACGGACTGAAAGATTTAACAATTATTTTCCCTTGCATACAGCCAAGAAATTGAAGTCACGAGAAGTGGATGATGAAAATTCAATTGAAAATAAAAATTCATTTATTCAGTCAATAGAAGATCAAAATGGTGTCAATGTTGACTTTGATGTCCAGTATGAGAAATTATTTGATCAAAATGTTCATGAAGACTCATGCCATCGAATCCTGTTATCAAATTCAGATTGCCAAACTTCTCTGGTATTGGAGTCATTCCATTTTATGAAGATTGTGTATGCCATCGTAGATTTCATGAGAGATCCAAACTGTAGTCTCGAAAAAGACGATTCACTTCCATTGTTCAACAGTGCAGAGATAACAAAGGGAGATTGGGCGAGGGGATTTCATTCCTTATGTAATAATTTTTTGATATCGGAAAAGGCGGAGAATGCATTACTTAATTATCTGTATAACACTACTGGAGATGTTATTAATTTTCCAGTTGCGCTAACAAACAGAGGGCAAAATCGTGCTAGGAAACTTCTCTGTCAAAACAGTTTTGGTGATGAAGTAGATGATGAAGATGTTGATGGAGATGAAGATTCCTTAAGTTTCACACAACCGAATACTATTTCCAAAATCAAGGATTATGATAGAAAAGGAAGTCGATGGTTGGAATTTCATCAATGTCCCAATGATTGCTGTGTGTTTGTCGGAGAACAAGAGAAGTTGTTTGCTTGCGTTATTTGTAACTCAAGGAGGTACCGACCATGCACAAGGTCTAAGTGCGGTGGGAAAGGAAAAGATGATTGTGAACATCTACTTAACGATGGAATAGCATACAAGAGTATGTATTATCGATTACTTATTCCGCTGCTTACGGACCTTATAGAGACAGAATACTTTGTTTCAGCCCTGCATTATAAAACTGAATGCATTCCTATTGGTTCTGAAGACTTTTATTCCGATATATTAGATGGATCTGTAGCTATTGAACATTTAGATGGAATGGAGAAGAACTATAATGCGTGGTGCAAGGAAAATAAAGCGACTACATCCACGCCAGTAAACTTATTACTGATGGAATTCTATGATGGTGGACAGTTGTTCCATTGGAAAACATGTAATTTTTGGGGATTGTTTACTTCAATAGTTAATCTTCCTCCTACTTATCGTGGTAAAGTAGGGATTTCAACTTTTCTTTCAGCTTTATATGGAGGAAAACACTTGTTGGCGGAGAAGTTCCTGTTCACTGATTTATATTGTGAAGAATTACGGGCCTTGTATCAAGGATTCGACTATGTTTCAATATCGGGTAAGCGGTTCTTCGTGCAAGCTAGGCTTATCTTTCACAGCTTGGATACAAAAGCTATGGAGCCTGTATTCAATATGCAATCCATGTCGACCTCTAAGTTTGGCTGCCCTTACTGCCGAAATGCACATGGACTGAATAACTCTTTTAAAACCTGTTATGCTGGAAACAGGAATTTTCTACCATGGAATCATTACCTTCGATATTTCGGCCAGTCGGGGCTGTGTTGTCCTTTTAATTTTTATGGACCGGACAGTAAAAATTGGTTTTTAGAGGAAAAGTTTCTTAGTTCGACGGAACCAATAACTGCTGAATCGTTGTTGAATGGAAAAAGAAAAACGGCTCAAGATTTGGTGCTTTGTAAGCCTTGCGATCGAGATCAGTTGCGTGCAGAACAAATTCTATCGTTTCTGAGAGAAAAAACAAGTTCCTATTCTTGGTATCATCGAGATTCCGGATTTGATTTTGAAGATATATCAAAGACTACGGGAGGGATCAGGAATCATATATTCTACCGGCATTTCGATTTCAGGCCTCAAGTGGTATATCGTAGGATAACCAAGGAGGAGCACTTGAAATCAGCATGCGAGGCGAGAGAAAAAAATCTCAATCGTATTAAAAAGGAGCACGTAGACGGATTTCTTGGTCTTTGGCCGTTTGATCGGTTACCATATTCCAACTTACCACAGAACTCATCGCCTCCGCCAGACCATTCTATTAAAGGTGTTGTTCAGCATTGTTTAGAATACATGCTCGGCTTCTACAAGGAAAAGCAACCTTTAAGGAGAACCTTTCCCAAAAAGAATTCACAGAAAAGTCAGGAGGTTAATGGAGGAGATGAATCTAAGGACGATTACATTCCTATATATCGCCCTAGTTATCATAGTGTAAAGGCACCATATTCTTGCACTACGAAGCAGTTTGAAAGAGTTCATGCATGGCTACAGTGTGTGTTAATTCCAATAGGGATTGACGATCGTTCTGACTGGATATTGGATCTCAATCATTATAAGATGTTCAAAATCTCTCAATGGAAAATTTTAATCTCAGTTTACTGGGACTTCCTTATTTCAATATTAACGGATATTGATGAGTGGTACAGATTATTCTTTAGGATGGTTGGGGATAAAATCCGGAAACTACTAGCATTCAGCGTAGCAAAGGAAAGTATTGACCAGTTACAAGGCGAAGTTATTGAAATGATTTGCTTATGGGAAGGATTATTCCCGATTTCGGAAAACTATTTTCAACTCCATCAAATAATGGATTTAGTTTCTTCCATTCCGTTATTTGGGTCGATGCATTCATGGGCTGAACTGTGTGGTGAGCAAGCATTAGGAAAGTTGAAAACTATAAAGAAGAGAATAAACTCTGGCGGAGTATCGTATGAGAGGAACATTATGAATAGACAAGTTAACGTGGAATTGAATGACATGAGAAGGTTCTACTCAAAATCTGTGAATACATCCAAACAAAAAGAACGGAATTATAAAAGCAAAGTGTACTTTGATGTAGAGCAGAATCGCTTGAAATTTAAACTCATGCAATTCGATTTATACGATGCGGAAAAACTTAATTCGACACAACGATCATTAAGTACGCATGAGATTAATTTCTTGGTTGACATTCTTTTGATGGAAGTAAGAAAACGATACAACGGTGATAAAGATACTTGCACGAGTAAAAGCCCCCTGTACAGCTGCATATTAAAAGGGAGAAAGAAAAAGCAAGCAGATTCCTCCGCATATATTCTTGAAAGTGCACTTGGTTCAGATCTGTATTCCGAAGAAGAAAAAGCCATAGCCAAAGCATTACTAAGTTACACTCCAATATTTCAATCGAAAGCATGGATATATGGATTGCAGTTTCGTAGCAGAGGTTCTCAATGTCGAGAGTACTTAAACAGTGTTCCACAGACCGTCAAGTATGGCGGCTCGACCTTCAATGATCAAAAGGTACTCTCGTGGGACCATAAATCAAATTTGAGTTGTTGGTGCATTTTCCAACAATCAGATTTTAATACTTCAACGACTCAGTACCATTACGGCCGGCTGAATGCTTTCTTTGAAGTAAACATAGGAGATTCCAGTATCGATGGCTTGCTCTTGGCTTCAGTAACAAGCTATGAGTTTCAGCGTCGAGCGCCTAATGTTGATGTGGTAAATGCAAACGAGTCCATGAATCCGCAAATAGTTTTTGTCGCTTTGCAAGATATATTTCCAACTCTTATAGCGACACTCCCGATCGGTCCCGATGGTAAAGCAATTAGATTAAACCAAAAGACAACAGAATATCATGATCAAGTAACTTCTGAAAAAATAGAACCACATCATTCGTTCATGTTTAAAATGAATCCTGATAAAATATCTCGGTTTCCAAAGTATCGTTCTTGGTCGATGTATTTGAAATCCCCTATGCCTATCATGGATGTTCCCAAAGGTCCCATTAGAAAGTATTCCTCAGTAATGCATTCGAATAGGTCGGAACAGATTAGAAATCGGCGTAATGGAATTATATTAGGGCGGCCTATTACTTCTTACTCTTCAGAGAACAATACGGCTAATCCAATCATTAAACTTACGAGCAATCCATCATCCCACCATGATCAATTCTTTATGGAAAATATAATAGATTTATCCACTGATACAATAGACTTATCTGATGGAGATGAAGGCGCGAATAAAACCTCAATCACAATTGAATGTGTTCGTCATTTACCAAGCTATGAGAAACCGTCATTGAGGAATATAAGTTTGATACAGGGGGATGATTTAAACATTCCTACCATATTCAATCATAAGGACGCCTACGTGATAATTAAAAAGTATAAGATCGAAATGACTGTTGGGAAGTTAAAGTGCCTTCAACCTACGACTTGGTTGAATGACGAAGTAATAAACTTTTATACGAACATGATAATGGAGGATTTACTGGAGACAAATGGGATATACTCTTTCAATACCTTCTTTATGTCGAAACTTTTCCCTGAGAATGAAAGATATGATTTTGAAGCTGTGAGAAGGTGGACCAAGAATATAGATATTTTTTCATTAAAAAAGATTTTCATTCCAATCAACATCGACAATCGGCACTGGACACTGGTGTATATAGATGTACACAATAAGTCTATCTTTTACTATGATAGCTTAGGAGATGCCGGGTATACTTACGTGTATTATACACAAAAGGTACGTGAATCATTTTAGAATAACCGAGAAATCAATGTCTTAATGCTTTAACCTTACTTTTTAAGTGGTTGATAGATGAAGCAAAAGCTAAACATAAAGCTTTCGACAAGGATGAATGGAATCTTTTTCCAAAACAAGAAAAAAGGGCGCCTATCCAAACAAATTCATATGACTGCGGAATGTTTGTAATTGCATGTATAGATAGTTTAGTAAATAATCTACCTATTGAAGAAAGCAGTTACTCGCAAGAAGATATGCCTGAATTTCGTCTAAAGCTTGTTAAGTCTATTTCTCAAGGTTCTTTACATAAAAATTAATTAAACTAATCTAGTTTTTCGTTAAAATTTCAATTAATAACCTAAAGCCTAGTAATTCTAGTAGAACATAGTATTATATATTGTATTAAGAGTAGTCCAACCAGGTTTGCCCACCAGATTACATCTTCTTCACAACGCGTTCTATAATCTTTTGCGAAGATCATTTCATTAACCGAAAACCTTGGATGTCCAATCGTCGAGTTCCATTAACCGCAAATCATTTTAAAATCATAAAATTACAAAATGATAGATTAACCAGCCTTCTTGAACAATTTGGCCTTTGTTAACATAGAATAACAAAATGTATTTATCATCTGAATGTATCGTAATTATGTATTAGTTGAGGGAACTCGGTGAACAAAAACATTATAATTGTACAAATGGTCCGTTTAACAGTTATACCAGCCTTCTTGCACAATTTGGCCTTTGTTAACATAGAATAACAAAATGTATTTATCATCTGAATGTATCGTAATTATGTATTTGTAATAAGCAACTCGATGAACAAAAACATTATGTTCTACAAATGGACCGTTTATCAGTTATAGTATGTTGAAATCTTAAGACATTGATATACAGAGGACAATTCTATTATCAAAATCACAACTACGTAATAGTTAATGTGTAACACATCATGTGTTGCAAACCTTTTTTGGCTACGTGAGGATAATCGGTTATGCAATCAATAACACGTTGGCATAAAAAACTGAAAAAAATTGGCATCTCTAGAAGTTGCATTATGTTCTGTGTTGTTTCAAACTTCAAAAATCAAATAAAAGCCAACATGAACAATTCAAATGGAACTCCAAAGGCAGACTTTACTAATGCGAATGGTAAAATGCAACTTTTTCAACAATGCTTTGCAATGGCATTTCAACAATGCTTTGATCCATCTTCCAACCATTCAAATATGGTAGTTGATTCTTCTCCCAGCTTGAGTAGATCAACAACCACCACTTCAACATCTTCCTGTTTGGCCGAACAGAAACCATTTGAAACGCCGGTACGCTCGAAAAATAGGAAGCAATCTTCTTTACACGGTTCTAATGCCGTTCATCCTCATTTTAAAATGGCCAAAGCAACTCTTACAATCGAAGACTTCATGACAAGACTGAACGATAAACTTTCCAAAGAAGTTTTGGATCTGCAGCTAGAATCAAGATTTCCTATTCTCAAAGCATTTAGAAACCAATTTATTCTACCATTGTCAGAGTCTGTGGAGCACGACGAAGCCGTCGACTTAAAGGATGTGAAAGACTTTCCGATCGAAGATTTTCTCCGCAATTATCAATTGATCTTTATCGATGGCTGTCATGTACGGAGGGAAACAAGAAAAAAGGGTTCAAGTTGCATTCCAGATACGAAAGAACGATCGATGTACCGAGACTTGATTACAGATCTCTGGGTTCTTTTAGGTAACCTTTTTAATATTAATAATAGTTTGTCGGTAACTTTGCATAATAGTCTGGAAATAAAGATTTCGATGTAGATGGGTTCGGCAGTTCATTCGGTCAGGATCATGCGCAGATAGTAACTGGATGGAGGACCTATGATGTTCAGGTGGCCTTCTCGACGCATGTGAATCGATTCATTCTGAACGGTCTCAAATCGATCTCTCATTGCGGCATTGAATTGAACATCTGTTCTTTTGCAAGTAAGTAAAATGTTTAAAAAATTATAAAGTATTCAATCTTGAACATTAGCTGCATTGATATTCTTTTATCCAGGCATATTTTGTTCTGGACTGATCACTTTATAATTATAATCATTAATTGTTTTTTAATTCAGGTATATTGGAGTGGATCGTTGCAAAGTGTACAGCAAGCAAGAAGGAATTCACAAGAAGGTTGAATAGAGAGGCTGCCCGAATCTCCAATACTACGGGGAAAGAACTACAGTTGGAAGTTAAGCCAATGAGTTCTCTTCTGAAATTTAGATGCAAACAAGCTACCATACGAAAAAGAAAGTTGGAAAACAACAAACTTCTTGTGGATACCAGCTCATCAGGTGAAATATTCATACGAATCGTCTTATTTAATAGCTTGGCTTTTATTTTTTCTCGTTACCTAGGAGGTTATAAAGTGATCAGGGGTCCAGATGTCGAAGTTGCTACAGTTGCTGAGAGGTAAATAACTTAAACACTGTAACTATCCTTCGGATTATTATACTTACTAATCATATTGTATTAGCGCATTGGAAACATCTGTGCAACAAGAAAACTAAGTCATGGGGAGCTCACCAGGTTCGTAATTCATCTTTTATTTCACTTGACATGAGCATTTAAATATTCTGCAATATATTGTTCTATAGGTTGGATGCCAACAAGTCGTTGTTTAATAAATAAGGTTATTTTTATGCAAATGTTTATATTTGAATCTAATGATGATCTTCTTGCTTTTTTAAATATAGGGTAAATCGAATAAGAGCAGTTAATGGAACATTGATGAGAAGGTTATAATTATAATTAAAGACATATAATACCTATACAATACATATGATTCATATATCATTTTATAATTAATTCTTTACAGGACGGAAGAAGCTGGCTCGCATCAAGGCATGTGGACACTGTATAAAGGTACTCATTGAAATATGATCTATTCAAGTCCATAACTAATGGTATATACTTTAACTTTGCAGGAAGGACAAAGATGGATAAAGGCATGTGGAAACTGTAAAAAGGTAATTTTTATTTGTCGCACGATTGTTTAATGTTTAACAGCCATAACATTGCAGGAAGGATCTAACGAGCAGCAATAGGAGGAAACGCGTAAGAGAATAGGATTCGAAAAAGCAGAATTACGAATATTTTTGTAAATATCCTTTTAATCAACAACGAAGCGTAGTACCCCCTATTTGGGGGTACAAACTTTTTTTTTTATACCCTTATTCTTAGTAGGCCCTGTAACTTTTCAGGCACTAAGAACGATGTAATTATAAGTGATCTGGGCTACTAAGAAGGGGGTTACTTACAAGTACCCCATACCTACTAAGGCTTGGATCACTAACAAGTGATCCAAAAGATGGGGTACTTGCTTAATGATCGAAAAGTTGTCGGGTGTATTAAGGGACCAAAGGTACACTTATTAGTGTACTTTATGGGGTACTAACAAAATCCAGTGGGTATGGATGCAGAGAGTAGATAATCTTCTTGGCGCAGTCCCTCCG
>Ga0208745_1000389_pt1 | contig 12224 bp, 8 predicted proteins | sample CryBogCBH23Jun09_FD_184622 | JGI IMG/M metagenome (GOLD analysis project Ga0208745, IMG submission 184622) | Freshwater microbial communities from Crystal Bog, Wisconsin, USA - CBH23Jun09 (SPAdes) | ecosystem: Environmental > Aquatic > Freshwater > Lake | place: Crystal Bog, Wisconsin, USA... | reverse complement strand
ACCCTGATCATTCCCACCACGGTGAAATCAATCGGCCAGGGCGCCTTTGCCTTTAATAACTTGACCGCAGTTACTCTGCCCAATTCAGTGGCGGAGGTTGGCCCCGAAGCATTTCAAGGTGACCATCTTCTTCTCCGAGTGGATTTCACTCTCACTGCTGGAGGTGAGTCGAAGTCATTTGTGCGAGAGGGGTTCGCTAGTCAAGTTGGCTCGCTCCCTGATTTGAATCGTTATGTTGCAGGGAAGATGTCGTTAGTTTGGACGTGTAACCAAACGCTGATCACACAATCAAAGTTTACATTTGTGAATTTTGACCACTGTGTTGGTCACACAGTCAAAAAAATCGAGGAAGCAATTAGTTTTGTTAATCTAGCGACCAACACAACTGGACAGCTTCCGCAACCGATGAGTGCGAATCGGGATCAAGAGATTTCGCTCCCCTCCCCAGGCCTCGTGAAAAACGGATACGTTTTTAAAGGGTGGTTCGACGGTGTCGCTACGTACCAGCCGGGCCAACTTTATTTGGTTACCAAAAATGTTGCATTTCGAACCGTCTGGGCTATTTCAGAACCGACCCCGTAACGCTGACCTTCGGCGATTGGCGAGTTCCCAATGCCTACGTGGTGGGTGGCTCTGAGACTCAAAGTGAGGGGACTAGTTCGCTCGTTGGGTCGGCATCACATGATTCTTCGCTAGTCACAGTATTCGATTGGAAAAGGGCTACTGCAGCGACGAGAAGAAGAAGACAAATTAAGTAAATAACGATTGCAAGGTCAACATTTCGAGGAATGTAATTTCGGGGAAAACCGACGGGCGTGACGCCAGTGTCATAGCGCCAGAAATTCTCGCAAATCATGTAGATGTTGCCTAGCGTTGCGAACGCAGTGAGTTTCCTAATGTCTCTAGCGAAACTTTGTTGAGTGCCGGTGAATAATAAAAGCAGCATGCCAACGACTGGAGGCAAACTGTACCTACCTTGCCACCAGAGTCCGTAGTTTGAAGTAGACGCAAGCTGATACATCGGCAGGGCTTCAAGCAGCGCCGATATGAAGAAGACTGAAATCACCACAAAGATCAAATATTTGCGGTGGCGAGGAAACCTGGCATAGGACGGTATGAAATAGAGAAGTACAAGGGAAATTGCCAAGAGCACCAAAGGGCTAGGGAACGTGTCTAGCCAACCGAGTCCGCCCCACAACTGCGGAATTTTGGTGTAAATGTCCTGGAATGCAATACCTAATTGATGGATCAGGGCGCCCAAGCTCGGTGGCAAAAGGGAGGTAGCATCCCCTTCGCTCTTATGGCTGATCCCCCAAATATATGAGAGTGCAACACCAGGGACTGTTGCGAAAGCGAGGCGGACCAAGGTTCGAACGTTTGGGCGAGGCTTCATCCAGATTACAAAGGTTGCCACGAGCACGCCAAGCCAAATCGGACTCGAAGGTCGGGCTGTTGCGAAGAGGATCGCAGTTAGAGAAATTTCCAGGAAGCTTCGTTTAGAGAATGGGGCGGAATCAATCGCTGTCCAGTGCTTAAGCAGCGTGGCAGAGAAAACGAGCGCCGAAGCAACTTCCCAACCGCTTGGGTTTGTAGAAGCCATTATGAAGGTGGCAATTGGTGGTAGGAGGAGGTAGACGGCCAGTACCGGGAATTGCCTAACTCGACGTAATTGGTACGCTGCAAGTGCTACGAGCGCCAAGCAACTCGTTAGGCCGAATAGTCTTCCCCAATTACCCGCTACCGAACCCGAATTTGAACCTGAAGCTATTTCCCCAAGACCCACAATCCAATAGAACAATGGCGGATAGTTGGTAATCCGGGTCGTTGATGAGAAGAAATTCGTCACATCTTGGGGCGATGTGCAGGTGTCGGGCTCCTCAGAATTGAATGCATAGCAGGGGACTTCGTTGGCGGCTCCGTTTCCGTGCTCTTGGAGTCGAACGCTACTAGGTCCGCCATGATGGATATCGACCCAAGCGGTGGCGAGTTGAACCGTGCTGTCAGGGCCGGAATTTACTGGGGAGCCGACAAACATTCCAATTCCGACCATCAGGCTGAGAAGCACCGGTGCCCACCACTTCCCGAGCAGGGTTGCAATTGAAGTCGTTCTGAACATTGTCCTAGCAGTGAACTTCATGGGAACCTGATTTCGATAAAGATTCGTGGCGCACCGAAAGAGGCGCCAATTTGAAAGGAGTCGTTCTGTCGGGGCAGACCTCGCTACGAATTCTACCCCGTAGGTATCTCGCCCCTTTAAATTTCAGTAAATCACGACAATTCGAACCCAAGATCAGATTGACCTAATTGAAGTAAGAGGTTGCTGAAGTTTCGACGCCTCAATCTGAGAGTGCCAGTTCCGAATCAATCACAGAGTGGAACTGTGAATGTCAGACCCGGTCTCAATTTTCTTGTGGTGCGTTGATCGAAATGTCCAGTATTTCGAACTCAGAAAGGTAACGCCGGAGAAGCAGACCATCAAAACGCATTGCGTTAGGATTAACGGGAATTTCAACTCTTGAACAAAAAAATAAATGCCGCAAAGATTGAATACGAATACCACCGACGCAACGGTGAGAAATTTCGCAGCTTCTCGGTGAATCGCTGCCGTTGATCGCCATACAAAGTTGCGCTGTAAAACATACGTAATCAACAGACCAACCACGGCAGAAAGTACGTAAATTGCGGTTGCATTCAGCCATGCACCAAATAGTGAGTCGAAAATGATTAATAAAAGGATGTTGGAAACCGCACTTCCACCACCAATGACTAGGTAACGCCCAGTTAACGAATTCCAAAATTTGGTTATCAACGATATCCCCAGTTTTGACAGCGTTTGTCGTATGAATCTGCACCCTGCTCCGGACGCTACGAATGAAATTCTAGTCCAGTGTTCGTCTCAACTACCCGTCGCGTTTCATTGGCGTCCTGAAATGATGCCTACCCCGAGTGAAACACATTTGGAGGTGTGTGAATGTAGCCCAGCGTTCGCTCAGACTTTCGGGTTGCCTCAAGGCCTTGATGTACCATTTTTAATACTCAGATTGAAAGCTTGAGGCAGTCCACGTCGCCGATATCACTAATCGTGCATCGCGCCATGTTCACTCTTCGTAGCCAAGCGGCCGTGTTTGGCCACATTCTCGCCTGATTTCAGGGCCGATTTTGGCTGGAAGAGCCTAAATTGATTATGTCTGATATCGGTTGCTAATTGGTGATACCGACAGTAGGTTCTGTTGGTGAGATTGTAAATACAACAAGTTTGGAAACTATGAATCGACCCAATCGGCGTCTTTATGTTTTCTTGGCACTATTGCTGGTCTCCACTTATACCCTGCTAGGGAGTTCCTCGGTTCGGACATTAGCCGTGGAGCCCTTGTCGCCTGTGGGGCATCCAGGGGCTGCGGGGTTTCCCGCTGGCTCATGGCGTCTGACAGCAAATCTGAATTTCACCTCAACTTCCTTAGATCAAACGCAATGGACGCCGAATTGGCTAGTTTCAGACCCAACAGCAATATCGAATGGCTTTCAGTATCTCTATGACCAGAATTGCTTTAATCCAAAGCTCGACAACGTTTCCTTCAGGATGTTGAATTTGGCGGTGGTTCAACAAGGTTGCACAGGTCAAAACGGACACGTCTGGCCCTATCAGGGGTCGGTCGTCAGCACGGTTCACTCCATGAGGATGCAATTCGGCTACGTCGAAGCAAAGATTGATTTTCCGCTATTGCACTGCAGAAAAGGCGATATCAAGCCAAAGAATCCACAATGTGTCCAGAATCACCCGGCGTTCTGGATGTATTCAGGCACTCCCACATCATCTTCAGCGACCACATCTGAGATAGACATCGCCGAAGGGTTACAGGGAGACACATGTAGTTTGATTCACTTCACCGCTACGACATATGTTGACCACAATGTGATGCACTGCGCTCCCCCGCTGGAGGGCTGGCACGTCTACGGTGCTTGGTGGTCCCCAACGCAAGTCAAATTTTACACTGACGGAAAATTAACCTACGCCGTTACTACGCCAACGGGATTTAATCAGCCTATGTTTCTCATCCTGGACAATTCGGTGCCAACAGAATGGACACCATCGGCGCCTTCTACCTTGGGGGTCGCGTACATTAGGACGTGGACGCAGCAGTGATTTTTCCATGGAGCCGATGAAATAGGATTTGATAGCAACCTATTAGTTCGGGTCACGAAGGAATTGAGCGTAATTGATGGTACGGACACCGGCGAATTCAATGAGTCGCAGTAGAGTCGGCTGGGGCACCGCGGCTAGGGTCCTCCAGCGATTTGACTCTATTGGCCCAAAGTTCGTTCGTCGGCCAATAACGTCAATCTTCCTTGGGATATTCGGGAACTCCATTTACCGGGGGTATTTCGACGTCGATTGCTATCAGTTCCATAACGACGATCTGAGCGGCACGCCTCGAGCACTGTGGAGGCACTTCCTCCGCCATGGGCGGATGGAGTCCCGCGTGGCATCGGAACGTTTCTCGCCTCATCGCTATGTTTCGCTCTTCCCTGAATGGAAGGGGGCGTCACGCGACTATCTCCTTCATTTCATCGTACGGAAGAATTATTTACCCGCATCGATTGAGGAACAGTTGCGCGTTCCGCCCCCTATTGAAGAAGACGCCTCACTTTCCGCCGATGACGGTCCTGGTGACGAAGTAGGGTCACTAAAACTGTGGGGTTCTTCATTGCTCGAGAGAGTGCTGAAATTTCAATCGGAAGTTACTCCCGTTTCGACGACCTCAACTCGCGTCGCGTTTTTTGACTGGAGCTTTCCCCGACCTGATCAAGATTCGGGATCACTTCGACTGACTCGCATACTTGAGATAGTTGTAGCAGCCGGTTTTGAAGTTGTCTTTATCGCCATTGGCGAGAGTTCTTCCCCCCAAGACGAGGCTGGTCAGTTGGATGGAGTGCGTTGGATTGCAGGGCTCGAAACGGGTCTTGTCTATCTGCTCGGAACGGGTGGCATCCCAGAGCGCAATTTTGTGGCCCGACCCGACACCGCAATTCACGTCATACCGTTGCTAAAACTGCTCGCTTCAACTGCTCGAGCGGTCTACGACTGCGTCGACCTTCATTGGCTCCGATTAGAGCGCGAACTCATGTACAACTCTGCAGTTTCTACGGCGGAGGTTTACACGGTGAAATCGATGGAGCAGTACGCCTTCCGGCACGCCTCGACAGTCTTGGCAATATCTGAGACCGAGGCGACGTACATCCAAGAAGTCGATCAGACTGCCTCCATTGCGGTACTAGCGAACATCGCGCCTGAGATTACAACGGCGCCCGGTGATGCACCACGGTCGGGGTTAGTGTTTCTTGGGTCATATCTGCACTCACCGAATGTCGATGCCGCCCAGTACATCGTGCAGTCCGTCGCCCCACTGATAAGCCAAGGAGCACCGGGACTCGCAATAGAGATTGCTGGCTATGGTTTTGAGAATTTTCAGGTCACCGACGCTTCATCGAATGTCGAAGTGATTGGCACAGTCGATGATTTGGATTCCTATTTAAGTCAGAAATTTGCCATGATTGCACCGCTACGTTTTGGGGCCGGCATGAAAGGAAAGATTCTTTCGGGGATGCTTTGTGGGCTACCAATTATTACGACCAGAATTGGCGCCGAAGGTATGGGCTTAGTTGACGAAGTCAACTGTTTATTAGCGGAGTCCCCTGAGGAATTTGCTGAAGCAGTTACTCGATTGTTGAACGACAACGAGCTCTGGGTGAGACTATCTGAGAATGGACAGAGGCACATCGAGTCGATTTGTGGTCGGGAGATGGCTGAAACCGTGCTTCGTAAGGTTCTTGATTTGAGACAAGAAGCATGAATACTGTTCGACCCCGGGTTCTTGTCGTGGGCGTGATAATGGCTGATGTTCCGGCGTTGTCAGGTTCAATCACTCAGGCGCTCCTGGCGTCTTCCAACTTTGAGGTCACGATGCGATGGGCCTCGCTTGGTCGGCATGCTGCTCCGAATGACGTTGCTGACTATGTCGCGTTCGTGGAACCAACACCTCGTGAGAAATTTGCTCTTGTTAACCAGCTTCTCGAGCCTGACGATCTCGACGTCTTCGACTGGGTCCTGGTAGTTGACGACGACATCACAATTCCGTCAACGTGGCTCGATGACTACTTAGCCCTGCAAAGTGAAGCAGCAATTGACTTTTGCCAACCAGCCCGAACCGCCGAGAGCGACATTAGTCACGCCTTTACGACTGCCCAACCTGGATTCGACGCCCGAGCAACAACATTCGTGGAAATTGGCCCAGTGTTTTCAATGAATCGACGCGCGGCCACTGCATTGCTGCCGTTTGATGAGTCGTGGCCGATGGGCTGGGGGATGGAAGCTGCGTGGCGCCGAACCTGCCACGAGGATGGAATTTCCATGGGAATTATTGATGCGTATCCCGTGGGACACTCCTTTAGGAAGACAACAGCAATTTACAGTTACGATCAAACTAAGCGCCTGATGGAAGACAAGCTCCGAAACGAGGGGCTCGACGACATCCAGTCTCATCAAGCACTTACTCGCATCTTCGTTGGCGGCAGGTGGTCAAGTGAGCCGGTTTCAGTGGGACCTGACCTTCGATTGAGTGTCGTGGTGATTACTAGAAATCGACCAACGCTGGTCCGACGCGTTCTGGATTCACTCGCCGACCAGTCATTACGGCCAGGAGCGTATGAAGTCATTGTCGTTGATGACGGATCGGATGAGCCTCTCGACGTCACTGGAATCGATACCCCTTCCCTCCGTTTGTTTCGCCAGCGGCCAAGTGGTGTCGCTGCGGCACGGAACCTGGGCCTCTTCGCCTCAACGGGTGAAGTAGTGCTCTTCATCGATGATGACGATTGGGTGGCTACGGATTGCCTAGCGGCTATTCTGGCCGCGCATCGTCATTGGCCCTCGATTGGTGATGTCGTGCTGGGCCGAACGGTTCTTGATGAATCGTTACGCTTTGATTTTCTCCTTTCGCACGCGACGAGCGGTCGCGGAGGTGAAATTTTTAACTACTCGACCTTCGCTCCACATGCCGAATTGACGTGGAGAGAGTTTTGGGGCGGGCGAGTGTCAGTAAAACGAGAGTTTCTCATGAAGAATGGGATATTCAATCCAGTGTTCGACTTCGGTGCCGAGGATATCGAGTTAGCGTCACGACTGCGAATTTATGGTCTGAGAGTCTTTTATGAGCCGACAGTGCTCCACGTGCTCTTTCGTAAATTGACACTGTCGGATTTACTGCAGCGATCGTACAAGCAAGGACGGGCTTTGGCCTTGTTTCATCGCTTGCATCCGCACGAAGAGGTTTTCGAAACAACTGCTCGAGATCCGCGAGTTCCGGTCAATCTCGACGAGTTCCAGTTGGAAGAGTTTGTCAAAGGTGGGCTTCAAATTCAATCGGAATTAGACGAGACGGGAATTGAGGCGAGAGGTCCCTTTCGTGAACTCCTTGACGAAGCTCTTTCTGGTCTATCGGCAATTTGGTTTCATCGAGGATTTATCGAGGAATCTCTTTAATGAAAACATTCGAGGGAGCTTCTTGACTTGTCTGAGTTAGGCCGAAGAGTGAAGGAGCTATTGGTTTAGCTGCCCGTGTCATTTCGACATGACGATGTCGCTAGAACCAATTCTTCAACATTTCCCTAGCTTGTAGACGTTTTCGTACTTCAGGAGAAACCGTGAGAGCGGTTTCAGGGTTCCGTCTGGATTGACAGCACTAGTTCCGACATCGGTCACAAGTGCGTGGAATACCGCCTCCGCCTTGTTCGGTACTTACACCTATAAGGTCAGCCTCTCTCGAGTAATGCGGCTTACGCCAGTGCCGATGGTTGTGTCCAGAAGCAAGAGAGTCTTGAGTTTGGTTCGCCGAGGAAACTCATTTGAAGTGCGAAAATGCTAATTCGGATGCAGATTTCCTAGTTGGTGACCGCGCCGTAGCCGTCGTAGCTGTAGTACTTGATCCAGCTAACGTCCATGATGCCGACGGAGCCGTTGGCCGCAGACGTCCCGGCGGGGATGGCGTCTTGGAGGATGATGAAGAACGGCTGATTGAACGGCCAGACCTGGCCACCGATGGAGAAGACGTTGGTGTAGTTGCCCGCTACCTGCGTCACGGTGCCGTTGGTGGCGTCGTAGGTGTCGCTCCCCCAGACAGTGCCGTCGAGGAGAAACTGCACCTTGTTGGGCGACCAGAGGATGCCGAAGGTGTGAAAGCCGGCTGAAATTGGCTGCGAGAGTGGGGCGGACAAGGTGGCGCCACCACCCCCATTCCAGTCGGTGGTGCTGTTGGGGTAGTTCGCGTGCAGGGTGGCTTGGTCGACGGAGTTGCCGCCCAGGCCTTCGGTGACGTCAAGTTCGCCGCAGTTGGGCCAACTCTGGTTGGGGAAGAAGTTTTGCCCCAGCATCCAGAAGGCCGGCCAATTGAATGAGCCCGCCGGCAACTTAATGCGCGCCTCGAGCTGACCGTATTGGAAGTTCACCTTGCCAGCCGTTGAGATGCGAGCGCTCGTCCAGTTACCGTTGCCGCTCGTGCAGTTCGTGGTGCACAGGGCGGTGATGGCGAGGTTGCCGTTGCCGTCAGTACTGACGTTGGCGGCGTTGGCCGTATTGGTCTCGATCTCACCCGTGCCGTAGTTCCACGACGGCAGGTTGGGAGCGGTGCCAACGAAGGGCACCCACCGATATCACCATTTAGTCGTATCTGTTTGTCTGCGGTTGCAAGGGGAGACCTAGCTGATGCCGCAGATGCCCAAACTTACGGAACTTCAATAACCCAAATTCGACTCTCGAGTGTCGAGCCAGCGCAGAGCATCAGTTATGGCTTGGGCGATGCTTAACTGCGACTTCCACCCAAGGAGCGACGCCGCAAGTTCGCATGCTGCAAAACCACCAGGTCCATCACCATCTCGTCGAGGGCCCTCGTGAATCGGTATGGGCCTGTGAATTATCGTATTGAAAATATTCGTCAATTCTCGAACCGAGACGCCCTCTCCGCGTCCAACATTGATTGCTCGAAAGGGTACAACTTCGGTCACCTCATCGAACGCGTCCAGGGCATGAAGGTGAGCGGACGCTAGGTCCCAAACGTGGATATAGTCACGTATGCCGGTGCCATCTGGGGTGTCAAAATCCGTGCCGGTAATAGTGAATTTAACGTTTTGCCGGGCTGCGGCGAATAATCGACCAAGAACGTGGCTCGCATCTCTATGGTGGGGTCCCGTTCGAAGTTCGGGATCGGCGCCAATCGGATTGAAATAGCGAAGTGAAATTGTGCGGAGGGCGGTAGCGTTCGAAAGGTCTCGCAGAATTTCCTCGCTCATCGCCTTGGTGCGACCGTACGGGCTTAGGGGGCCGACTGGTCGCGTTTCATCGATTTTTAATTCAGAAGCTGACTCGTAAATGGAAGCCGATGAGCTAAAAACGATTCGATGGCAGCCATTACGCAAGACTGAGTTGAAAAAAGCGAGACTGCGGACAATGTTGTAGTCGTAGTACAGAGCCGGTTCTCTAACGGATGCTGGACTGTCGATAAGTGCTGCGCAGTGAACAACGGCGTAAATGTCTGGGTGATCGGAAAAGATACGGTCAACGACCGCGCCATCAGAAATGTCACCCTCGTAAAAAATTCGACCATTTGTGTATTCCCGCACACCACTTACCAAACTGTCAAGGAGAATCGGCTCATCCCCACGGTCGAGTAACGCCGTGGCAATAGTGCTCGCGATGTAGCCCGCTCCGCCTGTAACCAGAATTTTCATTGAAAGCCATTTTCCGAAAAGTCTCTTAAATATATGGAAGTGTCCGGACCCCATTCATTGGTCCACCTCTTGTGAGAGTAGCACTGGGTTTTCTTCCTGCAACTTAGTGGCGAATTCCACCGACGTCATGTAGCCAAGAGCACTGTGTGGACGGTAGCGGTTGTAGTTCTTGCGGTACTCTTCCAGCATGAAACGAATCTCCCACATCGAGTCAAAGATTTCAAGCGTTAAGAGCTCATCACGCAGTCGTGAGTTGAATGACTCGATGCGTCCGTTCTGCCAGGGTGAACCTGGATCGCAGTAGCTGGTGTTGATCTTGGTCGCTCGACACCAGTCTTGGAGGCTGTCGGCAATGAACTCCGGGCCATTGTCCATGCGCAAGAACATTGGTGCCTGACCTCGCTCTTCAACAATCTCATCCAGCACGGCCATGGTGCCCGCGGCCGTGATGCGCCGGGCGGCATTGGTGGCGAGAGCTTCGCGGGTGAACTCGTCAGTCACGTTCAAGATCTTGACGGGTCGCCCATCGGCGGTTTCGTCGAACTGAAAGTCAAGGGCCCAGACGTGGTTCGGATGAGCTCCTCGAACCACGATTGGGTTGCGACGGGCCTTGGGCTTTCGCTTCTTTGGGCGTTGCACCAAGAGGCCTTCAGCACGCCAGAGACGCTGGATTCGCTTGCGATTGACGACAAAGCCATCTCGAAGCAGCATGACGTGGATGCGGCGGTAGCCGTAGCGGGGGTATTTGACCGCCAGGGCCCGGATGCGAGATCGTAGGGCGCGTTCTTCATCACTGCGAGTGGTGCAGTGACGCTGGGTGCTGCGGTGTTGGTTGACCACCAAGCATGCTCGGCGCTGAGAAACCCCGAATTCGGCCACGAGGTGGGCAACCGCCACTCGCTTTTGATTCGGGGTCACCATTTTCCCTTGGCGACATCCCGGAGCATGTCGTTGTCCAGTTCCTTCTCGGCCAAGAGTCGCTTGAGGCGAGCGTTCTCCTTTTCGAGGTTCTTCAGCCTCGCCACGTCGTCGGGTCTCATCGCGGCGTATTGGGTGCGCCAACGCTGATAGGTCTGGTGGGAAACACCGAGCGATCGCATCACTTCGGCCAGCGGAGTGTTCTCCGCCAGCAACCGAGCCTCTCTGAGCTTGCGCACAATCTGTTCGGGCGTGTGCCTGGTTCTTTTCATGGTCAACCTCCAACCCCAGTTCTATCTGAGGGTCATTACTCATAGGAGGTGGACCGATTTGCGGGGGTCAGGACAAATCGTTCCAATCATGAATTGTCCTTTACAGCGTGGGAATAAGAAGACACCAAATCTGCAAGACAGAAACAAATCAAAGTGCCCCCCAATTTTCTGGGGGGCACTTCAAACTTAAGACGATGATTGCAAAACGAAGGCGTTGACAATCACTTACTAGCGCGGACCGACAGAACATAGGTGGCACTAGAGATGTCGCCATACGCATCCTTAATCTTGACAGTGATCCGGTACACGCCTGCCTTAAGAACTCTGGTCACCTTCAAACGGCCAGCGCTGCTAACCGCAATTGCTTGGTTACCAGCAATCTTGCTGAATACAACTGAGCCCACGTTTCCAACAACGTGTAACTGCGCCGAGAAGCTCTTCGACGATTTAGAGGCCGCTACACCAGAAGCGTTCAAGAGTTTCAACGCAACAGATCGCACCGTCAAGGTGTAGCTAAAGGTGCCCGAGTCACCGTTGGCGTCACTCGTGGTGCCCGACACCGTGTAGGTGCCAGCAGCCAAGGTGCCCACCGTGGAGATGGCGCCAGACGCTGAGACAAGGACGTTGGCCGAACCAGAAGTCTGGTTGTAGGTGACCGCACTGGTGTTGCCAGTGGTGGCGAGCTGGTCAGTGAAGCTGCTTGATCCAGTCGTGTTAACCGAACCAGTGGTCACTGATTCAGTGATGTTCACGCCAGTCACCGTCAAGGTGTAGCTAAAGGTGCCCGAGTCACCGTGGTTATCAACCAAAGTTCCCGACACCGTGTAGAGGCCAGCAGCCAAGGTGCCGTCAGTCGTGATCACACCTGAGGCCGAGACCTGGAGGTGTGGAGAACCAGCGGTCTTGGCGTAGGTGACTGGACCATTGTAGCCGTAGCCGCCAAGATTGTCGGTGAATTGAGATGACGAGAGAGTGCTGGAAGTTCCTGCGAGATTAGTCTCGACAATCAGGCCAACCGTCAAGGTGTAGCTAAAGGTGCCCGTGTCACCGTTGGCGTCACTCGTGGTGCCCGACACCGTGTAGGTGCCGGCAATCAAGGTGCCAGTCGTGGAGACAGCTCCAGTCGGAGAGACAATGAGGTGAGCTCCACCCGAGGTTTGAACAAACGTCACTGGCGATGAGTTGTTTGAGGAAGCCAACTGATCAACGAAATAACGAGAATCGTGAACCGTTGACCGTCCAGTCGTCACCGTC
>Ga0208745_1000386_pt1 | contig 12288 bp, 14 predicted proteins | sample CryBogCBH23Jun09_FD_184622 | JGI IMG/M metagenome (GOLD analysis project Ga0208745, IMG submission 184622) | Freshwater microbial communities from Crystal Bog, Wisconsin, USA - CBH23Jun09 (SPAdes) | ecosystem: Environmental > Aquatic > Freshwater > Lake | place: Crystal Bog, Wisconsin, USA... | reverse complement strand
GTCGAAGCAGTCAGCTGAGGACTTGGAGCGCATCCAGCGGAGCCTGAACGGCCGGCCTCGCGAGACACTTCAATTCATGACACCATCGGAGAAGCTCGCCGAGCTCGTTGCGCTCACCGGTTGAATCTGCCAACCGAAGAGATGAAGCGATCTAACTACGAGATCTACGAGAGTGAACCCGACGACCTCGACTCTGACGAAGTCATGATCTACAACAGCGGATACGGCCCCACGCGCCGTTATCTGGAGGACGATCGAGACGAATCCGGTCAGTTCGACTAGTGCTCCTCTCCCGGAGCAACCTCGTCGACGATCTGCAACACCTCGGTCGTAGGGTTGGCCACATCACTCGAGTGAGGACTTCCTGAATGACGCAGATGGAGCAGCACCTGCAACCTGGCGAGGTGGTCACCGGTCGCACGAGGCCATCACCCTTCGCGCTCCTCGCTCATCCCGTCATGCTCGCCGTGCTCTTCGTGGCCGGAATGATGTTCTTCACCGCATTGCTCTCCTTGCCCGGTGCCACGGGGAATGGGAGAACCTCAGCGGTCCTGCTGATGCTCTTCGTGATCGTTGGCCTCGCCGTCTTCTTGGCGCGACAAGCCCGCTTCCTCGTCTACCTCGCAACAGCCCGCTACGTCGTGACCAACTACCGCGTGCTCGGCACCTGGGGCCTCCTGCGGAAGACCACCCTCGAGGTGCAGCTCCGAGGGGTGACGGGTGCTGCGATTGACCAAGGGGTCATCGAGCGAGCGCTGCGATTTGGCGACCTGGTCCTCGCCACGAAGGCGGGAAGCGAGCGACTGGTTGCCCTGCAGGACCCTCGGTCATTCCACGGGGCGATCGTCCGGCAGATGGAAGATTCCCGGCACCTGCGAGGCACTGCTGCTTACCCGCTCCACCTCGTGACGCCACCAACCTCACCGGCGCCTCCTCGGCCAACAACGGGTGGACCCATGCCGCCAGGCACACCAGCCCAGTGGGCGCCGGACCCCTTCAATCCCCGCCAACTGCGCTACTGGGACGGCGACCGCTGGACGGACCACACCGCAGAGGCGTGAGGTCTGACTCGCCGCAGGATCGTTGGTAGCGGCATCCCTGTCCTGACGCACTCCAGATGGTGCGGCAAATTCCCCGAAGAATCCTGACCGCCGAAACCCACTCTTCAATGCCAGTGACCGGAAGGTCTCCCCGTCACTCCATGGAAGTGCGTTTAATGCATCGTGCGGCCGTGAGCTCGTCACGACCGCACGAAGGCGTTATTGATCACCCCGTAGTGCAGGTCCACACGCTTGGTGGCTGGACCCGCGTCGGTGCGGCTTCTCCGAAAACTACGCGTTCGACGGGCAGTTAGAGAGGTAGGTGCCGTAGGTGAGACCATTCGGACAGACCGTCGAAGCCGAGTAGGTCGCCCAGCGGAACGTTGCGCCCGTGACGTTGTCTCCGCTGAGGTTCGCCGTTGAGAGGTTCGTGGCATTCAGGTTCTGCCCGCTCAAGTTTGCAGATGGGCCGACGAGGACTCCCGTCGCAGCCGGGCACGCCGGCGATGCCGAGCACGTGATGTACTGCCAGTTCGCTGGCAGCAGGTTCGGGTAGCCGTTGGTTTGGGAGAACCAGCCGAACACGCCGTTGAGCGTTGCCCCGGTGAAGACGGTGCGCTGGGTTGCGGCACTGGTCAAGATAACGTTGGTCAGATTCGCGTTCTGGAAACTCACGATCCCGAGCGAGGAGCTGAGGAAGGACGTCCCGAGGAGATTGGCTCCGACGAAGGTTGAGCCCGTCAAGGTTGCAGCCTTGAACGTTGCCCCGATGGCCGTTGCGCCGTTGAAGTTGACGTAGCGCATCAGATTGCCGGTGAACTTGGCACCGGAGATCGTTGCTCCCGAGAAATTGGCGTTCGACAGCAAAGCGCCGCTGAAGTTCGCGTTCGTCAGGTCGAGCCCACTGAAGTTAGCGCCGACGAGATTCGCACCATTCAGGTTGGAAGTCGGGGAAATGCAGTAGCCAGCAATGGTTGGGCCGCTGCACGGTGCCACCGTCCCGGCGCCTGCAGGAGCCACGCCAACCGCAGCACCGAATGAGGTCGCTGCGGCGAGGACTGAAGCCCCGATGGTCATTCGGACAGATGGCAACTTACGCACGGTGACTCCTTGGAATCGATCGAGGACCAATGTCTCCAATCTAGCAAACTCGGCGAAGAATTGAGCGGAATCTTTTGGTGGACATTGCGTGACGAGTTCCGGGCAACTCCACCGAGATCGCGGTGGGCCGATGCACACACCACGATGGGGCAGGGGTGCTCAGATGAGCGGCCAGGGATACGGGGGCCAGTCACCGTCTTCGTTGAGGAGGGGGAGTTCCCCAAGCTCGAGCAAGTGGTCGACTCGCTGGAGGAGTGCTACCTGCTCGTCGTCGACGAGGAGGAGGCCGAAGATTTCTGGCAGACCGTCTCGCTGCAGGGTCTCTAATGCGTGTGTCGCCTCGTCGGTGAGGGGGAGGCACTCGAAGTCCCAGATCACCGTGCGGAGTTTGTCGTCGACGTGGAAGCAGAGTCCGTGGTCAATGCCCCGGGGACCGTCGGGGCCAAGGAGGACGTGGCCCCCTTTTCGATCGGAGTTATTGGCAATGACGTCGAAGGCGGCCAAGGTCTGGAACCAGGTCGCAAGCTCAGGGTCTTCTCGCAGTATGAAGTAGTGCTGGTCTGGGTCGTGCTCGATGTAGGGGGCGATGGCTCCGGGGCCGAAGTCTGGGTCGTCGCGAAGGACCGTCTCGGGGATCAGGGGAATGGAGAAGGCCTTGGAGAGCTCATAGGCAGCGATCTCACGACGCCAGAGTCCTCCGGGGAAATCCCACAGTGGCCGTTCGCCTGACTCCGGCTTGAAGACCGCCAACTGCGTGACCTCTTCGAACGAAGCAGTGACGAGCAGTGTGGAGTTCGATGAGCCACGAATCCTTCCATGGACCTCAATGGCACCGAGGGCCAAGACGTCGGCGAGATCAGGCACTACCACCTCAGGTGATGGGGGCCTTGAACCCATTCGTCCGAGGGCAGTCATGGCCTCGAGGATCGATGGGCAAGGCGCACAGCGGACATGGTGGACGTCCACCTTCGACGAGAACGGTGGCATGGATTGCGAACGCTGCTGCTTGTTCACGGGTGATGGTCACCGTCACCCGATCCATCGGCACCTCGTCTCCATCGTCATCTTCAGTGCTGTCGATGCTGTCGAGCACCAAGGTGATGGTCTTTGCGTCTTCATCAATGGCGACGCTCACGTCGCCGAGGGCGAAGTCGGGTTCGTGCTCATCTTCTAAGGCAAGATCGTCAGGCAAGTGCTTCGGGCGGCCCATCTCCTTCACGACGTTCGTGAGGTAGGCGGAAACGGTGGCGACCTGCATCTTCTCGACCTTGATGGTGACGAGCTGACGACCCTCCCGCATCTGCAGCAGGAAGGTTCGCTGCCCAACGGCACCGATGGTGCCGACGGTGAAGCGCTCGGGTTCTGCGAGGACGTAGTGGGTCACGATGGGACAACCTCGGTCAGGGATGCGGTGGAGTTCACCGAGAGCACGATGGCGCCCTCGGTGGTGATCATCAGCGTCGTGATCGAACAGGGGGAGACCACGAGCCGCTGGAACTGATCGAGCGGCGTGCCGGCAGCCATCGCGACGATCGCCTTGATGGGGTCAGCGTGGGAGACGAGCACAATGGACGCACCGCGGTGCGCAGCAGCGAGATCGACGACGGCGCCGTAGGAGCGGGCTTGCATCTCGAGGAACGACTCCCCACCGGGGAAGCGGAACTGACTCGGCGCCTTCTGCACGGTCTGCCACTCGGGGAGCTTGCGCAGTTCGTCGAGCTGCTGACCCGTCCACGCGCCGAAATCGCACTCGAGGAGTCCCTTGGCGATCGTTGTCTTGAGGCCAAGGGCTTTGGCGATGGGCGCCGCAGTCTCCTTCGTTCGCTCGAGCGGAGAAGCGTAGAGGGCGACGGGCGGGGTCTTGAGTTCCTGGAATCGTTGCGCAGCTCGCTCTGCTTGTGCGACCCCAGCATCGGACAGGTGGAGCCCCTTGGCCTGCCCTGGGAGCACGGCACCCGTTGATGGGGTGACGCCGTGACGGACCAAGTAGACGGTCGTGGCCGTCGGTGCTGGTGGTTGCTTCTTCGCCATCTCGGTCAGCGACCGGTGCTCAGGAAGCGGCTGGTGCTGGAGGTGCAGGCAGGCGACCAGGCATCGGCACGGCGGTCGACGGCCAGCGCTTGCGGCTGACGCCAGCCAAGCGACGGAGCAGGGCAATGCCTGCTGGGTCGTCGTCACCGGGGCGAACCTCAACCGCGCCCGCAGCGATCATCTGGTCGAGGAGGGCTCGACCCTTCTCGGTGCGCACGATGGTGAGGGTCCAGTCACTGAAGGAGCCAATACCGCCGGTCGAGATGTCCGCGTGCTCTGCAGCGAAGTCAGGGCACGACTTGCAGCCCTCTCGGGTCCAGGCGTGGGCTTCCTTCAGGGGAACCTCGTGGTAGCCGCCGTCGTGGGTCCAGATCTGGAAGACACCCTTGATGTTCATCTTCTTGATCATCTGACGGGTCAAGCCGTACTTCGCCTCGAAGAGTTCTTCGAAGATGGCGTCGTCGAAGGTCTTCGAGCAGAGGAGGCCAATGGTCAGCGACAGGCGACGGGCGATCTTTCCGGCTTTGCGGGCCTGCATGGCACCTGGAGCAGAGGCTTGGCAGCCCATGCCGACGAGGGCGATGCGCTCTGCACCAGCCTCGATGGCCTTCGGGTACGCGAGGGTATTGGCCGAGTAGGTGTAGCGAGATCCTGCGGTCGCCATCACCCCAGCGCGGTCGGTCACATACGCCGGCTCAGCCTTCCAGTTCGTGCCGTCACCTTCGAGCGAGGAGACGAGGGCGCCGTCGATGACGTCGTTCTCGAGGGCGAAGGTCAGCAGCGCGGAGACGAATCCACCGTCTTGGCCAACGTCCAAGAGCTCTGGGTCGGTGGCCCGAGCCAGCACGATGTCGAGGGAGAGGCCGAAGACATCCTCGTCGTCGCGCTCGCGTCCGAAGAGGTGCGTGTCGATCTCAGGTTCCCAGGTGCGAAAACGCGGGCAGGCACGGGTGCACATGGTGCAGCCCTTCTGGCCGTGGGTACAGTCCTCACGACCACCGTCGATGTCGAGGTGGAACGGCTTGTAGTTGCCGTCCTTGTCGTCGTAGGAGAGGACGTCGTGGGGGCAGGCGATGATGCATCCGGCGCATCCGGTGCAGAGGCCTCCGGTCACCACCTCGGTGAAGAGTTCTTTCCACTGCGGCTTCTCTGGTTTCACGATGGTTTCAGACACGCCACAACCCTACCGACTCACCATCGACCCGGGGCACACTGGGGCTCGGGTGCAGCGGCCGATGATCCCCGCCTGCACGCAGATTGGTGACCGGTTGTCACGGAGAAGGACTGATGACGGGGAGACCCAGATCACTCGCCGCCTCGGTGAGGCGCTGGTCGTAGGTGACGAGGCCCACGAGGAGGTCGCCGCAGAGCCGTGCGGCGGCAAGGTGGATGGCGTCGAGGGTACGCAAGGAGGGCGGCCCAATATCGCCCGCATCAGCAATCACGTTGTCATCGAGAACGATTTTTCCAAGACCCTTGAGAAATCGTCGGGCTTCCATTTCCGCTGAAGCGCTGAGGCGACGAGCCACACGCTGGAGCTCAATCGATCCAATCGTGCTCGTCACCATCGGATACTCATGGTGCTCCGTGAGCCATTCCTGCAGGGCCACAGTTTCCGCCTCGACGACGAGCAACTTCGCCATTGCAGAGGTATCGAGGTAGATCACTCGAAGCGATCCTCACGGAGTGCACCGAGGATCGCAGCACTCGTTGCCCCTGAGGTGTTCACGATTGGTCGAGGAAGTGCGAATTCTTGCGTTGCTCGAATGAACGTGCAGCGGGCCTCGAGTTGCGCGACAGCATTCGAAGGGGCGGCGAGGGGGCTGATCTGTGCAACGGGGATCCCTCGCTCAGTGATGATGAGGGAGAACCCGGACTTCACGTCACTCAAATATCGGCTCGCATGTTGACGGAGCTCTCGAACGCCGATGGTGCGCATGGGCCAAATGTAGCACATGAACGGCTACATACTGCACGATTGAGTGAGAGCGTGGATGCGCGACACGGTGGGGTCACGCCAGATCGGATCCGCGCCACGTGGCAACGAGTTCGCGCACCTCGGCAACTGCACGACCAAGGTCGATCGTCGTCAGTTGTCGGTTCGCAACAACCTGGCGACCCTTTGCCCAGACGTCGCGAACGTCGGCTCGAGATGCTGCGTAGACAATGCTGGCGATGGGGTCGACGCTCGGAGTGAGCGCTGCAGATTGACCGTCGAGGAGAACGAGGTCTGCGTCCTTGCCTGGGGTAATCGAACCCAGGGTGTCGGCGAGGCCCAGCGCTCTGGCTCCGTTGATCGTTGCCATCTCAAGGACCTCTCGGGCACTGAGCGCAGTGGCGTCCCCCGTTGCGCCGCGGGCGATGAGGGCTGCGAAACGCATTGCGGTGTAGAGGTCGAGATCATCACTCGAGGCTGGTCCGTCGGTGCCGAGAGCAACGGTCGCTCCGGCAGCGATGAGCTGAGGTGTTCGGCAAATCCCCGAGGCGAGCTTCAGATTCGACAGAGGGCAGTGGGCGACGATGGTTGCCGTAGCGCCGAGTCGAGCGATTTCCTCATCGGTGACCGTAACGACGTGAGCGAGCACGGAGTGTGGCCCGAGGAGGCCGAGATCATCGAGGAGAGCGACTGGTGTCTTCTGGGTCTTCTCGAGAACGGTAGCGACTTCACCAGCGTTCTCTGCAGCATGGATGGTGAAGCGTGCTGCGTGCGCCAACCGGAGCGCGGCGAGTGACGTGAGCTCCTCCACGGAGAGCGTGTAGGTGCCGTGCGCAACGATCCAGGGAGAGGGACTCGCAGTGAATCGCTCGAGTTGTGTCTCGACCGAAGGGCAATCTGGAGTTGGAAACCCCATGAAGACCGGACCGTTGTGGAGCCGAAATCCCGCCTCAGCGGCAACGGCCTGCGCAACGTCGGGCCAGAAGTACATGTCGAGAGCCGAGGTGCAGCCAGCGAGGAACGATTCCCCAATCGCGAGGCGCACCCCGGCAGCGATGGACGCTTCACTGCAGTGGTGCGCTTCAAGGGGGAAGATCCGTTCCAAGAATCCTTGAAGGTCGCGATCGTCTGCGGCGCCTCGGAAGATGGTCATCGCGAGGTGAGCGTGAGCATTGATGAGTGCTGGGTGGAGGATCGCCCCTCTCGCGTGGATGAGCGTCGCTCCATTCGTTGCGACCGCATCCCTTGGTCCAACGTCGAGAATCGTGGTGCCGTCGATGACCACCGTGCCGTCGTGAATCACCTTCGCTTCCTCATCGCAGGTGACGACCGTTGCACCCACAATCGCGGTTGCGCTCATGGGTGAACTCCTGCGGAGGCATGACGGGCGATTGCAGATGCTGCGCTTGACATGACCTTGGTTCTAGTGGATTGCTGCTCGCTGCTCGTCAATCCCCGAGATTCACGACCCCTTGGACCACGACGGCAACAGAGAGCGGCGCGTGGGGCGAACCGATCGACGAGCCTTGCCGACGAGTACCCTCGCTCTCGTGCCAGAACTGCTCGAAGTAGAGGCGTACCGACGCCTCCTTGATCCGCTTGTTGGGGCCACGATCTCCCGAGTCGAGGGTGACCACCTCGTCTGCGGTGGAGCAGTTGGTCGATGCCCTGCTGAAGGCCTGACGATCACCGCGACGCGCCGAATTGGCAAGTTGCTCCTCCTCGACACTGAGCACCATGTCCTCGGGCTCCACGCCGGGATGACGGGGTCATTCCTCCTCGACGGGGTGAGCGCCTTCGATGCCCTCCGCTACGCCCCTGCGGTTGCTGATCGCAGGTTCATTCGCCTCCGGGCCGAGATGGCCGATGGTCGCTGCGTCGAACTCCACGATCCTCGTCGCCTCGCTCGGGTCAGCATTGATCCCGACGAATCACGACTCGGTCCCGATGCAACGGCAATCGCCGTTGCCGAGCTCCGTCGAGCGCTCGGTGTGGGTTCGACCTCGCCAACGGCGCTCAAAGCTCGCCTCCTCGATCAAGCGCGCATCGCCGGTCTCGGCAATCTGCTCGCCGATGAGATCTGCTTCCAAGCGCACCTCAATCCTGGGCGCCGAGCAGCGACGCTGTCGGCAGAAGAAGTCACCACCCTCCATCGCCAAATTGGCAAGACGCTCCGTGCCCTCGGTCGTCGTGGGGGCTCAGACTGCGGCGCACTCCAAGACGCTCGGGTGCGAGGTGGGGTGTGTCCACGCTGTGGCACGTTGCTTGAACGACGAACGATCGGCGGACGGACGACGTTCTCCTGCCCTGTGGAGCAGGTGTGAGCTTCGTCAGTTCGCTTGGGAGACCGAACTCATGTTGAAGTCCGCCACGCGCAGCGGGCAGGCAGCCATCCGGTTGAAGTCCTCGCCGAACTCACGGCCGAAGGTCCGAACGCTCGCGCCAACCTCGGTGGTCTTTGCCAGGACGTCGATCGGGCTCTCGTTGAAGCGGTAGTTGTTCACCTGAGCGACGACTGCGCCGTCTTGAACGAGGTAGACACCATCTCTCGTGAGCCCGGTGAGCAGCAGCGTCGCCGGATCGACAATCCGGATGTACCAGAGGCACGTCACGAGCAGCGCCCGCTCCGTCGAGGCAATGAGGTCCTCGATCGAACCGGTGCCACCGTCGCAGGTGAGCGCCACGTTGTCGATCATCGGGGTTGCCGCCACGCCGCTGCGAGCAGCCCCAGCGCGGTGGTAGTGGAGGTTGCTGAGCTGTCCGCTATCGATCCACGTCGTCGGCGCCAGTGGGAGCCCATTGTCGAAGACCGACTGGGAGCTCCCCGATGCCGTTGCCACGACGAAGGGGAGGCACTCGAGGCCAAGAGCAAATGGATCCGAGGCCAAGGTGAAGGGCAAGGCACTCAGGCGATCGCCGACTCGGGTTCCACCAGAGGCGCTCGAGAAGACGGTTCCTCCGTCTTCTGCGTCTTGTCCGCCGGCCATCCAGGTGGCGTACGCCATGAGGTCGGCTACCGCACTCGGCGGGAGGAGCGTCTCGTAGCGACCGGCGGGAAGGGCGACGTGGCGCTTGCCCCACTCGAGGCGACGGTGGATCTCGGCTTCGATCTCACCGAGATCAACGTCGGTGAAGTCCGCCGTTGCGGTGCCCACCCACGATGAGCGTGCCCCTCCATCTGCTCGACCGACCAATTGGAACGAGCCCGTTGGCTGGACGTAGCGACGCCGGAGCCCAGTGGTCGTCCCGACGGAGGTGGTCTCCATGGAATGCTCGGCGAATCCGGCCACGGTGACCCCTCGCCTCTCAGCACGCTCCAAGAGGTCGCCGAGGCCACTGAGCACGGGATCGAGGATGGACAGGTCGTTGCGCACCGCAGCATCGCTGAAGTTCGCGTCGACGACGGGGTCGACGAGGTCTGCGGCATCGTGGGCGAGTGGAGCGGTACGCGCCTCGGCGAGCGCTGCGGCTGCCAGCGTTGCAGGGTCGCTGTCGCCACTTCGCGTCGCACTCCCCGTGGCCACGCCGCCGTCTCGGGTGACCATGGCGATGACGGTCACCGAGCGAGAGGAACGCACCCCGTTGGTGGTGACCGTGTTGTTGGCGAAGCGGACCTCGGCATCGCTGCCATCTCGCACGATGACCACGCCGCGATGCGGCGCCAGCGCGCCGAGCGCTTGGTCGATGACCTGCTCTGCGGTGCGGAGCGCCATCACCGTCCCCCTTCAGCCTTGGTGTTCAAGATGGCGACGTCTCGAACGAGGACGCTCGGACAGCCGTGGCTGACCGGTGCCACTTGTCCGGGTTGACCCTTACCGCAGTTGAACGCTCCAGCCAAGAGGTAGGTCTGCGCTCCACCGACTGCTTCCATCTGCCCCCAGAAATCGGTCGTCGTCGCTTGGTAGGCGACGTCGCGGAGTTGCCCGGCGATGCGTCCGCCCCGGATCTCGTAGAAGCGCTGACCGGTGAACTGGAAGTTGTAGCGCTGCATGTCGATCGACCAGCTCTTGTCGCCCACGACGAAGATGCCGCGATCGACACCGCCAATCAGATCCTCGGTGGAGGGACCTTCACCCGGTGCTGGGGCGAGGGAGACATTCGCCATGCGTTGGATGGGCACGTGGAGAGGCGAATCAGCGAAGGCGCAGCCATTCGATCGGTCACGGCCAGCAACCGCAGCCGTTGCTCGGTCGAGTTGGTAGCCGACGAGCGTGCCGCTGTCGATGATGTCGAAGGATTGGGCAGCCACCCCTTCGTCGTCGATGGCGACGGTTGCGAGGCCATGCTCTGCGGTTCGATCACCGGTGACGTTCATGACGGTCGATCCATACCGCAAGGTGCCGAGTTGGTCGGGGGTGGCGAAGGAGGTGCCGGCGTAGGCGGCTTCGTAGCCGAGGGCCCGGTCGAGTTCGGTGGCGTGACCAATGGACTCGTGGATGGTGAGCCACAGGTTGGTCGGGTCGATGACGAGGTCGTAGCGACCTGCGGTGACCGATGGTGCGTGCAACTTCTCGATGAGGTCATGGGGGAGTTGGGCCAACTCAGCCTCGAAGTCCCAGCCGGTGCCGCTCAGGTACTCCCAGCCCCGGCCCACTGGCGGAGCAGTCGTGGCCATGGTCTCCATACCGAGCGTCTCGTGGACGGCGATGGCTTCGAGGCTCGGATGAATCCGGACCCGGCGCTGGAGGGCAGTCGTGCCAGCGGAGTCGGCGTAGAACTTCTCCTCGTTCACGCACATGACCGATGCGCTCACGTGCGAGACGCCAGCGACCCCGAGGACTCGGCGGCTCCACCCCGCGAGTACGTCCACCTTGTCGGCCAAGGGAACGGCGGTGGGGTCGACGACGAACGGCGAGCTCCAGCGGACCTCGCCGTGGCTGGGCTCGGGAGCGAGCTCGACCTTGCGGCGTTGCGCTCTCGCGACGCTGCGAGCAGTGGCCACGGCCCGAGCAGCGACGCCGGCCACCGCGTCTGGGTCGACGTCATCAGCAGCGGCGAACCCGAAGACGCCGTCGACCAGCACCCGAATGCCGATGCCGAAGGTCGATCGATCCGACGACGTCTCGAGTTCGCCATCTCGCAATCCGACGTACTGGTCGCGGATCGATTCGATGCGGACCTGCGTGAGCGATGCCCCAACACCGTGGGCTGCGTCGAGGGCAACGGCGGAGAGGTGTCGGGCGAGATCCTCGTCGAGGGTGGTGAAGGCCATGGGCACAACTCCAACGCTACTTCGTGGGTCGAAATCTCACGAGGTTCGCTACCTTACTTGGCGAGGAGGTTCGTCTCCTGGGCGATCACCTTGGCGAGGTAGAGCGAGTAGGTCGCGGTGATGTGCGACCAGTCGTAGTACACGAACTGGTTGTTGATGATGACGGGACACACGGTTGCAGTGCAGAAGAACGGCACGGTGTTGATGAACGTGGCGCCGGTCGCTTGCGCTGCCAGTTGCTCAGCCGGTGCATTCGATGCGTAGTTCGGGTCACTGGTGGCGACCGGCGGTTCGCACAGCGACAGCGAATTCGGAGCACGGGCGACGCAACTCGCTGGGTTGAAGCCGAGGGTGTAGGAAGGATCGTCGCCGATCACGACCACCTTGATGTGGTGTGCGGTGAACGCGGAGATCGTCGACTCGAGACCAGCGGTCCACTGTTGCGGGGTCGAGAGCACCCCGGGAGCCGTGAAGACGTAGCCGGTTCGCTCGGCGAGGACGACGGCGTAGGGCTTCGACGCGAGGATCGCGGCGATGGTCGCCGTCCTCCACGCCGCACAGGTAGCGGCGCCATTCTGCCCATACCCAGACCCCGGGATTGCGGCTGCTGGGCATCCAGGTGACCAGGTGAGGGAGAGGTGGTAGGTCGCCCCGAGCCCAGAGAGCAGCGCCGGGTACCACATCCACGCGTGGGAGTCACCGAAGACGGCGACGAGCTTCGCCGGATTCTTGTGGCCAGTGCCACCAATGAACGACCCCGGACCGTCATTGGTGACGTTGGCGAGGGGAGGGGTCACGGTGGTGGGAACGGTTGCCGACGTGGCCGCTCGGGCGACTGCAGCGGTGACCGACGCGAGTGTCGGGGCAACAGTCGGAGGGGCGACGGACGCTCCAGATGCACCCGAGAGGAACGCCGCCGACGTCACCAAGGCGAGGATGGTGACAGGGAAGCGTCGTCTCCTCAAGAG
>Ga0208745_1000377_pt1 | contig 12451 bp, 14 predicted proteins | sample CryBogCBH23Jun09_FD_184622 | JGI IMG/M metagenome (GOLD analysis project Ga0208745, IMG submission 184622) | Freshwater microbial communities from Crystal Bog, Wisconsin, USA - CBH23Jun09 (SPAdes) | ecosystem: Environmental > Aquatic > Freshwater > Lake | place: Crystal Bog, Wisconsin, USA... | reverse complement strand
CAGTAATGCTTGATAACCCTTTACCAATAGGAACAAACTCAATTGGTAACGTAGGACTTAACGCTGGTTCTAATGCTATTGGTTCTATAACAACACTTCGTTTACCGCTACACAAGCGACAGGTTCTAATCTACACACAGTAGTCGATTCGGGTACTATCAATGCTACAATTTCTGGTTCTATATCTAATACTAGTTTTGCAGCAACACAGGCAACAGCTTCAGCTCTTAATATGACCGAAGCTAATTCATCTACGATTGCTACCAATACTACTGGACTTAACAACACGGTGGGAACAACTGGTTCAGCTGCTCCATCAAAGGGATTATTGATTCAAGGTTCAGATGGAACTAATGCTAGAAATATCTTAACTAACTCTGTAGGTGTTGTTTATACTAGAGCAACTATTGACCAAACAACTCCAGGAAACACAAACGCTGTTTATGTCAGCAACACATCTGTTCCTGTTTCACAGGCAACTGCGTCATCATTAAACGCTACTGTAGTTCCAGGAACTGCAACAGGTTCAGCAGTTCCAAGTGTATCTTATCCGACAGGTTTCCAGGCTCGTTCATCAGATATCACAGCAACTACTTCTACCTATAACACTATTGGTATAACTGACCTTGTAGGTAAACAAATTGTACAACCCTACGCAATTAACCAGTTATTTGTTAAGGGTTCTAACTCAGCAACTACTACAAGTTCTACTTCACTTATAACTGCAGCTGGTGCTGGTGTATCTAACTACATTACTTCTATATCAGTTATGAACACTGGTGCAACCACAACTGTAGTAAACATACAAGATGGTTCAACTACTATGTATCAAGTAGGTGCTCCAGCTGGTGGTGGTGCTGTAGTAACTCTTCCAGTTCCAATTAAAGGAACAGCAAACACAGCAGTAAACTTTGCTACACTAAACGCTTCTACAACCGTATATGTATCAGTAGCAGGTTACACAGGAGCTTAGATGGCTGCCGCAATTAGAGGCTCTAACACTTTTACCGTACCATCAGGTTCAGGCACTTTAACCGTTACTTTACCTGTAACTACAAACGCTGGTGATGTTATTATAGTTGCTACTTCCGCACAGGGCACAACTACTTTCTCTATGTCTGGTGGTAGCTCAACTACTTGGACTACTCCAGGAAGCAACGTGGGTGTTGCACCTACTTGTTGGACAATGCTAGGTTATAATGCTCCAGCAGGTGTTACATCTGCTACGCTTAGCTATACTACTGGTGGTGCTGGTTCAGGTGCTTGTGCTGTTATATCTGGACTTACAACAAGTAATCCAGTTGTGCAGTCAGGTAACGGTTCATCTTCTGCAGCAACTACTGCTAACGCTGCTTTAGCAAGTGCTGTTAAATCCACTAATTTGTTATTTTATGCAACTTCACACTTTAGTGCGACCAGCGAATCTGGTGTATGGTCTGCGGATTCACTATCATTTACTCAGCTACGATTCTCTAATAACAACTCAAGACCTGTTGCAATAGATTACAAAAACCCTGCTGGTTCAGGTGGTGTTATTGGTAACTCAGTTACTGTTACTTACAACAACTCAGGCGCTGGTGGACTTACAGTTCTTGAATTAAACGCTCCAGTAACAGGCATACCAGGAAGTTTAGCATCTATGGGTGTTGGAACTTAATTATTGTGATATAATCTAACTAGGCATATTGCACAAAGCCCTCTGATACGGGGCTTTTTTTATTTAATAAGGAGTAACAATGGCATACACACCATCAGGTTTAAGAGCTAAGAACAATCTATCTTTTGGTTCATTAGTACAAGATCAGAACCGTATTGGTTTAACTGGCGCTACTGGTAACTCTGTTCAGTCTCAAGACGCAACAGCTTCACCTGTAACATCACCAGTAACTAACATGAGTGGTTCTGGCGTAACTTTGACTGTACCTGCAAACGCAGTTCAGTTCACTATTAACTCAACTGTAACTATACAGATTGGTGAAGATGGTTCTTACGCACAGGGTCTTAACGTACCAGCTAACACGCTTTACACGATTGACTGCGCACGACAACAGTACATTTACTTGAAGCCTTCAAGCGGCACAAACACAGTAAGTTTCCAATTTAAGATAGTTTAGGAGTAGGCAATGCAAGTTCCTACCGCATGGGTAACTAATACAAAAGCGAACACCAACGCAAGAGTATACGATAGTGGATCTATCAAGTACGATTCAGGTTCGCTTACCTTTGACGGTATAACTGCAGGTCAATCTCAAATAAGCAACAAGATTACTCAGGTATGGGCTAATGCAACTAATCAATCACTTGGCACATCTTGGCTTACTAACACAGCAGCTTACACAAATACCGACCCTTACGACACTACTGGAGTTTACGACACAACAGGTAACTATGACGCAGTAGTAGCAGGTCAGAGCTTTATATCAAATAAGAATAATACTTCATGGACAACCGTTTAAATGGCAACTAACTTTCCTACCAGCTTAGATAACTCAACTAGCCTACCTTACCCAAGCTCAGGTAACTTTACTAATGCGCCATCACTTGCTGGACTAAACGACAATCAGAACGATGCTCTTATAGCTACACAAACTAAACTTGGTATAGGTGCATCAACTCCTACCTCTGGTAAGTTCCTAACTGGCACAGGTACAGGCACAAGTGCATGGGCTAACACCGTTCCTAGCGGTACTGTAGTCGGTACTTCAGACTCACAAACACTTACAAATAAGACACTTACAAGCCCTACAATCAGTTCTCCTGTTATAACCAATGCAACTATCTCTACAGACCTAATCACAGGCTACACGACCTCTAATACAGGCACAGTGTATGGTATTCCTATTACTACTGGCGTTATTAACACTGCAGGTACAATAAATGGTGCTAGTTTAGTAGCTAATACAATAACTGCTAACTCATTAAGTAATAGTGCTATAACGATTGGCTACGCACAGACTACTGCTGATTTTTCTTCTGCATCTACTACGGCAGTTCAAGTGACTGGTTTGACTACTACTGTAACAATACCGACAGGAAGCAGAAAAATTAAAATTACAGCATTTACTAGTTACATGTATGCAGGTACTGCAGCCGCAGCAGCTTACATCTCTATTTGGGACGGAACAGTAGGAAGCGGTACTCAATTGCAAGAAAGCCAAGTTACATCATCAACAGGGGGACAGGCTTATGTAGGAATTGCTATAGCCGTAGTAACTCCAGCTGCTGGGTCTAAAACTTACAATATAGGATATAGAGTAAGTAGTGGTCCTGCTGGTACTTTTCATGGTTCAGCTACAACACCTGCATTTATATTAGTGGAGGCTATCTAATGGCAACAAACTTTCCCACATCACTCGACAACAGCACATCGCTACCTTATCCAAGTTCTACTTCTGCTCGTAATGCACCTAGTCTTGCAGGCGGACAAGATAACCAGAATGACAGCCTTATCGCTATACAGACTAAGCTAGGTATTGGAGCAAGCACACCAACTTCGGGTAAGTTCTTAACAGGTACTGGAACTGGGACTTCTTCTTGGGCTAATACAGTACCTGCTGGAACAGTTGTAGGAACAAGCGATTCTCAGACATTGACCAACAAGACGCTAACCTCACCTACCATTTCAAGTCCTACAATTACCAACGCCACGATCAGCACAGATTTAATTACTGGTTATACAACAAGCAACACTGGTACAGTTTACGGAATACCTATTACAACTGGAGTAATCAACACAGCTGGAACTATTAACGGTGCTAGTTTAGTTGCATCATCAGTCACTTCATCTGCATTAGCGGCAAATTCAGTTACCAATGCAGCTATAACTACAGGCAATTTATACGCTTCTAAGTTTTATAATCCTTATAAGTTTAGTGTATATCGAGCGGCAGCATTACTCAGTAATTCATCATTTACAGTCATTGCCTTTGATACTAAAGTTTATGATACAAGTAATAATATAGATGTAGTTACTAACAAAGGAAGATTTACAGCTCCTGTAAATGGTTTTTATTGGTTTGGTGGTGTTGCAGGAAACACGATAATAGTTAATTCCCAAATGGGAATTGTTTTATATAAAAATGGTTCAATTTTAAAAAATGGAACAATTCTTCCTTCTGCCATAGCATCAGGTTCTTATGCCAGTATTGGCACTACTGTTCAATTAGTGGCTGGAGATTATGTAGAACTTGCATTTATTGGATCGGGTGGTGGTTCTATGGGTGTTGGTCAAAATAACTGTTATTTTGAAGGATTTTTAGTGAGCGCAAGTTAGGAGAATAATATGTTAACATTTCAAAACTTATACAACAGAACACTAGACATGACAGGAGTACAACCTACTTCCGTTACTGACGTAGCTAACTTAAAAGCAGACATCAATCAGGGACTACGGCTATTTAAGAACGCTGCACGACGTTACTGGACACGACAAGAAAAAACAGCCAACATTGTAGCTGGTCAACAATATTATCAACTGCCACCTGATTGTGTGCGTGTGACAGCCGTTAAGGTACTTTCTAGCGGTCTTAACTACCCAGTGCAACCAATTGACTCAGAAGAACTTTGGAACGCTTACAACATCATTCCTGCAACGACTATCAACTTGCCACAGTTCTACTTTATTCGCGGTAACAACGAAATTGGTTTGTATCCTATTCCTTCTACTTCCTACACCAATGGACTTGCAGTATCTTATGAACCACGACTAATAGATATGACCTACGATGATGTTACTGATACAACTTCAGGTGCTACGGCTACTGTTTCCAATGGATCATCAACTGTAACATTTTCTAGCGGTATTATTACTCCTAACATGGTTGGTCGCTGGATTCAGTTTACTAATGGTTCAGACGGTAACTGGTATCAGATATCTATTTATGACAGCTCTACATCTATTGAGTTAAACAACATGTACGCTGGTGTATCTGGTTCTGCTCAAAGCTTTACAATAGGACAAGCCCCAGACATTCCCGAAGATTATCACCTAGCACTTGCTTATTACTCTGCTTACAACTTTTATTTGAAGCGTAAGGACAGTGGAACTGCTACACTATATAAGAGCTTATTTGAAGATTTGCTACAGCAGTACAAAGAAACTTACGCAAGCAAAACTACTGGACAAGTACAAAAAGCTCAACCAGATGGACCAATCAGTTTGTTCTGGTTCCCTCCAACTGGCTTGACAGGATAAGGAGTTCTAAATGGCTAAAGGTTTTAAGAACGAAGAACGATACAAAATACACAATCAGTATTTTGAAGGTGGGGTATCAATTGACCCTAAAATTGGTGTTGCTAATAGTTTCTACCAAAGTCAAGGATTAGATTTTCGTTCGGTACCTTCTCAGCTTAGTGTGCTTCCTGGCGCACGTACAGTAGCTATTAACTTACAAGACACTATTACAGCTATGGTACAAGATGTTAACGGTGTACGATATGGAGTCGGTGATGGTGGTGGATTTTATCGTATAAATACATCTAACGTAGTGAGCAAAGTAGCACAACTTGATAGCAATGGTGCTGCAGGGCTTTACTATAACCAAGTTACCGACCAAATATATATTCCTAGCCAAACAACAGTTTCATTGTATGGTCAAGTAACATCTGGCAATCCTGGCAATCCAACTTTTCGTTCTGCACAATTTGGTAAATCTGCTTCAACAGCTCCTGGCTGTGTTAACTTATTTGATTTAAGCAGTGGATACTACGCTGGTTTATCTCGTAACAACTCCCAATCAATAACTACTGGTATTACTTCCACTTCACAAGTTACAACCAATGCTACGCAGACGTATGCACTCAAAACAACCTACGCAGAAAACGTGGTTGAGGGTTGCTATTTTTCACCAGACATCGAACCATTTTATTCTATAGCTGTATATATTGCCGCTAAAGGTACAGGCAACTGGACACTTACTTTACATGATTCAGTCAATAATCAATTGGCGGCACAGACAATAACTAATGCAAACCTTACTAGTGGTGCATATAATGAATTTGTATTTGGTAAACAGATTAGGGCGCTTGTGAACGCTGCTCAAACAGGTAAGAACTCATCGTATCATTTTCACCTTACATCTACTGTAGCTGACGGAACTGTTGGAACTATTAACTCTTCTGACTTTACAAGCACCGACTTTTTGTTATTTGCATACCGACTTGTACAAACTAATAACGGTTGGCACCCTACAGCATTCTTTAACTCAGCATCTGGTTCATTCCTTTGTATAGGTAATGGTCCATACCTAAGCACCTATAACTTTGGTAACGATACTAATCCTCTTAACTCCATGTGGAACAGACATGCACTAACACTTAACTTGGGGCATGAGGTTTGTGGCCTAACTACCAATAACCAATACCTTGTTATTGCTACAGAGAAACGATCAACTACAGCAAACAGAAACTTTCAAGAAGGAGCTTTATATTTCTGGGACGGGACAACTGCACAACCTAACTTTAAAATAGATATACCAATGGGCGCACCATATGGGGTCTATACATTTAATAACGTTACTTACTTCTGTGTCGGTGGTTCGTTGTACGCATGGAGTGGTGGTCAAACTGTTATTAAAGTTCGTAAACTTGCATATCAAAACACCGATTATCTTGGTGCAGTCGATTCTACTATTATAAATCCAAACATGCTTACATCACGCTACAGCTTACTCATGATTGGCTATCCGTCTACCACTACCAATGTTAATATCAACTATGGTGTTTGGTCGTGGGGTACTGTAGAACTTAGCTTTCCAAACAGCTACGGTTATTCATATTCGCTTGCTAATAATATACAAAACAATAATACTGGTGGAATTACAAATCTAAAAATTGGTTCTGTATATAACTTTGTAGATACTATGTACATAAACTGGTCGTATACAGATGCAGGTGGTATTACTCGTTACGGTGTTGATGTAGTAGATAACTTCTCTACTCCTGCTACTACGTTTAACTGGCAATCGCTTATTTATGACGGTACTGTAATTTATAAAACTAAGATAGGTACCAGATACAAAATCAAGTTTAACTCATTCCCAGCAGGCTACACGCTTACACCATATTACATACTTGATCGTGGCACACCTGTATACGCTACAAATACTCCTAAGGTAGGGGACACTGATATACTTATGGAAGTTACTCCTGGACGATTCAAAGAGATTCAATGGGGCTTTACAGGCACAAGCTCAGGTGCAACACAACCGCTTATTATTTCAGGTATTACAATGGAAATCGAACCTATACCAGACGAAGTAGATTTGCGAAAGGATAGCCAGTCGTGAACAATGAAAATAATGAGACTTTTAAAAATGCACCAAATATGTCACTTATGTTTACAATGTATTCAACGACTTTTGGTAATGGCGCATTTCAATTATTGCCACCTCCAACAGGTAACATGGAAGATGGATTTCCCAGTATTCCATATCTTTCACTCGAAGCTATTATTTACCAACAACAATCCAGCAACCCTCTAAGCGCACCAAGTACAGTGCTTGCAGGTGCTAGTGCTGGTCAACAAGTGATTGGTTCAACACAAACTGCAAATGACGCAACTGGTATTCCACGTTATATAATAGGTAATCAAGCTAAGTAGGAGATACTATGCCACCAGGCTCAAATTCACCATCAGGCAATCAAAATACATTCTTTGGTATAAAGGTTAGTAAACCAGGTATCAACGTCAATAGTGCTGGCGATTCTCAGCTTATTTATAAAAACGATTACTCCGCAGAAACTTTCTATACAGACACAGGTAGCATGTTGTTTGGTAAAAATGCCAATGGTTCATTAGGTATGACACTTGCTGATAGTTCAGGTTTTACACTATTTTCTATGAACGGACAAACGTGGAACTGGTACGACAAAAACACTGGTAAAAACGTAATGCGCATTGGCTTATTACCTGACGGAACATATGGATTTGCTGTAGCGGCTTACGGATATAATGTTTCTGATGGATATTCCTGATGGCTATTACAAATCCCAGTAATATATATATTGATTTACCTACTTACCCTAATGACCAAATTATCGGTGTATTTACAAATACTTTGTCCAGTCCTGCACCAACTTTAAGTGGCTTCGTCACTACAGTAAATGATGTACGCGCTCACGGATTTGGTGATTCTGCATATTTTGAAGGTATATTTACTACCGATGGTGGCACTACTTGGAATACATTTGGATCACAAACTCCCATATTTGGTGCGCCTGGTCCTACATTTCAAACATTAAATGTTTCTGCAACTGTTGATACTAGCAATGTAAACGTGGCTATAGATAATTATTACGATTTAGCACATGGAGCTGGTTATGCGTACACTGTTACATACAAGATATATCTAATAGCTAAAAATACTATGGCTAAACCTATCACACCAATAAAAACTTCTAACAAACTTCTTTACGCATCTGAATACAATTACCAAAAGATATTTATGAAAGGCTCGGTAGCTTTAATTGTAAGTGCTGGTACAACAGGCACAAGTACACTAATAACTCATAACTTAGGTTACGTACCAAAGATACGAGCTTACTATTATGACTTGGCGACTTCATCTACTACAGTACATCGGTTTGGACAAGAACCACAAACGCAAATTACTGCAACAACATTACAGTTTTACTCAGACCAAAGTGGTTTTGGACTAGGAATAACTTATGTTATAGATTACAGGATTTATTTGGATACATAATATGGCAATCAATACTAACATTATATTAGCAACTAGTGGCTTTTCAGGATTTGGTAACTATAAAAGCGTATCATTTAACGTAGGTATTCCATCACAAGGTTTAGGTGTCAACAGTTACATTGGTCCATATACAGCATCTGCAGCATTAAACAATAATAATGCAGTCACTGAAGTTCAATTACAATACACAGGGTTAGATTCATTTTGGCGTGAAGTTCCTGGCTACATATCTATAATAGTACCCAACGCAGGTGCAGCTACTTATGAAGTGCAAAGTTTCACTTATTTCAAAAATGGTAGCGTATATGTGGATACCTACATATCTAATCAATCAGGGTCTACAGTTACTATTCCTGCTATAACTGTTAACTGTCGAGCGTTTTTATTTATTGCACCTTTTTAATTACTTTTATTATGGTGTATAATGATACTATATTAGGCAATTAACTAGCCCTCACAGGAAGGGCTTTTTTTATATATGAATTTTGATGCATTATCACAACAGGCATTAGCAGCGGGAAATCAAAGACAAGCTGACCTTAATCAGCAATCTGCACAAACCCAGCAACAATATGGCCAACAATTTGGTGCTGCTCAAGCTGCTCAAAATCAATTACAGGATTACACAAGTAGTATTCAAGGTGGTGGCGAACAAGCTCAAAACTATCTAAATCAACAATACCAGCAAATGGGTATTGACCCTAAAGCTATACAAGAAGCTAACAAACAAGTATATCAATCACAAGCTAACTTGGCATTTGCTCCACAATCTGCATCACAGGCTGGTAATTACTATGGTCAAACTGCTGGCAACACTCAACAGATTTATCAAGGTATTACAGGTAATATAAACTCAGTGTTAGCAACACAGACTGCAAAAGCTAATTATCTATCTCAAGGTTTAAATCAAGCATTACAAAATGCAACTATGATTGAAAATTCACAGCAAACTAGTCAACAGCAAAAACTTACAGGTTATCAAAATGCTGCTAATATTGCTCAATCACTTGCTACGACCGCAGGTGACACAATGACTAAAATTGAAAATCTTGCGCAACAACAAGGTTATGTTACCTCAGAAACTGTACAAATGTATCAGAAATCTAAGGCTGATCTTATTAGTGCCAACGCAGCTGCTACATCGGCGGCAGCTCAAGCTAACTTATACAATCAACAAGCTACATACCAATCTTACATCAATACAGTTCTTGGTAAACTTCAGGAATCTGGAAAGCTTGATCAACAAACAGTCCAACAAGTTCAAAGCATACTTAACGGTGGTAGTAATTCATCACCCCTTACTGTAACTTCTGGTGGAGGTTTACAAGGTGGCGGAATTAGGTTGCAATAATGAACAATCAACCCTTTAATCTGAATCAAATGGGATCAGGTAATTTATCTGTTGGTTCTGCTACTCCTAATACATTATCTGTATCTGGTGGTAGTTCTACACTTGGAACACTTCCTGTGACTGGCGCACCTGATACAACTGCAAATGCGCCTACCGCACAACCACAACAAAAGGGCAACTGGTTTACACATTTATTACCTACAGCTGGAAGTATTATTGGTGGAATTGCTGGAATACCCCTTGAAGCACTTGACGCTTTTACTGGTGTCGGTGGTACTGCTGCAAACATCGCATTAGCAGGCGCAGGTGGTGGAGCTGGAAAAGCATTAGAAAATTATCTTGAAGGTAACAAAATTAGTTCTGGCGTACTTGGTTCAGCGGCACTTGGTGCTGGAGGACAAGGTGTTGGGGAAGTTGCTAGTGCCGTTGCTAAACCACTTTTAAGTGGTGCTGGAAATTTATTAAAATCTGGTTCTACAGCAGTTCTTAAAGGACAATTTGCTAAAGGTACAGTTGATACAGCTACTTCTGACGCATTACAACAAATGGGTATCAATGGTTCACAAGGTATTAAACCTGTCGCAGATATTGTTACTGGAAGAAATGGTGTATTTCCTAATTACGTTAGCAACGCATTAAAAAGCAGTGATACTGCGGTAAACGTTTCACCACTTAACGATACACTTAACCAATTATTATTAAAAAATGGTGGACAATTAGCTGGTGGCAAAGGTGCTGTAACTGATATTCAAAATACCTTTACTCAGTTATTAAGCAAAGCTATACAAGGCGATGCAACTATAGTTGGTAAATCTGGTGAGTTTGTACCTAACATTGGAGCATTGCAAAACGTACTTCCAGAAAATGCTTTTGCACTTACTAAAGACCTTGAAGAACAAGCAACCGCTGCGGCACAAGCTGGGGCATTTAGTAAAATTAGCCCACAACCAGCACAACGTGCTTTATATAACATATATAGCGGTTTGGCAGATAAAGCAGAAGAAATAGCTTTTGGTGGCGGTACTCAGATGCCTTTAACAGCAGCTATGAAAGAGGATATTCTAAACCAACTCACACCTCTACAAGCTGTTAATCAAAAAGCATACAACTACTTTGTTAACAAACTTAGCGACCCAGCAATCAATACGGTACAGCAACTACGTGGTATTCAACAACCTATTGTAAAGGGTAGCATAGCTGTGGATAAATCTGCAGAAATAGCTGAACGAGCAGGTGGAGCTTCAGCAGGTCAAGTAATCAAAGGATTGGCAGAAACTGCAGCACCTGTTGGATTATTAGCTACTGGTAACATTCCTGGCGCAGTTCTTGCAGCCGTTCCTGGACTTCTTGATACAGCAGCTGGTAGAGCATTAACTACAAGTGGATTAGGTAAATTAGGTAAAGCAGTTGCACCAACAGTTACTGACGCAGCAGGCAATGTTATTAAAGGTGGAGCAGTAGGACGTGTGGCACCAACACTAGCCCGAATGGGTGGAATAGGTGCAATTCAAGCAGCAGGTAACGCAGGAGGAGCGCAACCAATGAATCAAAATCAATTACAAGGCGGTGGATTACCAGATACTTCTGGCGCAGCCTTATTAGGCGGTATGAACGCAGGTGCAGCAGCTCCAGCAGCTGGCGCAGCACCAGCACAGGCACCAGCACAAGGTGGTGGCATGGGTAACCTATCATTAGGCGACTTATTAACTCTTGGGTATGCAAATCCAAGTTTCTTGAGTGCATTAGGTATGACACCAGATCAACGAACAAAACTAGCACAATCTAACCAAGCTAGTGCAGCATTAGATAACTTAACAAACACATTTACTTCAGCAGGTGGCGCTAAAGGCGGACTTGTCGGAACACTTGAGAATATTAAAAGTAAGTTTAGCAAAGACGAAGTTAACGCATTCAATAGCCAAAAAGCATCTGTTGCTAATCAGATTGCAAACGCTACAGGATTAGACCCTAAAGTTATAGCTCAACAAATGCCTAGCGTTACTGATACAGCACAAGCTGCACAGGATAAGATTGCAGCACTTAAAGCTCAGATTGCAACATCAGCACAAGGCGCACAAGTTACAGCTCTTGGTGGTTCTAATTTAAGTAGCTTACTAGGACAAGTCGGTGGAGCATCAGCAGGTGGTTCAGCTGGACTATCCAGCCTACCACAGTTTAATTACCCAAGTTCTAGCTTACCTGCTATTCCTGGTCTAACTCAGTAATCTTTATCTCTGGGTTTTCTGCTTCAGGGTCGTATTCAAATTGCAAGTTACCGACAGATTCATAACCTAGTCGGTTTTTTGCTATGTAGCTCATAAATCCACTCATATTAGTATGGTGCTGTACAGCTGCGTCCATTCTAGCTCGGTTTAATAGAAGTAGGTAATCTGATTCC
>Ga0208745_1000375_pt1 | contig 12488 bp, 4 predicted proteins | sample CryBogCBH23Jun09_FD_184622 | JGI IMG/M metagenome (GOLD analysis project Ga0208745, IMG submission 184622) | Freshwater microbial communities from Crystal Bog, Wisconsin, USA - CBH23Jun09 (SPAdes) | ecosystem: Environmental > Aquatic > Freshwater > Lake | place: Crystal Bog, Wisconsin, USA... | reverse complement strand
TATATTGTTTATCCATCGAAAGTGGAACCCTGACCTTGGCCGTAGAAGTTGCGGCCACAGCCTCGGCGAAGAGCGTCTGAGTTCGAATCTTGCATGGGAGAATACGCATACGTCACACAATTTTTAAAAAGCACGTATCTCACTGTGTGGATTGCGATATACCTGTTTCCACTCATTCGCAGACTTTGAAGAAACTGCTGTGTCAACCTAACACAGACACAGGCACAAATGTAACTTATCACTTTTGGTAATTATGTTTTTAGAGTCTCCGCCTACCGGTCAGGAATACATACAGCGAAGAATACAAATGAAGCACTGAAATTTTCATACACATACATACATGCATACATACAAGTTGGACCTGCGTGATAGTGAAGTCTCTATAGGCTGCCTGTCTGCCCAATTGCTACCCTTTTTTGAGCACCCGCCGACGCGGAATCTCCGTTACGAACTGGTCAGCAATAGAAGACAAAATCACCTCAATACTTCTATTCAAAAAAATGCAACTTCTTATATGCACGCGCACATCAATGTCTTTAATGTTGGACCCATCGCGGTTCTTGTAGCCCAACTCTACGAGGTTTTCGATGTAAATATACATGGGGTCCTCCCCAGTGGGACCCAGCACAGGGTTACCGTAGAGCATCAGAGTCACCTAAGATATGCATACAACATGTCATGGCCACTCAAGGACAGGTTGCATCAGCGCATTATACCAGCCGCGGAAGGGTAGTCAGAGGCTCCAACTCATCCTCCGAGTTGAAGTAGTTGAAGGCCAGATCCAATATCTCTAAAACTCTGCTCAGAAAACGTTGCACACACTTAATACTTAACAACAACACCTAATCCATCTGATCAAGCTCCAGACCTCGAGTTCCCAGTTACACAGAAATCAGATGGAGCCAATCCCACATGCCGCAGCGTAGGCTGACGCACAAAAAGGTCATGGTGATTTATATGATGATCCCAGAGCGAGTATTTAACTATAGTTATGAAAATAGCTCATTACCACAGTAGACAATGCAGAGAATACATTGCCGTCTTCGATCCTGTTGTAGTCAAGTACTATCTTCTCCAGCTTTTTGAAGGGATAAATCGTAGCGGGCAAACCACCCAAATTATTTCCACTCAAGTCTATCTCCTTCAAATTTACTAAGCTTTCCAAGCGGGACACACTGGTGATGTCCAGTTGGTTGTATGATAAGTCCAAGTACATCAACCAGGCAAAGCCGCGCAATTCTCCTATTTGCTTAATTCCGTTGCAAGCTATCCGCAATTCTTGCAGAATAGGAAATGCTCCAAAAGACTCAAAACCCAAGAAATTCTCTGAAACATCTGCCACAACCAGTTCCGTAAAAAATGTCATGTCATCCTGAAAATTAAATACAATGAGTGCAGTGTAGAGAATGTGAAATAAACATTGATATATCGACTATAAAACAATGAAAACAAGGGCTTACTTCTACTATTGAAGTGAGTCTACGATCTGAAACATTTAACTGCTTCACATCCTCGGGAAATTCAGCGCCGCTAGCTTCAAGTAGAAAGAAACCATCTAATTCATTGCTTTTGGCCTCGTCCGATGGCTTAAATAAGTAATTAATAAATCGAAGTAGAAAGAGAATATAAGAAGCTGCCGCCTCCGGGACCACGGGATCCCGGGAGATATATTATATATAATATCTTCCGGGATCCGTGGCCCCGGCCCGCGCATACCTTTCATTTCATCATCATCATGTTAGTGTAGAAGCACCATCACAATAGCTGATACATAATCATGTAAATATTTAAACAAAGTCTGTATATATAACTTGTTGTTAGTGCGTCGCGAACACAAATGACACGTCATTATATATATAATAACGGCACACAATGTGGCAGGTTGACACGCCAGTCATATTACCGTTCTTGACTATTTCATATATTGCATACTGCCGTTGAAGTACTTGAAAGTGATTATCACTTTCAACCGTATTTGAATTGATTAAAAACACTTTTAATCAATCGCCCAAAGCGCAAAGTTTGTCTTTCTTTTATTTAATATTAGCAAAACTATATCTAAGTATTAGTTAACAATCGTCGTGAAACGAACACGATTGATTAAAAGACTCACTGATACAAACAGATTAAACTGCTTTGATATTAGTCGATAAACTACCCGAAATTGACTGTTAAGACATTTTCATGTCGACAACAAGCAACTCGACGGTGGGGGCGGCGGTCAATAAATTTAAAGGCTCCACGAGCCATCAATTCATGATCTGGCTAGCTGAATGGAAAAAGCATCTTGTCTATCAAAATGTTCACCATATAATCCTTGACGGGTTAGACACCCAAGGACGAAAATTTGATCCTCTTACCAATTTTAAAATTTCGGAACCCGAATTTTTTATTGAGTATTACAACAACGAGGTACTAAAATCAAATTCAAAGGAAATGGAAACAGTTAACACACTGATACTCCAAGAATGCCCTTGGCTAATTGGATATTGGTGCAGAAAGCAATTAACTATCAATCAGATAGTGTCTCCAGGAGCACAACCTACTGTGATTCCTACACGTGAAGACATGTTACTCTGGTTAGAGATATTGCAAGTTACTGTGGATACAACTTTTCCATATCCGACTCTAGAAGTTGCTCGTACAGCACCTCAATTGATCGAAATTCGAGACGCCAGACTGGATCTTGAAATTGAGGCTCTTGCAGGCGTTGACGAAGCAATATATCAAATGGCAATCGAAGATCAATCAATAATCTCGAACACCCTTCAAGATCCAAGAAGGCGAGTCAATGTGATCGACGTCAAGAATGTCGTCGAACAAATCACACACCTACGACTCCTTCAACGTCAATTCAAAAACATTGACGCTCTGGAAATTGACATGGATATATTCGAAAAGAAAGATCCCCAATGCGATACTTGGCAACTCTATCGAGAAGCAAAACTTTTGAGTAATTTTCCCGCATACGAAAAATCCTTAAAAGATGCCAAGGAATCCAATAATAAGCAATCTTTAAAACATTCGGATCAAGCAAAGAAATGCCTTGACTGCTTAGCCTTGCTTGGCGACATCAAGTGCATTCCAAACGCTGAATCCGCCATCAAAGACATGGATTATCACCGTTGCTTCGTAGCAGTCGATAATTACTATATGCGTCTTGGCGGCCAAGATACGGATGATTTCAAGAGAGAGGCCGAATCTTATCGAATCCAACCAGGACAAGATTTGAATTCCCATCTGGATCTCTTACAATCTTCAATTGAGAGATGGCTAAACATCGAGCACATGGAGTTGAAATTGCTTCAATTAGGCTCAACCACTGCAGTGGGTGTGTCAGTGAAGACCAGTGCTTCGAAATTCGTCTTGGACCACCCTGAAGTCGCATGTGACAATTCCTACGATCTCTCTGACGTTGAAATCACTGCGAAGGGTGCGCACTCTGTCATTTTGCTCTCAGAAGCGAAACGATTCACCTTGTATTCAAACTCGGTGAAGTCAAGTGACAGATTCAAACGAATCGTGGAGAAATTCCACATCGAAGATGAATCATCTCGCACAGTTCGTGCGTTGATCACATCTTTAAGAAATTTCGAACTGTCCAATTCTGGAAGCGACCTCCTCAAAGCAGAAAAGCTCGCCAACCCAAATTGGAAGAAGGATCTCAAATCCTATCTTGACACAGTTATGGCATCAGCCAGGGATAATTTCAAGGATGAAGGAAAGGAGCAGAAGTCTGTGAGTTTTGCTCAAGATACAAAATCACATGACAAAGTTCAACATCCTCCTAAAAATGACTATCACTCGAAAAACAACTTCGAAAAGAAGCTGAATCGAGAAATCCCACACTGCAATAATCATCCGAAGAGTAATACTCATTGGACTTCTGAATGCAAAATGGGATTGCAGGACAACAGCAAAGAAAAACCAAAAGCTGCTTCCAAAGAGAAGAAAATTCCTACTGGAAAAGGTGGTTGCAGTTACTGCTTCAACAATGAGAAACTGCGCAAAAACAGCCTCAATCACACCTCAGAGGAATGCAAATTGAATCCATCTAATGGATCAAAGACGAAAAAGGCAGTCAATCATATCGGACTTAAATCTGCTATTCGAGACGTGCTCAATGAACCCGCCAAAAAGGAGAGCAAGCGCACCAATCCGTACTATGGACTGGAAGGAAATCCAGAACACAGCGACGTGAGCAGTGACGAAGACTCAGAGGATGGGGAAGTCAAGACTCTTGCGAAGAACAAGAAGAGAAGGAAGAACTGACAGTTGGAGATCAATAGTGCAGCCAGTAAGGCACACTTTGATGCAATACTTGACTGCGGAGCCAGCGATGTATTTTTCCCCTCTGTACATGAAGATAAGACCACTGATATAATCTATCAGTCAGGATCTATTCTTTTAACTGATAAAAGTTGTATATATTCATATGCGATAGCTAATTACGGCATGTTGAAAGTAACATTGTCAAAGCAAATTTTTCAACCGTTAATTGCCACCGGCTTTTTAACTAATGTTTTGGATCTCTACTTGTTTTATATTAAAAAACGAGCATACATCCTCAAGAAAATCATTGATGAAGAGAATCCTGACGATTGGTACTTCGCTACCGTAGCGACTTGTACTTATCGCGACGATAAACTCTATCATTTTGATGATATCACAAAGTTCTTGGAACCTTTAGACTCTATTAAAGCTAAAAGGAGTTCCATTAACATGACGATATCAAAGATTCCTTACATGAAAAATGAAATCTTAAAGGGATCTGGCAGGATCTTCCACAAACATTTTAGGATATTCCTTAATGATTTACAGTGGTTGCACCTACGCACTTGTCATACGCACCAGGATAAACTAAAATCCATGGTCAAGAACAATGCATGTTTAGGATTCGGGGTCACATACGATTCCATAAAGAATCTGGAACTAGGTCCGTGTAACACGTGTCTACGTTCTCGCATGCATGCGTTACCTCTGCCATCTTCAATAAGCCATAGAACTTATGAGCCATTTGAAGCAATATCATGTGATCACATACCATTTAGTAGAGTCATCAATGGCCAAACTAAGTCGTATAGTGTACGTGGCTATACTGGATGCATTCTTTACAATGACATCGCCACAGACATGATATGGATCTATTTAGTCAAGGCTAAAAGCGAATGGCTAACCACTCTAAAACAACTTACTAGAGAATATGGCCCAACCGCAAACGCTAGATCCGTCCCTCTAAAGTATCTCAAATCTGACTTTTGCAAGGAATTGCAAAGTACAGAAGTTACTGAGTACTTCAAGGAGAAGGACATCCTACTGCAAAGCAGTTCACCATACAAACATGGGCAAAATGCAGCTGAACGTAAATGGCAGTACTTAAAATCGATACATACAGGAGCGATGTTACAAAATAACACCCCTGTACGGTATTGGTGCTATGCTTTACAGTACACTGCTCAAACGTATCGCTGGCTACCTCAAACTGGTCACACACTATCTAGGAATGAAGAATTCTCTGGGGAGAAATCCGATATTAGTAAATGTGTACCATTTTATTCTCATGGCTGGGCTCACGTCTCTGAAGAAGAGATCCAAGCCAAAAGAAGAGATTCAGGCAGTAAGAAAACGTCAGCAGCACATGCAGTTCAGTGCAGAATGCTTGGCTATGCTGAACCTTACGAGGTGCCCGACAGCACAACATCAACTGTCTGGGTTAAAAACAGCTATACCTGCCTCAATCTAGAAACAAAAACAATAATGTGTCGTCATGACTGTCTATGGAATGCCAGTGAACCTGGAGCCCTGTCAGAAGTCACTGAGAACACAACAAATTCCGATGATAATGTCACCACTTCTGATGAAGAATTTGATTATTCATTAATTGGAATGGATGCAAGTCCAGAACCAACTTCTGAGTGGGTTGACACCGGAATGGATGATACAATCCTCAATGAGGTTGAACATCCTGAAGCAAATTCTCACGAACATGACAATGATCATCGTTCAAAAAGAAAAACACCTCAAATCCTCCAAAAGCCGTCAAACAACTTAGAAGAACGACCAAAACGACTTAAAGTAGTCACTAGTCGACTTCAAGCTTACAACGATGCAAGATCTCAAAAAGATCTAAGGATTTTGGAAAAGCAGAAAGGTAGAACAGCTCCGCACACAAAACCGGTAGGAAATCCGGAACAAAGTGCAAACATCGCAAAATCAGACGAATCTGACAATAACCCGATGCCTAAAACTCTCAAAGAAGCTCTCAGTGGCAACGAGAGTTCTCAATGGAAGAAGGCTTGGGAATTTGAGATGTCCAGAGCTATTACGAAAAATACTTGGGAAGAAATTCACCCAAACTTTCAGACAACGCCATTTAATCTGGGAATCCCTGACGGGATTAAACCCATTAAATCTAAATTTGTCTTTCGTAAAACCATCCGTACAGATGGAACAATAAAATATAGAGTACGGCTAGTTGCATGTGGATATTCACAAATCTTAGGAAAAGATTACGATGATACCTATGCTCCCACAGCCAAATACAGATCTCTATGTATAATACTAAATCTCGCAGCAATATTCAATTGGGATATTGAAGGGATCGATGTTGAACAAGCATTCCTTGAGTCAGAATTAGATAAAGATATCTATATGACACTACCAAAGGATGTCTACTGTCAACAAGATCACCCTGATCTAGCAGTTATAGTAAAATTACTACGCAGCCTATATGGATTAAAACAAGCGAGTGAATTGTGGTATAAAACAGTGAAGGAAATCCTCATTGATTTTAAATACCTCTGCCTCGTCCATGATGCATGCGTTTTTATCAAAAGAGACCTAGAAACTGGAAAAATCACCATAGTAGTAGTCTACGTGGATGATATCCTTTTCATTGGGAACAATGCTGATGAAATCCAACGGATTCTCACTCACGTTGAATCAAGAGTCACTGCGTTGACTACTATGGGCGAGGTGACGAGATACATCGGAGTGGAGATCCAAAGAGATCGTAAAAATCACACTCTCTCACTATCACAGCAACCTTACATTGACAAAATTATTACAAGTAATCAAGTCAATGATAAATCTGCTAAACCCATACCAATGCAACCGCAGGCTGACTATAATCCATCAGAAGAAGGAATTTTTCCACCAATTCAAAAACAAGTTGGAGAATTCCGATTCTTAGCTGATAGAACTAGACCTGACATACAAACAGCAGTCGGAATTCTAGGATCTAATGCAGTTAAACCGAATAAAGCACATTTACGAGGTGTTGACCACCTTGCTAGATATGTAAAAGGTTCTAGAGATTTACTCCTAACCTTTGGCGGTTTCGACGATTCCAAAGTCGAGCTCTTCTGCTACACAGATGCAGCTCACTTACAAGATCAGTCAACCAAGCCAAGAATGGGCTATGCATTCTTTCTAAACCTGCATTCAGGAACAGTATACGCTAAATCTATTAAAAGCAACACTGTCTCACATTCATCATGTGAATCTGAAGCAAAGGCAATAGATGCAGCAGCTATCCAAACAATATGGCTGAGAGGTTTCCTAGCAGAGTTAGGTTTTACTCAAAGTCATCCTACTATTTTCTATACTGACTCTGCGTCTGCTATAGATTTAGGAGAATTATTTCGTGTTGGAAAGAACAGCATTCATATGACTATGAGGCTAAATTTCATTCACGAATGCATTGAAAATGGTATAATTAGCTTGAAGTACATCAACACCGATCTCGAGGTGGCTGATGTCCTTACCAAGTTATTACCAGTGTCGGCACATGAGATGCACACTCAATGTCTGATGAAAGGACACTATGGCAAAACGCCTAGTAGTACGGATCTTAATAGAAGAACTATGGTTAAAACCGAGTTACTTAAGAACATTAAGCATCCAAAATTTAAAAACAAGAACAAAGCTAAAATCTAAGAGTACTCCTCTTGATTCACTAGCTACGAGGTGCTTGACTGACCTTGCGATCATTACACAAACGCGACTAGCTAATGTGGTGATGGCTTTCACTAAATAAACGATTGCCTTCGTCACAATTAGTTGAATACTCATTCCTGAAGAATCCTTGTCAGATTCTACAGAGTTGTCTACACTAGTATGTGCCAAATGATTCGACAGTATATGTCAATACTTCTCAGCTACAATCGTTTACGAGGTGTGTTAGTGTAGTTACACCATCACAATAGCTGATATCTAATCATGTAAATATTTAAACAAAGTCTGTATATATAACTTGTTGTTAGTGCGTCGCGAACACAAATGACACGTCATTATATATATAATAACGGCACACAATGTGGCAGGTTGACACGCCAGTCATATTACCGTTCTTGACTATTTCATATATTGCATACTGCCGTTGAAGTACTTGAAAGTGATTATCACTTTCAACCGTATTTGAATTGATTAAAAACACTTTTAATCAATCGCCCAAAGCGCAAAGTTTGTCTTTCTTTTATTTAATATTAGCAAAACTATATCTAAGTATTAGTTAACAATCGTCGTGAAACGAACACGATTGATTAAAAGACTCACTGATACAAACAGATTAAACTGCTTTGATATTAGTCGATAAACTACCCGAAATTGACTGTTAAGACATTTTCATGTCGACAACAAGCAACTCGACGGTGGGGGCGGCGGTCAATAAATTTAAAGGCTCCACGAGCCATCAATTCATGATCTGGCTAGCTGAATGGAAAAAGCATCTTGTCTATCAAAATGTTCACCATATAATCCTTGACGGGTTAGACACCCAAGGACGAAAATTTGATCCTCTTACCAATTTTAAAATTTCGGAACCCGAATTTTTTATTGAGTATTACAACAACGAGGTACTAAAATCAAATTCAAAGGAAATGGAAACAGTTAACACACTGATACTCCAAGAATGCCCTTGGCTAATTGGATATTGGTGCAGAAAGCAATTAACTATCAATCAGATAGTGTCTCCAGGAGCACAACCTACTGTGATTCCTACACGTGAAGACATGTTACTCTGGTTAGAGATATTGCAAGTTACTGTGGATACAACTTTTCCATATCCGACTCTAGAAGTTGCTCGTACAGCACCTCAATTGATCGAAATTCGAGACGCCAGACTGGATCTTGAAATTGAGGCTCTTGCAGGCGTTGACGAAGCAATATATCAAATGGCAATCGAAGATCAATCAATAATCTCGAACACCCTTCAAGATCCAAGAAGGCGAGTCAATGTGATCGACGTCAAGAATGTCGTCGAACAAATCACACACCTACGACTCCTTCAACGTCAATTCAAAAACATTGACGCTCTGGAAATTGACATGGATATATTCGAAAAGAAAGATCCCCAATGCGATACTTGGCAACTCTATCGAGAAGCAAAACTTTTGAGTAATTTTCCCGCATACGAAAAATCCTTAAAAGATGCCAAGGAATCCAATAATAAGCAATCTTTAAAACATTCGGATCAAGCAAAGAAATGCCTTGACTGCTTAGCCTTGCTTGGCGACATCAAGTGCATTCCAAACGCTGAATCCGCCATCAAAGACATGGATTATCACCGTTGCTTCGTAGCAGTCGATAATTACTATATGCGTCTTGGCGGCCAAGATACGGATGATTTCAAGAGAGAGGCCGAATCTTATCGAATCCAACCAGGACAAGATTTGAATTCCCATCTGGATCTCTTACAATCTTCAATTGAGAGATGGCTAAACATCGAGCACATGGAGTTGAAATTGCTTCAATTAGGCTCAACCACTGCAGTGGGTGTGTCAGTGAAGACCAGTGCTTCGAAATTCGTCTTGGACCACCCTGAAGTCGCATGTGACAATTCCTACGATCTCTCTGACGTTGAAATCACTGCGAAGGGTGCGCACTCTGTCATTTTGCTCTCAGAAGCGAAACGATTCACCTTGTATTCAAACTCGGTGAAGTCAAGTGACAGATTCAAACGAATCGTGGAGAAATTCCACATCGAAGATGAATCATCTCGCACAGTTCGTGCGTTGATCACATCTTTAAGAAATTTCGAACTGTCCAATTCTGGAAGCGACCTCCTCAAAGCAGAAAAGCTCGCCAACCCAAATTGGAAGAAGGATCTCAAATCCTATCTTGACACAGTTATGGCATCAGCCAGGGATAATTTCAAGGATGAAGGAAAGGAGCAGAAGTCTGTGAGTTTTGCTCAAGATACAAAATCACATGACAAAGTTCAACATCCTCCTAAAAATGACTATCACTCGAAAAACAACTTCGAAAAGAAGCTGAATCGAGAAATCCCACACTGCAATAATCATCCGAAGAGTAATACTCATTGGACTTCTGAATGCAAAATGGGATTGCAGGACAACAGCAAAGAAAAACCAAAAGCTGCTTCCAAAGAGAAGAAAATTCCTACTGGAAAAGGTGGTTGCAGTTACTGCTTCAACAATGAGAAACTGCGCAAAAACAGCCTCAATCACACCTCAGAGGAATGCAAATTGAATCCATCTAATGGATCAAAGACGAAAAAGGCAGTCAATCATATCGGACTTAAATCTGCTATTCGAGACGTGCTCAATGAACCCGCCAAAAAGGAGAGCAAGCGCACCAATCCGTACTATGGACTGGAAGGAAATCCAGAACACAGCGACGTGAGCAGTGACGAAGACTCAGAGGATGGGGAAGTCAAGACTCTTGCGAAGAACAAGAAGAGAAGGAAGAACTGACAGTTGGAGATCAATAGTGCAGCCAGTAAGGCACACTTTGATGCAATACTTGACTGCGGAGCCAGCGATGTATTTTTCCCCTCTGTACATGAAGATAAGACCACTGATATAATCTATCAGTCAGGATCTATTCTTTTAACTGATAAAAGTTGTATATATTCATATGCGATAGCTAATTACGGCATGTTGAAAGTAACATTGTCAAAGCAAATTTTTCAACCGTTAATTGCCACCGGCTTTTTAACTAATGTTTTGGATCTCTACTTGTTTTATATTAAAAAACGAGCATACATCCTCAAGAAAATCATTGATGAAGAGAATCCTGACGATTGGTACTTCGCTACCGTAGCGACTTGTACTTATCGCGACGATAAACTCTATCATTTTGATGATATCACAAAGTTCTTGGAACCTTTAGACTCTATTAAAGCTAAAAGGAGTTCCATTAACATGACGATATCAAAGATTCCTTACATGAAAAATGAAATCTTAAAGGGATCTGGCAGGATCTTCCACAAACATTTTAGGATATTCCTTAATGATTTACAGTGGTTGCACCTACGCACTTGTCATACGCACCAGGATAAACTAAAATCCATGGTCAAGAACAATGCATGTTTAGGATTCGGGGTCACATACGATTCCATAAAGAATCTGGAACTAGGTCCGTGTAACACGTGTCTACGTTCTCGCATGCATGCGTTACCTCTGCCATCTTCAATAAGCCATAGAACTTATGAGCCATTTGAAGCAATATCATGTGATCACATACCATTTAGTAGAGTCATCAATGGCCAAACTAAGTCGTATAGTGTACGTGGCTATACTGGATGCATTCTTTACAATGACATCGCCACAGACATGATATGGATCTATTTAGTCAAGGCTAAAAGCGAATGGCTAACCACTCTAAAACAACTTACTAGAGAATATGGCCCAACCGCAAACGCTAGATCCGTCCCTCTAAAGTATCTCAAATCTGACTTTTGCAAGGAATTGCAAAGTACAGAAGTTACTGAGTACTTCAAGGAGAAGGACATCCTACTGCAAAGCAGTTCACCATACAAACATGGGCAAAATGCAGCTGAACGTAAATGGCAGTACTTAAAATCGATACATACAGGAGCGATGTTACAAAATAACACCCCTGTACGGTATTGGTGCTATGCTTTACAGTACACTGCTCAAACGTATCGCTGGCTACCTCAAACTGGTCACACACTATCTAGGAATGAAGAATTCTCTGGGGAGAAATCCGATATTAGTAAATGTGTACCATTTTATTCTCATGGCTGGGCTCACGTCTCTGAAGAAGAGATCCAAGCCAAAAGAAGAGATTCAGGCAGTAAGAAAACGTCAGCAGCACATGCAGTTCAGTGCAGAATGCTTGGCTATGCTGAACCTTACGAGGTGCCCGACAGCACAACATCAACTGTCTGGGTTAAAAACAGCTATACCTGCCTCAATCTAGAAACAAAAACAATAATGTGTCGTCATGACTGTCTATGGAATGCCAGTGAACCTGGAGCCCTGTCAGAAGTCACTGAGAACACAACAAATTCCGATGATAATGTCACCACTTCTGATGAAGAATTTGATTATTCATTAATTGGAATGGATGCAAGTCCAGAACCAACTTCTGAATGGGTTGACACCGGAATGGATGATACAATCCTCAATGAGGTTGAACATCCTGAAGCAAATTCTCACGAACATGACAATGATCATCGTTCAAAAAGAAAAACACCTCAACTCCTCCAAAAGCCGTCAAAC
>Ga0208745_1000373_pt1 | contig 12571 bp, 12 predicted proteins | sample CryBogCBH23Jun09_FD_184622 | JGI IMG/M metagenome (GOLD analysis project Ga0208745, IMG submission 184622) | Freshwater microbial communities from Crystal Bog, Wisconsin, USA - CBH23Jun09 (SPAdes) | ecosystem: Environmental > Aquatic > Freshwater > Lake | place: Crystal Bog, Wisconsin, USA... | reverse complement strand
CACAAGTGATGATTGCTAAACAAACCGGGGATAGCAGTATCACCAATCAATTGATTAGCAGAATTGATCCCGTGCTAGACAATATGATTGAAAAATTCAATATAGAGGCTGTTGCTTTCGTATCCCCTACAATACAGCGCCAATCACAGTTAATGACAAAACTAGATAATAATATTGCTATAAATATTCCACGAATAAAAGTTCACAAGGTAGGTGCCAAGATACTTATTGCACAAAAAACACTTAAAAGTCTCGAGGATAGAATTCTTAATGCGTCAGAGACGTTTGTTGTCGAATCTCAGAAAAAATACAATAATGTACTAATCATTGATGATGCACTTGGATCGGGAGCCACACTAAACGAGCTGGCAAAACAAATTCTGCAAAAAGGAATTGCAAAAACTTGCTATGGACTTGTACTTGTAGCTTCTCCTTCTGGGTATGAAGTTATTAACGAGGTCTAATTAATAATTAGTGGCTGGAGCTAGAGTCGGATTTTAGTACTTTTGTTACTGTATAACAATGTCTAATCACTATTACTTAAATGAATTATTAGAAATAGAGATAAATACAATTTAATAGAAACAGACAAAAAACCCTGTTGATATTATTTTTTCTACTACTATGAATCCGCTTATGCTTTGGCAAATAGGATTTCTTGAGTTTCAAAGAATTTATCTTTAATTCTTTCAGCATTGCCACCTAATGCATCAATAGCATCACTTATAGTACGGTATTTGATATTTAAGAGTGTGGGTAATTTTTCTAGATCAAGTTCATCTGAACCTCTTGTTTCAAACTTACTAAGAATGAAGTCAACAAATTCAATTTCTTGCTCATCAAGACCTCTGTACAATGAATGCTTTGCATTTTCAATTCTGTCTTTTCTTGTTGTAAGTGGAGTTAGAAAGGATACATAGGCCAGAACATCAAATATGTCGCTGTCTTGAGCGTCTATTATTCCCTGAATAGCTTCAAGCTCCGCTATTCCAAAACCTGCCTCTTCAAACTTATCTAGTAAGGCTCTCCTTGTCTCGGGATTTGACCAAAGTCTTCTTAAATCATCCTCATTCTTAAATAATTCCGGGGTTACTCCATAAAGATTTTCAATGAATTGTTGTGCAGTAACAGGCTGACCACTTATGTCGTAAAAATATGTGATAGTAGTATTAATAATTTCACGTTCTTTACCATCGGCTAATTTTATTTTTATCTTAGGCTTAATCACGGGCATCGCTGGGTCAATTATAATATCTATGCCATCATCAATCGGCTGGGTGGGATTGGTGGTTTTTGGCTCAGCTTTGGGAGTTGATTCAATAGGTGGACCATCCCAGTCATCATCTTTGAACTTTTCACTAGCATTTACGAAATCATATATCGTGAAGTATTCCTTACCATCAAATAGCCTAGTCCCTCTACCAATAATTTGCTTGAACTCAATCATTGAATTAATTGGTCTTAAAAGTACTATGTTTCTTACATTTCTCGCGTCTACTCCAGTTGATAATTTTTGTGAGGTGGTGAGAATTGTGGGTATAGTTTTTTCATTATCCTGAAACTCTCTTAAATACTGTTCTCCTCGTGAAGAATCGTCAGCCGTAACTCTGACGCAATAATTTGGGTTCTGGCTCTCAGATTCTTGATTGATAATATCTCTGATTACTAGTGCATGTTCCTGGTTGGCACAAAAAACAATAGTTTTCTCATTCTGATTTATTTCAGACATGAACTGTTTAACCCTATTAATTTCTCTTTCATTAATTATGATATTTTTATTAAAATCTTCTTCTGTGTAATTTTTTCCTTCTTCAATTTCACCTTCAATTATGTCGTCGTCGCTAGAGTATTGATATTCATCAATGTTTGAAGCAATTCTCCTAACTTTGAAAGGCGTAAGAAAGCCGTCATTGATTCCTTGTTTTAATGAATACTCATATAGGGGCTCACCGAAATATCTATAGGTATCAACATTGTCTTCTCTTTTTGGAGTGGCTGTTAGTCCAATCTGTACCGCACTACTGAAATGTTCCATTATAGAACGCCAATTTCCTTCATCATTGGCACCACCACGGTGACACTCATCAATTATTATTAGATCAAAAAAATCCGAAGGGTAATCGCCGAAATAAGGTGTATCATTATGTCCGCTCATGAATGTTTGGAATATCGTAAAGAAAATGCTCCCATTCATTGGTACTGAACCTTTTTTTCTAATGTCTAAAGGATTAATTCTAACTAAAGCATTTTCATCAAAAGCTCCAAAAGCATTGAAAGCTTGGTCGGCTAGAATGTTTCTATCAGCAAGGAAGAGGATTCTAGGTCTTCTTCCAGCATCACGGTTTATGTTCCATCTAGACTCAAATAGTTTCCAGGCGATTTGGAAGGCTACAGCAGTTTTACCGGTCCCAGTGGCTAAAGTTAGCAGTATGCGATTTTTATTGTCTGCAATAGCGTCTAATGCTCTCTTAATAGCAATTTCCTGGTAATAACGCATAGTGATTTTGCTAGATAAAGGTACTTCAGCGAAACGATTATGCCATTCATTATTGTTGATGCTTACAAGTGACCATAATTCCCGAGGAGTAGGAAATGAATCTACATCACCTTCTGAACCTGTCTTAAGATTTGCGTGATAGATTTGCTTACCGTTAGTACTATAAACATTATCTATCCGAGTTCTTTGACCATAACTTTTGGCTTGAGCAAGTCCCTCGGTGTAGTAAGCTTCTAGCTTTTTGGCTTCAATAATTCCTATTTTTTGATTGTTATAAACGAGTACATAATCTGCAATTTCGGCTTTAGCTCTTTGACCACCAGTCAGTATTCTTCCCTCAGTTATGTGATGTTCACGAAGAACTCTGCTTCCTTCAACAACGCCCCAACCCAATTCTTTAAGCATTGGGTCAATTAGATCAGCTCTTGTTTCGGCTTCGTTCATACTTCTATCCTTATTTTAGATGTATCTAATTCGCCAGCAAACGCCTTTTGAAGAATTGATTTTTTGAATTCTTCTAGAGCAAATAGTTTAGTTTGATAGATAGACTCTAGTTTTTTTGTTTCGGCAGATAGGCCATCAAGCTTTTGAACAATGGCCTCTTGTTCCGTTATAGGCGGTATTAAGATTTCAAAACTTCTTAGATAACCTAATCCTACAAATTTTTGAGTAGTCCCTTTCGCGTCAACCATCATTTTGTCGATAGTTGATTTTGCGTCCAAATAGTATTTTAAGAAATTGCTATTCTGACCTTTAGGGACCTTAAATAGTGCAACGTTTTTAATTGCAAAATCTGGCTCATCTTGAATTACTACTGGGTTTCCAATCGTACCAATCATTGCAAATAAAATATCACCTTTATCAACTTTACTTCTTTTGTTTATACTGACGTAGTCTTGCCTAGAAATATAGTTGACGTTATCATAATTCAATAAATCTTTTTTTAAATTCTTAGAAGTAATTAATGGGAAACCTTCTTCTTGATACTTTGGGCTATCGTGTGTGCCGTCTCTAACGTCATATACCTCTCCCAAAGTTTTCATTTCCCAGCCAGCACTTTTATTTTCAAACACTTCTTGTAAATAACTCTCAAAAAGTTCTTTTGCGTTAGCTAGATTCTTTTCAGTATTTGCTTTTACTTTATCTATTTTTTCAAATGCTTCATCTAATAATGCAACAATCCGTTTTTGCTCCGTGTATGGAGGTATTGGTATTTCAATTGCTTTATAATCATCAAACTTAAGGTTTCTTATTCCTGTTGAATGGCTCTGCATTTTTTCAGTAGCACCCGATATGTATTTGAAGTACAGAAATCTGTGAACATAATTAAAATCAACGGCATTATCATTCATTATTCGTATTACTGATGTGAAATTGCTAAAAGAAAAATCTCCTTTTTTCTTATCAAATACTATTACTCTGCCGACTGGTTGTTTTGGGCCACCGCCAGATTTTTCAAGAATAATATCCCCAAATTGAAGTTTCCGCTTTGCAAACTGTTTTTGTTCAACATCTAAGTAAACGATATTGCTATCATCTAGTTTTCCATCTTTAGTAAAATTGGTATTACGAATTACCCCAACATTTTGATATGGTGGCTTCTTGCCAGTCCATAAGCCGTTTCCAAACTCGCAAATATCCCCGAGTGATTTTATTTCCCAATCTTGTTTCATAGTAGTGATGAAATAGATTTCAAGATTTGTTCGCTATCTTTATCTAAATCTTTTATTTCCTTAATGATTTCAGTTGGCTCCCTTAAAGCTTCATCTTCAACTTTATTAGGATTCTTAACACTCAAGTCATAAGTTTTGGAGTTTAAAGATTTCACATCTATAGTCCATGAGTTTTCGCTATCTTCATGGCGTTTGTGTAGTTTTATAAACTCTTCCATGTCTGCGTCATTAAGGGAGTTAGTCTTGCCCATATTACGCCCAGGATTGAGTTGATAGTACCAAATCTTTTCAGTCGGTTTTCCTTTTGTAAAAAATAGTACAACTGTTTTAACTCCGGCCCCAAGGAAAGTTCCTCCAGGCATATCAAGTACAGTTTCAAGATTACATTCTTCTAAAAGCATTTTTCTAAGACTAATGGACGCGTTATCTGTATTAGATAAAAAAGTATTCTTGATGACTATAGCAGCCCTACCGTTTACCTTGAGCGACTTGATAAAATGCTGGACAAAAAGGTATGCTGTTTCTCCTGTTTTGATCGGGAAGTTTTGTTGAGTTTCGGCACGAATTTTTCCTCCAAAAGGTGGATTAGCTAGTACAACATTGAACCTGTCTTTTTCCTGTATATCATTGATATTTTGTGCAAGTGTGTCAGTGTGAGTAAGATTTGGTGATTCTATACCATGAAGGATCATATTCATTATTCCAATAATGTAGGCAAGAGATTTTAATTCTTTACCGTAAAAGGTTTTAGTCTGTAAAATTTCTTTTTGATTAGCAGTAAGTTCATTTGTGTTCATGTATTCATACGCTTCGCATAAGAAGCCAGCAGAACCAACCGCACCATCGTAAATAGTTTCTCCAACTTTTGGATCTACAACTTTAACCATAGCTCTAATCAAAGGTCTTGGGGTGTAGTATTCGCCGCCATTACGACCAGCATTACCCATATTCTTAATTTTAGTTTCATACAAGTGACTTAACTCATGCTTGTCATTATTGCTGCGGAACTTGAGTTTATCTACCTCATCAATTACATCCCTTAAGTTATAGCCGCTTTGAATTTTATTTCTTAACCCTTCAAAAATGATACTAATTTTAGACTGTATTCCAGTGGAGCCTTCTCCGCCTACGCTTTTAAGATAGGGAAACAATTTCTGATTTACAAAATCCAATAAATCATCACCAGTCATAGCCTTATTATGATCAATACTCCCATCAGATTTTTTAGGACATGCCCATGTGTTCCATTCGTATTCTGGATTTAGAATTTCAGAATTGTCTTTACCCTGCAGTAATGCTTCCGATTTTTTATCTTGTTCTAATTCGGAAAGGTATTTTAGAAATAGTATCCATGAGGATTGCTCTACATAGTCAAGTTCACTACTACATCCAGCATCTTTATGTAATCTATCGTCAATATTCTTAAAAGTATTCTCAAACATGCAAACCTGTCTATTTAATTTGATAATTCAATACTTAGTTATTTTAACTCTTTAGGATGAATAAGTAAAAATACCATACAACTCATTATCAAAATAAATTGAATTAATTGCTCTCACTGTACATTATGGTACTTTTCACCACTGTTATAATGTAGCTATGATTCAAAAAACGAATATGAGACAAGATTTATTCATTCAAGAGTATTCAAAAACAGGGAACGCTACTCAATCAGCCATTAGAGCGGGCTACTCCCCAAATGGAGCGAGAGTAACAGGACATCGCTTAGTAACTAATACTAACATTCAACAGAGAATTAAAGAGCTAGGTTACACAGGGCTAGATACATTAAATGAAATCGCACTTCATGGAAAAAATGAAATCGCTAGAGTGTCCGCATCAAAGATCCTGATAGAAATGGCATTCGGGAAGCCTAAATCTCAAGTTCCCAATAATGAACCATTAAAAATTGTATTTAATAAACTTAATTCAGAAATAGTAGACAATTAAAATTCAAAAATATGGTTGATTTTATTAAAAATACACAGCTAAACAATGAAGATTATTGGAACAAGCGAGTTTCCATGAATATCAACCACCTTCTATGTATTGGAGCAGATTTCAGCCATACCCGGTGGGTCTTTGATTGGGATGTTGATTTGAGTACAGGATTGAACATGTCAAACATTTTGAATCAGTTTAAATCTCTAGAATATCTCAAAAATAGAGGAGCAATAGATTTTATACAAATTAAACGAAACGAAGATTTGCATGGGTTTAGTGAGCTCAAGAATTATAAAATAAACTCAAACCAATATCTTGAACCAAGGGATGATTTAGCACTAAATTATTTTGAGTGGATAATCTGGATTACTGATTACGATGACAATAAGTTCATGGAGATATGTAAAGAACTTAGGATTCCATTCAAAAAAAATCAGGTTAAGGCTAGTTTTTTTATGGATGATTTGATATATCCCTCTGTAACGATTGGAGATGCAACATACAGATTCTCTAAATTAAAGAATGGTTCAAAGCCCTTTTTTGTAATTTCGTTGCTAGAGATTAATTCTAGTAAACCCATTAATGTCAATTCCCTCAAGAATAAATCGCTTAAGGAAGGTATTAAAATTAGAAGCATTAAAACTGCATTTGCAAAGACGCCATTTGATAACAATAATGGACCACTAAACATTTTTCTTGAAATCAATCATAGGAATATCAAGCTGTTCAAAAATAAATTAATTGATTTAGATCAAGCAAGGTATCTGATGAAAAAATCTAACCGTATTTTACCAAAATAACAGATTAAAAAAATCGGTAGAGTCGTCAATTATTAATCCGTCTATTTGAATACCCTAAACTTCACATTAGGTTGGTTTAATTGAACTTTCCAGCATAAGCCAACTCGCTGGAAGGTTCATTACAAGGAGATTTATATGACTTTCATAATAGCGAATAGGTATCGTATTAAAAGTACGGAAATCGGGGGATTTATTCTTCAGAAGAAAATAGGAAAACAATGGAAAGAGGCTAGGTATTTTGATAATTTGGCAAGTGCTGTTAAAGATTTGACCCAAATAAAAATTCACAGTGACACGCTAAACATTGTTATTAACGAAACTGACAAAATAAATAGTGCTATTCAAAAACTAAAACTAATCCGAGTTATTGATGGGGTATTCCAGGAGATTGTAGAGGTATTCAGTCATGACAATTCATAGTATTGAATCCCAGGTAATAAGTGATATTAAAGGTGGCTTCAGACTTAAGGTTTCAATTCTTGACCTTGGTATGTACATAGCAGGTTTTACCGCAAGATACTCAGATAAAAATGAATCAGGTCTTTGGATTCAGCCTCCCGCTACTAAAGTTGGTGAAAAGTGGATCTCTGTAGTTGAGTTCAATAAGAATAAAGTTATTTGGGAGGAGATTGAGAAATCAATTATAGAAGCTGTGAACATGTACACGATACCAGACAATAGTTACGAAGAATTAACTCAGGAAGAAATTAATCTAAGTATTTCTAAAGCCGTGGATAACTTCAATAGAAATAGCCCCGGGAATCACTAAGCTATGAATCCTTACATTAAAGGACCTATATATAGAGATAACTATAGATGTAAAGATAAAACCTATAAAGATAATCTCTATAAAAAGGAGTACGACTATAAATCCTTACAGGCTATACTCCAAGGAGAGTTAAACAAGGAAATAACTGAATCACAAGCGAAAGTGATAGGTGATAACTTAATAGATTTCTTAACAGCTATCTACAATGACAACTCAATATGAGTTAAAATAAAAAAGCACACAAATTAAACCGCGTAGAAGCAATGAGACATTGTCTTTAAATGGGCAGTCCTACAAATCTTCGCGGTTTGTGTGCAAGGACTGTCCATTTTTAGTATTTAAAAGGAGGAGGTAAAAAATGATTACCGATCAACAAAACGCAGTAATTTTAGCAAGAGTATCAAGCAAGGCCCAAGAAGACGAAGGTTATTCACTTGATGCACAAGTAAAACTAATACAGGCATACTGCAAAGAGAAAAATTATACAATTGTTAAAGAATTTAAAATAGCTGAATCAGCTTCAAAACAAGTTGAAAGAGTAATTTTTCAACAGATGCTGGAATACATTCAAAATAATAAAGTAATCCATTTGGTAGTAGAGAAAACTGATAGATTGACTAGAAATCTTAAAGACGCTGTTAAGATTGATGATTGGCTTGAATCTAATGAATTAAGAAAATTACATTTCGTAAAAGAACACTCAATAATTCATAAATTTGCTACCTCAGACACAAAGTTCATGTGGACAATACATTTAGCAGTAGCGAAGAAATACACAGATAACTTACGAGAAGAAGTTCGTAAGGGTCAGAAAGAGAAATTAGCACAAGGTTGGTTGCCGGGGAGTCCCCCGGTAGGCTACAAAACCGTCGGAGATACTGGAAAGAAAACTCATGTTATTGATCCTGAGATAGCCCCACTAGTACAGAAAATGTTTGAACTATATCTTGAGCCTAGATATTCTCTGGAAGGGTTAACTAGAAAAATGAAAGAACTAGGGTTAACATCAAAATTTGGTAAACCATTTAGCCGATCTCACATACATAAAATACTTAGAAACCCATTCTACATCGGGAAGAATAGATGGATGGGAGTAGATTATGATGGTATACAAGACCGATTAATAAGCGATGATGTATTCATAGCCGTTCAACAAAAATTATTACGAAAAAAGGCACCTAAATATCAAAAACATAATCCTTTATTCAAAAATATGTTTCAATGCAAAAAATGTAATGGAACAATAACCTGGGAGACGCACAAAGGATATTGGTATGGTCATTGTAGCGGTTATAAGGGTTGCGTAAAATCAAAATGGATTCGTGAAGATAAAGTTGAAAATGAATTACTTTCTGCGTTTGAAAAATTACTTTGCCCATCTCCGGCGATTATTGAATGGACTAGAAATGCACTTAGAAGCCGTCACCAATCAAACATGGATACAAGAATTGCTTCAAAGAAACAACTCACATATCAACTTGAAACTATAGTTAGAAAAATGGATCTACTTTACGAAGATAGATTAATTGAAAGAATTACCCTAAGCTATTATGAAGAAAAAAATAATGAGCTGCAGGCTCAGGTTAGTGAAATTAAAGCAAAAATTGATAATCTTGATGACTTAATGGCTAAGCAGTTTGAAGCTGGAATGGAGATTTTTGAACTATCACAAGTCGTAGCTAAAGAATATCCAAAGCGAACTATTGAACAGAAAAGAATAATTCTTAATAAATTATTTTCGGACTTAATTTTAGATGGTGAATCTATGCTGTTAAAATTCACTGATTTAGCAAATGCAATCTCAAATAAAGCTGAATTGCATAAATACGCGAAAGATAATTTCGTACCTACAAAAAACACCACATTTGACAGTGGTGGTGGAGAATTAGAAAGCTCCCTTCAGTCTATATGGCTGGACAATTGGTTCTTGGTCAAAACTTTTACAGAAGAGGATATAGTTGTTTCAGCAATAGAAGATTTGCTAGCAAGTGAGGATATAGACTCATGAGTAGCAGAAAGAAACTTGATGATAAATCTTATTTCGTACTCCTAATCTTAGTTGCAGGCTCAATGATAAGCCACTCTAGATTTGTTGAATATATTCTATATATTCTTGGAGCTTTAATTCTAATTAATTTATTTTCAAAACTTCGAAGTTATATTAAATACAAGCTATCCCATGTTGATACAATGACAGGTTTAGAATTCGAGAAATATGTAGCTAAAAGCTTGCGAAAAAAAGGATTTAAGACTCATCTAACCGAGAAATATGATTTAGGCATAGATATAGTAGCCACAAAAGATGGAGTTCGATACGGAGTACAAGTTAAGCGACACAAGGGAGTTGTTGGAGCTAACGCAGTTAGACAAGCCGTTACTGCACTTAATCTTTACGATTGCAATAGAGGTATGGTTATTACTAATAGCTATTTCAGCAAAACTGCAATTAAACTAGCCGAATCTAATAATTGCATCTTACTAGGCCGTGAAGGCTTAATGAGTTTATAATCTAGCCATGGCAACATGCGCATTCGCAATTATAAAAAACAATGACGATAAGATTTTACTTGTTCAAATTGCACCACCTTTCAGAGAAGATCATAAATGGAATTTTCCTGGAGGGGTAATAGAAGATGGCGAAGAACTTGAATTAGGTTTAGTTCGGGAAGTGTTAGAAGAAACAAATATTGTCTGCGAAATTTCAGATATGACAGATAAGTTCTCGACCATTGATCCCGAGAATGACATACATATTTTCAATGGAAAGTATGTATCTGGCGTGGTTAAACCTCAAATCCATGAAATACTCCAAGCTAAGTGGTTCACGATTGAAGAGGCTCTAAAACTTCCTTTGGCATTTAATTCAAAATTTTATCTAGAAAACACAATATTGAAATAATGTATTTTAGTATCTCTTCAAATTTTCATAATTATGATGAATTTTATTTACTTCATCGTTTTATCTCTCGTTTGACCGAGTAATTAACCTTTGAGCAATTTTATAATCAAAGCTAAGGATAACATGATTGTTAAGCCAATAAATATATCGATTATAATTTTGCCGTTTTGTTCCCAAAATGATGGAGGTACTTCACCGAAATAGTCTAAAATGTATTGCCACTCTTTGCCTTCAGGCTGCTTGATAAATTCGTACATATCATTAACTTGTTGCTTAAGCATTGCGCGTACTCTTTCTAGATCATTATCATCGTATTGGTGAATATCCTTAAAATTTGGATTATTTAGAGGTAGCTCTGCCATAAACTCAAGCAATCCTTTATCCTTTGGACCATATAAAAGATGCGCATATGACTGTAGGCCGTCTCGTCCTGCGCGACCAATCTGCTGCGTGTAGTCCGTAATACTCAACGCGGGGGAAAGGTGTATTACGTGACGGATATTTGAGATATTTATGCCCATACCAAATGCAGATGTACTAATTAGTACATTCAATTCTGGTTTTTGAGAGCCATTAAATTTATTCTGAATCTTCATCTTCGCTTTTTTATCGAGCTTGCTGTGATACAGCTCAGATTCTGTTCCCGATTTTCTAAGAGAATCCAATAACTCTTCCGCACTCTTAATGGTAGGCACGAAGATTAAGATTTTCTGCCCCTGACTCAGTTTGATAACATTATTAACATAGTCAAGTTTGTTAGTTGTGTGCTTATCCTCGCCTGATTCGTGAATAAGGATCTTAATATTACTTCTGTAGAATCCAGTAACGACAACTTCAGCATTTTGGATATTTAGTGATTCAAGAATTTTATCCTGTGTTTCCTTGGAAGCCGTGGCGGTCATGGCAATTATTGGTGGATTACCAAGCCGTTCACGCAATGTACCAAGTTTTCGATAGGAAGGGCGAAAGGCCATGCCCCACATTTCAATTTCATGAGCTTCATCTATTACGAGATAAGAATACTTATTGTATAAGAATGCTGTTTTGGGGTCTCTTGATTCAAAGCGTTCCGGCGCAACGAAAATGAACTTATAAAGTTTCTTACGAATAAATTCGTACCGTTTCTTTCTTTCTTCTCCATTAATGTCGCTATTTACATAAGTTGTCGGTATTTTTTTTGACCAAATGCTCTCCACCTGATCTTTCATGAGTGCTTTCAACGGAGAAACTACAAGTGTAGGATTAAAAGCTAAAAAGCCAGGCATTTGGTAGCAAACCGACTTTCCCGAACCGGTTGGAGAGACGAACAATACATCCTTACCAGCTAGTGCTGCACGTATTGTTTTTAGTTGACCAGTTCTGAAAGTATTATTTTTCGTAAGGAAGTAGAGGTAGGGCCGCAAATCATAACCGTCATCAACACCTAGCTCTTTACGTATTTTTGATAATACTTTTTTAGTCAGCGCATTCATTTTATACAAAATACCCTGACTGTCAGGGTAAAAAGAATGAAACTCAATATGCTTGTTCTTGTGATGAATATCGCAGTAAGTTATTAGATTGTCTGGGGTTTCTTTACCACCGAACTGCTCAGGTAATATGTGATGCAAGTTGACTCTGTCGCCTTTTGTTCGAGATAAATCACAGCCATCCCACTGGCAAGTATATTCGTCTCTTTCATAGCAGATTCTTCTGACTGTAGCTGGGATTATTCTTTTACCCATTTTGCTGCATTTCAATTGGCATTATCATTTAAAGCAATAGCAATTAAAAAGGAAAAATATCCGAGGATTTTACTTGAAGAGCCTTAGCTATTTTTCCAAGTACATCGATTGAAGGTTTTAAGTCTGATCGTTCAATTTTTGAATAATAGTTAGAATTAATCCCGGCTTTATCGGCAACATCAGCTTGAGACAAGCCTTTTTCTAGACGAATTCTTTTGAGATTACTTGCTGTCTTTCTTGATGCTTTGCTATCCATATCTAACCT
>Ga0208745_1000370_pt1 | contig 12614 bp, 9 predicted proteins | sample CryBogCBH23Jun09_FD_184622 | JGI IMG/M metagenome (GOLD analysis project Ga0208745, IMG submission 184622) | Freshwater microbial communities from Crystal Bog, Wisconsin, USA - CBH23Jun09 (SPAdes) | ecosystem: Environmental > Aquatic > Freshwater > Lake | place: Crystal Bog, Wisconsin, USA... | reverse complement strand
ACGTCACCATGTCGGAATAGGAGTAACTGTAGGAAGATATCCAACATCGGTGCACCAAAATCGTCCATCAAAATCTAAAATAATATTCCAGATGTATTGTGGTTAAAAACCACAAAAATCCATGGAAGTAACCCAGATAAACACAAATCTGGTCCACCACCTGTATCTGGCACTATGGTGTTTGTGGTCCACCTTAATACAACCAGATAATCAAGTAAAAGATTAAGATATAAAATATATATGGAAACTAAAAATAGTTGTATGCAAATGGTATCTTTTCGAGCTATATGTACGTGGTGTATGTACGAGGTCGAGATTTTAGAAATGATTAAATATTGTTCCTACAGCAAATGGAAGACAAAATCAGCTTCGTTTAAATGGATGATATAGATTCATTAATTACCTGATACATGTGGAATAATTTCATGAAAAGATTTGGGGGCGCACGCTGGTAGTTTTTTGAAAAGTGATCGTTGACTTATCTTAAGGATTGGCAAATATCTTGCTAGTCTCTAAGAAAAGCTATCGTTTACTTATGTCTAGTGCAAAGGAAGTTTTACCATATTATCAGAAAACGTTCTTTGGTGATAATAAACTAATTAATTACTTTTCAGGTACTTCAATATTTCCTAATTTTCACTAGAACTCGGCTGAATTGCAGCAAATCAATAACAATTTCTCTTTTCATCATTCCGTACTCTTCCAAATTTCGAGCTTATTCTTCGTCAAGCTCGTCAATAGTCAGCCCTGGTTCTTCATTCTTCTTTCCATTCGCGCCAACTTCTCCAAAACGGGAAAATCTTCCGTCCAAGTCTCGAGCTCTACGAGATTTGCCTCCAACGATGCCCCATTCTTCAAACATAGCTTTTCTCTGAGATTTGAAGTAACGAAAGTCACTTTCGTTCATAGAGCCCCTCGTCGCCTTGACATACTCTTTCGCGGTTGCCGCTGCACGAAAAGCTTCGCAAGCTCTAAAATCTCGGTTACCCCTAAATATATACACAGTTAAAATTCTTTTAAAAAATCATTCCTGAGTTACCTCGAAACTTCGAACAAACAGCCTAAAATAAAAGCCTCGTTGGCAGCAGTTGTTAGGCGAATAAAGTCTGTATCTGTCAAAGAGCATTTTAGGAAATATTTTAAACTAAAATTTACTCTTACTATTTTCGAGACCGTTGGCCTCGTCTTCATAGGTCCACATTCGAAGAAGGACGGCTATGGCTTCCACAACAGTTTGATACTTGCATTTATTTCTCTCTTGTTCATCATCTTCTTCACTTCTCTGACGACACCTAAGGCCTAAATATATTTCATATTTTGCTTAGCGGTAGAAGAAGTCAGCAACTAATGTAGAGGGATATAATACTAGATGTGCAAAAGTGTTGGTATTGCCCACCTAAATAGAGAGGTCGTGGTAGAACTGCAGGATCAAGACCTTGTCGCAAGGCCACAATCTCTGTCATAAACTTCTCCCGCATCTGATCAGAAAGGAACTTTAGAAGCCTGATGTCTTTCATCGTTTTCATAAGAAAAGCTAGGTTATTAGCGGGTAGTTTGTAGAGGTAGTTTCTGATAGTGATAGTATCCTCGCCGCGACGGCGGATCATGACACCAAAAAGCCTCGACGATAAAAGTCGCTCGCCACCAGCTTGATTTGAAGTCGAGTTTCCCATCGCATTTTCTATTGTAGAGTGCCGCCTACTCTCCCCAATATTGAGCCGCTAAGAAAATGGCGTCAAACAATACAAAAATGAACAGTTGATTAGTAGTCGAACTGCATTGCTGAACACAGGAAAAAACTTACCTCGGGGAGTAGATTCGGTGATTCCAAGTTTATTGCTTGAATGCTGTAGCTTACCTTCACTAGCGCTTCTAATTCTTCTGCCACAGTATAGAAACTCCCGTTGATATTAACATACCAAGGTTTTAGAGAACCACGAATGCTTGCACCAGAGAATCGGGGCTTGAGGTCGATGGACTCCATGATATCTCTGTTTACACCGAGATCACTGACCATAAGTCTGTCTGCTTCAACGTTGAGACAGAAGTATGGATTACTAGTTGTCCCACCTTGACCAGCTCTGCCCCTCGATAATTTTTTAGTTCCTACTCCTCTCACCCTCGTCGACGAGTATGTAGTATGGTTATCAAAAGAAAGACGACTGGAAGCGTGACTTTGTGATGACGAGGAGGTACTCATCGTAATAGATGAATTGAGACTGAAGGGTGTTGTAGTGCTGATATTGGCATTTGTAGTTTCAGCAAAAGCAGCACTTAATGGAGTGCTGGAAATTATCCCACCACAACTCCTGATACGATCCAAAAGTTCGGATTCCTCTCGAGTCATTTGCCTCATTAACCTGCCGGTAGATTGCACTTGCTGAACAGGCCGCGTAGAAGGATTAATTTGAGCTTCTGGCTCATCAGCACCATCGTCTTCATCAGTGCCGCTAGCAGAGCCACTACATTCACCTTCTGAAGGGGTTTCAGATTCTTCTTCTGGCTCTTCCCATTCTTTGCCAAATTTTCTCTTGTTGATAAATCCTCGGCTGTTCATCGAATTATGAATAACTTTTGTCGGGTGCTTCCGTTTGTTTGAGCGGACTGCATTTACTGTTGGTCGACGTCCCATTTTTCTTCCTACAACTTTTGCCTTATTATTTTTTGAATTTAAAAACTTGGAACCAGCCGTTTAAATTTTTTACTAGTTTTGACTGTAAAAGGACTGCGTGAAGAGCAACGTGAGAAATCTCAGCGCGCAATTGCGCGCTGAGATTTCTCACGTTGCTCTTCACGCAGTCCTTTTACAGTCAAAACTAGTAATTTAGCGATAATTTTAAACCACAAGAATGCAGGAACACAAAGTTGAGGAAAAGACCAGCGAGAGTGTGGTAACAACAATTACACGAAATTTCAGAGACAATACGGATATGCACCAGATTGAACCTTCCCAAGAAATACTTGAACTCCTATCGGAAATTTACAAATTGAAAAAGAACACAGCAAAATTGACAACCGAGCTTAAAAAAGCAATTGCAAAACATTTTTTTATCAATGGATGCCACGATATGCAGGAATTTAATAAAAGAATTGAACCATATGCGGCTTGCTTCGTTAGAATGACTATTGAGAGCGATAAGGAGGAGTTACCAGCACATTTAAAGATCAAGTACAAAGACAAGTTGGACATTTATGATCAATATGTGGCGTTGAAGGCACAAAAGCAAGATACCAAAAAACGAATCGACTATGCAACTGATTTTGAAGGTACTAAGTTCTGTGCTTTCTTGAAACATTGATGATTTCTCACTCTTCCACCATATATGCAAGATGATGAAGTTTGTATCGCTACTTTAAGAAATATTCACAGATTAAAGCGAACTTTTAAGGGACATGTTAAGAATTTTATTCAAGGTAAACAGAACATACTAAGTACGGTTTCAAGAAATTTATATTTTCATAAATCTATTTCATAGAGCATTGGGATACAATGAGAGGAGTGCCGCCAACAGATCTCACCTATACTAGCCCCGAACAAGAAGGTGCCGCGTAGTCTAAATTAGTGTATATACCTTTCAAATTTCACACGACCTTCCTTCTTTCGTTTTGTCCATTCACTCGCTAGTAGGAGCTCTGGTGGAACTAATGCCGATTCCCAACGAAGCGGAAAAAAACTCCGCCGATGAGGTACTAGTGACAGAAGAAACGAATGAGTTTGATTGGATTTCAAAAACATTCTATAGAGGGAGCTTGAATGTTTATGAGGATAGTGCTGGTGAGTCCGATAAAGAATCTGTAGAATCCCAAAGCTGTAATGATGGCAAGAAAGTCAAGGGTACGATAAACGATGAGAGCACTGAGATTTTGGCACATACCAATAGTGATCGCGAATTCGCAGATGGCGAAGGCGATAGAGACTGGAGTGCAGGCGATGTAGGGGTTAATGCTGGAGATGAAGGCAGAATTGCAGACACAGGCGGTGAAGGTGACAAGGACGGGATGGTAGTGACAGGCGATGTAGGGGTTAATGCTGGAGATGAAGGCAGAATTGTAGACACAGGCGGTGAAGGTGACAAGGACGGGATGGTAGTGACAGGCGATGTAGGCGTTGGTGATGGTGTTGTTGGTGATCGTGAAGGTCATGAACGCATGAGAAAGAAGCGATCAAGAGTGGTGATGGACGATGAGGATGAAGATGATTTGAATTCTGTAGGTGTATCTGGAACCCCTACGAAACGTAGGCGCTTGCAAAGAACTTCAGCTGTCGCTACAGAAGCGACATTTGCACCTCTTTTTGGTCGCTCAAGCGTGACAAATCAGGCGATTCTGCAGTGTCAACTTATAGCGAACGTTCGAGAGATGAGAATTGGTGTGGAGCTACTTCGTGATGCCTTCTGCGCCGCGGCAACTGGGGAGCTTCTTATAACCAGTAGAACTAGGAGAGACGTTTACTGCCTTATCAGACAACTATTCTCTACATATAGCAGCATAACATCGTCAACATATTTCCAGAGTTTGCCAACTTCTGACTTTCTAAGCAAGCTGTTGGACGAAGTACGTAAAATGTATACGGATAACAGAGAAATTTACTTAAGCGTAAGGAAAACGCTGGATTACACCAATTTTTGTAAACGTGAGGTCATCAAGGACGAATACAATCTGACGATAGTCGATATTACAAAAACGATCACCCGATTGTGGAACGAAATGAGTCGTTTGAGCTGGAATAATCTTGCTGCCGTGGATAACCGTAATATTGGTAAAAAATGTATTAAATAATTACTTTAGTTTAAATTTGACGCATTATTATTGTTAGGACCCATGATGCACTACGTATCGAAGTTAACAACGTCGAAGATTATATATCTTATTAGGACGCACTTCTCTTTGTTCACTGATTTCACTGATTATGCAGATATTGGAGTTGGAATACCCTATTTAGTTGGTGCTATGAAATCATACTTTGCGCATATAAATGCTGTAGGTATAGATTTGCCTACTGCGATCGATATTATAAATACAAAGCTTAAAGCAGGCGACAAAAAATACTGTACTCCTTTACATTCTGTCGTCTTTAGCGCTGTTGACATAATTGCAGACATAACTAAGAAGGAATCTGCGCGAGTGTTTCAGTACCTAAAGAAATGCCAAGTCATAACAAACTTTATAGGACTTGTTGCAGCAAATGAGAGCGTAATCAAAAACGTTCTACCTAACTCATCTTGTAGAGTTATAATGTTTAGGCTAAATAAAGTGTCTATGCCAAAACTTCACCAGGAGTGGCTTCATAAAATGAAGTTTGTCGCTATGAATAAAATTTCCGGTGTGCTTGCCCTTCAGGTATATCGTTTGAATTAACTTGTATGCATGGGGCTTGTAAGCTTATTTTGTTTACAGGCTAATGAGACATTTGAAATTCTACCCTATCTTTTCAACTCTGAATCGGCTCGAGAAAAAGTACCTGTTATCGATTTTGGAAGTGACACCGCTGTCGACTCAGCCGATGAAAATATTAACGCCTTCATTGTCGACGATATCAAGAAGAAGAGGAAAATCAGTCGTGGGCACCGATTATTCTCAAATAAAAAAACAGTCATTGACTTGACGGAGCTTGAAAACGGATCAATTGATTCAGATATGGTGAAGCAGGTCACTCTGTCGCTACAAAAGTTGTGTAATAAAAATCCGAGCTATCGAAAGGGTTTTTTGATGATTGATTTAACAGATGGAACTACCAAAATTGTTGAAGACTGTCTCGTTCCTAATGAGAATAAACTTAGTCACGGAGCTCTTGATAGAACTGAATTACAATGTACAGTCGATGAAACGGAATCAACCAACAGCAAATTGGTAACTGATTTAGAGAGGAAAATTCTGGAGGAATTCGAATGGGAAGAGGAAGATTTTAATGCTGACAATGTTGTTGATGATGTCGATGGTTGCGAAGGCATAGTAGAAGGCGTTAATTCTGATGCTAGGGGTAGAGATGGGAGTGGCGAAGGTGGAGATGTTGGCTCTGTTGAGAAGAGTGGCGAAGTAGAAGGCGTTAATTCTGATGCTAGGGGTAGAGATGGGAGTGGTGAAGGTGGAGAGGTTGGCTCTGTTGAGAAAAGTGGCGAAGTAGAAGGCGTTAATTCTGATGCTAGGGGTAGAGATGGGAGTGGTGAAGGTGGAGATGTTGGCTCTGTTGAGAAGAGTGGCGAAGTAGAAGGCGTTAATTCTGATGCTAGGGGTAGAGATGGGAGTAGCGAAGGTGGAGATGTTGGCTCTGTTGAGAAAAGTGGCGAAGTAGAAGGCGTTAATTCTGATGCTAGGGGTAGAGATGGGAGTGGCGAAGGTGGAGAGGTTGGCTCTGTTGAGAAGAGTGGCGAAGTAGAAGGCGTTAATTCTGATGCTAGGGGTAGAGATGTGAGTGGCGAAGACCTCGAAAACAGTGAATCTGCCTATAATGTTTGTATTATCCCTTCTTTAGTCCTGAGAATGAGCATTTTAAACGATTTCTATTTCAAACCCGGATCATGGTTTGGTCAATTGGAAGCTGTTCAAGAAGATTACATTCGGCTCACCAACAGAACGAAAAATTTTTGCTGCATTAATGTTTTGTTGCAAGTATTTTTTAGGATTAATGTACTTAGAAATTTGCTTTTGGGAATCTCTCATCTTCCTTATGTAGTTCATGATCAAGAGAGTCTGGAATTCATTCAAAAAATTACAAACATGTATACAGCAGTAAAATGTGTTGGTGAGGAACCAGACTTTTACATCGAAGCGGTGAATACATGTTATGCATCTACTTTCTATTCTATGGCATTATTTCAAACTCCAACCAGAGGCAATAGGAGTCGTACAAATGCACAAAGAATTGCGGCAAGTGTATCTAGAGGAGGCAATCACCAGGACTCCAACGAAATTTTGTTGAGTTTAGTACATATATTGGATAATGTGTACAAGTATCAAAATATTAATTTTGATATTGATTCGTCGCTAGGCTATCAATTAACTTCTGTGGTACAACCTGATATTGGCATTAATTTGTCACTAAAGGATATAGTCTTAAATTATTATCTGAGTGAGCGAATATCGTTTGGTATACGCCCTTGTAGCGAGCTGTTTGCTATATTGTTATTACATAAAGATTGCTGCAGCAGTTGTGGGAAAATTAGCTTATTCTGTTCCACTGTTGAAGAGCTTGTAATTGATCTTCCTCATTATGACTCATCCTCTAAAGTCTTCAAGTGCGAATTCAAGTATGCAATTCGAAACCACAGTTTTTTTATACCCGATATCATTAGTAAAAATTGTTCATCGTGTTCACCGTCAAATTCAATTCAACATGAAAGAGCTGTAAGAATAGTTAGAGCGCCTTCTATCCTGGTAAGATTAAATATTTAGTTATGTTAGTAATATCTGATTCATTGTTCCAATTATAGCGTATTCGAATTAACAGAAATATATTCGATACAAAGAAACAAAAGAACGTTTACAACAAACTGAAGCTCTACTTCAAGGATGAAATTATGGATTTAAGTGCATATAGGTGTACCAATGATCTCAATGATGATACATCTTTGTACTTTTACGACCGCAATGTCAAAGACAGAAATACCGAGTACGAAATGCATTCCTATATTTTTTTTCTCAATTCTACAACAACTGGGCAAACGGGACATTATAAATGCGTTATCAAACAGAATGAGTCCAATAAAACCAATGAGCCGAATTACATCTTAATTGATGATGATCGTACAGTTAATGTGAAGCACAATATGAAGTCTTATTTATTTCCTGAATATAGCGATCCGGATTATCACACGAAAAGAAAAAATTTACTAAACCCCGGTAAGTTGCCGTTGAAATATTTTGACAAAAACTCTCCCGTTGTTGGCGAAGAACTTAAATTAATTCAAGAGACAGCTTTCATTTCTTCCGGTGTGTGTATGATATTCATGATACGAAAAGAATCTTGATTCGGAAATAATTCTTTAGGTGAGAAGCAGAAATTTTATTACTATGTTTGAGTTTTATTAACTTATTGTAATCGTATATATCTTACAGGATCATGGCCTATTCGATAATGTGACGAGATATTTGTTTTAATTTATATTAGTTGTTCTTTTTTTGAGTTAGTCAGTAATGAAGAAATTATTTGTTCTGTAATTTTCTAAGGATAACATGATCGATTACAAAACTTGGGATTATTCATGAAACTTAAAGATCTGAAATATCTTAGACGCGTAAAAGAAAATTTTAGTTACAAATGGAATAATAATCTTATTTGTACTAGTGAATTAGTAGTGTAGCGGAGAAAACTTTCCTACCTTCACTTCAATTCATATCTATTAAAGATTGTTTGTATTTCAATGAGTAATAGATGAAATTTTAATTATTTTACAAACACATTTCATTTCCAATCAAATTCAGCTTAGCATAATTCACAGTTATCATAGAAAATCAACGCTATAGACATACATGTACTCACTACAAATCACTATCGTCATTATTTTCCTCCATACTTTCGTCATTCTCGCTACTTTCCTCATCACCACTTCTCTCTGAATTGGCAGTTGTTCTTGTATTTATTAAATTTCTATTGAGTCTGACGTGTTCTCGGAAATTACGATCTATATATCCTTGCTGATCTCGCAACGTATTAAAAAATTCTTCATGTCCCCCAAAAGTATTATTAGTCCACCATCCAGAACGATCAAAGTATTTGCGATCTAACATAAAGAACTTATCATTAATGTGTGGATTGTTAGCATTGTAATTATTGCTTAATACAGGAACTACAAACGCAGGTCTCAATATACTCTCCACTGGTATTATGCGATACAAAAATGATGTATTTCTTCTAGGATCAGCTGCCCATTGGAATAGTGTACCAAGTTGATAGTAAGACCTTATTTGTCGTTTAACTTGAATTAATTCTTGAGTTAAACAAAACATTACAGGTCCATTATTGGTGCTGTTATCCTGAACACATATGAACAACAATATTTTTACAAGAACTGTTTTGAAATTTTTTTCCACTACAGTTTTTATGCTTCGCGCTCTCTGATCACCCAATGATATTTCATCATCAGAATCCAGGTTCTGATTACTCAATTCAACTTTTAATAGCGCAAAGTCGTGTCGCGATCTGTACAATTTACTTAGAGAAGATGTTGCGTACAATGCCCCGTTCCCGAGAGATTTAGGATCACTACTATATACAATTGCACCAACTACAAACATATCATAATGTTTAACATCTTCTCTTGATATGTTATTGTAATGTCTTAGTAACTCATAAAAGTCAAGATCATATAGCTTCCTCATGAAATTTTCTTTGATATGCAATGGATGATGAATGCACGTATTACTCCAAGCTTTGTTACCACCAATCACTTTTATATACCGTTTGCTCGGGTTTCTACTATGCCTTAACCTAAAATAAGTTTTCTTATGATTTTTCATGACATCATACCGTACTATTTCATCGTGCACCATAACTTTCATTTTGTTTGACAATAGTTGCCTGTCCATGGTGTGTATATCCGATACTAGATTAAGAGCTGCTGAGAATTTGTTTAAATTATATTTTTCTAGCATTTCCTTGCTTGATTCGTCATGCCGTTTGCTTGTTTGACTCCAAGTACCTGTGGTTGCCACTTTATGATATCTTTCCCAAGAAGATGTGTCCATTTTTCGAAAGCTACCATATAGCCTTAAGACCATCGGTAAATGAAGCATTTTATGAGGATTTCGTTGTTGACATTTCTTACCATGGTTTGGGTTCATAGCTAGTAATGTTTGATTTATATCCCATACCATTATATAATGCACATACAGATTTTTTAATTTCCTGTCAAATCGTATGATTTCAGCTTCTTCCCACTCTACTCTTTTTGTGTCGAAGTATACGTCAAGTAAGGATGCTATTGCTTTCAGAACTTTTCCTTGAATATCGCAGAGAATAATGCTTTTTTTCCTTCGGCCATCTACCAATTTGATAGTTTGGCCTTTAGGCAAAATTTCGCCTTGATTGCCGATAGAATAATATAATTGAAAAAGTAACGAAATGAATGTGTTTGAGCGAAACCCACCAAAACTTCCACTAGATCGTCCAAGTTCCTGATTAGTTTTCCCTAAATATCTCATTACGCCACCTTTAATTGTAGTCCAATGAACGTGAGGCATATCATGTACAAAAGGGAAATTATTTATTCGATAATCCAGTAGTGCCTTATTATTCCGAAAATTGTTATTTAATTGACTAACTTTATGAGTAATTGATAGAATAGTTTTTGTCAAAGATTTCATTAGTCCAGCACAAAATAAATGTAAAGTATCTGGTGGTGTAGCAACGTAAACATTACTGTTATATCCTAGGGGGGCATTAAATAGTGGATTGGTGTATGGTTGCACATTCCTCGATTTTAAGTTATCAAGTATCTTCTCTTCAGCACGGCTAATTATGTTCCCCACACTTTTCTTGGCAAGAATTCTATCACCATCTGCACAAAGTCTTCTATTATCTTCAAAATTGCGTGGCAAATGACGTCTTTCATCGTATAAACCGTCCTTACTAGAATACATGCAGTAGATACAAGAATAAGTGCAGTTACCCTCTTGAATACCAGCTTGTCTCCTTTGTTGAGGCTCGTCACCAACAAAGAAAGCGACGCATGGAAAAAAAAGTTTAGAACCGTAACCTAGGACATGCAATTCTACCCCGTCGTCCCAAAATTTATTAATGCACTTTAGGATTTCTTTCCACACTTCCCTTTCCACCAAAAGGTCGAAATACCGAAATTGTTCTAGAACTGCACTTTCACTCTTGTAAAAACGTTTTAGGTGTTGATGAATACTAGCTTTATAGTCGCGCAAGTTTGGTAAGTAACCAATGACACATTTTGATATGTCTTGCTCAATTAAGTTATCGGTGAAATTTCCTAACGTACACATTAAGGGAGTCATACTATTGTGAATATTAGTACCAAGCTGCACTCCATCCGAATAGAATATAATTGGCAATAGATTTCCCATTGGTGACTTCTGCAACACACTAATTTCAGTTTTTTGCCACCATACGCTGGACATTAAGTTAGCGTAGGTGTTTTCTCTACCACCACCAACATCACCACAATAGCGAAAGTGCACTTCATTTTTATACTTAAACATGATCTCAGGATTAATAAAAAGCTCAGCGATTAACATTATTGGGTCTCTTAGGTAAACCACAATCGGACTAATTTCTAGCGGCATCTCATCGATACGCCATCCTTGTGGCCAATCAATCTGTATTTTCCCGTATTTATATATCTTAAGTTTTTGAAAAATTTTATACTTAACACCATTCAAACTTTCTGGGATAGCAGAACGAGGGATATCGAAATCTTCTAATATTTTATGTACAACCTCCAAAAATCCAAGTTGCCCCCTATCACTCAGTCGATTTTCTATCCAATACTTGTATATAGAAATTCTTCTAAGCATCTTCTTTTGAAACTTGAATGCATAGGTAGTGCGAATTAAGTCGACCATTTCATCAAATGAACTCACATACAAACACTCGACGCCATATATTTGTTCATATAACAACTTCTGAAATTTTATATATGCATTATCTTCTATTTCATGAACATATTCGTCTTCATCATCCAAATCAGTGTTCACAATACCATAATTCATAGAAAATACATCTAAGTTCGCATCGTTCACTTCTTCTTCATTCGTGGTGGTGGATGAATTGCGATAAACATCACGAGAGATTGTTACAGGATGCACCAAACCAGACCCTGTGCAAGTACCAAGTGATTCAGGTGGAGGAATTAAATTATCCAATAATCCCTCTTCCTCTTCATCAATATCTTCGACATTAATTAATTTTGATCCACATTTAGAACTTCTATAATGCCTCAATAAAACGTCATTAGGGAATAATCTGCTATATCCGAAAGCACGTTTGCAATATTTACACTCTGTTTCATTACCACTGTTTTGATCACTTGTTCTTTTTTCTTCCAAATTATGATTATTTTGTAAGCGCTGAGAAAATCTGTTACCTTGTATAGCATTACTGCTACTGGTCTCATTTTTACTATTTGTTCGTCTTCTTTTTGGTTGCGCAATTTCATCAGGTTCACTATAACTTTTATTTTCATCAACTATCAGATCGTCGTCATAATAATCAGGGTGCCTTTCTAAAAACAATTTATATTCCTCCATTTTATCTCTTAAATACTCATCTTCCTGAACAATTACCGCTTGATTTTCTTTGGTTGATGTAGCCATTTGCTTGCTTATTAACACTTAATTAGATTGTAATTTTTGGCGATCTAACACTTACTTAAAACGTGCAATCTTTCATTGTTGAAAATATCCAAGTCGAAAAACATAAATATTTATTTGCAGCAGGTCACTACATGGAAAATATCTGTCAGGAGGCTATCTAAAGACATTTTCGTTATTTGTATTTTCGTGGTCGAGATATTTATGGTAACTAGATGATTTTTGAAAATCAAACCAGATGCATCTACCACGAAAATATAAATTTTGATTTTTTGCTACAAATGGATTATCTGTAGCTGGATTTTGGTGCACCGATGTTCTTGACATCCGTGTACCAAAAT
>Ga0208745_1000343_pt1 | contig 13271 bp, 9 predicted proteins | sample CryBogCBH23Jun09_FD_184622 | JGI IMG/M metagenome (GOLD analysis project Ga0208745, IMG submission 184622) | Freshwater microbial communities from Crystal Bog, Wisconsin, USA - CBH23Jun09 (SPAdes) | ecosystem: Environmental > Aquatic > Freshwater > Lake | place: Crystal Bog, Wisconsin, USA... | reverse complement strand
TCTTGATGATGTATTTAGTGAACTTGATGGGTCTCGAAGAAAAGCACTCACAAACTACCTAAAGGATTACCAAACAATCATTACCACCACCGACGCTGACGTGATTGTTAAAGAATTTGCCCAAAAATGTAATGTTATTAGCCTTTAGATTGCGGGTTTAAATAATAATGAATCAGTATTCACTCCATAGCCCTGAAGATAATTCTTTGCAACAAGTGTGCAGTCAGTTGAGCTTGATTCAGTAGGTGTTGAAAAAATTGTGATTTTCGTAAAATTAATGAAACTTAAAGAACACCCATTGACACTATTTGGAAGAAATACTGCTAATTGATTTGCCACCGACGACGTTTCCTGTCCTTTTAGAGGGTATCTTTCAATAGTATAAGGGCTAGCACCCTGATTATTACTTACAACTGTATAGAGATAATTATTCGAAGAATCACTGAATATTCCTGTGTAATTTCCTGCAACCCCAAGATTATCGATGGTTACAGCAATATTCGTGGAAGTATCAAAAGTCCAAAGTAGCGACTGTGTACTGAACGTAAGTACCGTGTTGCTTAACCAAGTAAAACTATTAATCGGGTCTTTTGAAGGGATTGTTTGAAGGACTTTTCCTGTCTCACTATCATAGATAGTTGTGTCTACTCCTTGAATAGCTAATTTGCTTCCATCAGGTGACCAAGCTGCCCCGCGAACCACTGAATTAAAATCTATTTCCCTGCCATTTTTGCATACAATACTTTGACTATTTGTATTCAAATCTTTTGGTATTTTCCCTATATAGATACCAAGAGCTGCAACGCAGTTATCAGAAGCATAAAGACTAAAGGTACCTTTTGTTGAAGATATTTTTTTCCAATTACCGCCACTATCTCCGGTATATATGTTTTTGCCATACGAAAGGTATATTGATCCATTAGGACTTATGTCAAAATCAGACAAATTACTACTTATTTCTTGAGATGGTTGTGTTAGTAAGAAAATACCGTTTTCTTTAATGAAGTATAAATCATTGACTTTGGTACTAGCTACTATATTTCCATTTTTGTCCCATCTTACTTTTTGGAATGAAAGGTTCTCGGCTATCGTTTTTTTGGTACCCGAAGAATCTATACTGTAAATCTGGCCCGTATCATTGTTGAAATACTCGAGCAGTGATAATGATGAAAATATACTCTTTGCATTATCTAATGTAACCGGCTCACTTCCAATTAAAGCCTTTTTATTAAAATTAATAACTGATGTCGCATGGCCTTTTATTGTTACATATCGAGATTCTCCATACCCTTTTGTCTGGGCGTTAACAATATATATTCCATCTTTTAATGCTATCTTTGAGCTACCTTGTAAGGTTTTTGAAAAAGGGTTATTTATGTTCGTGTCCTTGTATTTGGTTATTGTTATTTGAACATCTTGATCGCTCGAAATCACCAAATTACCCGTTGTAAGAAAATTAAAGATTTGCAAACCAATAACAAAAAGTAGAATAGTTGAACAAAACAAAACAAAAATAATCTTAATCAATCTTTCTCTTTTGTTATCGTAGGAATTAAAATTATTATAATTATCCATATATTACTTCCATATTGGCCATCCAGCCGGTAAAGTACAAGCATCAAAACTCGTACTCCCTTTTGGCCCGCCTAAAGATTCAATTAATGAAGCGAAGTTTGCCCCGTAGGCGGTTTGCTGTTTATTTGGTCCATTTTCTACAGTATAGCAGTTTGTTGCAGCTGAAATGGAATCACCCGCTGAAGGATCGGCACCCCAGCCACTTTCATTATAAGGATATGCATTATGCATAGTACACAGCCCTGTATTTGCATTAACAGATTGACCAACCTTCACTGTTACGGGAGAGCAGTTCTCGGCAATATAGATATATTTACCGCTTGCAGCACCATCTGTTAGCTGATATTGAACGAATGCACCGCCTTGTCCGTTAGCACCTGGCCAACCGCTGGGAAATGTCGCATTAGTAATAACACCGTTTCCAATAGGATGAACGACACCTTCGCCCGAGTAATCCGCTCCTCCGTCTACTCCCGCAAAAGCGATCCCCTTTACATCCCTAAAAGGGTTATGATATCCTACCGTGCTTACGACTGTTCCATCTCCGCAAGATGAAGATCCTTGATCAGTTGTATTAGGAGGTGGTGATAAATTCCCATTCGTAGAACCTAATAAAGCAGCTGCATAAGCCTGTCTTTTAGGAAGAGTGCTATCCCCAGCCACTTCATATTTGTCAAAAACGATTTGAGTAGCCGAATTAATATCAGTGGAAGACTTTATTGGATCCAGGACACTTGATTTATAGCTTCCCGTTAACTCCTGCCAGGAAAAATTTAATTGTGTAGTTAGGTCGTCTTCTTGAAGATTATTTGATTTTGCATAATTTTCAAGGGCTGTTTTTCTACCGCCTAACCATTGGGCAATTCCATGTGCGCCAATTGAATTTGTTGCAGTAGGATCAACATTTACTCCTGATTCTGCTTGAAAATTTCCAACCATTGCAGCGGCCTGAAGGGCGCCCAGTCCTTTGCCTTCGAAAAAATTCATGGCTTTTATGGCATTTGTCGAACCAGATAATGGCTGTGAATTAGATGCACAGCAACCACCCCCACTTGCATTGTTAGTCGTACCGCTCGCTCCCGATATTCCATTTGTCACCATTGTAGCGAGTGCATTACTCCCGGCTGGTGTTGGATGAACACCTAGCCCATCAGATGTATCAATATAGAGATTTGCATCAGTTTCGTTGCCTGTAGGATTTTGGGGGTCGCCATTTGGATCAACGGTTTTAAACCAGGAAAGAACATTATAATTTTGTTTTGAAGCGTCAGCATATGTAGCAACATTACTTGGTTTCACGGAATCTTGATTCCAGCTTGAAAGACTACTGGCAGTTCTTCCGAATGCAATTGTATCCACCCAGTAGTATTGAGCTGACGCGGGCGCATTAGTTTTTATTGCAGCCATCAAAGCATCTATACTCGCCACAGTATTTGGACTATTGGTCCCAAGGGCTATTATAAAAATTTGAGACGCCTTTATTTGTGTTACATCAGTTGAATCAGTGACAGCTTTTAGTCCAGAGTCGGTGTTGCCATTGGTTCCCTTATCTCCGCCAACACCCCCTGCTCCATTAATGCTTCTACCGGCCGATGCATCTATGGTAACTGTAAATCCTTTAGCTTTTAACGCGTTAGTGTATGAAGTGGCAGATCTTTCAGTAATGGAATCTCCTAAAATAAAAACATTCGAGCCACTTCCTGGAGCTGCTGTAGAACCTGGATCACTCGAAGAGGAGCAATCACCACCGTAATCGTAATAGAGGATATTGGCATTTAGTAGATTAAGCTGTTTTTGAGTTAGTGCAAAAACAAAGCTATTGGATGATGTAATCACTACTAAAATAGTCAATGAAAATATTTTTATAAAAAAAGATATTTTTTTTAACATTTATTGCCCCTGTAGCCCAAGATCAGAACAACTTTGTGAATCACCAAAATCTGTGCACGCTGTCGACTTTAAGGCAAATGTGTCAAACATTGCAACTCTAATTTTTACCATGTTGGAATCAGTCGTGCTTGTACAGTACGAAGGAAGGTTTGAATAATCTCCATTACCAAGGACTACGGGTTGGGTTCCGCTTCCTGATTGACTGGTGAAATCTAGAAGTCCAGAGTTATCGTAACCAGAAACAGTTACGCTGAAGCAGTCTTGTATTTTTTGAACGTATGAATGATCATTATTTATTATATCTTTCACTTCATCGGCATTTTGATACGGATTGCTTCCGGTTGAATCGAGTTCTCCAGGTGCAAAACCAACCTTGCCGTAGCCATAATAGGTAGAGGTATAGTCTTCGGTAGCCGCACTTGATTTTCCCATAAAAGGTTGAAAGAGAGACGCAAAAACCATTCCAGGTAATCGAGATAAGCTGGCAACTAAAGCCCTGGGATTTACACTATCCAAAACTTTGGCAACTGGCGTGTCATACTGGGTTGGATCAAGATACTTACTCGCTATTGAACGTATCTTATTTTGCGCATTAGTTTCTTGGTTGATTTGGTCATTTAAAGCGACAGTTTCAGAATTTGTGAGTACTCTTCCTCCCATTGTTGCCGCAGTTTCGTTAGACATAAGTTGTACTCCTACGTTTGCTGCTTCCCCATACGCTGCTCCAGCATATTTAGGCGCTGAAAGATCAACGACTTTTGTTGTTAAGGCATTAACGATATCATTCATTAGACCTGATGCTGTTATAGCCTCCGTAACAGCATATGTAAGAATTCCCTCAACTCCACCAGCAATTGTTAACGTAAGAGAAACAAACGAATTATTTAAAATTGAACATGCGCCGCTAAGGCCCGGAACATCGTTTAGAATTTTTGAACCCAATAATTCTGAGTTTCGAGGGTCTAATTCTGAGGGTAATTTTTTACCAACCCCACCTTTTAATTCATATTGCAAGCTATTTGATTCTATAAAAGATCCACCGCCGGTAGAGCTCTCCAGACTCTTGCTTATTTGACCCACAGCATTTAAATCGACATTATTACCATCTTTAATTTTGCTCGCTACGGACAATACTTCTGCTCCTGCATGAATTAACGGAATAAGTTTGTTGATTTTGCTTGCTTTGCTGGCTGCATCAAAGATACCTTGCGCAGCACATAGGAAACCGAGCAAAGTGCTCCCCCCTCTATTTAATAATTCTTTAGCAGACAGCTTTCCACTCTTTACGTTATCAACGTTATCATTCGCGTTACTTGCACCCTGATCGTTTGTGGTAACTGGCTTACCCTTTGAATCTTTTTCACCCTGAACAGTTACTTCTGGGGGGGTTTCATCTCCTGATAAATTTTTTGTTCTTTCTTCGTTAAAGGACTTTATTTTGTCTGCAAGTTTCGCACCAACTAAATCCTTAAGCTCAGTCACCGGATCAAAATTTATACCCATTCTTTTTATTAACAATCGCTGCTCAAGGGCTGCAGTAATTGATCCGACATCGCGGTTTCCTGAGTACATAAACTTAAGAACTGTTCTTCCTGCTGACCGTGAGTCTGAACTCGTCACGGAAATAGTTTTGCCATCCCCACTCAAAGTAGCGGTCACCCCTTCGTTATTCATACTCGAAGCAACCTGTTCATTGTGGGCCCTTATTTGTTCAGGGGTACTGTTAGGATCGAGCGCATTATCTCCCGACAAAGGATCATATGTATACCCAGTAAATTCACCAGTTTTATCATAATTCATGCTCCAGCCATTTTTTGCAAACTGTTTAGTGACTGAATCAGCAATTCTATTTCCAATAAAACCTAATCGAGTTCTTGAAGGATTAGCTCCTCGAGCATAATTAAATAATTTCTTAATCTCGCTGGTGTTGTTAGAAGATTGATCACTGTAGTGATATTGTCTAAGCATTTCAGCAAAATGTATAAGTTCAAGAGGACCTGAGATAACAACAAATGCTATCACACTCACAAAAATTCCCGTTATCCCCCCCATAGCTAGGCCTTGTTTTTTACTTAGGCCTCCTTTTAAGGGATTCCGTTTAGCCAGTAAGCTCTTCATAGACCCGCTTGTTCCACTTGAAGTTGCGGGGGTGTCAATAGATGTATTTTCTGTAACAGGGCTAGGAGAACCCTCTTCACTGCTAATCGGCATATCTTTGTATTACTCCCTTATCTCTTAAGATTGTAACATTTTTATGCTTACTTTTAAAAAAGTAACCCTGACTAGGGTCTGGCGGAGATTTGCCCCGTAGATTCTCCTTGTAGAGGAATTTGTCCTTGTTGTTCAATATTTTTAACTTCACCAGGATCTGTTGTTATGAGGGTTGTTTCTGAAGGGCTAGCAATGACTTGAATATGTACATGATTTTGGCCAGCAAAAAATAGTCCCTGCCCAACAGGAAACTGACTAAGTCGCTTTTTTTCCTCATCAGTAAGCTTAAAGACATCCGCCAGTTTATCTATTGCACTCGGGCTTTGCTTCAAAAGGAGCTGCATTGATGCATTAGCGACAATCGCCCTACCCATTCGCGATTCAATAAAGTCTTCAACGTCTTGCGATATTGTAGTAATGCCAAGACCATATTTACGAGCTCTTTTAGCGAGGCTAAATATAAAGCTTGCACTATCTTCGTATTTCATGAATTGCCACGCTTCATCAATGACAAGAATTCTTTTCTTTTTATCTTTTTTTGTTTTATTCCAAATGAAGTTAAGCACTATATACATTGCCACGGGACGTAGTTCGTCTTCAAGATCACGTATATTAAAGACTGCAAAAGGATTATTTATATCTATATTGCTTTGTTGACTAAAAATACCAGCAAATGTTCCAGAAGTGTATTTTCTTAGTCGCTGAGCGAGTTGCGGTCCCGTCCCCCCTGAGTGAAGTAGCGTTTCGTAGAGATCAGCGATTGTTGGCGGGGTACTCATATGGGTAAGTGGATCATTTGTTATACCGGCTTTGGCGTACGTTTCTATGAGCGCCGCATCAAGATCGGCTTCCTCTACAGGCGTGAGGGCTGGTGCCATCTGTGACGCCGCTCCGAGCATTTGAGCTTGTGCTCCACCCATCATTAAGCGCAGTAGCCCGTGAAGCGTGATTAAATTACTTCTAAGAGCGTTATCTGCTTCATCTTTATCTATAACCTGGGGGAGTTCAAATGGATTAATTCTAGTTGGTGAACCAAGCGATAGCTTTACGTATGCTCCACCTACGGCTTCAGCCATTCTTTGGTATTCATTTTCTGGATCAAGCACAAACACTTCAGTTCCCATCATTAGGCTTCTAAGAATTTCGAGCTTAACGGCAAAACTCTTTCCTGCTCCAGATTTTGCAAAAACAACGGAATTCCCATTTTCAAGACTAAATCTATCAAAAATAACAAGCCCGCTATTGTGCATATTGACGCCATAAAGGATTCCATGATCATCCGTTAAATCGGCGCTAGTAAATGGAAAAGTAGTACTAAGTGCTCCAGTGTTGATGTTTCTTCTTATTTGAAGCTGATCAACAAATTGGGGCATTACACTATTCATTCCCTGTTCTTGCTGTGCTGACGCAGGCTTTGAATACACTAATTGCTGTCCAAGCATTGATTCTACTTTATGCGACACAAATTCAAGCTCATCCATGGAATTCCCATAAATAGTAAAATAAAAACCAAATCTAAAAAAGCGCTCTTCGCCAACCTGAAGCTTATCCCTCATCTCTTCTGCATCCATGATAGCCGCTTCTTTGCCTGGATCTCTCACCTTACCCTTTTCGGCATCAATTTGGACGCCAGCTTCAAGCTGTGCAACTTTTTTCCTTAAATTCTCAAGCACGACCTGACTCTCGACTGGATAAACATAGAGTGATATATCAATAACCTCATCAAGGTTAATCATGCCGCTTAGCCATCCAGTATATATTTGCCGAGGATAGCCGTAGACATAAAAAGTTCGAGCGTATCTGGTACCAATCTGATAATAACTACTTTTTAATTCAAGTGAGCTAGGAGCGATAAAATCTCGCAATGCCGTTATACCTTTTTGAAAGGCATTTTGAACCTGGAGTTGCTCTTGAACTCTTTGTTGCTCAGCTAGAGCAACGGGATCAATAGTATTTTTTTTACCAAATGCCATTATTTCATATCCCCTTTCATGACGGAAGCTCCCTTGAAAGATTTGGTCGTGGCGCTTCGCCTACGCCCTTTGTAATAACCGGTACTGTTAAGTCAGAAAAATCTTTCAATTGTTGTCTTGTTGCGGTATCAGGGTTATATGCATCATAGTAGAGTTCAATAAGCTCTTGAGTATTCAGAGGTAAGCCCAGGACTCCAGCTTGCGAGAGGCCACCTAGAACAGCCTGCGTTCGGTTGCGAAGCTCATCCTTGGCATTTTCGAGCGTTCCTTCATCAATAGTTATTACCTGCTCTTTTTTGCCAAAAATTCCCGATAGAATATTTTTACTACTCTGAACTGCTTTTTGAGCATCAACCCCAGGAAAATAAGGGATACAGACGTAGAATTTTTTATCCATTATATTTGTTTGAGCTGCCAAGTTATCCATAAAATTAATATAGTCATCCATTAAAAGTGCAAGTAACATATTGTCGTGTTCGCCCCTAATTTTTTCTAACTTATCTAAGTAGGGACCGATATCTACTTTTTGTGATCTTATGAAAATTTGAATCGGAAAAAAAAGTGAATTTAAAAACCCTTGATAAGCATACTCCACGCCTTCTCTTTCTTGTGCTGACATAAGATCAAAGTTAATACTTTTTACCATAACGACTGCCCTAAAAGAGCCATCATTCATAATTACGATTCCATCTCGAATTTCATTTATTTGTAGAGTATTTTGTGTGCTATTTGGGTTGGTGCGATTCGCGCTTGAAGCGTCTTTTGGTGAAACAACAGGCCCCATAGGTGGAGAGGGTTGCTGAATATTTTGAGGATTGGTGGTGTTGGTGTTTAGTGGATTCATGAGCCTTGCTATACCCGTCTTAACGTAGCTTAATTGTAACCTCCCCGCTATTGTCATCTTTGATAAGTGAAGACGAATCAATGGCAGTAGTGAGTGGTTTTGTCTCGTTAACTATAGCAGTATTTTGAGGGGTTGTCATTGATTGTGGCTCAATATTATCGTTAATTATATTTTTTTCTTGCAAGGGTGTAATTGTTTTGTGGTGGGCGCTGGAAATATTTTTTAGGATTGCGTCCGACTGCTCTTTCTTTTTATGAATAAAACTTTCGATTTCTCTTTCCTCTTGTATTTCATTTTGGTTACTCGGTTTGGCTGATTGGGGATTAATTCTCGCTTGATTCATACGTTCAATTGCTGCGCGCTTTTGTGCTTCTGAGGCAGCTGCAACCATTGTACTGAAGTTGTGGGCCACTCTATTATCCTTTTCATTCAATATGTCATCCTCAGCGTGCACATAACTTGGGGTTTCCACTTTTGGAAGATTGGCAGAGCTTACGAGTCTATCAGCACTCGAACCAATATAGTCAGGTGCTGTTGGTTCATTTACATCCGAACTTTTTAGAGCCCACCCCCTACTGTCTAGCGTGTCAGCGAGTGCTTTCAATCTACTTCTCACCTGTTCCTGGTTGAGTCCATCAGTATATATTTTTTCTTCTCTTTTGGGGGCGGTAATGTGTACTAATTCTTTAACTTCTGACTGAAACCAAACTCTTACATGGGGTTTGAGGAAAAAACGAACTCGTGCTGCGAGCCACACATCAGTGGTTTGATACCCCCCTATCGGGGCTGCCAAGAGTCCAAAAACCCCTATAAATGGGAGAAACGGAATAGCTGCAAGAAGTTGATGTGTTTTTGAAACGGTAATGAAAGCAATGAAAATAAAGCCAGCGGCTACTACTGCAAAAATAAATTGTTTAAGACTAAGTGGGCCAAATAATTTATCTTCCGCCTCGATATCCTGAAGTACTTTATAGGTTGCCATAAGACATAGATCCTCGCTAATCGTTTATCAGACGATCCTAGCATTAATTGTTGGGCCAGGATTTGGTCCACCAAGCTTCTTTAATTCCACAGCTTTTTTGCTATTAAGATCCGAAGGATTCATCTCGCTTAGGGCTTGTGCTATAACAGTATTATCTAAGTTACCTTTGCCGCCGCTCGCTCTTAGCGCCATTTCTTCAGCAACAATTTCTTGAACTGCTCCTGCATCCTGGGTTAATAGAGTAGATGCATTCATTCCAGCCGCATCGTAGTTCTTGACTAATTTTCCTGCTGAATTTGTTAGATAGTTACCGCTTGAATCTTTCTTAAAGTCGTTAACAAGTGAAGTATTTATTTTTTTCATTTCAGGATAGCTCTGGTTCTGCATTGAAGCCCATAAACTTGCACCACCTGCTTCGTTCTGGACAATATCATTATGAAGTTCTGCTAGCTCATCACTCGCATTGTTGGCTGCCAGCCACTTAGTTGCAGCAATTCTGCTCGATCGAGTACCGTTTGCATTTGCTGCCTGCGCTTTGGCAGTAGCAAGCTGAGTAGGCCTATCCGAGACGGATGACAGAGAGTGACCTAAGACTTCATAGTCTGATTCAATAGCACCTTTCTCTAGCTGAGTGTCTGCTTTTTTAGAGTAAGCGCCCGAAGCGCCAAATACTCCTGTTTGATACCTACCTCGCATTTTCTTGAATGCATTATTGCTTTGCATATTTTTAAGGCCTTTTTGTTGTCTGTTATATTCTCGAGAAGCATCCTTATTTTTCTGAACCATTTCCTTAGCTCTCGTCATGCGCTTGCTATTTTTTGCTTTATCTCCTAGAGCTGCAGTTGCTCCGGCCATGGCTGCAAAAGCTGTACCGGCAAATTTGAACGTTTTTGGAATGAGAAACAAGGGCGCGAAATAGACAATTATAACTATAATTACATCAAAACTTCTTAATATTGAAAGATCTCCCCCGTTACTTGCACCTATTAGAACAACTTTTGAACCGATTGCACCCGCAGCAAAAAGCAATGTAATAAGGGGGAACATCCCCAGTAACTTAATGAAATTTTGCCACCATTTATTCCATAAGCTCTGAGTCCCGGGCAGCACCCAAGCTATGAGCGCAAGAGGAGAAAGCAGCAACAGAATGATTATTGCTACTTTCCTAATAATTAAAGTGACAAGTGTAACGAGTATTGAAATAAGAGCGCCAACCATCACGAGTATAAGACCCAAGAAGGCTCCCTCGGCGGCGCCTGATGCAAACGCCGCAATAAGCGCTACGCCACCCACAACCGCTGCACCACCCGCCGCTATTCCTCCAACTAAGTTCTGCACGATAGTAGTAGTATCTGCAACTCCATTTGAAGTTGCATTAGCTCCCAAAATGCCCATTGCATCCGTTGCACCGAAGGCAGTTATAAGTAGCTGATAAATACCTACTCCAATAGCGTTAAATATATCTATTAATGCTATGAATATATACCAGGAGAATTGCATCCCTATAGTTGCTATGATTAGTCTAGGAAGAACTTTTTTTACTGTGTAGGCTGAGAATACTTCAACATTAAGCACTTGAGCTCCCACCATTATGACGCCTATCAATATAATGATTGCAGTGGCAAGATTTTTAGTGGTTTGCCAAGCTTTAAAAAGTCCATCGTTTTTGCTTACCCCAGATGTATCGATGTTGAGTAGACTATATATGAGCGTTTTTGCCCATTGATATGCGCTATCGGCTTTACCTATGACTGGACATAACATCCAACCAAAATATGAGACTGCCGCCTCGCAATTTGGCTGAATACAACTACCGGTACCAGTTGTGTCTGTGCACGAAGTACTACCTGATGATGTGTTTTGCGATGTAACGGTTAAGGCGGGACAATTAGATGTACAGGGGACGGCGAGAGGCGTATCGGCCTGTACTCCTTTTAGGTGGATGTGCACCCCACCCTGAGGTCCAGCGTTCCACAAATTATACGTATCGTCACCGTGATCAATAATGTAACAACTCGTACTCTGAGTTATTGCTGGCGCCTTACCTTGTCCTGTATCTTGCGTGCTTAATTGAAAAATTATTGCATTATCATTTGAATCAGAGTTCTTGGTGATCACTAATTCATCGCTACAATTTCCTCCAGGTGTTTTTAGGAATGTTCCTGGACCGGCTTTGTTAAATACATAACTAGTGTTTCCGTCGACCCTGTTTACACTATTGCCGTCTGACGATATAAAATACATGACGTTAGCATTTTGGCTATCCTGTATCACTACATCACCAGTATTCGTTTTATCCCAATTTGGTGAATTATACGTTTGGCAAGTGGGGCCGTTGCCCGACGTGTTGTATGAAAGGCTATAAGTAGATTTTATCTGGCCCGGGAAAACTGCACTGCCATTGACTGTTGAGCTTACCGAACAAGATGAGCTTGGCGAAGTGAATCCGTAAGTGTTCTTGTCTGTCGCGGAGGCATGGTTAGAGTAATCAGAAAAACCATTTCCGTCATAAAAATCAACCGACTGTCCACCTGACTTTCCCGTAATATGCTCCATGTCACTCCAATAAAATTGCATAGTTTTGGCTTCATTTGCTGAAAGACTTGGTGTACTTGTTCCAGCAAATACTTTGACCGAAACTATAACTAGCAAAATAGAAACAAGAACCAGCGGGGTTATTTTTTTAAAAAATGGAATGCCCAATTTAAGAGTATTGACCTTAAGCTTTTTCATTTACTTTCATTGTACATTATTTTCATAATCTATTTCAAAATGCTACTACACATTTTTAAAAAAATTATTAATTTTACTTATCTAGTTGGTTTATATTGATAATTAATTTATTCTTATATACAGAAATGAGCATATTTAAAATACATCAAATTTTTCTAATATCTGCAATTTTTATATTTACCCTTATTTTCTTTGGTATGAATAGTCAAGCGAGTGTTAGTGCGGCTTCAGGGGCCACGCCAGCCGGAGGCTGCACTCTTACGACAGGATTACAAAAGCCTATGCCATGCAAGGGTATTTATGACTGTACGGGAGTAGATAGCAATACTTGTCTTAAATATAATCCAATGATTCAGTGGATTCGTTTTTTGATAAATGTACTTTCAGCTCTTATCGGAGTGATAGTTATAATAATGGTAACACTTGCGGGTATTCAATATTCTTCAGCAGCTGACAATCCCCAAGGTGTTCAAGCGGCAAAAAAACGAATTGAGAATGTTTTGGTAGGCCTCGTCGCATATATTTTCCTTTATGCTTTTTTGCAATGGCTTATCCCAGGAGGAGTGGTGTGAAAAAAATTTTATTTAGAATATCGGTTATTGGCTATAGTCTTTTCTCGTTTTTGATAGTCTTTCCCGGCTTTGCGCTAGCTGATCCTTGTAAGAATAGTTTTTTAGGATTTCCTTCCTGGGCTGAATATCTAAGTTTCAACCCTGATTCACCCGGAAATTGCGTTATAAATATTTCTAATGGAAACCAGGCAATTTTAATTGCAATGGCAGTCCTTGATATTCTTATACGGCTCTCTGGCTTAGTTGCCGTTTTCTTTGTGGCATACGGTGGCATCAAGCTTGCAGCTTCCCAAGATTCACCCGAACAAGTATCTGGTGCAAGAAAAACAATCCTAAACGCGGTAATAGGGTTAGTAATAGCTCTTATAGCATCGCAAATAGTTAAATTTATAGCTCAGCAGCTAGTTTCGAAGGGCTAAAATATGAAAAGTCTTCAAACGCTTTATCGCTATTTCGCTCAGTCAGTAATAGACCCCAATAGTCTTAATATA
>Ga0208745_1000339_pt1 | contig 13383 bp, 6 predicted proteins | sample CryBogCBH23Jun09_FD_184622 | JGI IMG/M metagenome (GOLD analysis project Ga0208745, IMG submission 184622) | Freshwater microbial communities from Crystal Bog, Wisconsin, USA - CBH23Jun09 (SPAdes) | ecosystem: Environmental > Aquatic > Freshwater > Lake | place: Crystal Bog, Wisconsin, USA... | reverse complement strand
GCTTGAACAGAAGTGCTTGGCGGAAACGTGTACTCCGAATAACTCGCAGGATGTCCTTCGCAAGTTGTTCAGTTTTGTAAGCAGTCACATCAAACTCCCGCTCAGAGTCTTTCATATGCCTGACGATTGCATTCCAATGCTCGAGTGTCAAGTAGTAGTCCATTTTATTACATATATTCATAATAGAATGTTACATTCGACCCTGATACACTACCAGGTGGACCGGCCGGAAAATAGAAGGTTCCAAAGATCATCCAATATGTCGACCCTTGAAGTGCGTATAAGCTTACAACCTGTGGATAGTTTGCAGTGTTTGCATTTGACCAGCTGAACCCATTGAGCATAAAGTTTGAGGCATTTGGTACAGTTGTGGATAGTGTAAATGTTGTAGTTGCCGTTGGAATATATCCACTAAATGTGTTTGAATATACTCCAGACACGCCCATTGGCAACGGTCCGCCCGTTTTTCCAGTTGCTCCAGTGGGTCCAGTCACCCCCTGAACACCTTGATTTCCTTGAGGCCCAAGTATACCTACGTTTCCTATCTTTCCAAAAGGTCCTTGTGGACCAGTCACACCTTGGGTTCCCAGTGTACCTGTTACGCCCCCAGTTCCAGATGCAGTAGGTCCAACCATTCCAGTGTTGCCCCTATATCCAATTCCCGTCGGACCAATTGGTCCACTTGGACCCGTGATGCCCGTGGCTCCCATAACTGTCCCGAGCACACCCTGAAGCCCACCCGGTCCTTGAGGTCCAGTTTGCGCCACACCCGTTGCACCCGTTGGACCCTGACTTCCTGTCGACCCTACAACGCCAATCGTACCTGTTACTCCCCCTGGTCCAGTTGTACCCGTTTTTCCAGTTCGACCCGTGGCACCTGTCGAACCTGTTGTTCCAGAAATACCTTTTGGACCCATGTTGCCGGTGGGACCAATTGGACCAGTGTTTCCAGTAGCACCATAGGTTGTAGCTAATCCAGTAGGACCCACCACGCCTATTGTACCGGTTGATCCTGTAATACCTCTAGCTCCAGTGGGTCCAGTCACACCTTGTACGCCAATTGGTCCACTACCTCCACCAATTGTTCCCTGGGGTCCCTGTGCACCATAGACCGCAATGGATCCAGCGTATCCTGTGCTTCCAGTGAATCCAGTTGATCCAGTATATACTGAGGTTCCAACAGGTCCCTGCGGTCCAGTTTGTGCTCCCGGAATGTATCTGACAGGTGTATCGCACCCAGTGGTTGCACGAGGAGAGTACGAAACATACATTATACTTATGTAAGACCGTAATAATATACCGTGTACGTAGCCGTTGCTCCAACATTAGTTCCCTTGACCGCCATTGTGATTGTCCAATTGGTTGTCGAGTAAGATGCATTTGAAACTGGATAAATCGTCAAAACAGCTGAGACATTTGCTGTGGATCCACATTGGTACCCTTGAATGAGCATCCTATTAGACAATGGAACGCTTGATGCGATTGATTCAGTTTCAATATATGGGTTAGTTGTTAGCGCTGTAAAGTTGATTGCTCCAGTATAATAGGCCGGTGAGTTATAGGGACCGGTTGCACCTTGTAAGCCAGTGGGTCCTGTTACGCCCTGGTTACCTTGAGTACCAAATCCTTGATTACCTTGATTACCCTGAGGACCCTGAACTCCAGTAGATCCGGTAACTCCTTGTGTACCCTGTGGTCCATTTGAGGAGCCAGTAGGTCCAGTCGGTCCAGTGGGTCCAGTTGTTCCAAGCGGTCCTGTGTTTCCTGTCGGTCCAATAGGTCCAATCGCACCTACTGGTCCGGCATATCCAGGTGGACCCTGATTGCCCTGATTGCCTTGGGGTCCAGTCACACCCACGGCTCCAGTGACACCTGTATTCCCCGTGGCTCCAGTGTTTCCAGTGGCACCCTGAGGGCCTTGAAGTCCTTGGGTTCCCTGAGGTCCGGTGGGTCCAGTTACTCCAGTCGGGCCGGTGAGCGTGGAACTTCCCGGGAGTCCAGTTGCTCCAGTGGGTCCTGTGACGGCAGAAGTGGGTCCGGTGGGTCCAGTATATGTAGCCGAGCCAGGTAGTCCGGTAGGACCCGTAGCTCCTTGGGTTCCCTGTGGACCCGCAACGCTACTTGCCGGACCATATGGACCCGTAGGACCTTGAGGACCCGTAGACCCCGATCCAGCAATACCTTGATTTCCTTGTGCACCGGTATATGTAGCGGAGCCTGCCAATCCCTGCGGTCCCATCGCCCCCTGCGGACCTTGAGGACCCTGACCACCCGGGGCACCCTGAGGACCGATGGGTCCAACACAAATATTTGGAGCACATGTTGTCACTCCAACACCTGGAGTGTAGCGAGATAGGAAGCTGCTCATCCTTTAGCTTGTACCAGAGACGGTTTTCGCCAAATCCTGCTTTACCTGTGCAGTGAGAACCGATAATGCAGTCGTATGATATGCCTGGATTACTGCAAATGCACTTTTAACAGCAGGATCATTGGTAAGTCCAGCCTCTCGGATACATGAGTCGATTTTCATTTGAAGTATACGGATTTTGTTCGATGTCTGAACCACGTCCATTATTACACTAGTCGATTTTTTAGCTTGTAAAAGGGGTTCCATTCCAACACAGATGCTGATCAGCATCTATCGAAAGATATCCATTGCACCCGGTGTTATTGTCGGTTAGCCATAGGCTGCCATTGAAACTGATATTTATGGATGAGCTATTTGCAGTCAAATTTACAGCGCCATATACACTCTGAACTGTGACATCGTTGCTATACCCCGTCAAAGTAATACCTGCATCGGATACTATGGATATTGTTCCACCATACCCTGTTGAATTGCAGAGGTTCATATTTCCAGTTCCAAGTACGTTCGAAGCATTAGTTACATCATTCGTTGCAAGATTCACCGTAGATGTCGCTGCGTACGTTGACCAGTTATCCGGGGCTGGTCCTTGTGGTCCCAGATCCCCCTGTGGTCCAATATCACCTTGGTTTCCCTGGGGACCCATAACACCTTGAAGTCCCTGAGGACCAACATTACCTTGGTTTCCCTGGGTGCCTTGTGGTCCAATATCACCTTGGTTTCCTTGAGTGCCTTGTGGTCCCTGTGGTCCCTGTGGTCCTAGATCTCCTTGAGGTCCAACATCACCTTGGTTTCCCTGGGTTCCTTGAGGTCCAACCGGTCCACCATTTGGTCCTGTAGGACCCTGTGCTCCATTCGATCCGACATAACCAGAAGGACCCGTGGGGCCTTGATTTCCAATTGCGGCATACGCCCCGGCAAGCCCCTGAACTCCTTGCGGACCTGTAGCTCCAGCTGTACCTTGAAGACCCATCACGCCTTGCTGACCATCCACACCTTGAGGTCCAGTGGGACCAACGGGACCCGTTACACCCTGGTTACCTTGGGTTCCTTGGGTTCCTTGGGTTCCTTGGGTACCCTGAGTACCCTGAGGTCCAGTGGGTCCAGTTACACCCTGGTTACCCTGGTTACCCTGGGTACCTTGAGGTCCAGTGGGTCCAGTTACACCCTGGTTACCCTGGTTACCCTGAGTACCTTGAGGTCCAGTCACGCCCTGGTTACCCTGGTTACCCTGGTTACCCTGGTTACCCTGAGTTCCTTGAGGTCCAGTCACTCCCTGATTGCCCTGATTACCTTGGTTCCCCTGATTACCCTGGTTACCCTGAGTTCCTTGAGGCCCAGTCACGCCCTGGTTACCCTGATTACCTTGGTTCCCTTGGGTTCCCTGAGATCCAGTGGGACCAGTTACACCTTGATTCCCCTGATTGCCCTGATTACCTTGGTTCCCTTGGGTTCCCTGAGATCCAGTGGGACCAGTTACACCTTGATTCCCCTGATTCCCTTGGTTACCCTGATTACCTTGGTTACCCTGAGTACCCTGTGTACCCGCAAACTGACCAACGTCTGTCCATCCGCTACCTGTCCATACCCACAAGTGACCCGTATCGACAGCTAGGTACGCATCGTTGATCGAGTTGCCTGTAGGTGGAAGCGCAGCAGAGTTGGCTACACTTCCCTTGATCAAGATCGAAGCACCTTGTTTGCCTTGAGGTCCAGTAGCTCCAGTCACGCCTTGATTACCTTGATTACCTTGATTGCCCTGGGTACCTTGAGGTCCAGTAGGTCCAGTCACGCCTTGGTTACCTTGGTTACCCTGGTTACCCTGAGTACCTTGAGGTCCAGTCACGCCCTGGTTACCCTGGTTACCCTGGTTACCCTGAGTACCTTGAGGTCCAGTCACACCTTGATTACCTTGGTTACCCTGGTTACCCTGAGTACCTTGAGGTCCAGTTACACCCTGGTTGCCCTGGTTACCCTGAGTACCTTGAGGTCCGGTCACGCCCTGGTTACCCTGGTTACCCTGGTTACCCTGAGTACCTTGAGGTCCAGTTACACCCTGGTTGCCCTGGTTACCCTGAGTACCTTGAGGTCCAGTCACGCCCTGGTTACCCTGGTTACCCTGAGTACCTTGAGGTCCAGTTACACCCTGGTTACCCTGGTTACCCTGGTTACCCTGGTTACCCTGAGTACCCTGAGGTCCAGTGGGTCCGGTCACGCCCTGGGTTCCTTGGTTACCCTGGTTACCCTGGGTACCCTGGGTTCCCTGGGTTCCTTGAGGTCCAACCGGTCCACCATTTGGTCCTGTAGGACCCTGTGCTCCATTCGATCCGACATAACCAGAAGGACCCGTAGGACCTTGATTTCCAATCGCGGCGTAGGCACCAGCCATACCCGTGACACCCTGAGGGCCTGTAGCTCCAGCTGTACCTTGAAGACCCATCACGCCTTGCTGACCGTCCACACCTTGAGGTCCAGTGGGACCAACGGGACCCGTTACACCTTGGGTTCCTTGAGTACCTTGAGTACCTTGAGTACCTTGAGTACCTTGAGTACCTTGAGTACCTTGGGGTCCAGTTACACCTTGAGTTCCTTGAGTTCCTTGAGTTCCTTGGGTTCCTTGAGGTCCAGTGGGTCCCGTTACGCCTTGAGTACCTTGAGTACCCTGAGTTCCTTGAGTACCCTGAGTTCCTTGGGGTCCAGTTACTCCCTGATTCCCTTGATTCCCTTGGGTTCCCTGAGTACCCTGAGGTCCAGTTACACCCTGGTTGCCCTGGTTGCCCTGGGTTCCTTGGGTGCCTTGAGGTCCCGTGGGTCCAGTCACGCCTTGGTTACCTTGGGTTCCTTGAGATCCAGTGGGACCAGTCACACCTTGGGTTCCTTGGTTACCCTGATTACCTTGGTTACCTTGGGTTCCTTGAGATCCAGTGGGACCAGTCACACCTTGGGTTCCTTGGTTACCCTGATTACCTTGGTTACCCTGAGTACCCTGTGTACCCGCAAACTGACCAACGTCTGTCCATCCGCTACCTGTCCATACCCACAAGTGACCCGTATCGACAGCTAGGTACGCATCGTTGATCGAGTTGCCTGTAGGTGGAAGCGCAGCAGAGTTGGCTACACTTCCCTTGATCAAGATCGAAGCACCTTGTTTGCCTTGAGGTCCAGTGGGTCCAGTCACGCCTTGAGTTCCTTGATTACCCTGGTTACCCTGGGTACCTTGAGGTCCAGTAGGTCCAGTCACACCTTGAGTTCCTTGATTACCCTGATTGCCCTGAGTACCTTGAGGTCCAGTGGGTCCCGTCACACCTTGGTTACCCTGGTTACCCTGGTTACCCTGGTTACCCTGGTTACCTTGAGGTCCAGTGGGTCCCGTCACACCTTGAGTTCCCTGGGTTCCCTGGGTTCCCTGAGTACCTTGAGGGCCTGTTACACCTTGATTGCCCTGAGTGCCCTGAGTGCCTTGAGTTCCTTGAGTGCCTTGGGTTCCTTGAGTGCCTTGAGGTCCAGTCACACCCTGATTACCTTGATTGCCTTGATTACCCTGAGTCCCTTGTGTCCCCTGATTTCCAGTGGGTCCAGTTACACCCTGGTTACCCTGGTTGCCTTGAGTTCCCTGAGTTCCCTGAGTTCCCTGAGTTCCTTGAGGTCCATTTGCAGGTCCAGTAGGTCCCTGTGCTCCGTTCGATCCAACATAACCAGACGGACCCGTTGGTCCCTGATTTCCAATTCCAGCGTAGGCACCAGCCATACCCGTCACACCCTGAGGTCCAGTTGGACCGGCAGTACCTTGAAGACCCATCACACCCTGCTGACCATCAACTCCCTGGGATCCGGTAGGTCCAATGGGACCCGTTACGCCTTGAGTTCCCTGAGTACCCTGGGTTCCCTGGGTTCCCTGACTGCCTTGAATTCCCTGAGTTCCTGTGGGCCCAGTCACGCCTTGGTTCCCCTGGTTGCCTTGGTTGCCTTGGTTACCTTGATTTCCCTGAGTACCTTGAATTCCCTGAGTTCCTGTGGGTCCGGTCACGCCTTGAGTTCCTTGGTTACCCTGATTGCCCTGGTTACCTTGAGTACCCGCAAACTGACCGGCATCTGTCCATACTGTACCAGTCCATACCCACAAGTGTCCAGTATCAATTGTGATGTAGGCATCATTGACTGAGTTTCCGCTGGATGGCAGAGATGCAGAATTGGCTACACTACCTTTGATCGCGATCGAAGCGCCTTGCCTACCTTGAGGTCCAGTCACGCCCTGGTTACCCTGGTTACCCTGAGGTCCAGTGGGTCCAGTCACGCCCTGGTTACCCTGGTTACCCTGGTTGCCCTGGTTACCCTGGTTGCCCTGGGTTCCTTGAGGTCCAGTTACTCCCTGATTGCCCTGATTGCCTTGGTTCCCCTGGGTTCCTTGAGGTCCAGTTACTCCCTGATTGCCCTGATTGCCCTGAGTTCCTTGAGGTCCATTTGGGGGTCCAGTAGGTCCCTGTGCTCCGTTCGATCCAACATAACCAGATGGTCCAGTCGGCCCCTGATTACCAATTCCAGCGTAGGCACCAGCCATACCCGTCACACCCTGAGGTCCAGTTGGACCGGCAGTACCTTGAAGACCCATCACACCCTGCTGACCATCTACGCCTTGAGGACCGGTAAATCCTATCGCGCCCGTCACACCCTGAGTACCTTGAATTCCCTGAGTTCCTGTGGGTCCGGTCACGCCTTGAGTTCCTTGGTTACCCTGGTTGCCCTGATTGCCTTGAGTACCCTGAGGTCCAGTCACGCCTTGGTTGCCCTGATTGCCCTGGTTACCTTGGTTGCCCTGGGGTCCAGTGGGTCCGGTTACACCTTGAGTTCCTTGAGTGCCCGCAAACTGACCAGCGTCTGTCCACACAGTTCCAGTCCATACCCACAAGTGTCCGGTATCAATTGCAATATATGCATCGTTGACTGCATTTCCACTAGATGGAAGAGATGCTGAGGTTGCAACACTTCCCTTGATGGCAATTGATGTACCCTGTTTGCCCTGAGGTCCAGTAGGTCCAGTCACACCTTGAGTACCCTGAGTTCCTTGGGATCCGGTAGGCCCAGTCACACCTTGAGTACCCTGAGTTCCTTGAGGTCCAGTCACGCCCTGGTTACCCTGGTTACCTTGGTTACCTTGGTTACCCTGAGTACCTTGAGGTCCAGTTACACCCTGGTTACCCTGGTTACCCTGAGTACCCTGAGTACCTTGAGGTCCAGTCACGCCCTGGTTACCCTGGTTACCCTGAGTACCTTGAGGTCCAGTCACTCCTTGGTTTCCTTGGGTTCCTTGTCCAACGGCACCTTGAGCTCCAACGGGTCCCTGAGTTCCAGTCACTCCTTGGTTTCCTTGGGTGCCCTGTCCAACGGCACCCTGATTTCCAATGGGACCCTGGGTTCCTTGGGTTCCTTGGGGTCCAGTGTATCCAGTTCCGCCTCCGCCACCGCCTCCACTGCCGGCGGGACCTTGGGGACCAACTGGACCCTGGGGACCGTTCGCGGGACCTGTTGGACCGGGAATACCCGGTGGGCCTTCGGGGCCAACTGCGCCGACGATTCCACGGTCTCCCTGGGGACCCTGGGTGCCTGGGTCGCCTTTTCCTGCAAAGGTGCCAGGTACTCCCTGCGGGCCTGTAGTTCCAGTCACGCCTTGGTTTCCTTGAGTACCTTGAACGCCCTGAACACCGGCGGGTCCAGTGTTTCCGGTCCATCCTGTCCAGCCTGTGGATCCAGTCACGCCTTGAGGACCTGTGTTGCCTGTCCATCCAGTGTATCCAGTTGGACCTGAGACACCGGCTACACCCTGAGGGCCCATAGGACCGATTGGACCAACACCGCCAGCGGGACCGATTGCTCCTTGAGGTCCTACTAATCCCTGATCGCCCTTGGCAACGGCAGATCCCGGTAGTCCCTGTGGACCTATCACACCTTGATTACCTTGGACGCCTTGGACTCCCTGAACACCAGCAGGACCAGTATTTCCAGTTGGACCCGTCCATCCAGTCCAACCTGTTGTTCCGATTACGCCTTGAATGCCTTGAATTCCTTGAGGTCCGGTGGGTCCGGTAGTGCCAGTTACTCCTTGAGTTCCTTGAAGTCCCATTGGACCCACAGGTCCCGGGGCACCTTGGATTCCCTGACCCGACATCTTGTTCTTTCTCTGCTGTTAAAAATCGCCATAGTTTCACAAATGAGCACTGGTCCTACTGGTACAAGTCCGACTGATACAGGCCCCACTGGCATAAATCCAGCTATCCTCGCAATGTTTCCGAGTGCTGGAACCGGTACAGTTGAACCTCCACACATTGCAACAATCGATGAACTGATTGCATCTCGTGAAGCTACAATTCTGCAGGAGAACACAGATCGTGATTCACTTGCCCCGCTACTGAACCCGTCTCGTGAGATATTCCGGCCACAGCTTTTTCAGTGGGCAGCCGCTGGCTTCCCAGGTGGATACGTCGTAAAGACAATGGCATTGAATCCACCAAGCATTTGCTCAGATGGAGTCACGCGTGATCTGTTTGCATATACATGGTACTTACTTGGGACAGAGATTGGCGATCTTATTGCAACTATCAACTCAATGATGACAGGTATTGCAGTGTCCTTTTCATTTTCCGGTAATTCACTCTTGTTGCACGTGAATAAGATTTAGATTCCCCACTTGTTTTTTAGGTAGGCTTCGAGAGCAAGTATTTGCGGTTTGTTGAGCACAGACGTGTAGAGTATAATTTCAGCAACTTGGCATGTTGATGTTTCACTTGGAATCCCACCCGCATTGATTGCAAGACCCTCGAGAGTGTAATTTGGTGAAGATGATCCTGATGCAATCGACGAGCCATTCCACCTACATTCATATGCCCCGTTTTGTACCCTCGTCTCTGATGAGATTGACCATGCAGCCTCGGCGTCAGCAGGTGGGCCTGAACTAACCAACCAACCCTCGGTATACCACACTTGATTATTTACCGCCCAGTATCCATGGATTTGGTTTCCAGTTGCCGACTGGAGTACTCTTCCGTATGTTGAAGGTGTCTGTCTTGATACGTAAATAAGTGTATAACTTGACAGAGTCAGTGAACCCGATGTTGCGGTCCATGACTGAGATGTCGTAAAGTTGACTACACTGAGTCCATTGAGTACTGCATTTGACTGGGTACCCGAGCAGGTGATCGTGGGGCCACTTGCGTTTCCGTAGTTCGACCAGGTTCCTACGGCGCTTCCATTACCTACCGCCAAATTGTCCGCGCGATTCCAAACAATCAACCCACTTATGTTGCTTGGTGTGATGTACCCAGTGCCCGCAATCTCGTGAGAGGGCGAAAACTTATAGTAGGGGTGGTTCGACGGCAGCGCTATTCCCCACTTGCTGGAAAGGTACCCCTCCACCTGCTGCCGCTGCTGGGATCCAAGTACTGTATTGTATACGATGACCTCGCCAATGTACCCGTAAAAGGGACCACCAGCATCTCCGGTGTTTGTGTTCGCGGCAATTTCATAGTTAGAAACTGCAAAGTTTCCTGTAGATGCATTCGAAGAAACTGTGCCTCCGTTCGTATACACATACTGGTTCACACCATCCAAATAGGTTGTGTGAATCACGTTAGTAGAATAGGGTACGACAGATGATGTATAGACTCCATTTCGATACGGCCCCATGTTTGAACTGGATTGACGCAAGATTCCAACGTAAACGCTGCTGCTGTAGTCATTCAGCCCTGAAACACCAAGCGCTATGATTCGTGCTGCAAATGCCGAATTCGAATTCATATTGAAAACCGAAAATATCGTAAATGTTGTTCCGACTATGTTGATGTTCCCAGACAACCACTGTGTATTCGTAAAATTAAGAACACTGCATCCATTTATTGCATTGCTTATTATTGAAATAGCCGTGTTCGCAGTGGCATTGGCTCCGTACCCGCTCTTGTCTGTCCATGTTGTCAGTGTCGTTCCTGTACCCGTCGCAGCCGTGTCTGCTGCGTCCAACCACAGTGCGCATCCGTAAATGTTCGGAGGCGTGAACTGCGCTACTGCAGAGGGCGGGATTGCGTATAGAGTATTGGACGACGGAAGGGTTAATCCCCACTTCGAGGCAAGATATCCTTCTACTTGTTGACGCTGTGATGTAGTTAATATACTATTATAAAGTATAATTTCTCCAATATTTACGGTTGTATAATACCCACTATCATACCCAATCAACATCACTGTTGATGTTGACGAATATGCTCCTTGTGTACCCGATGTCGGCGTCGCTCCGTTGATCCCAACGGCCGTCGTGGTCCCCGACCACGAATACGAAGCCAGGTATGTATTTCCTATGGTTGCGGTGTTGCTGGGGGTTCCAGCACCACTGTTTGTCGTGTACGGGGCAATCGTGCTACCACCTGGGACATATCCAAATGCTGGAAGGGTTAATCCACTATCTGACCAGGTAAAGAAGGGGTAGTACCCATTGTTTGCAGCAGTAGCTTTGAAGACAACAAAGCTTGTACCCACCAGCAAGCTATTGACCGATCCCGATAGATACCCGCTTCCCAAAAAGCTCAAGGACCCGTTTGAACCGAGTGTGGTTGCTTTTACACTCCCAGTCGTGGAAAATGTAACACCGTTTGCCTTGTCATTTATAGATGTAATGCCTCCCGTTATGGTAGATTTATCTGCCCCGTCCAACCACAATGCGCACCCAGGGATGTCCACGGGGTTGAAGTAGCGTGAGAGTGGGGCGATCGATTTGAAGGGATGAGTTGTTTGGAGAGCACTCTGAACACCCCATTTCCATGAGAGATACCCTTCTACCTCCTGTCGCTGTGCAGTTGTTAGTTCAGAATTGTACACCAGGACCTCGTAAAAATATCCAGTCATCCATCGGTTGTCAGTAGCACCTCCACCGATGTACGGTGCCACGGCCCCGGTTGTCCATGGGACATACGAGACTCCAGTAGCGGAAGAACCGCCGACGCCAGAAACATATGTAACATTGCTCAATGCACCCGATGTATGTCCCATAACCGTAACTGTGTTAGCGGCTGGGTGCTCATTCTGCGAACTCCCATTGTAGTCACCAGAAGACCAACGCGAAGTCGAGAATGTCCAACTCGCATAGTTCGATGAACCAATTGCAAAACTTCCTCCAACACCCCACTGTGGACTACGACTTTCGCTTGAACTCGAGCGACTGACCTGGAATATGGTTTGGAGTCCGGGTGTACTCGTTACTCCTGCTGTCGATATCACTGCAAATATGCTGTAGTACGGGAACGTGAAGTACGCATTGATGGACTGCATACACACATATGTAGATGCAGTATAGTACGGAGCCCCTGAACCTCCCGTGTTGGCTATATAAATACTGTTCGTGCTTTGATATGTTGGATAGTAAGATGTGCTAGCCGATTTGTTCGAAAAGTGATTTCCCTGTCCACTCTTGTCTTTCCAGTATCTTGCCGGACCCGATACAGTAGCGGGAGTAGTTCCTGCCTGGTCTGAAAAAATTGTGGTGGGGTCTTTGCCGTCCAGCCACGTTACGCATCCACCGATTGACCGAGGGTCGAAGCCGGAGATGCTTTTGGATAGACCAATAATCTCGGGCATTGTACTTTCAAAACAAAACATAGCTCAGAGTTGAACCCGTATATTGGTACATCATCGTAACTGAGTTTGCAGGTGGAACAACAACCGGATTTGGAGGAGTGGTCCCGCTTGTCACATATGAAAACGTAATGGACAAATACGTACCAGTATTGTTTCGAAAAACGTAATATCCATTCGAGTCCGTACTCTGTGTAATAGTGCCGTTTGAGATATTTGATAGCGCAGATGTTGTGATATTGAAGTGCGTTCCGTATGCAACACCCGACACTGAGAGGCTTGTTCCGGAGGCTACGTTTGAGTATAGCGGTCGGTACCCAGCCCCAAGTGTGAGTGCGCCTACGACCTGAAGTGAGTTTGAGCCACCGGCTACACTGGTCGTTCCAATACCCACGCTTCCACCGTCCGTGATTCTCATACGTTCAACCGTGTCGTCGATATTGCTCGTGTTTGGGGGAACTGTGAAGAAGGCGAGGTCAGCAGACTGAATCAACTGTTGATTACCACCACCGTATGTCTGTTTGTTGATGCTTACGATCTTGCTACCAATCTTGTCAATTTGTATATCGCGATACCCGGCAAACCGAATTTCATGTCTTGATCGCTCAAGCCCATACGTTGTCGTATCCGCGGCTGCGCCAACGTATTGTCGAGGTCCAATCCGGATTTGGGTGTTGGTGTTATAGTTGTTCACATCAAGAATATATTGCGGTTGCGTCTGACCGATACCCATGACAGCCGTAGTCGTATTGGCTGAAATAATCGTCACGGTCGGGACGATTGCTGCATTTCCGTACATCGTACCTAAGGACAAGAAGCCACCAACGTTATTTTGCAGACCACCGCCAATAGCCCCACCGTATCCAGCCACACTGAAAAGGATCGAATTGTTATAGAAGTTTGAACCTGATGCACCCGTTCCTGCATTACTAAGGATAAGTGAACTCAATGTGTTCGGGGTTGTTAATGTATTGCTTGTGAGTGCTAGGGGGTTGGTGATTGCAACAACTGAATTGCTTAGTGTTGTTCCACCGATTGTGTTTGACGTGGCGTTGGAGTTGGAGAGGTTGCCGTTGGAAGACACTACCAATACGTTACTGGTGTTGCTCGCATTGGAGAAGTACCAGTTCTTATTTGAAGTTGTAAAATTGATGCTCCTATCATTGCTGATCTGAATTTGAGCTGCTCCATTATACAGACCGATGTAGTTAGCTGAGCCAGTTGTCGCCAAGTAAAGATTGTTTCCGGCATAGACGTTTATATCGTATGCATTTGAAACGTTGAGCGCGGTTGTTCCGCCCTGTCCATAAATCCACGTTGCGTTACAAATCTGATTACTATTTAGCGTCACACCGCCAATATGAGCCTGTCCGCCAATTTCTAGGTTTCCGTTATTCGCTAAGAAC
>Ga0208745_1000328_pt1 | contig 13713 bp, 11 predicted proteins | sample CryBogCBH23Jun09_FD_184622 | JGI IMG/M metagenome (GOLD analysis project Ga0208745, IMG submission 184622) | Freshwater microbial communities from Crystal Bog, Wisconsin, USA - CBH23Jun09 (SPAdes) | ecosystem: Environmental > Aquatic > Freshwater > Lake | place: Crystal Bog, Wisconsin, USA... | reverse complement strand
GCGCACCCACGATCTGAGGGTTTCTGGAGACATGCCGAAGAGCTTGCTGACGCCAACGAACGTGGCCCACTCGGACTTGTAGTCCGCGCGGTTCTCGATCGCCATCCTCACTGCTCGTTCACGCAACTCCGGCGAGTAACGGGTTAAATTTGACATAGACACATCCTCTCAGAGGATTTAGTATCCAAGATTCCCGTCGCGATTCAGGGCATCGACCACAGGCATACCTTACTGGCGTCCTGGAGCTTGATCAAATTCATTTCTACTGGCGACAAATGTTTTCATCAAACTACGCATCCCCATTGCCTTCGGGGGCTGGCAGCATCGAGACAATGTCGCCTGCTAGCTCCATTCCATACTGCATGGCCTCAGCAATTGATGCTCGAAGTAGAAGAATTCCGCCCTGCGCATAACGTTCAGCAAGGTCATAGCGATGTTCCAAATCGGGCAGGTTCTCTGTGGATTTATCGTGACCAATCTGAATGGCCGCCATCAACGCTTGGTCCTCCGGCTTGATGTATTGCACTCGAGTACCAGTTCCTGATCGCTTGATTTCTGAGCCCAGAGCGTTGTGCTTGTAACCGTAAGCCATTGCCAGAAGGAAAACCTCCCGGTTGGAAGGCTCGCTTCCGGACGTCACTTTGAGGGCTTTTTTCAAATCCCCAAAAGCGTCGACGGAGTTTTCATCGAACTCAAGGATTGTCTTCTTTGATTCTTTCAATTCAGTTCCTTCACAATCTTGGTCTCCGATACTTTGACGTCAAATTCAATGGCGTAGACCATTGGATTGCGCTTAGCGAAAATCTTTTGCACCGAGGCGGTGTATTCAGTGTCAGTCATGAGCAAGATCAACTGCTGCTCTTCGGAATCTGGCGATGACGCCGTTTCGGTGACTAGAACGCGACTGAGATTGTCTTGAACCTCGGGTCCAAGTCGCCCGATGGGACTGTCGACCACTAAAGGGAACCGGACGCCGGCAACCGTGGCAAGTGTCAGGGAGTACGCGAAGGCTAGACAAATACGCTCACCGGCTGACAACTCGCTCAGGATTTCAAAACCCCGGTTGTTTACAACAGAAACTCGAAAATTCTCGTCAATGTTGACTTCATCGACAAAGTCCTTTTTCCAAATCATTTTCTTGAACTGCTCGTCCAAGTTCAGGGCGACGTCACCACGAACGTTGTTCGAAAGCTCCTCATAAACCTTGTGGCTCAATTCCAGCGTCTTCTTCGCGAACATCGCCTTTCGGAGTGCGTCAGCTGCGCGAATTGATTGCGTGCGCTGCGAAGCGATCTTGCGCTCGATCTCACCCTTTCGATCATTAAGGTGCTCAATTTCTCCACTGAATCGACCGCGACTCTCGAGTGCCGCGTTTCGGGCAGCTTCGGCCTTTTTCAATTGGTCATGCAAAATTGCTACTTGAGAGTCATCGTGGCCAGCGAGTTGCTGGTTCAGCGTTTGGAGCTTGACATCGAGGGCCTTCACGTCAGCGAGGGCGTTTTTTAGGCGCGCCAAAATACCTGTCGATGTAGCACTGCCTCGCTGTACCATGGCGAGGCTGCTGAGCACAGGTCCTTCGAGGCGGCTAAGCGCGTCTCCAACTTCACTGATTACTCCATACTTTTCGACGATGTGCGAAATGTGTGATCGAGCAGCTCCATCCTTATCCAGTTCACGCCCACAAATGCACTCTCCGCTCTCAAGCAAGCCGCGAAGTGCATCCGGATCAAATGGAGGAGGGAGTACTTGTTCGCGTCGGGCCTTTTCAATTTCCTCGCGTAACACCAGTAGCGCTTCGAGAAGGATTACGTTAGGACCTGACTGAAGAGCCCATGATGTGAGCTCATCCTCGGCGCCCTTCACACGGCCTAGCGCTCCCTCGTACTGAGCCGTTACGTCTTTACGTTGAGTCATTAGCTGAGCGACATTTGCAATGTCACCAAGACGGGCCTGGGCTTTGGAAACCAGATCAGTAGCTTCGGTCACTTTGGCGGCGGCATCACGTCGCTTAGTTTCGAACTCTTCGATCTGATTGCACACTCGTTCATATTCATCGGCCAACGCTTCACCAGCAGTGCCACCCTGCCGTGCGGCTTCCCGTGTTAGCTCCGCTGAAAGCGTCTCAAGGTGCTTCATCGTTACTGACAAGACATCAACTTGAGCAATTTGGAGAACGGAGTCCTTGATAAACCGAGCATCTGACTCTCGAAAAAACCGGTCTAGTCGTTCTCCGTCAAAGAAGAAATACGGGCTGAAGCGCACTGGCAACTTTTGGTCAATCCACTCCTTGGGTTCGGACTGATTGACGTAGCCAGCACCCCTTTCCTCCTGAGCCAAAACCTTCAACTCGGTCGTGATGACGTTAACGCCCTCATCGGTTCGCACGAAAAAAAGGCGTCGAGTGATGGTCGCATTTTGACCTGTCCCCAAGGCAACTGAAATTGAGACCTCAGTCATTATTTCGTCGCCTGGTGAAGTCGCTACGACATCGGACTGACTGACCAGTGATGTCGGGTTGTATCGATCTGAGCCGTCAATGGTTCCGTAGAGGCACCAAGAGACGCCATTAAGAAACGTAGTCTTACCGGCCCCGTTATTACCCTTAATTACGACAAGATCGCCATGATCGCCAGAAAAATCAAATTCTGCATTTCGGTGTTGTCGAAAGGATTTAAATGAGACTGAAGTTAGTTTCACTGCTCTGCCTTCTTCATTGAACGTTCAGCGTTTTGTGAAAGCCGATCGATTCGCTTTTCAAATTCGGGCTTAAATCGGTTCGAACCACGCATCTCGTTGGCAAGTTCGTAGAGAAAGAGTTCCTTCAGGCAGTCACGCACCTCCTGGATTTCGTCGGCGGCGTCGATAGCCGCCAAGATGCGACGAGCACCCACAACTCCACCGCGAATTTTTACTTCAGGATTTGCCATGTCTTCTCCATAATCACATTTCGAACTTCAACTTCATTTAGTGCATCTTGAGCAAACTCTTCGACCCGTCGAAGCTCCTTGGCCAACAAACCAAGTCCCGGAGCATCTCCACTTACATGCCCGCTCGGCACCACCAACACATCAAAAATTTCTGCTTTTTCCTTACCGGGAGACCGCCGAAGCAGTCGTCCACGACGCTGAATGAACTCTCTTGGGTTCGTAGAGCTAGCCAAAATAATGCCACGTTTTGCAGAAGGTATGTCAACTCCTTCGTCCAAGCACTTCATTGCTAGTAGAACATCGACCTCACCGCTCTCAAAATCATCCATAATGATGTCGCGCTCACTCCTCCCGCCTAACGACTTGAGCGGAACAGCCCCTTCTTCGCCAGAAAAGCGTCGATACCGGACGCCTAGTTCATCTAGCACATCAGCCACACTTTGGAGCTGAGTCGAGTCACTGCAGTACAGCAATGTTCCTCGGAGGTCTGAGATTCCCTGGAGAATTGTCCGAAGAGTTGGAATTTTGTTTTCAGCGCGTTTCACGATGACAGCTCGTCGCACCAACAGCATCTTTAAACGCTGGCTGCTGTTCACAGACTCACCTCGTGCAAATGCGAGCTGAATTTGCTCAGTGAGCGAAGTGAACTCTTCCGTTTCATTTTCTGTTAGCTCGACGAACATTGGATGGTAGGTATACGGACTAAGCGGCGTCTGACCCGAAGCTGGATCAACCCAGTGGAGCGCTTCATGAATTCCAAAGGTGAAAACGACTCCACCGAAATAGTCCATTATCCGTTCAGTGCCCTCTTCATCGCACCACCGTTGGGGAGTAGCACTTAGTCCCAGTCGATATTCGTAGTCCTCCACCAACAAATTGCCGAACTGATCTGCGCCTGCCCCATGGACTTCATCGACGACAATAAGACGGCGCTTCGCTGCCCGGAGAAGTCCGCTAACTCCTAGCCGAAATTCCTCAGAAGCCGCGGTGTTCTGCACCGCAATCATCACGACCGAGTCGCGAAGCCCCAGCTGCACATCATTTTTTGCGGCGCGTAGTTCAGTTCGCCAATCCATTCCACCGTGCACCATTATCGGATCCAGGTGTTCAAGTTCGTTCTTCCACTGGCCTGCCAAAAAGACCAAAGGTGCAACGACCAATACGACAGCACCCGATCCTTGACTCAGGACCTCTTCAATTCCTCGAGTAGAGGTGAGGGTTTTTCCAGTACCCGTCGCCATCTCAAGAATCCCTTGGTAGCCATTTGTTCGCCAAGCGCTGAGAGCATCGCCTTGATACGGCCGCAGTGCCCGACGAGTCACCGCGAGCTGACCGACTTCGGTAATTCGATCAAGCAGCCCGTTAAGCTCGTCTCGATCCGACGGGGCAAATTGGATGAGTCGCTCTCGGATCGCCTCGGGCAGACTGATCGTTTCAACGCCGATCTCGGCTCCACCAGTCCAGTAGCGTTCAAACATCGCGCTGTCACCATCAAGGTATTCGCTTTGGTCCCGGTCCCAGCTCCGGAATACCTTGATTTGTTCAATATTTCTGACCCAGCCACCAATGGACTCATTGTTCGAACCAGAAAACGAGAGACGGTCACCCTGTTTGTCCGTCATTATGCCCAGCTTGAAGTGGAGCATCCCTCCTAGTAGTTCCGCTCTCTTTGGCACACAGATACGGATTTCCAGTGCGCCTTCACGGAGCATCCATGCCAGCGCGGCAAGATGATCTTTTTCAATCGCGGTGGATACAGTGTCGATGTCATACAACGACGATGCCAAGCGCTCTGCGATCAAGGCATCTGACTCTTCACGATTGTCGAGATTCATCAACATTTGCGCGTCTTCAGGGGTCAACTCGGGTGACGTCAATAAACGCATCGCCCCTTCATTACGAAGAAAACCAGCAATTCCACGAGCAGCCAACGCCAAAATAGTTGAAGAGAAGTAGCCAGTGCCACGGTCGTACTGGACCGACTCGCCTAGCACTGGGATGTAGAAGCTCCTAACAGGATCATCGTCCGGATTGTTCGTGTCGTACACCTTCTTGAGTTTGAGCTCACGAAAACTCATAGTTCTAGAGCCTTTTCATTTGCTTGTGTTCTGTCGGCGAAATTCCCAAAGCCATTCTGAAGGTAACCATCTGACACGTAATTACCACCTAACAAAGGTCGCCTCGCCAATTGCCTCGTAGCGTTCGGGGGAAGCTGTAAGCAATATCACCTGTGCTGATTTTGCAGCCTCTGCGAAGACGGGTCCTAATTTCTTCAACCGGTCTGGATCGGCAAATCCCAATACGTCATCCAAAATGACGGGAGCACCGACATCGTCACTCACGCCACCAGGATTGACAAGGATCGCGCACGATAAAGCGCAAAGTATGGAGATTTGCTCTTTAGCACCAGTTGAAAGCTGTTCATAAGGAACTGATGTGCCGTTCAAAGTTCGAGCAACGACACGAAAGTCGGATGGATCAATCTCTAAAGAAACGTCATGGCCAAAGACAAATTGCCCCAGTCGATTGACTTCGTCGGCGAACGGCTTTGCGCGACTTGTGCGCGCAGTTTCACGATGAGTTAGAAAAACATCAAACAAGAGCTTCGCAGCCCGTGAACGTCGTTCGAGAGCGTCACGTCGACGGGTGAGGTCATCAACTTTATCTTGACAATCCTGGAGATCAGCCTGGACGTCCAGAGATCCAGCGGAGCGCAATTCTCCGTTCAGTTCATCACGTCGACTTCGAGTTTCACTCGCCTCGCGTTCGAATCTCTTTAGCTTTGCTTGAAGGTTGTCGGCTTCAGCTCTAACAACATCTGGCGACGCGTCGTCCCGCTGAGCTCGAAGCACTGAGAGCGTTTCCTTGGCCAAGGCAACTTCGGTTGCTATGCCAATCGCGGCGCCTTCGAGCTCATCGTCCGGAGCAACCTCCCGCGCAAAACGCAAAGTCTCAGCATTGCGTTCGCATTCCGTGGAAAATTGACCAACACTTCCCTCAAGACGAGCCACGACGCTGCGTTGATCATTAACGAGGTCATCCGCCTGGCTCCGCTCCCTTTGTGCCGAGCCCAGAACAGATTCGGCATGTTTAAGATCGCTCGCCGCGACGTTGACCAGCTCGCGGGCGGCATCCACGTCGAGATCGCCGCTTGGTAGGCCAAACTCATTCAAGACGTCGCGCGCGTTTGCCAGTTTTGCTTTCAGTTTTTCAACTGTCAGATCGTTGAGAGCCGTATTCTGGCGCTCATCAGCCCGACGGAGATCATTCTTCGCGTCAGCTATTGCTGTCAATCGGCGATCAAGATTACCGCGTGGATCTTGGGGGTCAAGCCTAAAGGTGGCGACAAGTTTGTCGATACTCGACTGCGCGGCAATTACTTCATTGGCGGCATCAAGATCCGTAGGCCCGCTAACCCGAATGGTTGCGACTTCCTCAATTTTGATTTCAAGTGCGCCATCAACGCGCCACTCTTGTGTCTCACCAGAGACGAGTTCGCTTGATTCATCATTCGACATAATACGGAGGCTGCCGAGAGCTTCAATCGCCAGTGTTGGCTGGCTCGCGTTCAGGACAGCATGCGCCGCAACAAGTCGTGACAGGGCTTCATCAACAGATTTTCGGACTTTTTCAGAGATACTCCTATCAGATTCGAGAATCTGAGTTGCGGCAATTCGCTGAGCCTCGGCCTCGTCAAACTCCCTCACCCGCTTTCCTAGGAGATCAGCTGCGACCTGGGCCTCTCGGAGTTCAAGCTCTCGCCTTGCGCTTCTCTCCGCGGACTTTGCGCTTTCAAAAACCTTCTCCATTTCGACAAGAGCTATTTTGAGCTCAGCCGCCTTTTTGCTGAGGTTTCTAAGTAGTCCTTGCTCGGTCGCGAGTTCCGCCACAAGCTGACGGTGCTTAACTTTTGAGTCATTCACAGCCTTCACAAGATCGGCACGCCGCACAACTTCACGCTCAGCGCCTGCGAGGCGTTCCTCGGCTGACGACAGCGATTGCTCGGCGATCGATATCGAACGTTCGATTTGGTCTAGTTCTCGCAAACGGTCAGCGTAGTTACCCCATTCGGCGGCAACCTCGGCTTGTCGAACCTCTAAGCCAAGGAGTCGGTCAGTGGCCTCGAGCAACTCACGACCCCGATTCTCCAAATTGTTGAGTCGTTGCTTCGCGCTTACAAAACCATTTGTCGCTTCCGCAATCTGCCCAGGCAGGTCCTTGCGCTCACCTTTCGGTTGCCCGGTACTAGTGAAGAAACGCGCGTACTCGGATTCAATGGCTTCAATAAGTGAGTTTCCGATATCCGGTTCCGCAGATGTGGTGCTCATGGCAAGATCAAGCGCCGTCATTAACGAGGAAGACTGTTCGAAACCGTGCTGTGACACCGGCTGGCCTTGCACATACTGCAAGGCATCAAATAGAGCCGAATCAAGTGAGGAGTCAAGAATTTCTCGAACTTTGTCATGGGCATCTCGTCCCGAATATTGACGAAGAATCGGTTTTGTCAGCTCCAGGACAGTCTCGGTACCCTTCAGCCATCGTTTGCGGTAAACAAAGTGGTAGTCACCAACGCTGATTTCTGCTTCAACTTCTGGCCCAACGTCACGACCAATGGGCTTGAGCGCTAGCACGTCCCTTGACTTTGAGTCGTGAGGATATTGCAAAAGAACATTGAAGCCCTCTGCGAGGGAGGACTTACCTGTCTCATTTGGACCCACGATGACTGTAATACCAAGCGTGGCGAATTCCAGTCTTCGCTCGAGCACACCTCGAAAATTAGAAATTCGAATCCGGTGCAGCCTCATGCAGGCGCTCCGACAAGGCGATAGAGCGTCCGCAGCGCCAAAATTGCGTCCTCACCTATTTCTCCGCCCTCTTGCGAACGGGACAGCAACTCCGCAACTGCAGAGTCACCGTAACCTCCCACCCGTAATGCCGCGAGATCGTCATCGTCGGCGACAACTGCAAGATCATTGCTTTCCTCCGACAGTGCCACCGATGCATAGACGTCGCTGGCCTCGTCGATCAATCGATCTATTTCAGATCGTTCGGCGATATTTACAGTGCCTTCCAGAACAAGGCGGATCGCTCGTCGCGACCGGTCACCACCTCTTGCAAGCTCGTTGGCGATTGCTTCCAGAAGGTCCTGCCCTGATGCCGCAATTTCAACTCGATTGAATTCCCAGGTCCCAAGCTCAATGGGCTCCACCTTGAATTCATCGCCAAAGTCAACAAGCAGAGCTCTGTTAGTGGATCGAATGTCCTCTTTGAAACTAGTCATTAGTGGTGCGCCCGAATACCACACTCGTCCAGTGGGGCCAACAGAGAGAGATGAGTGGCGGTCGCCAAGTGCTACGTAGTGAATTTTGCCTTCATCCAACGCAGATTCCAACTGAGTCAAATGAATCAGATTTGGATTGCCGGGGTCGGGGTTGATTGCATCAACCCCACCATGAGCAACCAGAACTCGAACACTCGATGCCGTATCCGAATCAAAGTTAGAAAGACGTTGAAGCACGAGGTCACGATCGGGACGTTTGCTTCTCCACGGCGCGCCAAAAATTTCCAGGTCGCCACCACAAACAAGATGCGAGGTGCTGTCATCAAGAACAACGATGTTGGAAGGCAACCGCTCTACGAATGGCCCGTTTACCCAAAGTGACTCTGGGCTACTGGGGTCATGATTCCCCGGGAGAAGAAAAACAGGCATCGTAAACTGGCTGAAGGCTTCTATTGCACGATTAACGGTCCGGCGATCGGGTACGGCGTCATCAAAAATGTCGCCAGCAATCACGGTCGCGTCACAAGAGTGCCGCAGTGCTTCTTCCGCAAGTGCGGCTAATGCATTGAATTGATCATCAGTGTACCGCGATTGCGCCTCCTGGCCAAAGAAGCGTCGGCGCATTCCAAGTTGAAGGTCTGAGGCGTGGATGATCCGCATACATCGCAACTATAGGCCGGGGCTGTCACATGGATCCCGCGAGACAAGAAGTCTCGCTTAGGCTTGCGCCACTGAAATATTGTGACGGCTCGGCAACAGGCGAGTATTTGGAATTTCGTTCACTAGTTTTTATGAGGCTTAGGGCAAAGCACACTTTGACCTTTGACAGCAATCAAGAGAAAGATCAAGGATGTTGAATCCAGATTCCAAAATCGCTGGATGAGCAATCCCGGCAGACCTGTTATCGCTCTTGACTGGCGGAGAGTTTCTTCAACTTCCGATAGAGCGACTTGTGCATCTGTAATCTATGTGGCAACGCAAAATCTAGGAGATGCAAGTGAACAGGCGAACCATCGTCCAACAAGTCTTGACGAAATCCATCGGTTGCGAGAATTATCGGGTGCTTGTCAGTAACTCAAATTTTTTTTCAGCTGGTACGTCGATTGCTAAACCCGATGGCTACTTGCCAAAACGGTCCGTAAGAAGCCTTTCTGCTGCAATCGGCTACACCTCATTCCGGATGCCAATCTACTTGGGCGTGCGGATGGCGCGGTCAGCACGCGATGACGATGGTCGCCAATTAGAGGCACTTCTGCGCAAGTGTCTTGGAGGAGAATATGCCAACCCAGACATCTGGATGGGCCCTGACACCGAAAACCAAGTTCCGAATTTCTATCCGTTGTACAAAAACTTCGAAGTTCCTGGCTCCAGCGGTTCACACGAAGACATAAGAGATTTTATTTCACGAGTAAGCCTCGAGTTTTGTGCCTTACTTGATTCGCTGGAACAGCACCCCTGATATCAGGCCGAAAAGGTGTGGGCACCGTCACAATAAACAGTCGAGAACGGTGTCGAATCTTGAGATATTTGGCGTTCGAAGGAAGCTCGTGTGATGTCAAGAATTAAGAGAGGTTTTGCCGAGAGGTCTATATCGAAAAACCCTTGGGGACTACAGATCCCTTCGAAGGCGACAGGATCGCCGTAGCCTGAGCCAGACTCTCTTTCATCCTAAATTGGTTAGAGATGGAAATGGCAAAACTCACGGGCAGACTACACCCGCAAAATTTCCCCCTCAGGACTACACAAGTATGGGATGGGTTTGCTGTGTGTCGCCAAATAAAAGTCGATTCATGGCAACTTTTGGATTTGCTGACAGGAGCAAACGAATATGGCCACGTCAGGCGTGGCTCGTCAACATAAGTGTTGAGATAGGTGTCGAAGAGTACCTTCGACGGGGAAACGAAAACTGCCATAAGACCTCAAATGCTCGGTCCTGTATGGCCTTTCTAAATGGTGCGGCTGGAGGGGTTCGAACCCCCGACCCTCGGTTCCGTAGATAGACCAAGCGAAAAGCAACTAGGGCAATTTGGTTTTATTTCTAGCACATTGAGGCGTGAAACATGCACCCAAATTCGTGGACGTCAAGAGGCGTAAGTACACCCGTAAGTACATTTTGCGCAATGTTTACTTTCACGGCTTGCCGGGCAATCCAATCGGGTGTACTTTGCTAGTCATGCACCTAAAGATGATTTTACGTCGCTTCCTCAATATCCAGTCGCGATGGGTGGGATCCCTCGTGATTGCGGTGACCTCGGCAGGAATTGCGAGTGCAATTACCGCCGCCGCTTCATCCAACATTTCCACGACGGCTGTCTATGCATGCCTAGTGAGTGGCAACTTAACAAACGTTCAAACAAGCACCGAGTCATGTAAATCCGGAACGCTCCTTTCGTGGAATCAAGTTGGACCACAAGGTGTTCCAGGTATTCAGGGCGTTCCCGGTTCGCAGGGTCCGCGAGGAGCGACTGGCCCTCAAGGCAGACAAGGTGTTCCAGGATCGCAGGGTAAGCCTGGGGCACAAGGTGCCCGAGGTCCTGCTGGAGGACCTCAAGGCCCAACCGGAGCACGCGGTGCCACCGGTCCTCAAGGAATTCAAGGGGCTACAGGTCCGCGAGGAGCGACTGGGCCTCAAGGCCCAGCAGGGCCCGGAATTCCGGGTGGGTTTTACATTTGGCTTCAACCCAAGGCAGATTTTTCGCCAAATGGTGCAGTTTGTCCTAATGGGAAACTTGCCACAATGTCGCTCGATACTCCAGCGGTAGCGCTTAATACGCCGGGATCTGGTGTGGCTTGGTTAGGCACGAACACAGTGACATGGCTTTGCCCCTTCTGATCAGTGGGAAGGCAAACTCAATCACTGTTTAGTACCACGAGCTGCCGAAAAAACTTGAGTACCATGAGGTGCGCCACAAAAGTACCCTTTACGCGCGTAGATGGCATTTGGGTTCGCGTAATAACGCCACCTTTCAACCCCAATCTTTTTGGTCAGGCCCGCAGCATTCCCTGTCATATTGCGACCCATACAGGGCGTTTTAGGCCCCTCTCAGACGAATGTAGAAACGACCTTGTTTATTCTGATCAACGGAACATTTGTTCTTGAACGAAACAGGCAAAATTCAGGTTCGTGGTGACCGTGAAAGAGTCACCACGAAGCGGTGTTCTCTCGCTGGCAAGTTCGTTACACCAAATAGGTAACTTTGGACATGGCCAAAATTTCGCTCGCTGAAAGTCATCCGGAACTTGCCGCGCAGGCTGACGGTTGGGACCCGTCGACAATTTCTGCCGGTAGCAGTAAGAAGTTGGCTTGGGCCTGCAGCAAAGGCCACAGGTGGGAGGCCAATGTTGCGAACCGAAGTAAAGGGAACGGCTGTCCGATTTGTGCGGGACAGATGGTGCTTGCTGATTTCAACGACCTTGCCACTCTCCGTCCCGACTTAGCAACCGAGGCTGACGGTTGGGACACTACCTCCATCCGACCGGGCAGCAACAAGAAACTTCCATGGATGTGTGCAAAGGGACACAAATGGGTTGCTAGCCCCAACAATCGCAATAAGGGCAGCGGGTGCCCGGTCTGTTCAAACTACGTTGTCCTCACCGGATACAACGATTTGGCAACCTTAAGTCCTGAACTAGCCGCCGAAGCCGATGGGTGGGACCCGCGTCAAGTTGGCAACGGAAGTAGCAAATCCCTGCCATGGAAGTGCCGACTAGGGCACTCTTGGACGGCCCCAGTTGAGCGTAGAAGTGGGCAGGGTCGGGGGTGCCCTGTATGTGCTGGCAATGTAGTGCTGGCTGGTTTTAACGACCTTGCCACAAGTCACCCCGCTTTGGCGGAAGAAGCTGACGGATGGGATCCAACAACGGTCGCAACATCCAGCAACAAGAAACTGGCCTGGAAATGCTCCCTAGGGCATCGCTGGCTCGCCGTGGTCGCCTCACGTGCGACTGGTGTGGGCTGTCCAGTATGTGCAAACAAAGTGGTGTTGCCTGGTTTTAACGACCTTGCAACCACAAACCCGGACCTTGCCGCCGAGGCCGACGGCTGGGAACCAGCAACCATCGTTGGCGGAACACACGTCAAGAAAAAATGGATTTGCCAGAGCGGTCACCGTTGGGCGGCAGCCGTTTCAAGCCGCAACACCGGGGTGGGATGCCCAATTTGCGATAACAAATTGGTATTGCCTGGATTTAACGACTTGGCGACGAAGAACCCCAGTCTTGCCGCCGAAGCCGTTGGCTGGGACCCAACAACGGTGACACCCCGATCTCATCAGGTAATGCTGTGGAAATGCGCGTTAGGCCACGAATATAAAGCCGCATTGAATAATCGCAGTGCTGGAAAAGGGTGCCCGTATTGTTCCAACTCAAAAGTCCTGACGGGCTTCAACGATCTAGAAACTCTATTCCCTGAAGTTGCCGCCGAGGCCGACGGATGGGACCCCCGTCTCATTGTGTGGGGAACACCCGCCAAGAAGCCCTGGGTTTGCGAGAATGGCCACCGTTGGACTGCATCGGTTGGAAATCGAACCGGCTCGATTGCCGCCGGTTGCCCTTCGTGTGCGCGCTCAGGCTTTGACCCAAACAAGGACGGATGGCTTTACTTTCTTGAACACGATGGTTGGGGTCTTTTGCAAATCGGTATCACCAACGTTCCAAAAGACCGACTGGGAACCCATCAGCGCAGCGGTTGGACTATCAGAGAATTAAGGGGACCACAACCTGGTGACATCACCCATCAGTGGGAACAGGACATCTTGAATGCTCTTACGCGGCGCGGCGTATCACTCGGTCCCGAACACATCGCCGGTAAGTTCAGCGGCTTCACCGAGTCGTGGATCGAGGAGGATTTCCCAACAGAATCCCTTGCCGAATTAATGCAACTAGTCCACGAAGACGAGGCTTAGGGTCCTCCACCTACTTACTTTTCACTCGGTAAAAGTGGCCCTCGGAAGTCAGGATTTGTGGCATCAAAGTGGTGTCTAGTGGATTTGACGGTGGCGTTGGTTCGATGTCGGGGAAGACAATGGCGCTGATAGCCGCCGTGGCCTGCTTTTCCACCCGGGCCGTGTTTGCATACGTGCCAAGGGTTATCTGCAAATTTGAGTGACCTAGAGCTTTGGATACGGCACTTAGTTGCCCGCTGTCTCGATTAACCAAAATGGTGGCAAAAGTATGGCGAATGTCATGAAGACGAATTGGACGTATCCCGTGATGATGGAGAAGCTTTTCGTAGGAGCGCCGAAAGTTCCGTTCGTCATACTCGGCACCAAATTTTGTGGTGAACACCCAGTCGTTTTCGACCCACTCCGCCCCCGCCATTGCCCGCTGGAACACCTGACGCTCCTTGTGTTGCCGCAAAATGTCCATCGTGGGGCTCTGGAGCTGAAGTACCCGCCTACTCTGCGCCGTCTTGGGCGGCCGAACAATTAACTCTCGCCTTGCCGTACCATCAGGCCACAGCAGCGATGGGTGCGAGATAGTGCGCTCAATCGAAATGGTGTGGAA
>Ga0208745_1000293_pt1 | contig 14621 bp, 12 predicted proteins | sample CryBogCBH23Jun09_FD_184622 | JGI IMG/M metagenome (GOLD analysis project Ga0208745, IMG submission 184622) | Freshwater microbial communities from Crystal Bog, Wisconsin, USA - CBH23Jun09 (SPAdes) | ecosystem: Environmental > Aquatic > Freshwater > Lake | place: Crystal Bog, Wisconsin, USA... | reverse complement strand
GCTCAGGGGTGATCAGTTTGGTCTGGACTGGCTGTCCAGTTTGCCGTGGACTAGCCGATCAGTTTGGCGTGGACCAAGTGATCAGTTTGCCGTGGACTGAGTGTCCAGTTTGGTCTGGGAAACGCAAACACAGAGCTAGATTCGGCAATTGACCACCTCTGGGCCCAGGGCAGACCCCCTTAGAGTCCGCCAAACACTTACTCAAAACCATGGGAGGTTCCCCTGCACACGAACCATGGATTGGAAATACAAAATATCGCCATAAGTAAATGCTTACCCGTGAAATGCACCAACCCACCATGCTGAGAAAAAATGCTCGCCGAGCGCTGGATGTGTTCAGTCGCACGCCTTCAACGCTGGCTCACAGTCGGCGAGGGCCCGCCGTATTTGAAAATCGTGGGGAAGGTCTCGTACCGACTCAAAGACATTGAGGCCTATGAAGAAGCCTGTCTGATCCGTAAAGTGCTCTAGGGGCGCACCCAAGGAGGCCCGAACGGGTTGTAAATTGTTAGAACGACTTGGAAGCAGTTCGAAATGGTCTTGGCGGACAGAGGGGGAAAATCCGACAAATTATCTTAAGTACTTAATTTTATTGATTTTAATGTAGAATACAGACCACTATGCGGTGAAAACATGCGGTGATTCTTTAAATTTATTTGTAAAATTACAAATGCCTCGACAGTCATTCACCGCAGCCCATCTTGAGTTACGTCACAGAACATATTTTGCTATTTTGTATGTACCAAAAGACGTACGGTACCTATTAAATAAAACTAAATTTTATAAAAGTACTCAGACGGGTGACCGAAGACTAGCCGAGCAACGAGCAGCGGCATTTGTCATGATTTGGCAGCAAGAAATCGATACTGCAAGGCACAACGCTGAAGATCCTGTAATTCGCTCAGCAATGGATCTAAACAGTCAGCGTCATCGGAAAGATGTCTCAAGCTTAGTAGATGAGGTGATTGATGATGAAACATTTAAAATTAGAAATGCTCACGGCAACTTCACAGCAGATGTTTTCAACTCCATTGCAACGGGAGATCAACCAGTTCTGGAGACATTTTTTAATCCGTGGAAAGAACATCAAATTAAACGTGGGTTAAAACCTAAAACGATTGACAAAATGTGTGAGCCGGTAAAGTTACTTATCAGCTCATTTCCTACGCCAAACACTTTAACTTTTGAATACATTACTGGATGGATTAGGTATATCGCCCCCCAAATGGGACTTACTGCACAGGGTGTAAAAAGGCATTTTGAAGCATTTAGAAATTTCTACGCTTACCTCCAGTCCAAAGATGTGGTGTCAAGAATCACACCCAATCCATTTTTAGTACCTGATGAATTTCGCATCAGCAATAAACCAAACTCCAAGTCATTAAATAAATCTTCATCTTGGATACCATTTTTACCGGAAGATATAGTCTCTCTTTATGCACATGCAAAAACTCAAGAGGATGAACCACTCGCTACCCTGATACTTCTTGGTGCATACACAGGAGCAAGAATTGAAGAGTTATGCTCCCTTAAATCATCTCAAGTAAGTGTTTCTGGTACTTATTTCACTATAACGGATGCCAAAACCAAAGCAGGTAATAGAGTTGTTCCCATACATCCAAAAATAAACGAATCAATTATCAAATTATTATCAGAATCTACTGATGACTACTTATTATCTGGTCTGACCGAAAATAAATACGGTGATCGTTCAAATGCAATAGGAAAACGATTCGGCAGACTTAAAACAAAGTATGGATTCCACTCAAAACAAGTTTTTCACTCTATTCGAAAAACATTCATTACGATGATGGAAAACGCAGGTATCTCAGAAAACTTAACTGCCGATATTGTGGGACATGAAAAACCACGTATTACATATGGGCTCTACAGCGGCGGAGCTACCTTACCTGTTATGCGGGAAGCTATCTTAAAAATAAGTTACCCCTTTATTGAGCAGCCAATTCCAACTGTTTAACCGCATTATGAACACTTGCTCGACTGATTGAAAACCGTCTTGCCAAAGAGCTTACAGACTCGCCTCTAGCCAATGAAACCTGAATCTCTTTACGTTGTGTAGGACTCGTTTTCGTTGGTCGACCAAGTACTTTACCTTGAGCTTTTGCTCTCGCAAGACCAGCTTGCGTTCTCTCGACCAACAAATCCCTTTCCATGGCTGCAACTGCACTTAGCATAGTCATCATCATTTTTCCTGCTGGTGACGCAATGTCGGTAGCTCCAAGCTGAAGCACGATGACTTTTATCTTTTTTTGCGAAAGGCTTTCGACGGTACTAAGCACATCTATCGCATCTCGCCCTAATCGATCTAGCTTTGATACAACCAAACTCTCCCCATCCCTTATCTGACCAAGCAGCTTAGAAAATTGGGGGCGCTGTGATGCTGAGGTCTTTCCACTTATACCCTCATCGGCAAACCAAAATTTCGGCGATATCTCGTAACCAGCTTTTTCGATCTCAATCCGCTGATTTTCCGACGTTTGATCTTTCGTGCTTACCCTGCCGTAACCGAAAAAAGCCATTTCTCTACCCATGAATGTTAGAAAACGTATAGGATACATTTTAACATGTAAATAATTTTATATTCTATTTTTTTAACATTCTTGAGTAGACATACCAGCTACTGTTAACAATCGTTCGTTTTCTAACAGCCAAAGTGCGGTCAATACAATCTGAATGACTTAGCAAACGCATCGAGAGACCGTTCAAATTGCTTTACGTCACTGAGGTCAGCGCTCGTAATGAATGACGACTTATGTTGAGTCAAATAGACCCATACGTCAGCCCGAAAGGTAAACGGATAGCTAACCGACGATCCAACACCTTCGCTAAAAAACCCTTTGTTAGTCAGCGAAATTGCTATGGCGCTTGTTTGAGGTGCAATAAACGTCTGTTGATTACGGTGTAAACAAAACTTTATCCATAATTTTTCTCGATCACTTAGACCATGAAGATGATCGATGATTTTTCTAAATTCTGTACGTCTCCGTCTTCCGACTTTGAGCGCTTTAAAGCAGACACTAATAATGCGTAACATCGAGGGAAAAGAGATTTTCACTAAAAAGCATAGAAATAAAACTGTGCTGTAGATAAACCCTAACCAAAGCTCTGAGAGATGTCCATTTCTGATCTCTAGCAGCCGCATGGCTTGCATCGTGGAATCTGGGAGAGATAGCAAAAGCCCAGTAAAGATTGCAACGGGCGCAGAGAACCGTCCTGCTAGACTAAAAATAAATGTTGGAACATCCAAAAACTTAATCAACTAAGCCACACTCCATAACCTGAGGATCGTTTCGTCAGTCAAGCTACCAACGCAGACTGAGTGTGAAATCCCCATCTTTGTCAGGGCTCTCGCTCAATACTGTCTGATAATCAAGCATCTTGAAAATCTCGCTTATTTGTTCTGGCTCCAAAGGTGTAACCGTCAACAATTTAAACTTATGACGAAGTTCACAGTTAGGTGAAAACAAATCTACTAATTCCTGATTGATGTTCTCCAGCGTCAGAACTGGTCTTTGTATTTTTCTAATTTCCATTTCGGTGTCATCTCGACCATCCGCAGCCATCTCCAAAATTAATTCAGAAATTTTCTTTAAAAATACTTGCCCGTTCTTGCTACTTAACCAAAACATACTGGAGCCAGTAATCAGATCATCTTGAACGCTACGAGCGCCTACATACATAGTTGCTGCTTTGTAGTGATCCCAAGAAAATCCACGCACATCGTCACCCATTTCTCCTAAGACCTTGAATCCAAAACTGATAAACTCATCTTCGATAAATGCGAAACGACTTGCGTCTACAACAACCCTGAAATGCCCTTCAGTGGCAGCTAAAAAGATAGCTTTTCGATAAGTGCGAAGAGCCCGGGATTTCATCCGAGCTTGATTAGCAAGTTCACGGGCATCTTCTAGTTCACGCTGACGTTGAGATTCGTTTCTCAGCGCTTCTAGGTGAATCCGTTTCTTCTCCTCCTCTTCACGACGGACTCGCTCATCTGAAGCGATCTTCTTGGCTGCCTTAGCATTTAACGTTTTCATTCTGTCTCACAACGAACGATGAAAGCCTGACAACAAATATTCTCAAAAACAAACAATGAATCAAACCTACCTTTCTGCACAAATAGAAAAAATTGCATCCTCACAATAAGGTAAACGAATCGGCGAACTGAAACCTTCAGGGCTAACGGTAACCGAAACTCCAATAACCTCCACTCCTGCTTCTACCGCCTCATCAAAGGCTTTTGCATACTCCTGATCAAATGCGCCAGTAACGCAAAAAGAACTCACATCAGCACGTTGGACCAGAAAAAGTAATAGAGCTCGGCGACCAGCCTTAACCTGACGGGTTAGAGCACTTAATTGCTTAACGCCCCGAGGCGTCTTTGAATCCGGATACCTAGCTACCCCGTCCAACACAATCGAAGCACTTTTCACTTCGACCAAACAATCTCCCATGTCGCTCTTCAAGACAAAATCGACACGAACGCCCTCTTCAATAAGTTGTTCGCACAACGTTTCACTGACGGTCTCAAAATCGGGCAAGAGCTTCGCTTTTACTATCTCCTCTACGATTCGATTGGATAAGTGAGTATCTGTCCCGACCCAATTACCTTCGAATTCAATCGCTCGCCAAGTGTAGCGACGCTTGCGTTTCAAATTTTCACTATCCCAAAGGATGGCTCTATTGCCTGACATCAACAGCCCCTTCATTGATCCAGGATTTGCACAGTAGACCGTTTCCTCTCGAACACCGTCAAACTGCATCGTGGCTAGAAACCTTTGCGGTCTAGCTAAAAAAACTACTTCACGATGAGAACTCGAAAAGCGAAGAAAAATCTCGGGATTACTCATGATAGGCGAAGCCCTTGATATTTAAGCTTCAAAACATTACTTGTCCACATGCCTGAATAATCCTCTTAATCTGATGCCATATCCTTGAACTATTTCTCCTCAATATTTGCCTGAAATGGGGAAGAAATCTCATATTTTGCGGAGAATGATTTGTAAGGCTGCGGAGACTCAAAACGTCCAATTCCGCCTAGTGCGTATCGTTCATCAAGTTCTATGGACCGCCACCTTCTCTCAAGGTTTTCCGCCACATAACCAGTTACTGACGAACCACCGAACGGGTCAACAACGAGATCATTTTTGTCCGTTAAGAATCTTATAAAATACTCAGGTAGTGCCTCAGGAAAGCGAGCCGGGTGGGATGGTAAACCCATCCGCTTACAGTATTCAAAATAGCCACTTTTGGAGTCTGAGTTTGCAATAGCTAGCAAATTGGGGGGAATGGCGCCGCCGTTATCTTTCAAAAACCCGTTTGTCACTCTGTGCCCTGACGGCCTAACACCAGTATGAAGCCCATTTTTAAGAACACTATTCATACTTTTTGAATACGAGCCCAAAATATTCAAATTAGATGCTTTGGGCTTTTTTGATTTAGACAACCACCAAACACAATTAATGGAATCTTTAACTCTGCTACGTTCCACATTTGTCCACTGAATCGGTGATGGTAATTTGCTTGGATTCCACCAGTAATGCTCTTGGCACAAATTAAATTTGTACTCTTTGCATAACATCAATAAGACTTCAAATTGATATAAATTCCTAGTTGGAGAGCCCTTTTCCCAAGACCCTGCAATATCAATGACTAAACTGCCCTCGTGTTTAAGAACATTCACAAACCCCGCTGCGAAGTTTTTGAACCAGTCGCAGTAGTCTTTTGCGCTCTCATTTCCGTACTTCTTTTTAGTAATCAGACCAAAAGGGGGAGATGTCACTATGAGATCAACTTTGTCTCTATTTCTTGGATTTAGCAGCCAATGAAGAGAATTTCCTTGAAGAATTTTCCCTTTTTTTGTTTTATAAATTTGTTGCAAAGGATTTTGCTTCGACCAAATAAACTCGTACTTTGAAGGAATCTTTCCGCCAAAATGCCTCGCCAAATCCAATATCAATTGATCTACGCTGTTGTAGCCACTTGCCTCAAAAAGAGCCTCAAATCTCTTGACACTTTCGCTCTTGATGTCTTTCGAATCACTAGCCATCTTGTAATTTCCATCCATTATTTTCCTTATCGTATGTCGCACCGGCCTCTACGATAAATCTTCTCACAGCCTCAACAGGAAGAGGATGCTCGTATAAATCTAGGGCGCTTTGGAATACGTCCTGAATCGTGAACAGCCCCCTCCTAGAGCAACGCATCACTGCCTCCGTTACGGCTTTTCTCTGGGTAATCCTCCTCGAATCTTCCCACTCTTTAAGATAAAGATAGATATCTTCTTTTTTTGCAATTTTTGCTTTAGTCAACACTGAAAAAAGTATGTGAGGATTGGAGGAGTAACGCTTCGCAACCGACCTCTCAGGTAAGGATCGCACCAATTCGACCGCTGACAGGCCAGACCCACGCTCAAGTAATAGCGTCTTAATTTCATTGCAGATAAAATCAAAATCGGATTCAGAAATCTTAAGATGTTTATCCTGTAACGCCCAGGTCGCTACATCGACCGATATAAGCCTACCGAACGGAAGAATCTGCGAATACTCACTTAAACCTAGCTCTAAACTTATCTCTCTCAAAATTATGTCCCGATGCAGTGGGGTATCTGATCGCTCTAAAACCGCTTCCACAAATTTGAAGAAATCAATTCTTTTTGAATTGGTAGCGTAGTTCTCCCCAGCTAGTGCGAAAATCATACGACCTAGTGAAATAAATTTTTCCGATAGACTCAAACAAATACCCACTTTGTATGAGTCGACTAGATTAAAAAATCCTGGCCGCACCTCAAGGAAAAGATCAAGAATCTCGTGACAATGCCATTGCCGCTCTGGCTGTTCAAACATAATTTCAAAAGCGACATTCTGAACCTCAGATATTTGTTCATCTATTAGCTCAATATGCTTAATTAACCCATAAGTACTTGGTGCAAACAAATAGCCGGATAATGCTGCTTGGTTCCTCAACGTCATTTCAACAACAGTCGAACTAGAACGTTGAACAGCGAGTGCATAAATCTCAGATACGTGTAACGGCTTAGGAGAAGACTCTAAGATATTAATTACTTGAGCACTTAAAGTTGAGCGAAGCGCTATTAGTCGTTCCTCACCTAATTCTGTCGTGAACACCATACTCTCCGTTGCGGATGTAAAAATTAGATTAACTAATTCCGGAGTTCGCACGCCTACTATGTTTTCAACAAACTCTCTAATTTGAGATTTTTTAATCCGAGCAGAACCATTTTGTTTGGCATATTGCCTAGTCAATTTCACTGCAAGATCCGGCAAATGTCTCTCGCCGGGCGCAATTATGTTTTGCCCTTGATACTCATGCACATGGTAGGAATCGGCATCAAATATTTCAAGAATTGAATCAATCACCCAAGGGATATCTTCAACCCCTTTAAACCAATCATCGTACAGGGATAGCGTCTCCACTGTAAGAGGAATAATCATGTCCTTCCTGATATCATCAAATCGTGCCTCTAACTCCTTGGTAATCTTATATATTTGAAGAAAATCATTTTTAGCCTTACGCTCAATCTGACGAATCCGTTCCCTTGTGATCTGCCCAAACGCCACTGCAACCTCTTGAAGGGTCTTAGATGGTCCGTGAAGTCCAATTCGAGCCATCAACACATCTCTTCGCTGTTCGGACGGTTGGTGATCAATAATTTTTCTTATCAAATCCAGTAGCGTCAACCCTGATTCATATATGTCAACTTTCGGAGTAACACTAAATCCAACTACCGAAGTCGAAGTGCTGCCTTCGTCGGGGTGTGTAAGCAAGAGCGGGACAATACCTTCGCCTAAGATAAATTGATTCAAAGCATTCTCAATTTCGTTCTTCGTGTCCGAGAGCGTTTGTCTTCCAAAATTCGGCACCGACAGCAATTGAGCGTCTGTGTATCTGTTAAGGTCTGCAACAATCGAGCAGCCAATTGCACTAAAACAATTAACAGTCCGAACGGTCAATCTAAGCACCGTCACCCGAGATTTGTTAAGCCACGGCGGAAACCACAGGCAATAATCTGCAATTTCACTAATCACCTTTACTTCACGAAGAAACTTATATCTATGTAGTGCAAGGGTTAACCGCTTCTCAGTAGACAGATTGCACTCATACAATTGATATGAAATATCATCAACGATCGAATTCTTTTCAAGGTCTGCCGCTTCGTGCGGGAATGTCATCAAGTAATCCCGCAGCCACGTTCTAGAATTCCCAGCGATTATCCAATTAGGAGTTTGCTCGACCGAGATGTCACTATTGCCATAGGGTAGCGGATCAGATTTAGGATTTTCACAATTCGAGTTTCGGTTATATTTATTTTTAAGAGTTAAGCTCGATACTATAAATCCACTATTCGTTCTTAAATAATCATCCAAGTAGTACTTCAGCGTGGTGTGTAAATCATTGAGTGATTTTTGACCAAGCCTAGGAATCTTGAGCAGTTTTATGTCCGTCTTTGGGAAAATCTGATAAAACTCATAGATGTCATCTGAGTGCAGTGCGTTCATAATCCGAACAGATAGTTGGAGCATATCCACATCGAGGCGATTAAACCAAGGTGGAAAAACCATACAGTAATCACGCACTTCAACAATTTTTAATTTACTAAATAAAAATACAGATCGCTCCCATCCAAGCACTAATCTGACGTCCAACGGAAGCTCAGATTCAAATTGCTGATACTGCTCATCATTTGTTATGTTCAGTTCCTCTAAAACATGTGCAAGAGGAGAATTTTTCAGTGCAAACCTACCGATCCAATTAGAGTCTTGACCTTGAATAACCCATGGGCTAAGTTCTTTTGATTTGGTCAAAATTATTGCCCGCCTATGTCCTCAACAATTCTCATTAAATCTAACAACCCCTGTTTGTACAATTTAACCAGTTCAGTCATTCCAGCATCAGCCAATCTCTCCAAGATGTGGTACCTGGGGATATCTATATCAGAGTAAAACGCTGCTATGAAATTGAATAGATCCCTGTCAGGGTCAATAGTAGCCAAACTAAATACAGTTTCTTTTTTCTCGACAATTTCGCTTGGATGAAGCTCTTTAGCAATCGCATATGAAAATGCGAAGCGATAGGCGTCTCGCATTTCGGAAAATACATGTTCTTCTTTAAATCTCTCCAGCCAACGATGATTGGTTTCTCCAATAGCTAAATTTACGGGCTCTCTAAGTTCGCTAGGCGTGTTCATAGCTGGCGCTCGAGTTTTGAATAAATATGCGACAGTTCTTTGATTTCATACTCACCACCTAATCGGTCCGCAATAATATTTAAATCTTCGTCCTTATTGACCTCACCTTCGTGAACAAGAATCACTAACTGGCTGGCATGTTTAGGCAAATACTGCAGGATTCTTTGCCTATGCTTTGGATCTAGTCGGCCAAAAGGCGTGTCCATCACGACAGGTCCAGCACCACGCCCAGCCCTGCTTAAACCATCAATTAAGGATAGCGCAACTATTTGTTCCGCTCCAGCACTCCTAATAGGGACATCTCGACCCGAGCTATCAATAATGGAGAGTCCATAGTTCGAGTTAATCTTCAGTCCCTGATAATTTTTCTGTGTCGTTAATTCACGAAAAGCTTCAGACGCATTAGTCTCCACATTCGTTTTCAGCCTCTCTCGCAGTGCGTCAATACTGAATCTAAAAGTTGTTTCGAGTTGCTTATACATATTTACTAAAACAGATGCTCTGGAGCTCATAACATCCGGGTTGATACTATTGATCTGTTGACTGATCGCCTCGGCTTGTTTTTTAATTTTTTGCAATTCTGATTCGATATCTTCAAGCTCATTCAAACAAGACTGTTCATCACGAATAAGCTCATCGTGTCGCTTTCTTTTTCTCAAAATTTCATTTTCATTCTTCCCTTCAAGTTCTTTGTTAATGGCATCAATCGATGCATCCAATTTAGTAAGTTCTATTTGAGAATTCCTTTCAAGCGAGTGCTTATCTTTTAGTAATTCGACACTATTGGAGGAGAGCAATCGTCTTAGCGACTCTAGTTGCCCTGTAATTTGTCCTATGTCACTCTGATCAGTATCAATTTTAGAAATTTGTACTTTTAATAAATTTAGTTTGTCATTGAAATCATGCTTATGTTTTTCATCAATTTCTTGCGAGCAGATTGGACAGATTGCTGCTGAAATTAAGCTCGATAACTGCTCCACTTCCTTTTCTATCACACCAAGATTTCGATATTTATTGACATTAGTTCGAATTTTCTCAGAGAGCTTAAACTCAAGCTCTAATAATTTGGGCCGTAGCAAAGCTTTATAAGATCCTGAACTAAGTCGTAAAACTTCCTCTCGTATTTGTATTTGCGAATCTTCTAAAGTTTTTTTTCTAAACATTTTTTCTTTTAATTCGATCGCCAATACCGATTGCTTACTTAAAACTTCGATTTCATCATCCAGCACATTTTTTTCATCTCTAACGTGCTTCAGTTGATCCTTAGCATTAGACAGATCTCGCAATTTAACGTCCCGCTTTTCCAGCAAGATTCTCTGATTCTCGGCGAGCTTATTTACACTTGCAATTGTGGAGAGTTCCTTAACCTGTTTCTTTTCCGCCATCTGCAACAGCGTACGGGCCTCGTGTTCGCCATGTACGAGCGCTGGGACACCGAGCACTTGTTCAATCGACTCCTTAATTTCCTGCCCTTTTACGTTATCTTCATCTAAGAGCATTTCATACTCTTGAAGAAGTTCCCCATCAAAGAGAAAAAATCTAGATACTTTCTCCGGTGCATATAAGTTTATTTCGGACTCAATCTGATAGGCCGCTAATGTTTGCCCATTTTTTTTCATAAATACATGGATTACAAAGTCCTCGCTACTCTCGGGTTTTGCAACATAAGCACGCTTCTTCGCAATTCGCTTTAATTCGTAATTATTCTCGTCCGCTTCAAATTTAATTTCTACTGAAAATTCCTCTTGACCCTCTTCCATTGCCTCGATATTGAAAAGTCGCTCTAGCCCAATGACTGCTTTGTGTCTGCTGTACGCCTTGCCGTATAAGCCCCAGCGCAAGGCATTAAGTAAGCTTGTCTTACCACGCATGTTGTCACCATATATAACAAGGACATTTCTGGTTGGATCGGTCGGGAACTTGACCGTCTGCTCGCCTTTATATGGCATGAAATTTGTCACGATCATTTCAATAAATTTCATAATTACTGTCTCGCCGAATTGCCTAGATAACCTTCAATAAGCTTCTCCAGTTCATTCATGGAGCCAATTCTGTCCCTATCATCATCGTACTGGTGGCGCTTTTGTGACTCGTATATCTGAATCAGTAGTTCCTTTGGCAGATCTGGAGCCCGATCTTTTGCCACACTCAGAAATACATCTAACGCAATATCTTCAGTCTTCGTTTTCATTTTCGTCCTCATCCTCATAACCAGCATTTACTATTTCAGTCAGATCCATCCCTAACTTGCTTGCAGCCAATTTCAATTCTTCACCCGCAGATAGGTTTAGAGCATGACTTGCGAATTCGTACGCCCTAGTTAGTTCACTTTTCATAAGTGAATACTGCTCTGGCTCATCGTCGAGGGAGGTTGGCATCACAATTGCATCAAAAATTTTTGCAAAGACCTTAGAAGAATGTCTTCGAAGTACTCTTCCCCTTCGCTGGATAAATTGTCTGGGATTCTGACTCGATGCAAGTACAAGAGCATGAGAAATTGTGGGAATGTCCACACCCTCGTCTAAGCAACGTATCGATACAAGTATGCCTCCCTGCATTTGAAATAGCTTAAGCGTTTCCACTGAACTTCCATCCATCGATGAATAATATTCCAATGGTGAATACCCTAAGTCCCTTAACGAGTTAACTATTTGTTTTAACTGCTCCTGATCCTCACAATACACCAGCCAGCTTTCACCACTCAGATAGTTTTTAGTGATGACTTTCATTGCTAAATTAATTTTTATGCTTGATTTTTTTGCGATGCGAGCCCTTTGTATGAGTAACATCTTAGCTTTGTTACTTAACGTGATTCTTTTTTCACCCGAGCTAGCAATCGCAATTTCTTTTTTTATTTCTTTTGAAATAATTTTCCATTCCTCTGCCTCAATCGCAGATAAATTGAGTATTGTTAGAAAGTACTCATATTCGACTAACCTTTTTGCTTGAATAGCATCGTAGAGTGTTATTTCTGGCAGCACAATTTCGCCAAGAAAATCAAATAATTTGTCGGTACCCTCTGAATCTCCATATCGCTCTGGCGTTGCAGATAGCCCTAATCTTTTTTCAGTTTCTATCTCCATAAATTTCGAATTTTTAGGACTACCTAATTGATGACACTCATCGACAACCAACAAGAGGTTTTTTGTAAACCTTACTTGTCCCATGAACTCTATGGTTGAGCTTGTTTGCATTGTTGCAACTACAATTCTTTTCTCTTGTGGCGTAGTGCCATAAAGAACTGTCTTCAACATATTGTTTTTTTTCCAAGCGTTGTTGCCTGCCCCGGCAGCTACTACAAGGGCATCTGGTATTTCCAGAGCAATTTCTTTTATCCACTGGGACAGAAGTAGCTTACTTGGCACCAACACAAGCGCAGGGAAGCCTTGAGATACATGCTTGTAGATCGCACTCAACGCTGTAACTGTTTTTCCACTTCCGGTTGCATGTTTTAGAATCCCCTTAAATCCTCCCTTTTCCCACTCCGTTATTGCATTTGCTTGATGAGGGCTTAGATCGTTTATTTTTAATTTTGGTTGATTGGATACTGTTTTAAGATATTTCTTTAAATAGATATCTTCAATATCCTTTTCTGCAACAGAAATTAGTTGATTTTTTAGTGCGCTAGGAAAATCAATTGTTTCAATGCCTTTTGATACTCCCGCCCACAAGTCACTGAAATCCTTTTGATGTCTTTGTACTCGGCTTAGCTCTCGAAGCCCGTTCCAAGAGCAAAATACCTCTATAGACTCAAAATTGCCTCGGCTGTGCCATGCATTCAAGGTTTCATTTGAGGATCCGATGAAGGTTACGCATTGACCCCCATCATCTTCGAAAATACCTAGTTTTTCATGATAAATGCCGGAGCCATCTTTACGTAACGCAATTTTCACTCTCAAGGCACCAACCTTTATTAGTGTAGCCAGAAGCACGACTGAGTAATCCTCGTCACTCTTTAGCAAAAGGTTATCTATTTCACTTTGTATACAGTCTAGTGAGACTGTTTCGAGATTTTTTTGACCTTGTTCGATGGCGTTCATATCTTCTTTTGTTATGGAAGGGGAACATATTAGATTTATAAGCCCTCCGTTTCTAACAAAATTTATTGTTGACTCGCCTGTTAGAACGAAAATTGACGAGCGGAAGTAACCTACTGCTCTCGAATACTTCTTGGCAGCCCCCAAGCATGGAGCATAAAACTCTCGTACAGCATCGTCTCGATCAGTTCTGTAGTCAGTTTTTAAGTCAAGAGTATTTAAAAATACTGAAGTCATCTAATTTGAAGTCCATGGTTACCGACAAGTGACCTACGTTGAACTACGTAGGTTATTAGTGCTCTGAAGTATTCGCCTGGAGCCGCATATTGTGACTACAGAATATGGTTGTTATCACTGTCCATAGGTGACTTGCCCTCTTCAAAGGGCTTCGTAATTTCTCGAATTTAGTTGTCTGGCGGCTTCATCAACATTCTCATTTGTATTCGGTTACGTACCTTGACTTAGTGATCGCCAAGAGAAGTCTTTACGGCAACAACCACGGAAGCATCTAAATGTTACAAGTGTTGCGTTTTCTTACAGAGTTATCTTAGCTTGCTTGGTGGGCAGGTACCAATTTTTACCGTCAATTGGGCTGTCAATCCTGCATTTGAGGGGTATTTGTTAGCTAGGTAAGTTCTTTAGTGTGGCTCAGGGGGTGAGTCACTGCTTATTTCGTGGATGATTACCGTAGTATTTTGACAAGACAATGGACTGTTATTTGCCTGGAAAGTGCGATAGCATGAAACTCCCGCCCATTATTTTCCTCACCTCGGCACCCTTCCGAGCGATGATTCAGTGAGAGAGCAATGTTGACGGGAGTAGTCGCTTGGTCTTTGCACAATTTCGAGAAGTTTAAATGGGTGCGATCAACGCAAGAGCAATCTTTTCCGACGTAATCAATTCGCTGAAAATTTCTGGGCTGATTAAATACCATCGAAAATAATGATCAGTTAGGTTTTACTCTTGTCTCAAAGGCAATTCACAATGGAACAGTTACAGTGGCTGACAAGAAGCCTGCAAGGCTTAGCATTTTGGATTGGATACAGACAATCCATATTCGCTGGTTACCACTTACCCGAAGCCGCCTTATGTGCAGAGTTGTTTAATCTTGCGCAAGGAAATAAGCCGGATACGCTGCTTCTACGCCCGGAAATGATGTACAAAAAAATAATGCAACAACCTCAAATGCCTGCTGGTATTGGTGCACTTGATCGTGCCGATTTAGTATTGTTTGGTAAGCGTCTGGGCAACACATATTGCCTAGGATCGCTGACTAAGTGAACATGTCTCCACTTAAATAGGTGGAAACATGTTCACTACAGAGTTACCAAATCCGGAGCCTGTACGTAAAAGAC
>Ga0208745_1000290_pt1 | contig 14759 bp, 17 predicted proteins | sample CryBogCBH23Jun09_FD_184622 | JGI IMG/M metagenome (GOLD analysis project Ga0208745, IMG submission 184622) | Freshwater microbial communities from Crystal Bog, Wisconsin, USA - CBH23Jun09 (SPAdes) | ecosystem: Environmental > Aquatic > Freshwater > Lake | place: Crystal Bog, Wisconsin, USA... | reverse complement strand
TACCTCACAAAATCGCGTACCCTTGGTTCAGAACGGTACAGTCGATATCGAGTGTGGCACGACTACCAATAATGCATCTCGCGCTAAAGATGTTGGCTTTGCTAACACTTTGTACGTAGAAGAAGTCCGTATTGCTGTTAAAGCAAACTCAGGCATCAATTCCATTTCACAATTGGCCGGCAAAAAAGTGGCAACTACTACTGGTACTACGTCAGTACAGTTGTTGCGCAAGCATGAGAAAGCCAATGGCGTTAACTTTGATGAAGTATTTGGTAAGGACCATGCTGACAGCTTCTTGTTGCTCGAGTCTGGTCGTGCTGATGCCTTTGTGATGGATGGTTCGATCTTGGCAGGTAATATCGCCAATGCCAAGAATCCAAAAGACTACAAAATCGTTGGTGAAGTTCTCAGTACTGAGCCAATCGCCATCATGGTTCCTAAGAATGACCCAGAGTTCAAGGCTGCTGTAAATGCTGCAATCGCTAAGATTGTTGCGAATGGCAAAATGCCTGCGCTATGGGACAAGTGGTTCTTAAAACCAATCCCACCGAAAAATATCGTTGTTGGTCTTGAGTTGTCTCCAGCCACTAAAAATGCTTGGGCCAACCTCAATGACAAACCTGCTGAAGACTATCAACAGAAGAAATAATTTATGGCTTTAGATTTTGGTGTTTTTTGTAAGAACACCTTAGACGGAGAAGTGGTGGATCACTGCTTCTCCGCTGTTTTTGGACTTGCCAAAAACAGCGATCCAAGCTACCTCGATTGGTTATTGAAAGCCTGGGGCTGGACCTTGGCTGTTGCTGGCCTAAGCTTAACCATTGCTTTAATTCTGGGTGCAGTCATGGGTACTTTGCGTACCTTGCCTAATAACGGACCTCTTAGTCGCTGGCTGGTCCGGCTTTCTACAACATGGGTTGAGCTGTTTAGAAATATTCCGATTCTGGTACAGGTGTTTATTTGGTACCACGTCATACCAGCATTTATCTTGCCCTTAAAGGCGCTGCCATCTTATTGGTTGGTGAGTATTGCTCTAGGCTTCTTTACTTCGGCACGTATTGCCGAGCAGGTGAGGGCAGGTATTCAGGCTTTGCCTAGCGGACAGCGTGCTGCCGCAACTGCACTGGGTTTAACGACTGCACAAAGTTATCGGTATGTGATTCTCCCGATGGCGTTACGTATTGTGATTCCCCCTCTGACATCCGAGAGTATGAATTTAATTAAAAATTCTTCAGTAGCCTTTGCGGTTTCTGTTCCTGAGCTGACCTTATTTGCAATGCAGGCCCAAGAAGAAACCTCCAGGGGTGTAGAAATTTATTTAGCAGTAACACTCTTGTATGCACTCTCCGCATTTGCGGTCAATCGTGTCATGGCACAGATTGAAAAGCGAACCCGCATTCCTGGCTTTATTGTGTCCAATGATGCAAGCTTGGCTCACTAAGGAATGTTGATATGTTGAGCTTAGATCTAAGTTTTTATAACTGGGAACTTTTTACTAACTACATTCTTAAGGGCTTGTTATTTAGTATTCAGTTGACGGTATTTGCCACCGTGGGCGGTATTGTGTTTGGCACCTTTTTGGCGCTGATGCGCTTATCAGGTAAACCAGCCTTGGTGTATCCATCCACCTTTTATGTCAACACCATGCGATCCATACCGCTGGTCATGGTGATTTTGTGGTTCTTTCTACTGATTCCGATGTTGATTGGTAAGCCGATCGGTGCCGATCTTTCCGCTACGATTACCTTTATTGCTTTTGAAGCTGCGTTCTTCTCGGAGATTGTGCGTGCCGGTATTCAATCGGTGCCAAGGGGCCAGGGTTTTGCGGCTGAAGCTTTAGGTATGACTTATGGTCAGAACACAGGTAAACCAGCCTTGGTGTATCCATCCACCTTTTACGTCAACACCATGCGATCCATACCGCTGGTCATGGTGATTTTGTGGTTCTTTCTACTGATTCCGATGTTGATTGGTAAGCCGATCGGTGCCGATCTTTCCGCCACGATTACCTTTATTGCTTTTGAAGCTGCATTCTTCTCTGAGATTGTGCGTGCTGGTATTCAATCGGTGCCAAGGGGTCAGGGTTTTGCGGCTGAAGCTTTAGGTATGACTTACGGTCAGAACATGCGCTTTATCGTTTTGCCGCAAGCCTTCAGAAACATGATTCCAGTGTTCATGACGCAAACGATTATTTTGTTTCAAGATACATCCTTGGTATATGCCATTGGCGCTTATGACCTGCTCAAAGGATTTGAGATTGCTGGTAAAAACTACGGACGCCCAATGGAAACGTATATCTTGGCTGCCTTTACGTATTTCGTGATTTGTTTCTCGCTTTCCAAAATTGTTCGCAAGATCCAAGCCAAAGTGGCCATCATTCGTTAATTACTTATAGTCAACATTAGATAGATCATCATGATTGAACTTCAAAACGTTTCAAAATGGTATGGCTCCTTTCAGGTGTTAACTGACTGCACCACCTCGATTCAAAAAGGCGAGGTAGTTGTGATTTGTGGACCCTCTGGTTCTGGTAAGTCCACCTTGATTAAGACCATGAATGCATTAGAGCCATTTCAGGCTGGTGAGATTTCAGTAGATGGTGTGAAGCTTCATGATCCAAAGACCAATTTGCCTAAGCTTCGAGCAAGAGTAGGGATGGTATTTCAAAACTTTGAACTTTTTCCGCATTTAAGCATTACTGAAAACTTGACGCTGGCGCAAATGAAAGTCTTAGGTAGGTCTATCGATGAAGCTAAAACCCATGGCCTGAAATATTTAGAGCGCGTAGGTTTGATAGCGCAAAAGGATAAATTTCCCGGTCAATTATCAGGCGGCCAGCAACAGCGTGTTGCCATTGCCCGCGCCCTAAGCATGGATCCCATTGTGATGTTGTTCGATGAACCTACTTCAGCCTTGGATCCAGAAATGGTTGGGGAAGTCTTAGATGTGATGGTCAAGCTGGCTGATGAAGGCATGACTATGTGTTGCGTTACACATGAGATGGGTTTTGCGCGGAAGGTAAGCAATCGCGTGATTTTTATGGATCATGGAAAAATCATCGAGGACTGCTCAAAGGATGAGTTCTTTGGCAATCCCGATGCGCGCTCCCCAAGAGCAAAAGATTTCTTATCCAAAATATTGGCGCACTAATTGAGTACATTTCACATCCCTAAGCACGTCGGCCTATTGCTGGTGGCCACGCTTGTCTTATCAGCTTGCAGTATGGCAAAGATAGAAGCAAGACTTGAGGCAAATCCTCAATGCAAAGAAGTGGTTAATCCCAAGACGGGGGCAACCATGCCCTGTCCAGGCCCAGAGCTATTGGCACGCTCTCAAGTAAGCGCTTCATCAAGTAATTCCGCTCCTGCTTCATCATCAGTATTGAATGGGGCCACTCCAACTACTAGCTCAACGAATCAGGCGCCCGTTGTACCTGTAGTGCCAAGAGCGCAACCAGCGCCTCCTTGTAAACCCCAAATGAATACCAAGACGGGCAGCATCATGCCTTGTCCAAATGGTTAACTCCCAACGGTAAAGTAATAGATGACATTTCAGATTCCAGGGTTTCAACATAAAGTCATTACGGTTCAAACTGATGAGAGTCCGGTAGATATCGACTGTCAGATAGGCGGCTCTGGTCCACCATTGTTATTGCTGCATGGCTTTCCACAAACCAAAGCGATTTGGCATCGCGTGGCCCCTGAGTTGGCTAAACACTATTCGGTCGTCGCAACCGATTTAAGAGGCTATGGCGCTTCATCCAAGCCGCATGGCAAGTTTGATCATTCCACCTATTCAAAGAAATCTATGGCGGCTGATCAGCATGCTGTCATGCAATCACTGGGTCATGAGCAGTTCTTCTTGCTGGGGCATGATCGTGGTGGCCGAGTGTCACATCGCTTAGCAGTGGATTTTCCAGAGAGTGTGCGTAAGTTGATGGTCCTGGATATTTCTCCAACTTTGACGATGTATGAAAATACCACCATGGAGTTTGCTAGAGGCTATTGGCATTGGTTCTTCTTGATTCAGCCAGAGCCAGTGCCAGAAACGTTGATTGGTGCAAATCCAGAATATTGGCTCAAAAATCATATGGGCCGTCATGCGGGCACCGGTATTTTCGATCCTCGCTGTTGGGCTGATTATTTGGCTAGTGCAAGTAATCCAGAGGGCATGCATGCAATGTGTGAAGACTATCGCGCTGCTGCCACCATTGATTTAGTGCATGACCGTGCAGATCGTGCGGTAGGTAAAAAATTATCCATGCCTGTCAAAGTGCTGTGGGGTGAGCACGGCTTAGTCAATAAATGCTTTGCGCCAATTGAAGATTGGAAGAGGGTAGCTAGCAGTGAGGTGACTGGTCGTCACGTGCCTTCTGGCCACTATATTCCGGAAGAGTGTCCCCAAGAACTTATAGCGGAAGCAAAGGCTTTCTTTTCTTAAGGCGCTAACTTAGGAAGCTTGCTGGAGTTAGCTGGCCAAGAGACAACAATCTTAGAATCTACTTTCAAGATTTTTTTGTCTTTTTGGGGATAACTGACTTTCGATAGAAGGTCTCGAATCAAATTCAGGTGAGCAAGTTTTTTATCGTTCGCATGAATTACTGTCCAAGGGGCATCTGCGCTATTGGTCTTTTTGAGCATCAGATCACGCGCCGTACTGTAAGCCTTCCAATATTTCTGAGCCTGTTGATCTATTGGGCTAGTCTTCCACTGTTTGAGTGGATCAGTCTCTCGACTCTTTAAGCGCGCAGCTTGTTCATCTTTAGTAATGTCTAGGTAATACTTCAGGATTTGGATGCCAGAACCTACTAGTAAGGCTTCAAAGTCATTCACGGTAGCCATGAATTGTTTGTACTGAGCATCTGTGCAAAAGCCCATTACTTCTTCAACACCAGCCCGGTTGTACCAGCTGCGATTAAAGATCACGAACTCGCCAGCACTTGGTAGCTCAACTACATAACGCTGAAAATACCATTCACCTTCCTCCCTGGGGGAGGGCTTGTTTAGCGCCACTACGCGCGTATCTCTGGGACTTAAGTGTTCGGTAATACGTTTGATAGTGCCATCTTTACCGGCAGTATCGCGACCCTCCAAGATGACTAGGAGGCGCAATCCTTTTGCAATAACTTCTTTTTGCAGTTTGACTAATTCAATCTGCAGAAGTTGCAAATGATCCTCATGACTTTTTACTGGCTCAAGGGCCTTGGTAAATTTAGTCATGAGGTGGATTGACTTGACTTAAGCTGAGGTTGCTGGAGTTGGCGCAGCTACTTTTTTAGCTGGCGCCTTCTTTGCAGGAGCCTTTTTCGCTGGAACTTTCTTAGCAGCTACTTTTTTAGCAGGAGCCTTTTTCGCTGGAACTTTCTTAGCAGCCACTTTTTTAGCTGGCGCTTTTTTAGGAACTGCTTTCTTATCCATCTTATCCAAAGTTTTTGCCAACTTGTCGATCAACTTCTCTCTATCGGCTTCCAACTTATCGAGCTTTTTTAATAACTGCTTCACTAATTTCTTTTGGCTCATGATTATTCCTATATTGAATTGTTATATCTTTGCGTGTAAATACCCGACTCTCTGATCCTACGTTTTATTCTCTTTAGTTTCAAGTGTTTATGACAGTAATCACCGGTTTTTTTCATACTGACTTTTAGTGATACATTGAAAAACATGTGGAAAACCTTACGCTCACTTCCTAGAACAGTTTGGCTCATTGGCCTAATTAGCTTTGTGAATGATTCTGCGAGCGAAATGCTATACCCCTTAATGCCTTTGTATTTGGCATCGGTTTTGATGGCCGGCCCTAAGGCGCTTGGCCTGATTGAGGGTGTAGCAGAGGCGACCTCAAGCATCTTCAAACTGGTTTCTGGTGTGATCGTGGATCGAACCAAAAGATCCAAACCTTGGATTGTGATTGGCTACTTGTTAGCAGGCATTGGTCGACCCTTGATTGCTCTAGCCAGCTCCTGGACTTGGGTGCTCTTGATTCGGTTTACAGATCGTCTAGGAAAAGGTTTGAGAAGTTCACCCCGCGATGTGTTGCTGGCTGAAAGTGTTCCCGCCGACCAAAGAGGCATTACCTTTGGTCTTCATAGATCCATGGATAACGCCGGTGCCGTTGTCGGCCCATTGCTTGCTGCTTTGCTTTTATCCTTAAATGTTCCTTTGCGGGATATTTTTCTTTGGGCAGTCATTCCGGGAGTCATTACGGTAGTGTTAGCCCTTTGCCTCAAAGAGCCGGCAAGAGAAGCTTCTGTGATCCCAAAGAAATTCACATGGAGCATGGAAGGGTTGCCCCCGCAATTGAGACGCTACATTTTTGTTGTCGGCTTATTTGCCCTTGGCAATTCTTCTGACATGTTTTTGTTATTGAGAGCGAGAGACGCAGGCGTGCCGCAGGAGCAAATTCCTTTGCTATGGGCAGCTATTTCTTTGATCACCACCATCTTTGGAACACCACTTTCTGCCTTGTCAGATCGCTTTAGCCGGAAGTACTTTATTTTGATTGCCTGGCTAGCTTTCGCCTTCTTTTATATGGCCATGAGCTTGCCCAATATTGCTATTTGGATGATTTGCGGTTTGTTTGGACTCTATGGTTTATTTAAAGCGGCAACAGAGGGTGTTGAAAAAGCGCTAGTGGCTGACTTGGCGCCACCGGGGATGGCAGGGACTGCCTTTGGGTGGTTTAACTTAATTTCTGGAGTAATGCTGTTTCCAGCCTCTTTTATCTTTGGCTGGATTTATGAATCCTATAGCCCGACTTACGCCTTCCTGTTTTCAGGATTGTGCGCACTATGCGCCTTGGTGCTGCTGGCAATTTGGGTTTTTAGGGCTAATGCGCCCAATCAGACTGCTTGAGTAGCAAACAAAAAACCCTATATAAATCAAATATCTAGGGTCTGTATTTGAGGAGCTTATTCTGGATGGAAGTTATTGCTGGCCATGAAGCTAATCGTGCGTTCAAAGCCTAAAATACGGATATAACGCCATGCGATATCGCGGTATTTGCTATCTAGATAGCCAATAGCGGTTTCTGGATCTGTTCTCTTTGACAAGTCGATCTGTTGAATTGCACGGGCCCAACGTTTGAGTCTTGTTGACATATTTGTCACCTCCATGGCCATACAACGCATGGTAAAGAGGGCGAGATGACAAGAATTGCAAAATATTTATCAAAAAATGACTCAATTTGACCTAAATCGACACCACCTTATGCGGGTTGAGGATATTTTGAGGGTCTAAAGCCCTTTTGAGGGTCTTCATGAGGTCGTGGGCAACTGCGCCTTTGTGAGCTCTTAACCCCTCTAGTTTGAGCTGTCCAACCCCATGTTCAGCAGAAATCGAGCCGCCACAACGTTCAACCTGGCCATAAACCAGCTCATGTACTGGCTTTTCATAGGCTAAATTGAAGGCTTGGGCATCCACTCCTTCTGGAGGGGCAATGTTGTAGTGGAGATTGCCGTCGCCCAGATGGCCAAAGTTGATGATCCGGACCCCGGGGTATTGAGCGCGGATGAGGTGATCGGTTTCCTGAATAAAGCTTTCTAGGGCAGAAAGAGGGACTGTGATGTCATGTTTGAGGTTGGCGCCTTCAGCCGCTTGAGCAAGGGTAATGTGCTCGCGCATATGCCAAAAAGAATTGGCTTGGCTAAGGTTGGTCGCAATGACGGCATCGCTCATCATGCCGCCCTCAAAAGCCTCTTCCAAAATCGATTCCAGTAATTGACGAACATGTTCTTCACTCTCGTGATCTGATAATTCAATTAATACTGTGAATGGTGGATTGTTTTGTAGCGGGTTCCTCATCTGCGGAAAGTGTTTCTCATTCAAAGCGAGAGACTCTTGCGTCATCATTTCAAAACCGGTGAGCAATGAAGTGGCACGCTTTTGAAACAAATTGAGTAGAGCAATAGTGGAGGCGATATCTTGGGTTGCTACTAGTGTGGTCCATTGAGAAATCGGCAATGGGTATAGCTTCATGACGGCGGCAGTAATAATTCCGAGTGTTCCTTCAGAGCCAATAAATAAATCCCTTAAGTCGTAACCCGTATTGTCTTTGCGTAAACCTTTGAGGCCATTCCAGATTTCACCTTGAGCTGTGACTACTTCTAAACCTAAACACAAATCACGAGTGTTGCCATAGCGCAGCACATTGGTGCCGCCTGCATTGGTAGCCAGATTGCCACCAATCATGCAACTACCTTCGGCGCCTAAACTCAATGGAAATAAAAAGCCTTCAGATGCGGCTCGTTCTTGCACGGCTTGCAAAATACAGCCAGCCTCCATGCTGATGGTTTGATTGCTGGCATCAATCTCGCGCACTTGATTCATGCGCTTTAAGTTCAGCACGACTTGTTTGCCGCTAGCATCTGGCGTAGCACCGCCACAAAATCCTGTATGACCGCCTTGCGGAACGATTGCGATATTGGCCTTTGCGCACGTCTTCACAATTGCTGCTACTTCTTGTGTGTTGCTAGGCAATAGCACCGCCAAGGCTTTGCCGGTATAGCGCTTACGCCAATCGGTGAGGTAAGGCGTAGTGTCGCCTTCTGAAGTTAGAACATAGTTCTTACCTAAGATAGCTTCCAGTTCATTGAGAAATATTTGCGACATCGTTATATCAATTCTTATTTAATCACTCAGAGTGAGTGCGTTGTTTCGCAAGACTTTTTGCCTGCGCTTTAATCGGCTTGAGATAAATCAACAGGCAGATAAATGCAGTGGTTGCCAAAAGCGTTTCCAATAATGCAAGCCAAAAATTAGCACCAGTCTCAGTAATGCGGACCAAGCCTTCGGTGACGTAGAGCAAGATGAGCATCGAGGCCCACTGCATTGTGTAGATCTTGCCTTTCCATAGGCCCGGGATTGCAAAGAGCAATGGCACACCTTTTAATATCAACCATGAGCCATCTGGACGTAATGGAGAAATAAACCATTCCCAGCAAACACACAGAATGAAGAGATCAACAAAGGCTGCGGTAGCGATGAGTTGATAGGGATTTTTTTCTAAGATCTTTTTGTACATGAGGCTCAGGTTTATTTCTGGATTAATTTGAGTGCAGCTTCGGCCAATCGTTTGCCTTGTGCTTTGGCGAGTCTTTGTTCTTCGGCGCTAATGGGCGCACGACCATCTGCATGCGCTAGATGGGTCACGCCATAAGGACCGCCACCTGTAGCGGTACTCTCGGCGCTAATGGGCGCACGACCATCTGCATGCGCTAGATGGGTGACGCCATAAGGACCGCCACCTGTAGCAGTACTCATTAGATCGGCTTCACTGTATGGCAGACCCATGATCATCATGCCGTGATGCAGCAGAGGAATCATCATCGTGAGGAGGGTGCTTTCTTGCCCGCCATGCAAGCTGCCAGTGCTGGTGAATACACAAGCAGGTTTCCCAATCAGTGCGCCACCAAGCCATTCGGAGGAGCTGCCATCCCAAAAGTATTTCATGGGAGCTGCCATATTGCCAAAGCGGGTGGGTGACCCTAAGGCCAGGCCAATACATTCTTGTAGGTCTGAATACTCTACATAGGGCGCGCCATCACTGGGAACTGCAGCTTCAGTAGCCTCACACACTGCAGAAATGGCTGGAACGGTTCTTAAACGGGCATTTGCACCTGGAACACTCTCAATGCCTTCGGCAATCAGGCGTGCTAAATCCCGGGTGGCACCGTAGCGGGAATAGTACAAAACTAAAATATCGTGCTGACTCATATTTGATCTCTTATGATACGGCGATGCGCCTTTTTCGTAATCCCCAATTATGGCTCGCTCTGGCTAGAGAGATATGGGAGCGCAATCGCGGTCAAAATATTAAGCAAATTGCCGCCAGCCTGTCCTTTACGACCACCTTATCTCTCGTGCCCATGCTGACGGTAGCATCAATTCTGATTAGCTATTTGCCGAGCGTGATCCGCATTAAAAACGCCTTTCAGAACTGGCTTTTGGATACCTATATGCCCGGAGGCATTAACGAGCAAGCTTTTATCTACCTGGATCAATTTTCAGCACAAGCTAAAGGGCTAACGCTTTTAGGTTTATTGGGGCTGTTACTGACAACGGTTATGACCATGGCAGTCATCGAGGGCGCCTTCAATCAGATTTTCAAGGTACACAAAAGACGCCCCATTCTAAAAAAGGTAGCGATTTATTCAGCGGCCATGCTCTTGGGGCCTATTTTATTGGGCTTTGGGACTTACTTAAGTGGCTTGTTATTTAGTGCCGCCGAAGGGTGGACAGAAGCTTTAACTTTTGGCTTGAGTTTTATTGCTGCCGTGGTCCCAGTTCTCCTGGCTATTGGTGTCTATACGGTGGTCTACAAAATTTTGCCGTATTCCCAGATCCTCTGGAAAGATGCTTTGAGTGGGGCGCTTTTTGCTGCGGTCCCAGTTCTCCTGGCTATTGGTGTCTATACGGTGGTCTACAAAATTTTGCCGTATTCCCAGATCCTCTGGAAAGATGCTTTGAGTGGGGCGCTTTTTGCTGCCACAACCTTCGAGATCATGAAGTTTGGTTTTGGTTTGTTTTTAACCAATACCGCCTTCTATAAAACTGTGTATGGTGCCTTTGCTATCTTCCCTCTGGCATTGCTTTGGATCTACCTAACTTGGTGGATTACTTTGGCAGGCGCTGTTCTGGTTGCAAATCTGCCAAGCATTCGAAGTGGCTTTATTAGGGTTATTCGCTACTAATATCGCCACGAAATCCTTGATTCTTAAGGGTCTTGGGGATATATTGAATCCATAAATATCTATTCGCAGGAGAGTATATGAAGGTTCATGACATATTGCGCGTAAAAGGCAGTACGCTTTTTACTGTTACCCCAGAAACTGCATTGCAAAGTGCAGTCTTGGTGATGAGTGATCACGATATTGGCTCTTTGATTGTGATGGAGTCTTGGGGATATATTGAATCCATAAATATCTATTCGCAGGAGAGTATATGAAGGTTCATGACATATTGCGCGTAAAAGGCAGCACGCTTTTTACTGTTACCCCAGAAACTGCATTGCAAAGTGCTGTCTTGGTGATGAGTGATCACGATATTGGCTCCTTGATTGTGATGGAGGGCGATAAGCTGGTCGGCATTCTGACTTTCCGTGAAGTTATTCAAGCCTTGGCAAAAAGTCACGGTAAGCTCGATGGTTTGCAAGTTCGCTCAGTGATGAACGAGAAGCCCTTGACCTGCAATATGGAAACCGAAATAGATGAAGTGCGCCGCATGATGCTGGTTGACCATGCGCGTTACTTGCCGGTGGTCGATCAAAAGATGTTGATGGGCGTGATTTCTTTCTACGACGTTGCTAAGTCAGTTGTAGAAGCCCAAGACTTCGAGAACACGATGCTCAAAGCCTATATTCGGGATTGGCCTGAAGATACGCAAAAAGCCGCTAATTAGGCTACACCGCGCTAAATCTAGCTCTTAGCCAATCCGCCTGACAGATGACATAATGTCGATATGTCAGGAAATACTTTAGGCCTTCTCTTTACTGTCACCACTTTTGGTGAATCCCACGGTCCCGCAATTGGAGCTGTCGTTGACGGCTGCCCACCCGGTATGTCGCTTGTAGAAGCAGATTTGCAGATTGATTTAGATCGTCGCAAACCTGGCACTTCGCGCCATGTAACCCAACGCAAAGAAGAAGACAAAGTCGAGATTTTGTCTGGTGTATATGAGGGTAAAACCACTGGCGCACCAATCTGCTTATTGATTCGCAATACCGATCAACGCAGCCAAGACTACGGCAATATTTTGCAAACCTTTCGGCCAGGTCATGCGGACTATGCTTATCACTATAAATATGGCTTGCGTGATCCACGCGGCGGCGGTCGTTCATCGGCCCGTTTGACTGCGCCCGTAGTGGCTGCGGCAGCGATTGCGAAGAAATGGTTGCATGAACAATATGGCACCGAGTTTTATGGCTTCATGAGTCAGTTGGGTCAAATTGAGATTCCATTCAAGGATGTTGCGCAGATTGATCAGAATCCATTTTTTGCAGCGAATGCTGAAATCATTCCGCAGCTTGAGTCTTATATGGACGACTTGCGTAAAGCAGGGGACTCTTGTGGTGCCAAGATTGAAATCCGTGCACGTAATGTACCCATTGGTTTGGGTGAGCCACTCTTTGATAAATTAGATGCAGACATCGCGCACGCGATGATGGGTATTAATGCCGTCAAGGGTGTGGAGATTGGTGCGGGCTTTAAGTCTTGAGTCTTATATGGATGACTTGCGTAAAGCAGGGGACTCTTGTGGTGCCAAGATTGAAATCCGTGCACGTAATGTACCCATTGGTTTGGGTGAACCACTCTTTGATAAATTAGATGCAGACATTGCGCACGCGATGATGGGTATTAATGCCGTCAAGGGTGTGGAGATTGGTGCGGGCTTTAAGTCGGTGTCTCAACGCGGTAGCGAGCATGGCGACGAGTTGCATCCCGATGGTTTCGCTAGTAACAATTCTGGCGGAACTTTGGGTGGTATTAGTAGCGGTCAAGACCTAAAGGTTTCCATTGCGATTAAGCCGACCTCAAGCATCTTGAGTCCAAAACAATCAGTCGATTTGGATGGCAAACCGATTACAGTACAAACCAAAGGTCGTCATGATCCTTGTGTAGGTATTAGAGCAACCCCCATTGCTGAGGCCATGTTGGCTTTGGTATTGATGGATCACGCTTTGCGTCATCGTGCGCAGTGCGGCGATGTTACTTTGTCTGTTCCACCGATTCCGGCTGCCCGCCCTGGGTCAAAGTCGGACTAAATCACTTCACTTAGCAAGATAGCGTAATCAGAAAATGACACCTTCAGTACGGTGGGCCTTCGGGTCCTTTTTCTTTTTATATTTTGCTTACGTGGGTTTGGTCTCTTTGCTTACGTGGGTTTGGTCTCTCCATACGCCAGTTTATTTTTCTTAGACCGTGGCTTTAATGTTATTGAGATAGCAGTGCTGATGTCGATGTTGCAAATCACACGCATCGTCGGACCATTTTCTTGGGGTTGGTTGTCTGACTATCTATCCAATCGGGTTGGGATCATTCGTTTTTGTGCCTGCCTAGCAGCCCTCGTATTTGTCTGCATCTTCTTTCTGAATAGCTACATGGCTTTCTTTGTGTGGATGTTTGTTTTGCATACCATTTTGAGCAGCCTGATGCCTCTTGGCGAATCAGCAACCGTGCATGCTTTATTTAAAGATAACTCCTTTGATAAGCGCTATGGACGTTTACGCCTTTGGGGTTCAATTGGTTTTATTGCGATGGTATTGATTGCTGGCGAACTCTTTCAGCGTAAGGGGATTGAGCTTTATCCCATTGTTGGCATGATTGTTCTCAGCCTGTTGGCATTGATTACCCTCCTGTTGCACGAACCGAAGATGGAGCGTCGCAAGATGGTGAAGGGCGAGCTCTTAGTCGTACTGTTTAACCCAGACGTGCGCTGGTTCTTGCTGTCTGGTTTTTTCATGATCTTTGCCCACGCTGCGCTCTATGTTTTCTATTCCCTGTACTTATCTAACTTGGGATATAACAAATTCCAAATTGGCTTGTTCTGGGCATTGGGCGTATTTGCTGAAGTCATCTTCTTTTATTTCCAGAGCAAAGTTTTGAGTCGCTTAGATGCCGAGGTGGTATTGCAAGCATCATTTGGTGTCGGCGTGGTGCGCTTTGCCTTGATTGCACTTTACCCTTTAACGCCAGTGTTAATCTTTGCCCAAATCTTGCATGCTGGCACTTTTGCAGCGCATCACAGTGCGGCGACGAAATTATTGCAACGCTGGTTTACTGGACCGCTGCAGGCTAGGGGGCAGGCTCTCATGGCCACGATCTCTTATGGATTGGGCGGAACATTAGGTGGATTATGTGCAGGTTGGATCTGGGACGCATTCCAACCGCGCGATGTGTTTGTCATGTCCGCTTTGGCTTGTGGATTGGCCGGTATGGCTATTCAAAAACTCCGGCCACGCCGTTACCCATCGCACTAGTTTTACGACATTTACATCGCAGCGTAATTTGGTCCGCCGCCGCCTTCTGGTGTGATCCAAATAATATTTTGACTTGGATCTTTGATGTCGCACGTTTTGCAATGCACGCAATTTTGTGAATTGATCTGCAAGCGGGATTTACCATTTTCTTCAACAAACTCATACACACCAGCAGGGCAGTAACGTTGCTCTGGCCCGGCATAGGATTTGAGATTGAGATCGACTGGTACTGATGCATCTTTGAGTGTTAAGTGAACCGGCTGATTCTCAGCATGATTGGTATTAGAAATAAATACTGATGAGAGTCGGTCAAAAGTGATCTTGCCATCCGGTTTTGGATAGTCGATCGGATGATGTTGTGATGCTGGCTCTAAACACTCATGATCAGCATGCTGGAGATGTACTGTCCAAGGCATATTGCCGCCCAATAGTTTTTGCTCAAGACCTACCATCAAGGTGCCGACGTAAAGCCCTTTGGACATCCATGGTTTGAAGTTACGGGCTTGATTGAGTTCAGTATGTAGCCAGCTATTTTGGAATGCTGCGGGGTAGGCTGAAAGCACATCAGCAGAGCGATTCTCATTGATGGCGGCAACCGCGGCTTCTGCTGCCAACATGCCAGTCTTAATGGCGGCATGGCTACCTTTAATGCGCGAGGCATTTAAGAAGCCTGCATCGCAACCAATCAATGCGCCGCCAGGAAAGACGGTTTTAGGAAGGCTATTTAAACCACCAGCGGTTAACGCACGTGCACCGTAAGCAATGCGTTTGCCACCTTCAAAGGTTTC
>Ga0208745_1000225_pt1 | contig 17618 bp, 18 predicted proteins | sample CryBogCBH23Jun09_FD_184622 | JGI IMG/M metagenome (GOLD analysis project Ga0208745, IMG submission 184622) | Freshwater microbial communities from Crystal Bog, Wisconsin, USA - CBH23Jun09 (SPAdes) | ecosystem: Environmental > Aquatic > Freshwater > Lake | place: Crystal Bog, Wisconsin, USA... | reverse complement strand
TGATAATAAAGGCACATATAGATAAAGATGGTGGGATCATCGCCTCCATAGATTCTTCCATTTATAACTATGGCAGAGACTATTACAGTTATGTGTGGCCAAGAGATGGTGCATTTGCTATATGGCCTCTTCTGCGGCTTGGTTTTACTGATGAAGCAAAGAAATTTCTGACCTTCTGTAAAGATGTTCTCACTGATGAGGGATATTTAATGCATAAATATCTTCCAGATAAAGCAATTGGCAGTACGTGGCATCCCCTCATACACGATGGCGTGAGCGAACTTGCAATTCAAGAAGATGAGACTGCCATTATCATATATATGATAAGTGAGTATTTTCGATATACGAAAGATGCTATTTTTACCAAGGATATGTACGAAAAATTTGTAGTTCCTGCTGCCAATTTCTTAGCTAATTTTGTTGATACAGAAACGCAATTACCTCATGCGAGTTACGACCTTTGGGAGCAAAAATTCCTGACTTCAACTTATACAACGGCCGTAACTGCAAAAGCGCTTGACTGTGCTATTGTACTCTGTAACCAATTCGGAAAAAATGAATCAACTCCTTGGCAAAAAGCTCTAGATGGATTTAAAGCAAAGAGTGCTACTTTTTTTGATACTTCATCAAAAACATTCATCAAGGGTTTTTTACAAAATAAAACAACCGGAGTTATTGAGCCAGATACAACTCTCGATGTATCAAGCTTATACGGTGTCGTGCAATTCGGTTATTTCAATAATGATGAATACGATCGGATTTTTCATACCGCAAAAGTTTTAGAAGAAAGATTATTAGACGCATCTCCGTCAGGGGGTATGCCACGCTATGAGCATGATGATTATTTCTTAAATAAAAAAGATTTAATGGGTAACCCATGGATCGTTACGACTCTTTGGATGGCACAGTTTTATATAAAGAAAGGTGATAGAAAAAAAGCAGAGCACTACATTGACTGGTGTCTTGCAACGGCACTACCGAGTGGAGTATTTTCAGAGCAGGTTGATGCGGTTTCAAAAGATGCTCTCTCGGTTACCCCGCTTGTGTGGAGCCATGCAGAGTTTATTACAACTATCCTTTCACTACATAGTTAAGCGCGTTCGCTAATGCTGTAGACGGGTAAGTCGCCGTTTGTTAAAACTGCAGCCACACCCATAGAATAAACAAGTTGGCTGAGAACAGACAGGTGTTGTTTCTCTACATCATCAGGATACATTTTTTGAGCGATTTCTTCGACCCTCCAAACATCGAAAGCAAAGACTTGTAAGCTATCACCCGTTGCTTGGCGCACAAGGCTTTGATCAACAGTGTGACCTTTGAAATTATTCATAATAATTGCCATCTCTTTATGGGTTCCGGTAAGTTCTTTTATAATTTTCGAGTTTTCTATAATCGAAGTAACAATTTCTATAATCGAGGTAACAACAGCCGAACCAGAATAGTTTTCTTTATTCATTGAAGTTTCAAAGTTTTCAAAATTTTCAAAAATAGTAGAAATATTTTTTGTATCCACGCCGATGCTATCTAAAATTTCTTTAATTTCTTTTTTATATTCAATTGCAGTTGCGATAACCTCCGGAGCTTTATCAATAGCGCCACACCCTGAACCACCGTGATTGGCGCCTTCGGCACTGTGTGCTCCGAAATTAATCATATGTTCATTTAGAAAGCGAATACTATCCTCAAATGCCTCATGCAGTGATGTATCTTTTTCAACTCCTATGCCAACTAATGTTGCCATAGCCATAGTAGCGCCACCTCCGAAAACTTTCGGGCGCTTAAGTGATCGCTCCTTTTCGATTTGCCCGTGATATATTTTTTTAACACCTCGTCCATCGGGACACCCATCGTCATCTACTGGCTTGCCGGTCATGGGATGCATATCGATGCTGGTTAATATAGCTTCTGAATTAATGGCAAGTTCTGCGGCCGCAAGCGCATCAGGGCCTGCATCCGCCACTATTTTTTCATAAGCAGCATTGGGGTTTTTCCCGATGCCAAGTCCGTCTACTAATTTTGTTATTACGAAATCTTTCTCATTCATAGTGTTTCCTTGATCAATAGAGTAATTTAATTTCTTTTCGGTCATCGAGTATCCTTTTCTTAATTTCCACATTTGATACTATCCCTCAACCAGATGTATTACAAGGGGTTTTTAAAAAAACCTGTATAATAAAAGTATGGCGGAGCGATATGACAACGAAGGCGTGTCTAAGCTCATCGGAGCTTTACCACTTTCTTCGAGTCGCCAAAATGCAATTGATGAAACAACCGCTCAAGCGATTCAAGTTGAACTTGAGAAACGCGGCTCATCTATTCCTGAAGAAATACGTAAAAATACCAAACTCCTTCTTGATTTTATTCTTGAGACACTCGAAACGGTGCCAGAAAATCCTAATTATAAAGTAGTCTCAAGAGATGAATTACTGGGAATGCTAGGGCTTTCAGCTATTTTGGCATCCGGAATAACAATAGAACAACTGGGAAATGAAACATTAAATAGAGAAGCTTTGGCAGAAGCTTTAATTGATCAATTGAACACTATAAGCATAAAAGATATTGAAGATCTTAAAGAAAAATAAACCACAGTACACCTTCATTTATGTTATAATGCAATAATGTTAAAAATATTGCAACAAATTAATAAATACAATCTACCAACAATCAATGAACTATTAGTAATTATTTTTGTTTTTGCATTAGGGTTTTTAATACTTCGTCCTTCATACCAGTTTGATCATAGACATAACACCAAGCAAAGCAACCATGCTAATCATATAAAAGCTTTCCACGATCAAAAGACTAAATCAACCGTATCTTCACCCTCAAAAAGTATAGAAAAGGATAATTCTATTCCCCCAATTATTGACGGATTAGCACCAGTTATTAGCACCATTCCAACAAGTGAGCATGTAGTCTTTCTTGGAATTGATGACGGCGCCATTAAGCAGCAGTCTGACTTGAGCATGATGCAACAAAATAATATTAAGGCGTCTCTTTTTCTTGCTAATATTTTTATTAAAGATAATCCTCAGTTCTTTACTCAATTCCAGGCTGAGGGATCAGTGATTGAAGATCACACTGTGAATCATAAAGTACCCTTTAATCAGCTAAGCTACTCTCAGCAAGTTAGTGAAATATGTGGACAAGCAGATCTCGAGCAGCAAGAGTTTGGAAAACGACCGACATTATTTCGACCACCAGGTGGGGCTTATAATATAGACACCCAACGTGCCGCCGCAACGTGCGGTATGAAAGCTGTAGTGCTATGGATAGCTAAGGCAAATGGTGGCTCAATGCAGTATCAGGTAGGAAATAGTCTTCATCCTGGAGACATCGTACTGATGCACTTTCGTCCAGAGTTTCAAGCTGATATGCAGGCCTTCATTGATGCCCAAAATGCTGCTGGACTTCATACTGAGCTTCTTGAAAATTGGGTTCAGTAGTCTCGAAACAGGAATCATTTTTCGCTATACTAGCTAGTAATGCTAGAAAAGTATTCGGACAAACGAATTGATATACTCACATTCGAACACCACGAGCACAAAATAATTACTAACTATCCTATGAATGAGTACGGGGTTGGGCTCGATCATATGGCCAAGGATGATCCATATTTGGCCTGCAAGTTACTTTATGGAATGCTCGTGAGCTTTAAGCATATGATGCCAGATATCGTAACTACCACGCAATTTGGAGGATACATAAAGTCTGAAATGGATGGAGATAGTATCGCCCGAAGTGCCTTTATGCGAAAACTCGAAAAAACAGTAGCAGCAACTCAAGCATTTAAGGCGGAAGGGATAGTAATCGGTTATTTTACTGATGATCTACGAACAAAGAAACCAAAACAAAATAGGGTTGCAATGCCAGACTATATCATTGACCTCATGGCCTCTTAAAAAATATTATGGTTGCTTTTTTTCTTCAAAAGCATAAGAATATAAGTAATTCAAAGATGAAAAAAAGGGAGGGTAAAAATGGAACCTAGTTCACCTTTGCAGCCAAACGGATCGCCGTTGCCAGCTGCGAGACGCATTGATGATATACAGCCACCAAGGCCTTATTCTCCTGTTCCTCAAGCCCAGCAGCCAGCACCACCCACATCTCCACCCACAGTCCCTGCGCAATCACCTTATTATCAAGAAACAGCGTCCCCTGTGCCAACACCACCCCAGCCAATAAACACTCAAGACTTTTTTCAACCTAGTCTTAATGTTCCTGTTGAGCCTACTCCTCCAGTTCAGCCAGCGGCTGTGTATACTCAACCAATAACAACAATATCGTCACAGTCGCCGCCGGTCATGAATCTAGATCAGGGAAATGTAGCGCCAGAAACGATGGTAGCCCAAACTCCAATTACTCCAATGGCGCCCATAGCGTCAAGCTTCGATAAAGTCAGCATTCCTGAGCCGTTAGATATGAAAAAAGGCAATAGTTCTGGCTTGATTAAACGACTATTAATTGTGCTAGTAGGGCTGATATTTTTAGCGGGAATTGGTTTCGGCGCCTTCTACTTTATTAGTCATTTAAGTACTGGGCCTACAAAATTAAGTACGTCTGACCTCCATACGGTACAACAAAACGGTTTTTCTTATTCCGTTCCTAAGACATGGGTGAACGCGACAGACAAACTATCTGTGCTGAAAAATAACATCAGCTCTTCAGGTTTGGCAGATAGTATAACAATATATGCTGACAGCCTTCGTAAAACATCTGACGGAAAATATAATCCAAAATATGCATATTTATTTTCAGGCTCTAGTAATCAGGGCACATCTTACAGTGTTTCAGAATTTCAGAGTACGATTCTGAGCAGTCCTAAATTAAAAGAAACATTCCAACAGACACTAAGTAGCCAATTTAGTGCCGACACTTTAAAATCTTTTGCTGGTAGTATCTGTACACAGGTAAGCAATTTTAATTCTAGCTCTATTTTCAGCACTCCTACTAATTTTGAAATACTATTAACGTTAAATGGAGATTGTATCCTGAGTGCAACTGATGCCAAAAATTATGGTACTCCACAAATTCACATTGCTTTGGAAGTTGGTTTTACCGAAAATAATGTGGACTTACTCTCATTAGCAGCATTCAAACAGTCTTGGGACTTAAATCAAAATGTATATAATACAATGCTCTCGAGCTTTAAAGGAAATTAGTTATCATGGATGACAACAATACGCCGAATGAAATACAAGTGAAAAAAGAAGAAATAGGAAACGTGCCTTCTGCCCAAATACCAAAACCAGTTACTGAAGCACCGCATTCTGAAGAAGTGCAAGAAGTGCAAGCTCCTGTACCCCCATTAACGATTCCAACACCACAAAGCCAGCCAGTGGTCATACCTAATTCTCCTGTATCTGCAATTAATCTCTTATTGCAATGGCTTATGTATGCTTTCTATGGCTGGGCGTTGATTGCTTTTATCTATTTAACTTCTTCCACAGTATATTATTACCTGAATGGCAAAGACTCACAGAGCTATGGATCACTAGCTCTTTATGCAGTTGTAGCGGTAGTCATTTTGCTTGGTATTGCCGTGGTGTGTAACCTGTTTTATCAAAAGAATGAACCCCGAGCTAAAAAGGGTCCTGCTGCTGTAATAATGATTATTCATGCAGTTATTTTTGCACTTTTTGCAATCGGTGCACTCATTGAAGCTATTTTTGTTATCGTAGCATATTCCCTGAGTAGTAATGGAGAATCAAGTGCAGCGTGGGCAGGGGTTATTTCAGGAATAGTAGTATTTATTTTTTATTCTGCAACCTTTGTACGAACAATAAACCCTCCAAATTTAAAATGGATTAATAAAACCTATATGTGGGGAATGATTGGGGTAGCGATTTTGCTTTCTGTACTTGCAATCATCGGTCCTGCAACGAGAAGTTTTAAGAGTAAAAATGACCAGCTTATAGAAAATAACATTGGGAGTATTGTGTCAGAAATTGAAACTAAAACTACTACTGACGGTGCTCTCCCTAATTCATTAAGCTCTCTAAAATTGAGCGGTGATGCCTTGAAAATAGTTACTAATAATTTAGTTACCTATATACCTAATAGCTTGCAGAACTCGGACCAAAATAATTACTACTACGAACTATGCGCAGATTTTATATATGCATCCCCAGGTTACACTTCCTCGATAGGGAAAAACCAGAATGCCGACAACTCATCTAATTACATGACATATCCGGATACCTATGCTCATCCATCCGGTCATTATTGTTACTTAATTTCTATTTTGAATAGCGGTTATTCATCAATGTATAATTCATCAAGCTCCACTACCACAAATTAGCAATGCGCAGTTGAAACAACATCGGGCATGCCACTGGGGCGTGCCCGTTTCAGTTCATAAAAGTGTGAGCTTTGCGCAAGTGCGCTTATAGCGTCCCATAATTTTACTGATTCATCAATTTCAGGCAAATCCTGTAGAACTGGACCGAAAAATCCCTGTTTTTGGCCTTTGCTATTTTGGAAGATTATGGTTGGAACACCAATATCGTTTCCTACAACTGCAACAGCCTGATCAATCTTTTTCTGTAAGATCGGGTCCCACTTCTTGTTATCGGCTTCCTTTAGTAATGACGCAGGAAGTTTTTGTTCATTTAGAATTTCTTCAATAAGTGAATCAGTAAATTTTTCTTCCCCCAAGTGGTAGGAAATTCCAAAGCGCGTGTAGAGATCTATTAAAGATCCACCATGTTCGGTGGCGGCTTCGATAACTCGAATTACTCTATGTGCAGCATAATGTTCTTTAGCGTAAGGTGTGTGCTTCGCTTCCGGCTCAAGTTCGTTATTTTTAAGTGTAAGGCTGAATGGAACCCACTCTATGGTGATATCCCTTTTATTTGATACCTGTAATAACCAACGGCTTGTAATCCAACAAAATGGGCAACTTGGGTCAAAGTAAAATTCTATATTCATAAACTCAGTATACCACTATGACTCTTGGCTTTCGACTTCAACTGATTTTAGGTTTTTTGTTTTTTTACAAAATCTTTAACTGAATCAGAAACCTTCGCAAAGGCGAGTGGTGCAAAAGCAAGTGCAGTAGTCGCAAGTGCCATTTTTCCTATCTCCTGTGTAATGGGTCTTTTGATGATTTCTAGCGATATAAATGCTGCCGTATCGAGAGCCGCAAAGCCGATTATAGATATTTTTTTCATTTGTTGTAAATATTCTTCATACTGAACATCAATAGGTTCCTTAATATTTTGTTCTGCTAGTTGTTCTGACATAATTCCTCTTAATTAAATATTAATTACCAATTTGAAGCGACCGGCATACCTTCTTGATAGCCTGAAGCTGACTGTACTCCGACAACAGCCTTATTTTGAAAATCTGCTATGGAATGTGCACCTGCATATGTACATGCACTTCGAACGCCAGCAACAATCTGGTCTACTATATCCTCAACCCCGGGGCGTTTAGCATCGATATAGAATTTAGAAGTACTAATACCTTCTTCGAATAGTTCTTTTTTAGCTCTTTCAAGTTCAAGCTCCGTGTGATTTCTATTTCTTACCGCACGTTGGGAGGCCATTCCAAAGCTTTCTTTAAATAGTCGCCCTGATTCATCCCTCATAACATCTGCTGCGCTTTCAAAAGTTCCCGCAAGCCATGAAGCAAACATGACGTTACTCGCACCTGCAGCAAGTGCAAGTGCAACGTCACGTGGAAAGCGTATGCCTCCGTCAGCCCACACGTGCCCTCCTAATTTTTTTGCCTCTTCGGAACATTCATATACTGCTGAAAACTGAGGTCTTCCGACTCCTGTCATCATACGAGTTGTACACATTGCACCAGGTCCAACCCCGACCTTAACAATCGAAGCACCAGCATTTATTAGATCGCGTGTCGCTTCACGAGTTACAACGTTACCTGCTACAATTGTAGTTTTTGGCGCTACTTTACGGCATGCTTTGACGGCCTCAATCATTTTTTGTTGGTGACCATGCGCTGTATCAAGTACTAAAATTTCAATACCGAGGTCTAGCATTTTTTTTGCCTTCGCGGCCACATCGCCGTTGATGCCAATTGCCGCCCCGACCCGCATACGATTTCTTGTATCTACATTTGGTCTATATATTTCGCTTCGAAGACATCCCTTAGCGGTGACGAGTCCTATGAGTTCTCCTTTTTTATTTATCACGGGCGCTGCAGATAACCTATTTTGCACTAAGAAAGAATGCATTTCTTCAATACTTTTACCCTCACGAATACTCAATATATTTTTGCTCATTACAAGTTCTAGTGCTGCAAAACGATCGTATTGATCGGCATCTTTTTCAGTAAATATACCGACAGGCTTTTTGTTATTATCTATTACTATAATGACACCGTGAGCACGTTTATGGATGAGATTAAGTGCTTCAGCAATAGTGCTCTCTGGATTGAGGGTGATTGGAGTTTCAAAAATGGGATGGGCATCTCCAACTGAATCGACAATTGCTTTAACTATCTTAAGTGGCACATCCTGGGGGATGATTGCAATCCCACCTCTTCTTGCGATAGTTTCCGCCATTCTTTTTCCGGCAACTGCAGTCATGTTAGCTACAACTATAGGAATCGTGCCTACTCTATCAGGAGTTGACAAGTCTACATCAAATCGTGACTGTACGGATGTTTCCTGGGGGACCATGAAGACATCACTATAGGTAAGGTCATACGGAGGCATGACGGCATTTAGAAATTTCATAAACCCTCTTTTCTACAAGTTTAAATCTATGCCTGATTTGGTTACTTGTCAATGTTTTTGAGGCAATATAACTTGTTGTTTTCTCAGGGTATCTGTAATTGTCCTTTTAGCAAATGCTTCACAGGCTGCCTTAGCATCAGCGTACATCATTTGCTCTGGGGGAGTTTTTTGGGTCCACGCACTTGGTCCACGAAGCGCTCCAACAATGCCAAGTTCTTTTGCTACCTGAAGATAGCGTATGGCATCAATAACGACTCCAGCGCTATTTTCTGAGTCTTGAACAGATAGTTTTATATCAATATCTACTGGTGCATCTCCAAAACCACGAAGACGAAGATTAAAATAGGCAACTTTATTATCTTTTAGATAGGGAAGATGAGTGCTTGGCCCAGCAAAAAGGCTATGCTCTGGCACGGGAATGCCGCGAATATCATTTTGTGCGCGGATGACATTCTCTTTTGATTTCTTCTTTGAAGCAAGACGGGACTGCACCATCATATTATTGAAGTCGGTGTTTCCGCCAATATTAAGTTGTTGGTGAAAATCGACAACAAATCCTCTATCGAAAGCCAATTCTTGTAGCACTTGGGAAAGGATACTTGCGCCAAGCGCGCTTCGCATATCATCTCCCACGATTGGTAATTTTGCATCAATAAATTTCTTTTCCCATTTTGGATCACTGGCAATAAAAACAGGGATACAATTCAAGAAGGCAACCTTTGCATCAATTGCAGCCTGCGCGTAAAATTCTGTTGCTTCCTGTGAACCAACCGGTAAATAATTGACGAGTATATCTGCACCTGATTCTTTGAGTACTTTCACAACGTCAACGGGTTTTTTATTGGCAAGACGGAAACCAAGTTCTTCGGGTTGGCTAAGCATGTAGTCGGATACCCCATCAAGGGTGTGACCCATTTGAACGATGGGTCCCGCGGGTACATCTTTATAAAAAACTCGAGCACAATTGGGTAGGGCAAATATAGCATCACCGATTGGTTTGCCAACTTTACGTATATCGACATCAAATGCTGCGACAACCTCAATGTCGGTTGGTGCGTACCCACCAATATCTTCAAACATTATTCCTGACACGGAATTGTTTTTATTTGCCTTATAATATGCAAAACCTTGATAGAGTGCAGAGAAACAGTTTCCAACTCCGATAACAGCGATTTTAATCTTTTTATTTGGTGATTTATTTACCATAGTAATTATGCCTATTCTAACATATTTTTTTAAAATGGCTGTTCTTTGAGTCCTATGAGCCAGCCAATAAAGGTTGAAATAGGATGAAGAATAAACCAAACAATACCTATCATGACTATTTGCCCAAAGGATAATTCAACAAAGATTTGACACGCTAAAAGACCACCGATAATATAGTCAATTTGATCAAACGGAAACCATGTTTTACCTGACTTAATATTAAATTGTCTTTTAAAGAAACTCTTTATTGCATCACCAATGAGCGCTCCTCCACCAAGAGCAGCTCCCGCAACAATCGGATTAATAGAGTTATAGGGAATTGATCCGGAAATGCTGTGAATCCAAGCACTATGGTGAAACCCTATCACCTGAAGCCAAAATACAAGTATGCCCATCACAATACCTGCGATAAAGCCGCGAACAGTTTTATGATTCCCGGTTATTCTTTTGCCTCGAAAATGCTTGCCACCGTCAATCGGTATCGCGAGCCAATCACTCCCAGGAATTTTATTTGCAAAGACGGGTGCAGCATTAGCGAGACCGGCGGGTAAAAAGAACCATAAAGCAAAAAGAATATCTTTCATTTAATTTGAAGTGAAATTATTTTTCATGTTGCGCTACGGTCATTACTACTTTAACCAACCGCTGAATAGCAGTAAGTGTACTTATGATAGCTATTATAGCAATAGTTTGTGCCGGTACATTAAACAGTAATCCTAGAACAAGGATAAACATTCTTATTTCAAATCTCATAAGTCCATCAGCAAACATTTTGTTCTTTATTTGAGCTGAAATATTTGTATCATTTAGAGCAGATTCACCTTTAGCTTTGATATAGCTGATGCAAAGTGAACTCCCAACAGCAATAACCGCCCAGACTGCATAACCACTATAGTTATGGTGAATACACCAATAAGCAAGTGAGGCATAAAGTATCACTTCTTTCATCCGATCAGTTGAAGCATCCAGTACCATCCCCGCTAAACTTTCTTTCCCCTGCAGCCTGGCAAGTTCACCATCAAGCGTATCAAAAAGACCAAAAATGATGAGCGTAACAGCAGCAGCAGTAAGTTGACTTTGAACGATGAAGTAGGCAATCAACAAATGCATTAAAAGTCCTACAATTGTCACCATATTCGGTGTAACTTTTCCTCTTGAAATAAGGTGGGTAGCGCGAGCTATTTTTTTCATTACGCTACGTACTTGTTTTCGTATGGGGTCAATTATTTCGTTTATCATGGGAGATGCCTTAGTAGTGAGACTATTTTTGGTTGCCAATAATTTCTGCCAATCATAGTTTCAACTTTTGAATTAAATTTATTTGCTTGAATTGCAATGGAATAAAGACCCGATTAACTTTTGAATTAAATTTATTTGCTTGAATTGCAATGGAATAAAGACCCGATTTATTTGCTCCCCATATATCCTGGAGTGGTCGATCTCCTACCATTGCTATATTTTCAGGCTTTAGCTTGGCATGTGCAAGTACTTTTTTATAGAACGCTTTTTGTGGTTTCTTAATGCCTTCCTGTACCGTCACAATTCCATTTACGCGCAGCTTTTTGCCTATGACATTAAGTGAACGTTTCGTATTTGAAGCAAGGATAATGGTGGAGATTCCCGCTTCGTGAATCTTTTTCGTTAATACATCTGCATACGTGGCGTCAATATCCATATGACCATGATCAATCAGCGTTCCATCTACATCAAAAGCCATAGCTTTAATGCCCATTTCAGCCAACAGTTTGTAGTTAATATCCATAACTGAGGTTGCAATAAAATCAGGACGAAAACCGTTACTTTTATTTTTTTTAGTAGCTTGCATCTGTAGTCTTAGTATACCTAATTAATGCACAAACAAGTAGCCAGAGGCGTATTAAAGCATAAGCCTGTTGCTAAATTTACTATATTTTTTTAATTTAAAAAGTGTAAAGTCAAAAGTGTACCCTAAATATTAAAAGGAGAAAATATGAGTTCAGTAAATGATTGGTTAGCACTCGGTACAGTCGGAATGACTGCAGGAAGTGTTATCCTTGCTTTAATTGGCGTAACCATGCGTAAAGAAGATCGACACCATGTCTATCTTGCAATGGCGATTACCCTTATAGCAGCAACAGCATATTATGCAATGCTACATAATGTAGGAGATATTATGGTGGGCGGAGTAACAGTGCAGTTAGCTCGTTATGTCGACTGGGTTGTAACAACACCACTTCTACTTATAAGCTTAATTTCTATTGCATTGCCTTCGGGTAAATCAAAAAATAAAATGAGCTTGATTTGGGCGGTGGTTGGACTTGATGTCTACATGATTATCACTGGTGTGATCGCATCACTCGTTAATAACGACACTCGCTGGTACTGGTACGCATTTAGCTGCGTAGCACTGCTTGGGGTTGTTTACATGCTGTATGGAACTATCATGAATGAATCCAAAAAGGTTGCTGGTAAGAAAATATCACAGCTCTACACATATGTAGCGCTTTACCTATCAGTCCTTTGGGTTGCTTACCCAGTTGTATGGTATCTATCAGGCGTTGGTGTAAATAAAATTAGTTTTGCATCTGAAAACTATGCCTATGCTGTTCTTGATTTACTCGCAAAGGTTGGGTTTGGAATAGTGGTACTTGTATCAGTAAGCCGACTAGCCGCGTCTGCTAAGCCAAAAGCTGGCGAAAGCACTGTTGAAGCAGCGTCAAAGTAATTTAAATAATTAATTTTAGGTACAAAAAGGAGCCCAGATGAGGGCTCCTTACTTTTTGGGTTATACTAGAACTATATAGATTGGATAAAAATGAAAATAGCAATTATTGGGGCAAGTGGGTATATCGGGTCTAATCTAATCAAACTATTATTGATCGATAACTCAAGGGATAAAATTGTAGCAGTATCAACACATGCAACGGGCATGGCTCTTGAAGACGACAGGTTAGAAAAAGTTGATTGCGATATTTTAACAAGTACAGATATTCAAAAAGTACTCCAGGGGTGTGATGTCGTTTATTATTTAATTCATATGATGGCACAAAATAAGATGGATTTCGTCAAAGCTGAAGCAATAGCTGCGCACCATTTTGTACAAGCAGCGAATGCGGCGCAAGTAAAAAGAATTATCTATCTAGGAGGACTCGGAAACGATCAAGATCATTTATCTCGACATTTAGCGAGTCGTCACCACACAGGGGAAATCTTACGTTCAGGCAGTGCACAGGTTATTGAATTTAGAGCTTCAATGGTAATAGGGGATGGAAGTATTTCTTATGACATCATCAAAAGGCTCGTGCATAAACTGCCAATCTTGACGATTCCCAAATGGTCTAAAACTATGACGCAGCCCATTGGGCTTTCTGATACTTTAAACTATCTACTAGCCGCGAAAAGTGTGCAACTAGATCATTCTGAAATTGTCGAAATTGGTGGGCCAGAGCAAATGAGCTACCGTAATTTAATGGAACGGTATGCGAAATGGGAACACAAAAAGGCAATATTTATCTATTTGCCTATTATTCCAGTTGGCATTTCTGCCTGGTGGCTTAATTTATTTACTCCGAAAAAACATGCCAAGGTAGGGAGGGTTATGGTTGAGTCTCTCGTTAATCCAATGGTCGTGACCACAAAAAGAGCAACCGAGCTTTTTCCGCAGATAAAGCCCAAGTTGCTCGAAGATGTTTTCGTATAAGAGGATTGTTACTTACTTACAAAAGTAAGTGCATAGCCAACTCGCCCTGCACGACCAGCACGACCGATGCGGTGTGTGTAGTCATCATACGTGTTTGGAGTAGAGTAATTAATTACGTGCGTTATATCGGCAACGTCAATTCCACGTGCCGCAACATCAGTCGCAACAAGGAAATTAATTTCATTGCTTTTGAAGCGTCGTAACGCTTTCGCTCGTTGTCCTTGTGATTTATCACCATGAAGTGCGTCAACTTTGAAGCCACGACTTTGTAATTCCATGCCAAGTTTTTCAACTCCGCGTTTGGTTTCATCAAATATAATCGCTTTTTCAACGCCAGCTGTTATCAGCACATCATGTAATTTGTCTAATTTTTCAGATGAGTGACCATAGAAGACAACGTCTTGATGAACGTTATCACTGTTTTCACTAGTTCGAACAGAGATTGTCACTGGGTTTCTTAAAAAGGAACCAATAAGTTGTTGGATCTTAGGATCAAGCGTTGCAGAGAAGAACAAACATTGTCTCTCTTCATTTGTTTCCGCAAGAATGAAACGAATATCGTTAATGAACCCCATATCGAGCATTCGATCGACTTCATCAAGAACGACGATACTAAATTGAGCAAGATTTAATGAACCACGTTCAACGTGATCTTTGATTCGGCCAGGCGTACCAATGAGGCCAGGTGTACCAATAACAACATTTGGACGATCTCTAAGATCTCGAAGTTGCGGGCCCATAGCTGCTCCACCAATAAGGAGGGCGCCGCTGAGTCCACTGGTTTTTGCAAATGAGCGACATTCTTGTTCAATCTGCTCAGCAAGTTCCCGTGTTGGTGCTATTACAATCGCTCTTTTAGACTTGTCGTTTAGCATGGTGTTGAGCATAGGGAGGGCAAAAGCAGCTGTTTTACCAGTACCTGTATTTGCAATGCCAACTATGTCTTTACCTTCAAGTGCAGGAGGAATCGCTTGATCCTGAATTGAAGAAGGGGTAACGTAGCCTTTTTCATCGATGTTCTTCTTCAAAAGTGCATGAAGATTGAAATCGCTAAAAGTGTGTGTTGGAACATACTGTTCAGCTTCTACAGGCTTAGCTGCTTTAATAAATTTTGAATGGTGAATGTTTTGCTTTAAACCTTTTCGGCTATTTGAGCGTCCACCACCATATCGTGTGCCACCAAATGATGCTGATCCGCCAGATGAGCGAGATGAGCCACTTCGTGGTCTTGAAAAACGTGAGTTATTTGAATACATAAAAAAAGAATCCTTTTTGTAGTTAGTTTGATACTTGATTGCAGTCAATGAAATCGAGTACCAAGCGACCTAACCCGGATTCATTAGAAACAATTAAATAAATAGTAGCATAATTATGAGAATTGGTCAAGCATATAAAGTATTGAAATAAGCATTAGAATGTTACAATTTTATTGAGATTTTAAATACTATGGCGAAACAATCCAGAACAAGAAAAACGATAAACCAGACCGAGAAACGTATTGTTAAGACTGAGAAAAAAGCACGTATTCTTACCAAAAGCTATTTTAATTACAAACGCTTTAATCGTTTCTTGAGAATATTAGGCCCCGGAGTAGTTACTGGGGCAGCTGATGACGACCCATCTGGCATTGCCACTTATTCACAGGCGGGCGCCATGTATGGCTTTGGTCTTCTGTGGGCAATGCCATTCATGTTTCCTCTTCTTCTTGCAGTACAGGAATCTTGTTCTCGGATAGGTGCCGTCACTGGAAAAGGACTCGCTGCAGTCATTCGTGATAATTACAGTCGTAAACTGCTTCTAGGATCAGTTTTGATTGTTTTTGTTGCAAATACCATTAATATTGGCGCAGATCTCGGCGCCATGGCAGCGACGATGCAACTCTTTTTCCATATTAATTTTGCGGTGCTCACAATTGCTTTTGCTGCACTAATACTTTTACTCGAAATTTTTGTTAAGTACAGAACATATACCAAAATTTTGAAATGGCTTGCCCTCATGCTGCTTGCATATCCTTTGACGGCAATTTTAGTTGGGCAAAATTGGGCTCAAGTGTTTCACGCCACTGTCCATCCGAATCTTCATCTTAATAAAGATATGTTGTATATATTGGTGGGAATTCTTGGCACTACAATTTCTCCTTATCTTTTTTTCTGGGATACATCTGAGGTTGTTGAGGATGAGAAAATGACTCACCGGCTTGGCGAAAAAGGTCTTAATGAACCGAAGCTCACTAAACATTTTCTTAGAAGTGTCAGAGTTGATAATTTTACCGGGATGCTAATAGCTACACTTGGAGCTTGGTTTATTGTTTTAACGTGCGCATCGGTACTTAATTTTCATGGAGTAACTCAGATTAACTCAGCAGCAGACGCTGCAAATGCCCTGCAACCGCTTGTTAAAAATTTTCCTCATTCTGGACTTATAGCTAAAATTATATTTTCAACCGGAATCATTGGGCTCGGACTTTTAGCGGTACCAGTTCTGGCGGGCTCGTCCGGATATGCGCTCAGTGAAACATTTCGAATGAATGAAGGTTTGCATAAGAAATACAAGAAAGCCAAAGGCTTTTACGTTTTTATTATTATCGCAACATTAGCTGGACTTGGTATTAATTTTATTGGAATCAATCCCATTAAAGCGCTAGTTTTTGCAGCAGTATTTAATGGAGTTGCCGCAGTACCGCTACTGTTTCTTATTGCACGAGTCGGTAATAACCCGGATATAATGGGGGAACATAAGAACGGAGTCCTTTCCAATATTTTTGTTATGCTCGCTTTTCTTGTAATGCTCGCGGCAGTTGCATATATGCTAATCACTTTATTTTAAAATTCGTTGTCGTGTGAAAAATCGTAACTCAGAATTTGTTTTTTGTAATCACTTAACTTTTTAAAAATGCTCTGTTTACTGTATTATTAAGAGTAAATGTTTGGCAAAGAATTCATAAAAAGATATAAGACCCTCAGTGCTGTTGTAGTAATCCTTGCACTTGGGCTTATTCTTTACGCCGTTAAACTTCGAACGATTGCTGACATAGCGTTTACTTGTATGGGTATTTACGTTGTTGTTCCTATGGCAAAGGAGATGCTCGCATCAATCAAGGAAAAAGAATATGGTCTTGATCTTTTGGCGCTTACGGCAATAGTTGCCTCACTTTTGATGGGTGAGTTTTTAGCGGCCATTTAGCGGCCATAGTTGTTGTTCTGATGATTACTGGTGGTGAAGCGCTGGAAGATTTTGCACAAGAAAAAGCAAAAAAAGAATTGAATGAACTACTCAAGCGTGCACCAAAAGTAGCGCACAAAAAAATAGGATCAACGTTTAAAACTGTTGCAGTCGACGTAATTAAAAAAAATGACATATTACTGGTCAAGCCGGGCGAAGTAATTCCGGTAGATGCAATTATTGTTAAAGGTGTTACATCGCTTGATGAATCTGCGCTTACCGGAGAAAGTCTTCCCGTTGATAAAAAAGTTGGTGATAAGCTACTTAGTGGAGCAATCAACCAACAATCTTCAATTGAAGTACGAGCGCTGAATACCTCTCACGACAGTCAATATGAACAGATTATAAAGCTTGTATCAGAAGCAGCATCAAGCCGATCCCCAATGGTACGTTTAGCGGATCGCTACAGCGTTCAATTTACGGCTGTTGCTTTTACGCTTTCAGCAATTGCGTGGATAGTGAGCGGCCACCCCTTAAGAGCACTCGAAGTATTAGTTGTGGCAACGCCATGCCCTTTGCTTATAGCTACACCCGCTGCTATTGTCTCTGGAATGAGTCGGGCAGCCTCACAAGGAATTATCGTCAAGAACGGGGCAGCACTTGAAGCACTTGCAGAACTTAAAGGTATTGCGTTTGATAAAACCGGTACTCTCACCAAGGGAGTTCCCGAAGTTAATCGCATTATTACTCATGGTAAAAATGTTACTCAGGAACAGGTACTCGGGTATGCAGCTGCAGTAGAATCACATTCAACTCACTCATTGGCGCGCGCAATTTTGCACGAAGCAAAAATTAGGAGCTTGAAAG
>Ga0208745_1000212_pt1 | contig 18655 bp, 19 predicted proteins | sample CryBogCBH23Jun09_FD_184622 | JGI IMG/M metagenome (GOLD analysis project Ga0208745, IMG submission 184622) | Freshwater microbial communities from Crystal Bog, Wisconsin, USA - CBH23Jun09 (SPAdes) | ecosystem: Environmental > Aquatic > Freshwater > Lake | place: Crystal Bog, Wisconsin, USA... | reverse complement strand
GTTCATAATATTTATTTTATTTTGTTTATAAATCGTCTTGGATCACCTTCCCAGTTAACTTTCCCCTTGTCCCCGAAGTCTAAAGCCGTTCCTTCCTTTATCCGGCTTTTTAATGTGTTCTCGCATAATCTCATTTCGGTTTCTAAGTCCTTTATCTTGCCCTTTAAGCGTTTATGTTCCTCAGCAATAAGATAGTCGGCATCTGTACCTTTAACTAAGCCAACCTGTGCTAATGACCTGTTATACTTATCTTTCAGGAACTTGGCGTATGCTTCACTGTTATCTGGTGGTGGCTCTAATGTTTCCAATTCAGCCTGCAATTCATCGGCTAACTTCATATTGAAACTTTTTACAGCTTCATATTTACGGGTGAGCAATATCCGGCCCTGTAATACTGTATCCCAAAATTCCTTTGTCCTTACCTTGATTTGCTCACAAATTACCTCGTTATACTCGAATGGCCATACGTTAAAAGTGCGCCCGTCTTGCATGGCTGCTATCTCCCCAAACTTAAACTCACAAACCATTATTTGAGTAAGTACCTGTACGATGTGAGCTGGCGGTATTCCGGTAGACCATTTGGCTGCTTCGTATCCGGCAATCGTTTTTATCTCCAATGCCCCTTCATCTCCCCGTTCACCTTTGTTTATGATCCGGTCAAGGGAAACGAATAACCAGGGATACTTTGTATTTTGAACGTAGGCATTTATCCGCCTGTTTTTACGGACTATTTTCCCTTCCCGATAGTTCTTTATCATTCCCGCCTCTGTACCGTCCCAGTATTGCCACAAATCCGTAACTGTGTCTTCGTGGTAATGTCCCATAAACATGGCTATGCTCTCAACGGACAATTCAGGCTCTAAGGTTAGTTTCTCATACCAAAGTTCGATAGCACTCTTGTATTGATTGTACCCCAAGATAGTGCCAATGTCCGAAGCCCCGATACCTTGCTTACGGAATTGTAACCATTTCGATTTATCCCATCCTGTAATGGGGGTTATTATGAGATTGCTATTCATAGGTTACTACGCAAATTTGTAATTTCACCTTTCAATTCTTCTATTTCACCTTTCAATTCTTCTATTTCACCTTTCAATTCTTCTATTTCGGCTTCAAAATCTTCTATCTCTCCATCTTTCTGGTCGATTTCATCAATTAAATTGCCAATAATATCGTTTGCATATTCACATGCTTTGCGGGCTTCATTTGCCTGTTTTTCAAGACTTCTATTTTTCATAACTATCGTTTTAAGTTGTTTAAAAATTAAATAAATAAATGTCTCTTTTGAAAGCGTTTAGTGCGTGGCGGGGCATACCTCACAGATAGCCTACGGAATATCAGTTTCATATACCAGTCCAATCGTTTTTTTCGTTAACAATAGCATTTTCCCTGCGCATTTTCCCTGCGCATTTTCAGTAAGCAAACAAATAGCCATACTACAAGACATATCGCAGACAAAAAGTTAAGACCTGCAACAATAACGCAGACATCAGTTAGTATCGGGTAATTCTCTGTAAAGGTTCTCATGGATATTAGTCTTTTAAAAGATTACGTGTTTCCGGTGGTGTAACAAACCGCATCCTTGTAGGATCAACCTTATGGCAATAGCCTGTATTTACATCTTCAACAATAGCCACAGTATATTGACAAGTGTTTTCAGCACTATCAATTATTTCAGTTCCCCAACAATGAAAATATCCACTTGCCGGTTCGCTCCATTTTCCTTGCCGTTTATCTCCTACTGGATTGTAATTAAAGATTTTATAGATGACCTTGCGCATGATGTTTTTGTTTTGATGCTGTAAAACTAAAAACTATTTTCCAGATAAAGAAATATTTTTGAAACTTTTTTGAAATATTATTTAGACTAATGCTCTTAACGGTTTTTTTCAGTAATGATTTGAAAGGAAAATACATTCGCAATGGCAAAGGTAGATTTGTTACTATAATTGGATCTTATAGATAAGCAGAAATGAACTACGGTAGGAATTTTCTTTTTGTCTTTTTGCCAACCCTTCTTATCGGAGTGAGTAAATAAAAAAACCACTACTGGAATAGTGGTCTTAGTTTGTTCTTTGTAAAAAAGCGAGGTAAATCAGCTTGGTAGCTGACCCTGTTTGAAAAGCCGGTGTACGGGGTTCGATTCCCCTACCTTCCATTTTTTTACAAAGATACATATTTTAATCTATTTTCAAAAAAAAGTTTGAAAATTATTTAAATTATTTTTTCACCTTTATTTTGTGAAAAGCTCCGCTGCTTCAAAAAAATTAATAAAGCCCGACATTTAGCCGGGCTTTCTCTTACTCTTTGGGATTGTGCTTACTAACTTGCTGTTGTAGCCGTAGTATTGGCCGGGTCTGCTGTCAGTTCCGCCAATACTGCTGCTGTTTCACTTTCGATCTGTTTTGATAATGCGAGAATTAGAGCACTATCATCCGGGTCGATGATAGTTTCCTCGCTAAGTGTAGCCAGTTTAGCCGCAATAGCTTTGTTATTAGCAATAAGCGTATTTACCCCCTGTGTCAGAGCGGTTACGTCTTGTGTGAGTGTGGCAAATGCTGCCTGTTCTGCTGTGTTCATCTTGTGGATGGTTTTAAGCGTGAATAATAAAAGTCCTATGATTATTAATAATAGCGGTATATCAAAGTAAAGCATGGTGCAAATGTAAAAAGTGAAGATTAATTCCGGTGTTATTTTTTCTTATCCGCTTTTGCGTTCTTAGCAGCCTCAAACATATTCTGTTCAATATTGCTCATTCCCTGCTTTGCTTGTTCCTCCCTGGTCTTGCGTTCTATCTCTGCGGCTTCTTCTTCTGTTAGTTCCTCGGCATATTGAACGGGGTTATCTACATAATCAACTTCAATCTCTGTACCGTCAATCTTCTTTATTACCCCGTCATCGGCCTGTAAAGCTACCGCCATTGATGTTTCTATTGATAGAGGGGAATACTTGCTTATGTTCTCTTTTAAGACCGTTTTAGCGCACATAGCATCGAAGTCGGTTATCCATCTGCCATTACCTTTTTGAAAGGTTTTTGAATACTTTAAACCGTGTGCTTTGATCTTTGCAACAGGCCAGTAAACCTCCTTTTCAAAACCATTAACAGTATTGAAGTAAGAAAGCCAACCGACAATAGGCAATGTCAGGCGCTTTTCTTCATCGTCTATCCATTCAAAGATACATATACCTGTTTTCCGGTCAATAGTCTTTAATTCCCCTTGCCGCACATCGGTAACGTTTATTGTTTTCACTTTACCGCTTCTTTGGGCAAGTTGGATATATCCCCTGTACTGCATTTGAAATTGTGCCATCTGTACCCCGTTCTCAAAATAAGGAACGATGCAAGCGAATTGAAGATTATTATTCAATGGCAAGTCAACAATAGCGGCGGTAGCAGCAGCATTGTATATGCTTGCTATATCCGCATTTTGCAGTTGTTTGTTCTTGGAAATGATCTGCATAATGCTTGTGATAAATTGAGGCGTTTTACTGCCAAGCATTTGCTCAAATCTCTTTTGTATTCCTTCGCTGTTCAAAAAGGATTTTATTGCCTGTAATCCGGTTTCTGGTTTAGCTTGTTCGGGTGTTTCCATTTGTTTTGATTTTATGTTGTTGATGAATTGATTTAAGCCTATTTAACATCTAATGCTCTAACCATAGCACTTTCAGCAGCGATACGGTCTGCAAAGAACTTGGTAATGTCTTTTGTCAGTTTATCGCTCTTTACATTGCCATAGTTCAATGCCCTGTCCAAGATAGGACGGGATACCTTTATCTTCTTTATCATTTGCGTGGCATCTCCGGCCCTTCTGTTCTTCTGCCATGAAATATAAAGGTCTTTTGAAATAGTCAAAGGAAAGCGGTCTGCCATGTCCTTATTGACTGTTTTACCTAAGCGTTTGGTCTTGTTCTTTGTCGTTGTCATACTGCAAATATAAATAAATACTGAAACAAAAATGAAATTCTTTGTAAATGTTGATAAAAAGCCGCCCATTGCTGGTACGGCTCTCTTTTCACATCACAAAAACAAAGGTTAAAATATTTTATCTACTATGGTTGCTAAATAACCGTATGTTAATGTTTGTTCCTCATTATTCGGCCTGTTTTTCAGAGCATCAATTAAGATATTGAAATACGCCACATCAACACCAACCAATTGATCTTCCAATACTTCAATGTTGGTAAGGTCTAATAATGATAATTGAAATCCCATTTTAAGGATTTGTCCGGCATTGATAGTCCATCCACGGTTAATAAATTTGCGCATCCTGATAATAGATGCAAGCGGGTATTTTGAACCTATGTATTTAAGTTCCTTTGCCAAAAGACTTTCAAGTGCATTTTGATTAAGATATACTTCACGCTCTTTGCTGCTCCAATAATTAGTGCAATGCACATAGTCGTAGTTATCGTGAATTTCCATAGGCTCACCATAAAAACGTATTACTATCTGTATCTGGTGAGATAATGTAATGGCATTGCATGAAAGATATATAGGGCGATATTTCTCCCCAGTATCGGCGGTATCTTCATTTTGGTTTTCCATTCTTTCACCAAGTTCATGCGCCCCTAAAAACCCTTTTTCTTTGGCTACTCCATTACTATCAAAAACTATCTTTATTCTGTCAGGGGTCATATTCAATGCTGCCCCACCTTCGCTATTTTCATTGCGCTCATTAGGAATTGCCCCGTCAAGTACATATCCATCTTCATTGTTTTTGTCATTGAATTGCTTAACGTAATATTCCGCAACGGCTTTTACTGTTTCTTTGTTGGTGAAATAAAGGTCATAGTCATTTACCTTTTCTTTCAATAGCATAGATGCTATGCACCCACCTGTTATTACAGTATTGGCAATAACCAATTCCTTTACTTTTTCATCCTTTATTGAGGATGTGTATTCATCGAACTTTTTACAGATAACGGCATTAATTGTTTTTGCTTTCATAAAAATTGTTTTTTAGTTTTTGTGAGTTATTAAATTAATCTTGGTTAATGTCTGTATGTTCCAATTCCGGCTTCATTGCCAATTCCTGTGCATATTCTTCGCTAAAAATGTAAACCATGTGGGCAAGTACCGCAGCATCTATAATGTCTGCTAAACTGTCTCCTAAAGCCTTGCAAAGTTTATACGCCTTAGTTTCACGGGTAGTAACACCATCTATTAAAAAGTAAACGGTATCAATATCAAAACTGAATATGCTGTCAGGCTCACATTCACCATTAAGCCAATCTTCGGCATAGTTCTGATCTGAATACCCAACCCCTTCAATGCGGGCATAACCAAGTAATTTGTTCTTATGGTACTTGTCAATTATTGGCGTATCAAGTACAAATTTCTGTGTCTTTTTCATATCGTTTTGTTTTGTTGATACAAAGATACCACAAACTTTTGAAACTTGAAACATTTTTGAAAACTTTTTTTTTAAAATAACCTGAAAGCCTTTGCCAGTAAGATTATTATTTTATAAGTTTTCGAGTGCATTTACTATGTTTTGAAGGTCTTTTAGGGTTACTTTCACATGGCTGTCATCATTCCATTTCATTTCCCCTCTACTGTACCAACCTAAGAAATGCCTATCTCCATAAATGAGATAATTGATAGCATTATGTGGCACATCAACGGCTATTACTTTTATCTCCATAGAAACTATTTTGAAACAAATGTAAAACTAATTCCACAATAAAAAAAGGCTCTCCTTAAAAAAGGAAAGCCCAAATCAAAACAAATGGACATCTTTATTTATGAAGCAGATAGTTTATCGTACATGCTATTAGCCCGATTTAACCAGCCTTTCAAAAATACGGAATTACTACCAGTCCCTATTTCATTGTAGTAATTTATCCTCGCATCCCTTAATGATGCAAGTAAATCACCTGTGAATGAATTAACGGCTTCTAATGAAGCATTACCAAATAAACCATCAGGGGTAGCCCCTACCACCCTTTGAACGCATTTAACGGCATTGTGCTTGGCAGTTACATAAAAGTCAACCAAGTACACAGCGGCATTATTATTATCCCAACCATCGCCAAGTATTTGATCCCAGCATGAGTATTTGTAAAACTGGTTGATAAGTACATTCAAATTGTCATCTGCGATTATTTCACCTTCATTTAAAGGTTTAAGGCTGTCAACAATAGGCCAACCCATCCAGTTGGGATTATAAACCCTTGAAATTCCCCGATAAGTTTCGCCCCCTGTATCAGATGGGTTATTTGTATAGCCCCCTTCATTTTGAAGGATATAGGGCAATGCGTTCATAAAATCTGCCATAACTAATATTTTTAGAAAAACCGGCTTCCCGTTCTTCGTCTGTGTCCATTACTTAATAGTAGTCTCCAGGTCGCTGATAATAAAATTAACTATCGCAATGGCAAAGGTATTGCCGGCAAGTAATGTATCGGCTACTGTCTTTGCGGCTTCAAGGATGTTTTTCTTTGACTGTGCGTCTACTGCACTTGCAAAATCAGCTTTAACGAGCTGTACGAATTGGGCAACTTTTTCTGTGAAACTCATACTATTTATTTTTTATTGTTTAAAATGCCTATTTTTATACCAATTACCCCATACGCCAATAGTGCATAAGGCGGCAAAAACTATCAGTGCTTTAATCAGTTCAGTTGGTATCATTTCCACGGTTTGAAGTGTCAACTGTTGGCTTACGTTCAATAAGTGTCGGGTCGGTTGTAGTCGTTACAGCCACTCCAAATAATGAAGTAGCCGCAGCGCCTACCACCACACATATATTGTCAATAATTCCAAGCAAATGATCGTAGCCGCTATGTGGCAAGCCAATGTTATAAGCGGCTATAAAACCGCCTGTAATGGCTATTATCACCGCTGCAATCTTGCTGATATTGGCATAGAGGGCAGGACTTTTACTTTTGATACGGGCCAATAACCATTTAGCTATTCCCATTTCTAATTTGTTGGGTTGTTCCATGTTATGTTAATTTTTTATTTTTATAATCCTTTACAGTCTTACGTATCCATTTTACTATCTTGTACATATAGCTACAAACCCCGCATAATGTTGCGAACTTAGCGCCATAACCCCATGCTGGCGAACGGCATACAAAATTAGTGAAATGTGAAATAAAATCACACATCATACACAACCAATATACTATCCCTGCTAAAAGAGTATCCCACCACGGTTTAGGCATAGTGGAAACGTTGAGAATTATATAATCTATTAAATTAGGTGTTTGGGTATTTGACATAGGGCTTCTTATTTAGTTAGGATACCATGATGTGTTAGCTGATCGGTATTTGTATCGAATAACAGTACCAGCATGCTTATTTTGTTTTTAAAAATGCTATTAATATATTTTTTATAAAAAATTAAGGGACAATATGCAATGCTGTTGATCCTGTTATTTTGTACAATGTGTTGGATGGTTGCGCTGCTGCTGCTGCTGCATCATTTGCGTATATTTGTACGTTGGTTAGATAAATCAATTTGAGTATATCGTTAACACTTACGTTAGTACCATTACCAATAGTAGTAGCGGATGAAACAGGAATACCGTCACCGATTCCATATATCCTATTTATGCCATCAAATACCGCCATTGTTCCGTAGCTACTTGAAACACGATTACCCGTAATTGCAATAACAGCGGTAGCATCTTGAACTTGTACTGCTGTATGGTTTCCAAGACTATTTATATCTCCGATTGCGGCATAAGATTTACCACTTGACAAGGATACACCTATTGATGGTACGCCCGAAAAACCAACAGAAAACAAAACCCCTGATGGATTATACGTAAAATCACTATTACCATTAATCTGATTACTGCTGTTACCGTAAGCGATATAAGTCGGTGTTATTGTTGGCGTGGATGCTATAATATCACTTGTCAATGCAAATGTTCCACTTTTATTAGGTATGGTATCATTATAGCTCGATCCATCCGCCCCATAATAAACAGTTACCCCATCCCGGTGCGTATGTCCGGCGTTGATTTGACCGAAAAATAGACCATTAGCGAATAACTGACCATTGAGCAAATAGCTTGATACGGGGGGCGCAAACGTATTAATTATGCCTTGCCCCACCTCCGTGCTGTCGCCTGTACCAGGATTATCTATTGTTAATTGTTTTTGCGAATAGTGAAGTAAAAAAGTGTTGCGAAGTACGCCACTTCCGGAATATGGCTCATCGGGCAAATACGCTGTTCTTGTTGAAGTAAGTGGCCCTGACTTTATAAAAAACCCGTTTGAACTGGAGTTGTCTTTTAAATATAAACTTGGCGATCCAGTATACATTCCAAGATAATCTTCAAGTACGCCGCCCGATTTAAGAAGTGTTGATATGTTGTTTGAGCTAATAACATTCTGGTAAGTACCATTACCTACGGTCATTGGGATATTGGTCGTATCGAGGTTGGCGGTAACTGCTTGCAGTCCAAGTGAAGTGCCGACAATGCTATTTACTGTATCTACTAAAGATGCCACCACATTGCAAAGGCTATCGGTCTTTGATCCTACCTGAACAGGATAAACAAGGTTGGGAGGTACTGATGTGGTAATCTGCCTGTCATTAATGGCTTTGAGGCTATCGAGGCGTGTAGTTATGGATATTTGGGCATTAACGCTTATTGTAATGCTCACTAAGAGCAAGGTAATTAAGTGCTTCATCTGATAGGTTTATTGAGTAAATTCTGATACAAATGTAGGAATTTATCCAATATCTCTAATATTATTTTGTAGTTTCAATTTTTGATTTTACTTTTGTTCTACAAATCCATAGTATGTGTTCGAGGCATATAATATGGGTTTTACAAGGTTAAAATCTTTTAAAGCCTCAATTAGCCTCGAACTTTTTGGGGCTTTTCCTTTTACTATATTTGCGTTGCCTCCCGATAAGATCAAAACAGGCATAAGCAGTAAACATGCGATTTTGCTTTTAAATTCCGATTGGTTTTTCTAAAACTTTTAACCACCGGAAGCCCTGCCGAAACGAGAACTCATTCAATGCAATTGGTAAGCACTTTAGTTATTTCCTTGTTTGGGGGAAGGGGGAATAACTTTAGTTCTTACCGCCTCACTCAAATCTATTCTTGCAATTAAGCAAACCCGGGACTAAACGAAGCAGGGTCAAAATAACGGGTAGGTATTGGCGGCGGCGGTGTAACTATCGCTGCCTGTCCCTGATACTTCTCCATAATCATTGTTGATGCGTATAATAACGGGTAAGCATCATTCGGCCTGCGGGACTTCCACATATCCCCTAATTGGGTTGAATTTGATGTATTGAAGTTAATGTAAGGATACCCGTTTATGTAGTAGGTATCTGCCAGTATTTGAGCAGAAATAGCCTCTAAAATATGCGGAGGGATACCTGTTTCCAGTTCCCCTATTTTTAATGTTTTCATCCTCACCCATTTTCCGAATGTCTGCAATGCTTGGTAGGATTGTTGGAGATAACTTACCTGGACCGCCTTTGGGTCGTAGTCAATCACATAACCTTCGCACCTGTTCTGAAATATCGGGGTATAGGTTTGTGTTCCTGTTCCAGTCGAAGGGTTATAATCGTTCCACCATCCTGTTACCACTATGTTCCAGTTATCGCTTTTATTTGTATTGAATGTGCTTTGGAATAGTAATGTTTTAGGCCATGCCGCTTGCACCATCATTGGCTCACTAAAATATGGGGTATAAGTATCAGTATTAGGCTCATCCAAGTGCAATTTATTCATAACAAGCAAATAGTATGTCCCGCTTGTAGATAGGCTTAAATCGGTAAAGGAAAACGCCCACATGAATGTTTTTAAAGGTGTCCCGTTATCTGCTGATAGTGGATTAAGATAACTATTCCCTACTAATTGCTGTTTTCCTTTGAAATAAGGCGCTGAATTTAAATCTACTGAACTTCCCGACGTGGTATTATAGATACTCGATCCTATCACCTTGTATGTGCCTGTATTCGGGTCGTAATAATCGCAGAGATACATTTTAGCATCTGAATTTTGCTCTCCGATTACATCACCTTGCACATGGGCAATAAAATTCATTTCATCATCAAAAGTAACTTTGCTTTGATACTTGGCCGGATACATCCAATTTTGGATACCATATACCCCGAATGGGCTTTGTCCTAATACTGGCAATCCTGTTGGATCACTAATATAAACTGAATTTGAAGCAGGAAACAGACCGATAAGATTCGACATAGTAAAACAAAGTTAGTAGAAATAATTTATATCATTCCATTACAAGCCCTTTCCTTCCACATACATACGGAGCAATAAAACTATCAGGGTTAGCATTGTAATTAATAAGGTCGTTACCACCTATCTGTATCATCCCATAGTCCACCAGCGTATCATTATACAAATACCACCGCAGGTCTATAGATTCGTCAGTTTGGTTTGCGGTATCTACTATTAGGTAGTTAACTGGTATCTGCGCATTAGTCCAGAGCGTAGTTTGTATCGGCACCCGCTGACCGATAAATACCAATGATGCAATCAATAATATAGCTTTCATAACCTTTATTTTAATAAAATTCTTCGTCTGTTATCCTGCCAACTGCAATCACCGGAGCAGTACTTGCACCCGCCGAGTTGCTATACAAATGCATATACATCAGCGTTTGCGCACTCGGCACCTTACTCGTATTAGTTGCCGAGAAAGTCGTTACTGCCGATTTAGTACGGCGCTCGAGGTAAACAGTTTCACTTGCACCGTTTGGCGGAATTGTTACCACTATCATATATTCATCGTTTACGGTTGGCGTTATTCCGGTATTTACTTTAGTGGCCGTACCCGATCCGTTGTTAAACATAATTTGCAATGTTCCGTCTGCTGCATCCTTACCAACACCCACAATGTTAAGTACTGATGATGGGTCAGAGCTTGCACTTATTGCCGCCGTAGAAGAAGTAAACCCCGCAAAAAAACGCTGAGTAGAAACATAGCCGGGCAAATAGCACAATATAGTTAACTGACTTCCGGCACCATAATTATTATTGCCTATCAATGCATCTCCGCCAACCCCAGAATATCGCCACTCCACAGATACATTACCAGCCGCCGTTCCTGTTAGCTTATAATACAATCTGTTTGGGGCAAGATTTGTAGCATCATAAGATATTGTATTTACTGCAAGCGTGCCCGCAGATGATATGTTTGAGGTATAAAAGTCATCATAAAGTAGCGTTGATGGGGTCGGTATTATATGTGCTATTCGTTCTTGTTTTACCGCTGCCTGTACCGGGAAATCATTATAGCCCGATGGCGGTAGTATATGCAATTCATCACGCCCGTTTGCGTTACTCATCCACGGTAAGCCACTACCCGAAGATGGAGCGGAAGGTGATGCCGAATAAACATGCTCACCCATTAATACCTCTCCGCCAGATGTGGTAAAATTGGTTATACCTGATGAACCGTCACCCAATACCAATTGTTTATTAGTCGAAGCGGCAACCAAGCTATAAACACCCGTACTTGTAACCGCCGATGTCGGAGTTACCGTAAATGCTGATAGGTTGGATACTACCTGCAAAGAAGTAACCGTACCGCCTCCACCGGCGGATGTATTAGTAACCGTATATGTAGGGAATGATCCTGACACTGACATGCCTGTACCCGCAGTAAGACTGCCAGTAGCGGTAACAGTAACAACACCTGAGGATGTAATAGGCGAACCTGACACAGATATTCCCGTTCCCGCAGCAATTCCAACAGATGTAACAGTGCCTCCAGAAGAGGGAGATGAATTTGTTACAGTGTATGTCGGAAAAGAGCCGGAAACATTTATTCCGCTTCCAGCAGTTAAAGAACCAGTACCGGATACAGTAAACGTAGGATAACTTCCGGCAACATTTATTCCTTTACCCGCATTTAATGATACTGTTTGGTCTGGAGATGTATTAACTACAGTAAAAGTTCCCGAACCTGTAATCGGGGATGAGCCCGTAATCGACATACCAGTTCCAGCTACGAGTCCAACAGATGTAACAGTGCCGCCAGAGCCAGTGGCCGCAACCGTATATGATGGATAAGAACCTGTAACAGTGGCCCCGGTACCCGCAGCTATATTTACAGTTTGATTAGGAGAGGCATTTGTAACCGTATATGTCGGATAGCTGCCACCGATAGATATGCCCGTTCCTGCGTTCAAAGAAACTGTTTGGTTAGGCGCCGTATTAGTGACGGTATAAGTCGGAAATGAACCGCCTACGCTTATACCTGTTCCGGCCGTTAATGAACCAGTGCCGCTAATGGTAAAAGTCCCCGAACTTGTAATAGGTGAAGTACCACCTATTGTTATTCCAGTTCCGGCAACCGCCCCTACGCTCGTTACAGTTCCGGTTGTCGTGCTGAATTTACCATTTGCCCACGTTCGCAAAGTACTTGATGTATCCGAAAGGTTTGTTTGTGAATATCCCCTTACACTTGTTGCGGTATCAGTTAGATTAGTTCCTGTATAGCTCCGTATGTTTATTGCGCTATCATTAATTTCTGTCGGTATTAACCCTCGCAAAATTGTTGCTGTATCAGCCAAATTTGTAGCCACATAACTACGCACATTTATAGCTGTGTCGTTTAATGCTGTTGTGGTCGCATAACCTGTTAATGATGGTATTGCCGACCGTATGGCGCTCGCAGTATCAGCAAGGTTTGTTTGGGAGTAACTGCGCACACTCGTAGCCGTATCATTGATATTTGTGTTAAAATAGGTACGCATTGCAATTGCTGTATCGTTTATCTGCGAAGTGGCATAAGTGCGTAAAACCGCCGCTGTATCACCTAAATTCAGTCCGGTATATGTCCGTAGGGATATTGCGGTATCGTGTAAATCTATTAGAGTTGCATAATTCGCTAAGCTATCATTCAAAGAAAAATGAGTAACTATTTTACTGGTATCAACTTTGAATGTATCAATATGCAAATAAAGACCGAAGCCGGCATAATATTGTGAACCTATTGATCCCCATGAAACACCATTATTTACATAAAGTTTGTTATTCAAAAAGGACATTGAACCAACTACTTTATTGCCATAAATCGGATAAAATGATGTGTCTATCGGTAAAATAATCCTTGTAAATCCTATAGGTTCTGGATTATATTGTATATGCAATGCGGAATACAGACTATCATAATTCATCTGTGCATTAGCGAATATTGGAAGTAATAACAGTAAGAAAATTATCTTTTTCATTTTTTCATTTTTTAATTTTTAAATAATCATATCTGGCGTTGCCCATCCTTCAAATGATGTTGGCGCATTAGTAGCCGCCGATTGAGATACCCTATTTACGAAAACTTTATATTCTTTATACCCGAAACCATCTTCATTATCCCAAAAGAAACGTATGTACCCATTTGGATTATTATTGAGTATTTGGTACATATTTATCGGATACTTCGATTTAAATTTTATATCTATCGGTTTGAATAATTGAGGTGGTAAATCACCTATAACCACATCTTTAAATTCAGTTGTTACATTCCCCGCCCCGCTGCCCACAACTAAATTACTTTCCATTCCAGAAAGGTCGATGACCTCATTATTATATTGCATTACGCCTGTTTTCCTGAATGTCAGGCTTTCGCTGTCCATTTCATCTAATACCGAGTGCAATAATTGGCCTGTCCCACGTTGTAACGCCCTACATGGGGATAATGGCATATTAATGTAAGTATCAGGATAATAAGCCCCGAAAATATATGGCGCTGAACCTGCTGATGGGTCTGTACTTTGTGCATTTGGATAAACTACCGGAGCATAGGCAATACATGGAACAGGATTATTGCTTGGGTCGTAAGGTTGGAAATCATAAATACCTCCGGCCGGCAATCCTATTGTTCCTACTGGTTGGCAATAAATAGCCACTATCTGATTGTCCGTAGATGGGTTGGCTGGGTCGTACGAAGTACCAACTGGCTGGCTGACGGTCTGCGCCCGCAGTTTTTCTATTGCATATTGTTCTACGAGAATATCACTTTCCTCAAAATCCATTGTGCCAGGGATATTCGTAGCGGGAGTATTGAAAAATAATTCAGTTGCTATCGAATCAACTCCAAAGTCTGTATTCGTATCTGCCTTTGTATATCCAAGTTTCAGATTAGCCCCTAAATTCTGTTGTGATTGCTCAATTACTAAATCTGTAACATCATACCCCAGATCAAGTATCATGGTCGTATTGTCAAAGAAATAACCCAAATCTTCTATTCTTAATATGGTCGGATTACCATTGGTATCGTATTCAATTCCCATACCACACCCTAATACCTTTTTGCAGAAATTGAACAATTGCTTTACAGTCATTGTGATATACGGATTTCCTTGCAGGTCATGGATACAATAAGCAGATGTTACCCAAATTTGTGAAGGAACAACATCTTTTACTGTAATAGGTGGAGTGCCATCAACTCCTGCAAAAAGGAAATCACTTTTACCAACAAAGTCTGTCGCTACAGGAGTTGGGAAACCATACCCATCACTATTTGTAGTAGGTAAATAAGAAGTCAGCAACCGAAGCAGACTATATAACCTCATTGCGGGGAATACAGTAGGGTTTAATTGAGGTGCAGGTATTGCCGGTGCATCTGACGGCCATTGATTGTAGATTGACTTAAAATCTACCTGTAATGCCGATAAAAGAGGGCCGGAAGTTACCGTATGTCCACTTATCCCTACAAAGTCATCATCATAAATTACTCCAAGAACATAGCACTTATTATAGTTTAAAGTAACTTCTATCGGGTCGCTTTGAAATGATCCCGGAAGTTCACCCGGAGTTGTTGGTGAAGGATTAAAATTAAAACTACCCGAATTATCAGGGAAATAAATTTTATACAAAGGAATATACTGCATATTCCCCCCACTCATTACCGGATGGTCTGTTTCATCTATTTCAAATAAAACAAAACCGATAAAAGGGGCAGTATAAATCAATCCGGGATCATAGGTAATTGGGTTTACCATTGTCCCGCTTACAATAACATTCACCTTTATAGTATTGGTTGGATTGCCATTCAGGTTTTTTATTAAATATTGATCTCTCCCATAAGGTCTGCTATCGTTTGTTCCCCAAAATACCTGCTCATAATTTAATGATTGATTCCTTTGCAAAAGTTGGTTTACCAATATATCATTACCAATAAATGTTGTAGCGCCATTATTCGATGTAACATTATAAGTATTCATTGCCGGAAGCCAATGTCTGCCATCACTTACAGAACCATGATTAAAACCGTATAATGTTGTCGGGGCGCTGTCAACCGGCATTATATAACTTGTAGGCGTTGCACCACTTAAAAATGAACCATTCCACAATAATTTTATCCCGCTGTGACATACAAATTCAGCATCCCCATTTAATTCCCAAACTGGTGTGCTATCCGTTCCCGTATTTAACCAAATAGGAATATTAAAAGGTGCATCCCCCCGGCTTTCCAATAGTCGGTAAAGCATCCCATCCAAAGTATTTATAGATACCTGACGGGCAATTTTATTGTCTGAATAACTGGCAAAATCAAATTCTGAATTATAGTAAATAGGGTAAGTAATGCCGGTATCATCGTATTGCTGTATGTAGATATTTAGTTTACCATATCCTATTATTCCTTGTGTCCTGCGTATTTCCTGAATGATTGCTCTTGCACTCCCTGAAAACTTAAAACCGCTATCGCTGCGGCTTCTGAATATTCCCAAATAATTACTATCCCTCGCCCATTGAATTGTTAAATCCATCCATCCATCGGGAAGATTATCAATAAAAGTTAAAGTCGGGTTTGTTGCAACTGTCCAACTGCCATCTGATGCATTTTGAGTAGCATAATAGTAGTTACTATTTATATCCTGAATGGACATTTTATATATGGGATCGAAAGCCATTGAGTTTTAATAAATTTGCAGGCGGTCTTTTATGTTTACCGTTATTTGATTTTTAATAGTTCGTTGCATCATTGCTGTTTCACGCATAGTATCATTCAAGTCGTCCAGTTTTTCTACTATTCGCTTATCGGTCATTTCGCTGCTTCCCTCTTTGAGTTGGCCGTTACTATCCACCCTCAATCCAATGCTTGATGATGCAAACCGCATGAGTGCCGCTGTTTCCGCTGCCGTATCTATCTTTGTTCCTATCGGGGCTGAATAAATACCGGGCTTTTCAGCAAGCATCGTTTGACCGCTTGGAGTTGTCATTCTTTCCGGCCCTGCTTCACCTGCTATAAAATATCTGGTTGCTGTTGTACCCCCATGCTCAAATTGCGGTAATGGCGTAGATGCTGCCGCCGCATATTGCGCTGCTCCTATTGACGCTATGACTGCTGTTAATGCTGCCGCTAATACCGGAATCTTCCCATATTCAGCCCATACTTTTGCGATACCTAATGCTGTATTTTCAATAATACCGGCCTCGGCTGCCATCTTATTACCTTTAGCCGTTTTAAGTGTCAATTCATTGGATTGGTGTTGGATAGCATTTTGTTTAGCGGCATTTTGAGCCGCCATTTGAGCCAATTGATTTTCTTTAGTTATTTGATATCCTGCTGATGCGTTTACAGCATCTACTTGTTCCTGATAAGCTAATTGTATTGCTTTGCTTTTTATTTGTAATTGCTGCTGTTCAGCGGCAATTTGGTTGTCATTTATTTGTTTTATTGCCGTAAATGTCTGTTCGGCAAGTTCAATTGTTTTTGCTGCTAATTCTTCTTTACCTTTTATAATTTTTTGGTCAAGTGCGTCCTGTTTCTGTTGTGTAAGTGCATCAATATCCTCCTGAACTTTTGCAGCATTTAAAGCATTTTTTTCTATTCCTTCTGGATTATTATTAGCAGTTGCAAGTGTTTGTTGTTCTTCAAAATCTTTTTTCTTTTTCTTTGCCAGTTCTATTTGTCTGTCGTATTCGTCTTGTTGTTCTTTAAAATCATTATCCCCACCAAAAGCCTCCAAAAATGGTGCGGCGCTTCTTGCATAGTCATGATGTTCTCCGGCTGCTTGTTGTGCCGCAATTCTTTCTCTTAATATCTGGTCAATCTTATTCTTTTGTTCAAGTAGTTGCTCTATATATTCATTGGCTGTTTTAGTATCTTCTTCCCTTGATTTTTTTATCTTGTCAGTAATTGCTTTCAGGTTTTCTGCAAAGTCATTTGTTCCTTTCAATTGTTCGGCTTGAACATTCAATAATCGTGCATTGTATTTATCATCATCCTCATTTACTTTACCATGCCAACGGGTAATAATATCAATCATTTTACTGGCATGGTTCAGGTTTTCTATCTCATTTCTTTGGTTCAGTTGCTTTTCATCATCAAATGATTTATTGCTTTTATCATAGTACGCCTGATTATTTGCAAGGGAAAGTTTATGTAGCGCATCTTCTTCCGCAATTTCTTCATTCAGTCCTTTCGTAGTTGGTTTTTTACCTGCCTTATCTTTCGTTTTCCCGTACTTATCAAGTAATTCATTTTCTTTCTCTCCAAGCGCTGACTGCTGTTGAATTATTGAACGGGAATAGGCTTTAAAGTTTTTTTCTAATTCATCATAGTTTTCCTTATTCGCTTTTAATTTAAGGGCATATGCCGTCTTTTGTGAAGCAAGAGTAAATACATTCCCTCCAGCACCTTCGATATCGGGTGGATTATTCAAAAGGTCTTTTTTCTCTTTTTGGTTTTCCTGAATTTGAAGCGTTGTTTTATTCCGTGTCTCTATTGTTTCATTCAGTATTTTTTCTTTAGAATTTATCTCATCCTGCAATTTTGAATAATCTTTAGCATCGGCAAGTTGCTTGTTCATTCTCGCAGAACCAATATTTTTACTGAAATCCTCTTTGTTTCTATATTCATCCAGTATGCCCGGTGCAATAGATTGTATCTGCTTATAGGCGGCATACATTCCTTCAAGATGTGTTTTTACATCTTTCACTCCGTTTATATAGTCTGTAAGGCGTTCAATTTTGAAAGCATCCTGCTGTATTTTAGAAAGTTGATTTGCCGGTAAGTCATTTAGTTCCTTACTTAAATTCTTAACAGAATCAACATAATCATCCAGTGATTCCTTCGCAATTTCCTCCTCTGCTGACAACTTGGTAAACCATTCATATACTGCTGTTACACCTGCTATAATCGGTACGAAAAGAAGTTGCATTGCAATCATTCTTACAGTCATACGGGCAAGAACGCTCTCAACGTTTACGCCCATTACCGTGAATGAATTAGAAGTATTTTTTACAGCAACATTTATTTGGTTCATGCTATTGGTCGCACTTCCCCCTAATGCTGCTAATTTAGCTTTGAGTGCATCTATTTCCGCCTGAAATTGTGCATTTACTTTCTCCGAAGTCTTACCAAAGCTATTCCATGTATTTTCGGTTGATTTTATCTGCTTCTGAATGGCAATTATTTGCTCTGCTGTTTCCCCGCTTGCTATTCCTTGCCTCTGTATTGTTTGGGTGGCCTGATTGCTTACTGTTACATATTCCTGTGTGCTTGCAGTCAGTTTATCAGTCATCTCCTGCTGCTGTTGGGTCAATTGCAATAATCTTGTAAGGTTTTCTGCCCCCTTCAAGTCAACCATTATGGAGATATTCTTATTGTTTATGGTCGTAATCTCCCCTTCCACATCAACCAATTTGGCTATGAGTTTGTCTAATTCAGGATAGACCGAAGGGTCAACTATATTAC
>Ga0208745_1000207_pt1 | contig 19097 bp, 30 predicted proteins | sample CryBogCBH23Jun09_FD_184622 | JGI IMG/M metagenome (GOLD analysis project Ga0208745, IMG submission 184622) | Freshwater microbial communities from Crystal Bog, Wisconsin, USA - CBH23Jun09 (SPAdes) | ecosystem: Environmental > Aquatic > Freshwater > Lake | place: Crystal Bog, Wisconsin, USA... | reverse complement strand
GACCATAATGAACAACTCCTTGGTTAGGTCTATGCCCGCATCCAACCCGCTCCGGACTCGCTCCGGGCGTGAACCTAACTGCCCTAAGTGCGGAGAGAAACTATGAACCAACAAGAACGTGACGACCTGAGAGTGCATTGGGAAAGTTTCCGGCAACACCGGACTCACTTCCTTGATTGCTACAAGTGGCACCCAGAGTGCGCTGTCATCTGTGTGCTAGATGCTTGGGAGGCGGAAGTTCACGACGGCAGCGAAGTATCCGCGACTCGTGAAGTATGCGACCACGCCGACTGGACCAGCAATGTCTATTCTGACGACATCTACGCTGACATGGGTTATCGCTACTGCCCTAAGTGCGGAGAGAAACTATGAACCTGTTCCACGGACCGTTGCACCACTGGCTCCCCCACATGATCCACTTCCTTACATGGAGGTTCAAGTAATGCCAACCCGACGCAAGCACAAGGATTTGATGAAGCCCTGGCACGCTCGAGTTCGACGCAACGGCGTTGAGACTTCGCTCGGCTACTACTACACCTACGACGAGGCTCTCATTGCAGAGCTTGAGTACGCCGAAATCTACCCATCACAGCAAGGACGGAAAGTATGAACATCATGGCTCAAGGCTGCGAGTGCGGACACCTGCGCTACTACCACGGGTTCCCCGAGGACGGTGGGCTTGAGTGTTGGTTGCCCGAGTGCGACTGCACGGAGTTCGTCAAGGTCACACCACCCGAGCCAGTCTGCGGGAATCTGCTATGAGCACCTACGCCCTCATCATCACCCTCATTGCTATCTGGACTGTCGTAGCCCTGTTGTGGGTGGAGTAGCGGTCACTAACGCCCATAAAGGGCATAACGCTTTCCGTTATGTCGTCGCATGTTATGGCGGCACACATTATTCGTTGGAATAATGTGAAGATTTACACCGAAACCGAACGAAAGGAGCCAACATGGTTCTCTCTATCCACGAAGTAACCGAAGCCATTGAGTCCGAGGGGAGGAAACTGGGCAAGCTCGTCACCGAGATCAACGATGCAGCCCACAAGGACGCCATTGCTGAGATCGCTTACAAGTCTGCGATAGCGAAGGCACGCATCCAGTTCCGCCTTGACCACGAGAAGGCAACGGTTGGAGCCACCGACGACCACGCTCAGGTTGCAGCAGAGTCCGAGCACTTGGCGCACTTGGTCGCACGCAATCAACTCATGGTGCTGCGAGACTCACTCCGAGCCACGACCGCACGCCTTGACGCACTTCGTTCCATCATCACCACCGTTCGAGCAGCAGGAGGCTGACATGAAGATTCAGAGCGATTACGCAGGAGAGCCAGACCAGGTGAAGTTGCTGATCCGAGACTTGGACGACGCACAGCGCCGGATTGAGCAGTTGAAGGCCACCGTTGAGGTGCTGAACGGTCAGGTCATCAAGGAGGTCAACTCCAAGTTGCAATACATTGAGAACATCCGTAGAATGCAGGACACCATCAACCAACTAGAGAGGAAGCAATGAACAAGCCCAAGCATTACAGCGAGGTTCCCTACGAGGAGCTCCGAGCAATCCGTGACCTGTGCCGTGAGGTGCTGCGAAACAGCGGTGCCTACATGAGCGGTCACAAGTTGGCCGAGGCCGTTCTTCGACTGATGGGGGAGCAGAAATAATGGGCTACTACTCCGAACGAACCTGCCCTGAGTGCCTGAGTATCCCCTGCGATGATCTGTGCGGCGTCGAGTGCGAGTGCAACGAGGAACACTACGACTGCGCCGCCGACGAGTGCGAGTGCCGACTGCACGGGGAGGACTGATGCCATCTAAGTTGAACAGAGACAACACTCCGAACCCTTGGGTGGCTCGAGTCAACCGTTCAGGAGTGACCTACCACCTCGGTCAACACCCGACGAAGGAAGCAGCCGCAGCAGCAGAGGCAGCGTTCTCCGAAGCGTGGCCGTCACTTCGCATGACGCAAGAGGAATACGACGCCATCACCGAGCGATGCGTTCAGTTGAGCGAGAAGGGATTCTCGCAGAGAAGCATTGGACAGCAGCTCGGCATGAGCCGCATGACCGTTGCGAGACACCTATGGAGGCACCGTGGCTTGGCTACAACCCCACAGGAGTAGGAAGCGACCGTGGAAGGCGCACGCTATTCGAGACGGCGTGAGCATCTCCCTCGGCATGTTCGCCACCCGAGAGGAAGCACTTGCCGCCGAGCAAGCGTTCCACCAAAAATGGCCGAGCAAACGTATGCTCCCGAGTGAGCAGCAGCAGCGCACCGAGCAGATCAGGTCACTCCGAGCACAAGGCATGACTTATCAAGAGATTGGCGACAAGTTGGGACTGACCAAGCAGGCAGTCTCCTCGTGGAACAAGAGGCACAAGTGAACGCCCGTATCCTGACCGGCGACTGCCGTGAAATGCTCCGCACTTTGGAGGCTGGCTCAGTCCGAACCTGCATCACCTCACCGCCCTACTTCGGGCTGCGTGACTACGGACACGATGGACAGATCGGCCTCGAGCAGACACCAGACGATTACGTCAAAGAGCTGGTTGAGGTATTCCGTGAGGTGCGCCGTGTTCTGTCTGACGATGGAACGCTGTGGCTGAGCCTTGGGGACAGTTATGCAGGCTCAGGAGTTGGTGGTGGTGGTAACCGTAAGGGCAATGAAAACGGTCAACACGACGCATTGAAAGCCCTAGGCCGACCACCAGTGCCCACTGGCCTGAAGCCGAAAGACTTGATTGGCATACCTTGGCGAGTAGCGTTCGCACTTCAAGCCGACGGCTGGTATTTGCGCTCGGACATCATCTGGCACAAGCCCAACCCGATGCCAGAAAGCGTGACCGACCGACCCACCAAGAGCCATGAGTATCTGTTCCTGCTCACCAAATCGCCAAGGTATTACTACGACCACGTTGCAGTTCGAGAGCCAAGCGTGACCGGCTCGTGGGATGCCATGCCACCTATCGGCGGAGCCAAGCACGTTGAAGGCAATGAGAACAATACTTATTCCGGCAACACTCCGGCAAGCGATGGACTTCGCAACAAGCGTGATGTGTGGACAATCTCTACCAAACCATTCAAGGGTGCTCACTTCGCCGTAATGCCTGAAGCATTGGTTGAGCCGTGTGTGTTGGCAGGAAGCGCAGAGGGCGACACCATTCTTGATCCGTTCACCGGCTCGGGAACAGTGGGAGTCGTAGCCTTGAAGCACCGACGCAACTTTGTCGGGACAGAGTTGAACCCTGAGTATGTAGAGATTGCAGAGCAACGCTTGAACGACGTAGAACCGAGGATGCTGTGAACTGGCTAGAAGCAGAAACCGACACCGAAGTCAAGGTCAAGGGCGAACGAGGGGCGTTCCGGTTCAAGGGCGTCAACCCTAAAGACGGTTCGCTCTACCTGTGGGGAGGCGTGACGGGTCGAGAGAGGAACCGAAGCGTTGCACCCGAGAAGGTGGATCTGCCGAAGAAACCGACGCTGCGATGACTGATCTAACTATGGGAGAGACGCAATAAGGTCACGCACGTTGGCATGAAGTTGTTGAACCGTGCCATCGTTGACGATGATGTAGTCGCAGTCCTCAGCCGTGATGGAGTTCTCGGTTGGACCACCAAGGTTCTCTACGCCTGGTCGCTCAATCCAGATGACCTTGCCGCCCCACCAGTGGATGTTCTCCACCTCGTTCTTGAAGCGCACGTCGGTCACGGCGAAGTTGGCATCCGGCTCGGACTGGTCAATGATCTCGTCAATCATCACCGCCCAAACGCCCGACCACAGCACCTCTCGAGCACCCATGCCGAGGTCTTGCAGGAGCCTGCGAACTTCAGGGATTTCACGCTTGACATTGTCCCACCCGAACCGTTCCACAAGCTCACTCAGGCGCACAGGCGTTCCGAGGGACTCATAGATAATCGGGTCTAGGCGCAGCAGGAGTGCTCGAATCGGGTCAGCGAAAGCGATCTGCCTGTAGTACAGCCCCCGAGCTGCTTCGTTCTTGCCAGAGCCAGCGAGTCCGGCGAAACCGACGATCACGCGTACTTCCTCTCAAGGTAGGACAGACTGATCTCCATGATGTCGTAGTTGCCGTTGACCACTTCGTTGCACACGACGATTCCACGCCACTCACCGTTGCCCTGCGGCCCCACATAATCCTCATCGTGCAGGTAGCAGTTGTGGTGAGCGTAACCTTCAACGATCATTGTCTTGGCATCAACGTCAACCATCCTGATTGGCTTCACGCCACACGGTTCAATAGAGACAACTCGTGGATCGCCACCCTTGCGATTGGTGACACGCCCCAAAAACTCAGGTCGGAACTTGGCGAGCAACCGAACAGGCCGAATGGCCCCAAGGATCGCTGCCGTTGTTGCAAGCCCACCCTTGAACCGAACACTGTCAGCAGTGTTGTCTGAGGTGTAGGTCAACCCCTCTATGCCGAACTTGTCAAGCACAATCTTGAGAGCCTTGTCCATCACCGCACCGGGCTTCTGAGCGAAACTCAACTGAGCGACAACTCCACCACTTGTTTCTCTGGTGTACAAACAACCTTCACCGTCAAGGATGCCCGAGAGATAGCCACCGTCGTATGACAGGTCAGTCTCCCACTCAGTCAAGGGTTGTGAGATGCGAGTTCCCTTGCGCAGTTGCGTAGTCGTCCGCCACATATAACTGGAACCTTCTCGCACCGCAGTAGGTCCGCCAACTCGAGTAAGCCATAGGTGATCTGGCGTAGCCACGAACTCCTTGCCATTGTCAAGGGTGACGCGAACCGTTTCTTTCTCAACCGTCTTGGCAGCGAGAACAGTCCCCGTCTTGAATCGTCGGGAGCGTCGGCCTACGACATCTTCCTCAAACGACACGATCTTGTCGCCAGCGTTCAACTCAGACAGAGGAATGTACCGAAGGTCAGCGGTCAGAACCTTGTGGCTCTCCTCTAAGCAGGCTCCCGAGACGAGTCCACGCTGCACCCCGGCGATGGTCTGGCGCATCCCGGTCAGGTGGATTTGTTGGTGTCCCATCGTGAACGAGCAACCGATGGACTTCAGTCGAGTCTCAATGTTGTTGCCCGAGTATGGCCTGCCGGTCATTGGGTTGTAGAAGAAGTGCGAGTAGGCGATGCCGTCAATGAACACGACGTCCTTGAACTCATGCACCTTCCAGCCGTGCTGCTGCCACGCAAAGGACTTGGGACCGAATACCCCCTCAAAGCGAACATCGTCCCGCACGAGGCGAAATAGACGGTCCTCGTGGTTCCCTCGCAGGTGGGTGCGGTTGATCTTGCGCCAACCCTTCTTCTTGCGAGCGTCGTCGGCCTTGTCAAGGTAGGCAGAGAGGATAGCGATTTGCTTGTTGCCGACCTCGAGGTCTGCTTCAATGCGTTGACCCTCGGCGTTCTTAGAGCCTGGTCGGTCATACGACGACAGCGAACTCATGTCGTGGAAGTCACCGAGCTGGATTACCTCTACTCGACCCTCACGGCGAGACAGTAAATCCTCAAGATACTTGCCGATCCATTTGATGTGGTCGGTCGGAGTATCGGGGGTTATCTGCATGTCGGGCAAGATAACATGCGTTGCGGGAATCTTGGCAGTCATGGCGACCTCCCTTGTCGCTGTGATTCTACCACTGATTAGGCAATAAGAGCGGTAAATACCTCACTCGGCATCATCGTGTAGATGTCCTTCTTCGCCATGTTGATTGTCGTGTCCCACCCTGCATACATGAGTGATGCTGCCACAAGTCCGCTGCAAATCCATGTGTTGCTGCGCCGGAGACAGATGGAGTCGGGGAGCAGAATGTCCAGCACACAAGAGAGAATGGTGACGATGCCGTACTTGGCACCAACCTGCGCTCGAGCAAACACGAGAAGGTCTGCTGGATTAGAGGGGCAAGGTACTACTTGGTAGGTGCCGCCTGGTGCGACTTGGCTGAGGAGCTTGTCGTTCGTGACTCCCTTGGCCTCCGCTTGGATGATGTACCAGTCGCCGTTCTCCGTTGGTCGGTCAAGGATAAATGCGTGGTTCCACGTTGAGGCATGGCTGCGTCCCCTAATCCATTCTCCGAACCTGATCGCCCGACCGATGATTCCGGTGGTGTGCGCGAATCCAACGTCGCCTGCTCTCATTCTGATTCCGTGATGTTCTTGTGGCTCCACTTGACGGCTCGCTGCGTGACGAACTTGCCGGTGATGCCGATGGGGATGATGCCGAGCCAGCCTTGCCAGCCGAGGTGAATGAGTTGCACGCCGGAGAACGATGCGAGGACGATGCCTACAACGTCACCAATGCCGTCCATGTTGCCCGCTAAGCGATGCCGACCGTTCGCCACGGCGTCGGTGCAGATCGTTCCTACGATGTCTTTCACGACCATACAGGCCGACCCTACGCCACTGTAGAACAGGACTTCCAGCCACAGTTTCACTCAGGCATCTCGATTCCTAGGTGGTCACAGATAATGGCAAGCAAGTCGCCGGGGTTGCGAGTGTTCTTGCCGTTGGGCATCAACTTCTTCTCAATGCGAGCGAGCGACCTTCCGTGCTCCGCCACGACTTCCATGAGTTCCTCAGTCTGCTCGGTGCGCTCTCGGTGCTTCTGGTGGAGGTTCCAGAGAAAGCCAGCGATGGCACCGATGCCGCCGAAGGTGACGACGAAGTTGGCTGCGTTGGCGTCCAAGGTAGCCCAATCCACCGCAAGCATTTACATCAGGCCCATTTCATGCAGCTTCGCCAGCGTCAGTGGTCCGACGATGCCATCAGGAACGAGTCCGTGTGACTTCTGCCACGCCTTGATCGCTGCGATGTTCTTGAACTTGAATACCGAGTGCTTCTTGCCAATGGCCTTGACCACCTGCTTGAGCGTCGGCTTCATGGAGCCGTTGGTTGCAGGCTTGGGGTCGGCGGCGATGAACCGGAGGTAGGTCTGTGGTTGTCGCCCATCTTGTGAGACTCGAACGAACGAGGGGTCGCCCTGTTGTCCCATGCTCACGGTGAGGGGGTCAAGTCCTGGCTCAACGACGATAGCCGTGTGCCAGCCGGTGCCGGGGCCGTAGACGATGATGTCGCCCGGTTGCACCTGCGAGAGAGGGATACGCTCTCCGTGAGAGAGTAGCGTTCCCGTGTATCCAGTGCCGTTGTAGTTGAGGCCGTTCGGGTCAGGCGCTCCTGCCCATGAGTAGCACGACGTCACCCAACTTGAACAGTCCGAGATGATCGGCAGTTGGTACGGCTTGTGAACCGCCTCCATGCGCTCGGATCCCTCAGAGTAGGTGAAGTGCTTGTGGTTGGCTACTCCCCACCGTGCTGCCTTGACGATTTCATCACGCATTGTCATGAAAGTCCCACCACCGAGATGCTTGAGCCGTAGATTTCCAACGATGCGCCGCTTCTGTTCTTCGCCACGAGGACATAGAACGACGAGGTGTCCGTAGGGGTGCCGGAATAGATGAACTGTGCAGTCATGGACAGTCCGTTGCCGAAGGAGATGCCGGTGACTTGCACTTGGTCTTGGAAGGTGCCGCCTGCTGCAAAACCGTAGCCAATCCACGGGGTCTCGGGGTCGCCGCTTGTGCCTTGGTTGAACAGATTGCAGGTGATGGTGACGAGGTACATGGTGTAGCCGGTCACGCCGGTCACTGAGGCGCACGTTCCTGCTACATGGCCACCAGTCGGGTAAACCGGTGAGACAACCGTAGGCGTCGTGTCGCTAGCGTTGTTCGCCCATGCGTAGGGCTTCTGCTGCAAACCTTGAACCGTGACGGAGTTGATTGCGCCGTTGATGGTGTCGGTGCTGATCGGGTGCGAGTGGTCGGCTGCTGCTGCAAATGAGGAAGTGCCGGGCTGTCCGGTTCCTGCGCCGCCAACCTCAATGTCAGTCGGGGTCGGGTTGGTGCCACGACCACCGAGGTTGCTAATGGACTGAACTGCGGCGTTAGAAGCGGCAGCGTCAGAGGCTGACCAAACAGGAGCGACTACTGCAACGGCATTGTGCGTTGTCGGGAGCGTGTTGTCGTAGCCTCGAACAACATCGTTGAGCACGGTGCCGGTCTGATAGGCCGGAACGAGAACCTTTTCTTCATTGCTCAAACCGTAGTCAATAGCGAGAATGTAAGCGGCGCTGGAACCAAGTGGTTGCCCGGTGGTAACTTCTGCCCACCCACTGAGGCTATTGAGCTGAATGGTCGTATCGCTCGGCCCAATAGTGTTGATCAAACTTGAGGGGATAGCAGCGCCAGGATACCCGTGAGGGGTAACGTCAAGTCCTGTAGTCATTGTTCCATTCTACCTTACGTTGTTGGGGTGGGGGTGTAGGAGTAGCCGCCGATGGTCTTGAGATAGATCACGCAGTCACCGACGAAGCCCTGCTCGTAGTTGTCCTGCAACTTGCTGGGGAGCCAGTCAAGTTCCTGCACGACCACGTTGGCAGAGAGGGGACCTTCGACATAGGGAACGATGGTCTGGTTCTGAAGGAGTTGCTGCAAGTACCAGAAGTTCTCATAGGGGTCGCTGAACTCCACTTGGAAGCCCGAGAGGTTGTTGCGCCCAAAGGTCACGACGGGGGTAATGGCAGTCTCGGTGGTTGCTGCTGGCCATGACTTGAGGGTGTAGCGGTAGAGGATCGGCGTTCTCGTCTGGTCATCGCTTGAGTGCAGCGTGAGCTTGACGTTGATGCGCTCCGAGCGTGCGCCGTTTGGAATGGTGACTTGACTGCCCTGGTAGTTCGGGGGCTGGATGATGATGTCCGAGCCGGAAGGGTCAAACATGTCGAGCACGATGCCGATGCCCTGCGAACTCACGAGGTCGGCGCTCATGTCCATCTGCACCGGAATCTTCGGGTCACTGATGCCGTAGGTGATGGCGCCGGAGTTGATGGTGCCTTCGCTGACGTACTTGGTTGGGTCAATGCTCCACACGCCAGACTGACTGACCGAGAACATGGGGTAGCCGGAGTTGTCAAGCAAGGTGTTTTGACCGTTGTTGATAACGGGGTCAATGTCTAGCCAGTTGACTTGATTGGGACCCGTGTTGTGATCCATAAGGTCTGATGCGTAGGCAAGCGAGAGTGGGTCGCCGCCGATGCTGGTGGTCAGGTCAAGCCTGCCAATACCGTTTGGACCATGCCCTGCGCCGTTTGCCTCAACGCCGCCGTAGGTTCCCCACGAGAAGTAGATGAAGCGCCCAATGCCGACGATGCCGACAACCGGCGTGGACACGGGCTGCAAGAGGTTCGGTGCGAGCGGTCCTGCCTTCAAGTCCCCGGTCTGCGTGGCGCTCGGATCATAGACACTGAGGGTCTGGCACATTCGGATACCAAGATTAGTTCCGAGGAAGATGAAGTTTAGGTATGAGTAAAGCGCAGTCGGGTATTCGCCAATCTCAAGTGGCAAAGTCTGGACTGGGTAGTTGAGCTGGAACGGTTGGTTGACCGAGGTAACTGCCGTTGCGCCGGTCATGGACGAACGGTAGACAGCACCCTGCTCGGGGAACTGCAAGGATTGATCAAAGCCACCGACGTAAATCTGCGTGGCTCCGCCTGCTGCACAACTCCATACCCAATAAGGGTTCGGATGCACCATGAGAATCTGCTGCGCCTGAGGTTGCGTTGACGTCGGCACCGTGGTCAAAGCCAGCAAGCAGTTGGCAGTTCGCGTGAAGAACGGCGGTAAGGCGTCTGTCCATGTAGAGGTGTCGGCGTTGGTGGCTGCTGCGACCAGAGCGTTGTTGCAAATCCTGACCATCGTGTAGGCAGTAATCGTGTAGCCAACCGTGACGTCAAAGGTCAGTTGCTCGGTGGCAGTCACGGCTGCGGTCAAGTTGTGACTGAGGGTAATCGTGGTGCTCGAGGTGTCCACGCTCACGACAGTGGTGCCGCTAGGAACGCCTGCACCAATGACCGTCATGCCCGGTTGGATCAACGACGGAACGCCACCGATGTTGGTTGCCAGCGTTGACCCGCCACTACCGCCAGTGAAGCCAGTGACGATGGCTTGGTAGTTCTGAATCGCTCCGGTTGCGAGGTAGAGCGTTGCCGGAACGGAAGCAGCAGGAGAGCCACCAGAGAAAATCGCCGTGGAGTCCACCGTGAAGATACCAATGTCGGTGGCAACGTAGACCAAATGACCATCGGTGCAGATGTCAAAGACAATGCCGGGAGTGTCGCCTGGCCATGTGACCGTGGTCATCGATGGAGCGTTGAGCCACAGTTCCTCAGACGTGCCGATGGCAACGGTCGTTGGGTTGGAGATGGTGACGGTGTTGGCGCTGAGGTCATACGACGTGACCGTAGTTCCTGTAGGAATACCAGCACCACTAATTAAAGCACCACTACTGATGTTCGGGTTGAGAACACCGTGGTTGTAAAGAATCGTGTCGCCTAATCCAGCGGTAAATCCTCTCTGGTAGAAACCCCATTCCGTTCCAAAGTTGCTGTAGAACGTCACCGTTACGCCGTCCATGATGCAAGCAGATGCGTTGACGGCGATGGCCTTGGTGCGGAACTGCGTGGTGGTCGTGCGCTGTGCCGTGTCGTTGAGAAGCGTGAGTTGATTCTCAAACCACGGGTTCACGCCTTGGCTAGACAGGAAACGACTGGCAGACGAGGTGGTCTTGCGGTCAAGGAACTGCTGGCCTGCGCCTTCTGACCAGTCCAGTTGGTCACGACGCCACAGTCCTTCAGTGTTCAGGGTGCCATAGCCGGCGATGTTCTCAAAGTTGATGGACTGGCGCTGCGGGAGAATCGTGCGGTGACGAAACGCCTCTCGACGGTATGGCTCAAAGGAGGTGTTGATCGTGAACGGTCGGCCACCGAGGGAGATGGTGTCGGGGTAGATGCGTGGAGTAGTTGGCGTTGCAACCGGGACAGGGTAGAACATGTCCACGCCGCCTTTGCCGAACAGCATGGTAAGCGTCGGTGAGGTTGGGTTGACCCAGGTGGTGCTCATCGGTGCGGCAGCTTGCTGTACTGCTTGCGGATACGCTCTACTTCTTCACGGATGCGCTTCTCACGCCAGACTTCCATGCGAGCGGTGCTGTTCATAATCGCACCGGCAGGAACGTCGGTAGCCTTGCGAGGGTCGGGCTGCACCATGAAGTTGTTGCGGGAGAACTCTCGAGCCTGCATGAGTTGGATCGTCGCACCGATGACCGGAATGTCCGTGGCAGTCGGGGGCAGGTTCGGAATGGAACCCGGCTGGTTGATGGTGATGTCCTCGTTGGTAAACGATGCCGTGGCGTACTGCGACATGGTGATGAAGTTCAGGTCGGGGTTGACCGCCGTAATGAACGTGCCGAGGGGGATACCGTTGCCGATGACCTGCTGGCCGAGTTGGATGTTCGTGAACGTGGAGGGGTTCGTGATGAACTGCGAACCGATGCTGACCGTTCCTTGAATCTGGTACGACGCAACTGCGGGGTAGCCGTTGTAGGGAGGGTCTTGGTCGTTAGTCGCTGGGGTGTCGCAAATGTTGTCGCTCAGTGAGGCGAACGGCAGGAGTGGTGCCGCGTAGGTGACGTACATCGGCATACCGGGGTAGCCACCCTCGTAGATGGTGAGGGAGTTGCCCGAGGGGAACACAGTTGTGTCTTGGTAGCGACTGACGTGCCAGCGAGTAATCGGAGGGTAGTTCTTGTTCGGGAACGGCGTCTTGTATTTCAGTTCCAGAATCTCGGTGAAGTTCGTCGGGATGCCACCGAGGTCGTAGCCCATGAAGATGGGGTTGTAAGTGATGATGGCAGAGTTGATGCGAACCAGTCCCTCAGCAGAGAGGGAGTTGAGGTCGTCGTTGATCGCCACTCCACAGTCAAACTTGGAGAGCGAGGGGTTGATGTAGACCAGCGTGTTCGCATTGTGTGGAGCTGCGATGGAACCCATGTAGCCACGCTCCACCGTCACGGTGTTCTGAGTTACGGTCAAGACCAGCATCAGTTCAAGGTCAACGCTGAGAATCGCACCAGGCACAATGGCCGTTGCTGATACACCTTGGAAGTAAATGTTGTTTGTCGTTACACCGTCAAGGTAATAGCTGAGTTGCACGGTCAGTTCGGACACGCCGGACATGACTCGACGGTAGACCTTCTCTACAAGGTCGCCAAAGGAATACCCTGAGCCAATGCTGGCTGATCCACCTACGGTAATCGTTGAGGGCATTTCCTATTCTACCATTCCTACTTGAGGCCGAACCAATAGAGACGAGTACCGAGCGTTGGTGTTCCAGAGAAGGGACTGGGCAGCGCAGTCAAGGTCGTGCCGAGGACAAGCACCCGAGCACCACCAGCGAAGGTGTTGGCGGACACCGTTGCGCCGGGGTTGAGAACGGTGGCGTTGGTTGCTGCCGATGCTGCTGCGAGCGTGGGAGCAGTCGTGCTGCCGTTGCCGATCAGAAACCCGATGTAGTAAATCGTGTTGGCTGCACCGGAGTAAGAAATGTTGACGGTGATAACTCCGGTGTTGGTGCTGAGAGTGCTGGAGAAGTCCGAGGACACCGCCAACTGTGTGCCGCTTTGGGAGTAGAGAGCGACATAGCAAGTGCTCGGTGCTGATGCTGCGGAGGTCACGACGAACGACAGACTGTTGAGCGTGAAAGCAGAGGGGCTAATGAAGCCGGTGTAGTAGGCAGCTCCCTTGGTGACAGTGATGGTGGTTCCGCTTGTTGCAGGGTCGTATGTCCATGCTGTCCATGTTGATGAACCGGGAGTCCAGTAAAGGCCGGGGCCGTTGGCACCTTGGTTTCCCTGTGTGCCCTGATTTCCCTGCGAACCTTGTGCACCCGTGGCACCTTGCGCTCCTGTAGCACCTTGGGATCCAGTAGCGCCCTGAGCGCCAGTGGATCCTTGGAAGCCTTGGTTGCCCTGCGAGCCTTGAGAACCTTGAAAGCCCTGAGAACCCTGAACACCTTGGGAGCCGGTAGCACCTTGACTGCCTTGTGCGCCTTGTGAGCCGGTAGCTCCCTGCGAGCCTTGGCTTCCCATCTGTCCCTGAGGCCCCTGCGTTCCAGCAGAACCGACAGCACCGTCAAGGTTGACCGTCCATGAGTTGTAGGTTCCCGATCCAGCCGTAGCGGTGGCAGAAAGGACGAGGAGGTTGGCGATGCCGGTGTAGCCAACGACGGTGCCAATGAAGTAGTTGGTGGAGTTGTAGGCAACGACAGCAGTTTGTCCTGGCGTGTAGGACAGTCCGTTCGGGACGGTGACGTTGTAGGTGTTGCCGATGGTGATGGGCAGCGTGAAGGACGTGCTCGAGGTGGTCTGGTAGGAGTTGCCGGGGACACCTTGGTTGCCCTGCGTGCCTTGCTGGCCTTGAGGACCCTGCGAGCCAGTAGCGCCTTGGTAGCCTTGCGTTCCCTGCACGCCTTGAGCGCCGGTCACACCTTGGTAGCCTTGAGAACCTTGTGCGCCCTGATAGCCCTGCACACCTTGGCTACCCTGTGCGCCCTGTACGCCCTGATTACCTTGGTATCCCTGCGAGCCAGTAGCGCCTTGGGTTCCTTGCGCTCCGGTCGTGCCTTGATATCCCTGCAAACCCTGTGTGCCTTGGTTGCCCTGATATCCTTGAGTTCCTTGGCTGCCCTGTGCGCCGGTTGTGCCTTGACTACCTTGCGAGCCTTGGTATCCCTGCGGCCCGGTGGAACCTTGTGCGCCAGTAGTTCCCTGACTACCTTGAGCACCTTGCGAACCTTGTGCGCCCTGAGCGCCGGGGGAACCTGCGAGGCTGATCGTCCATGTTCCGCTGTAGGTTCCAGAAGCACCAGCCTGAGCAATGATCTCGCCGGAGAGCACCCACGAGCCCCAACCCGAGTTGTAGTAGTAGTTGTTGATGAGGTAGGTGAGGTAGGCGCCCCCGGAATAGGAGACAATGGCAGTCTGTCCTGCGACAAAACCTAGCCCTGATGAAACAAGGAAGTTGAAAATGTAGGGCAGCGGCGACAACGGAAGCGTGATGGTTGCCGTGGTGGTTGTCTCGTACAGCGTGCCAGCGGTGCCTTGACTACCCTGCGTGCCTTGTGATCCTTGCGACCCCTGTGAACCTTGAGCGCCCTGAATACCTTGTGCGCCTTGGAAGCCTTGGAAGCCTTGGAAGCCTTGGAAGCCTTGGAAGCCTTGGTAGCCCTGCGGGCCGATGTCTCCTTGTGGTCCCTGAGCACCGTCGTTGCCTTGCGGTCCCTGCGCCCCATCGTTGCCCTGAGCGCCCTGTGGTCCCTGTGCGCCGACTGCACCAGCGAGGGAGTCGTCCAGTGCCCATGAGTGGTTGTAGACCGTCTGAGAGAATCCGGCTACTGGGTAGGCAACGTGGACGTAGTACGCCTCTTGCGTCTGAACCTCTAACTGCCACTGACCGGGACCACCGAACTGCGGTCCAGGAGTGACGGGTCCTGCGTCAACACCACCTGAGGGGGGAGCCTGACCTTGAACGGGAGGAGAGGTGAAGCGTGAAGCGAGGTACGCGTCAACCTGAACGTTCGAGAGAACGCCGGTAGGACCTTCAACGATTCCCGACAGGTAGTAACTCACTTGGAGGCTGCGACTTCTTTCTCGTGAACTTCCATGCGTTCGGCAACCTCAACGGTGGCCTCTTGAATCTGGCGAGACAGTGATGCGGTGGGTGCGACTTGGCCGGAGATCAACTCAAACTCGGTGCGAGCTGTAGCCTCAAGGCGGTCGGCGTTGACCGTACCCTTGACCTCAAGACCTTCCTTCCTCATGCGCTTGTAAGCGGCGATGTCCTTCTCACGCTGCGTCCAGTACCGCTTGTCTGCAACGGCCTGAGGCTTGCGTGTAGGCATGTCTGAGGGCTGACCAATGGCGACGCTCCTGACCTTGCAGCCGAAGCAGTCATCGCCGTGCTGTCCGAAGTGCGTGCGTTCCATCAGTCCTCCGTGATGTAGTCTGCGTAACCAGCGTTACTCAGTAACAATGCTACACCGGGGTCAACATACGATGGCCTGTCCCACATCTGCTTGATCCAGACCTCGTGCGAAGTCTCAAAGTACGTCTGCTGTGGAGGAGTGACGTCGAAGTTGACGTAGTATCCCCAAGCGAACGGACCAGACGGATCGTTCGGATTCCACGGATAAGGAATGTTCGTGTTGGAGTTCTCGGGCGTGGGGTAGTTCTGCACGAACGTACCGTCGCTCAACCAGAACACCTCGACGTAGGCCGAGTAGGGTTGGTAGAACTTGAACAGCGCCTTCTGCTGTGGAGCAGAGGTCGGGAGAAACCGAGGGACGTTCTGAACTCTAGGCGGTGTGAAGGTAGGCATCTACCACCGCTTGTTCTTAGGCATCCTCGCAACGATCTCGGCATCACCAGCGTTACGCATGGAGCCAAAGGGGTTGACGTATTCCTCAGTGCCACCACCAACGGGAGCGTTCACACGCAGGACGCCGTTGTGCTCGACTTCCTCTTGGAGCGTGGTCGGTGAGAAGTCCATCGTGTAGCCCACCTGAGCTGCGCTGCGGGTGTCTGTCTGTGAGTCACGGGACATTAGTTGTCCTCCCAAACCTTGAAGTGGTCAACCTGCGGGAACTGGCCGGAGCCGTTCATCTGTCCCATGATGGGGTAGCAGACGCCGGTGATTCCGTCCCATGTTGCAGGCTTGTAGGTAGCAACCTTCATGCGAGGCTCAATGCCAGGCTGTGCAAGGCTGAGGCTGTTCTTCCACGATGCAGGCGTGATACCGTCCGGGCCAATGGCACCAGACAGTTCGCTTGCGGTGGCGGGGCGCTTCTTGGGGTCCATCACTTAGGGAACTCTCCGATCTTCCACGAACCGTCGTAGGTTCCTTCGCTGCGGATGTCGGTCATGGGACCGTAGGACTCGTAGTCCGTCAGTCCACGGACAGGGTTGATCTCGCCCATGTAGCGACCCTCACAGGTCACATCGGGAGTGACTTCCTTGTCAAACATCATCGCCCGAGCAGGTCGAGGACCGGCGAACATCGGCATACCTTGCGCCGAGTCCAGTCCCTTCACTTCTCCGTTGCCGGTGATTTCCATTAGTTGTTCCCTTGAAGGTCTGCGAGCTGCTTGAGCAGGTATTCGTCTGCTGCAAGGTTCTGCTCGTCAAGTGACACGGGGTTGCCGTGCTTATCAGTAAGGCGTCCACATGCGAGACAAGTGATCTCGTGTGCGCCAACTTGCACGTCCATGCTCTTGCACGACGCACATGCGGTAGGCCAAGGCATACTGCTCCTTCCGTTGGCACCAGTTAGGGCCGAGGGACAATCCCCCGACCCTAACCAGTTGAGGACTACGCCTCCGGCGACCCGGTTTCTCCGAGGTCAATGGTGGGGTTGATGAGGGTAGCGAAGCCCTGAGGAGCGGCGCTGACCGTGACCGTACCGGAACCAGTGACGGAACCGCCGTTTCCGATCTGGAAGGCGAAGGTGCCTGCGTCGACGTTGACCGAACTGACCACGGCGTTTCCAGCACCATCCGAGAACGTTGCCGTTCCAGCGGTGAGGAGCGAACCGAGTCCAGGAGGAGTGGTGCTCCAAGCACCCGTGAGCGACCCTGCGGTCACGGCGTAGGTACCAGTCACAGCACCGACGTCGGAGTCCAGAGCCGAACCCGTCTCGAGGCGGTAGACCGAAGCCTGACGGAAGATGGAGTAGCCACCCAACCAGTACCAGCCCAGTGGGACGTAGCGGCGGAGGAGGTCAGTGACCGGGCCTTCCACGATGGTCGGGAGCGGACCGTTGCCGTCTGCCATAGCGTGAGCCTTGGCGAGCGACTGGCGTCCGACGATCAGGGTTCCGAACACGTTGGCCGAGGAAGCACCCTGACCAGTGAACACAGGAGCACGAGGCGTCTCAATCCAGCGAACACCTTCGTACTGACCAAGGTCACCCGTCCAGATTTCGTTCGGAGCCGAGTAGGTGTGCGGTGCACGCCACGTCAACAGCGGGTTGCTGTTGGACTCGCTCTGAAGGTCAACCACGACGTCAGGGTGAATGAATCCGACGTAGGAGCCACCGAAGGTCGGGACGTTCTGCGAGCGCAGACGAGCACGAGCCTTGCGGATGTCCGTTGAGGTGATGACGTCAGTAGCGGCCACAGCGGAACGAGATGCCTCACCGCCACCGTAAGCAACCTGAGTACCGGAGTCAAGGACTGACCGAGCGATGGTGTCCAGCGACACACCGGCGTTGTAACCGATGACGTTGGCGACCACAGGGTCAATGTCCACGAAGGCGGTGCCACGGAGCTTGGCCGAAGTGACCATTGAGTTACCGTACTCGTTGAGGGTAACGGTGACTTGGCTGTCCGAGAACGACACGGGGGTGACGTCGGAGGCTTCGCTCAGAGCGTTCGGAGCGATCTGAAGGTCGTTGACGATGGTGAAGATGACCGACTTACCGGGCATTGCCTGGTTGGTCGCACGCACGTCAGCAACTTGGTCGAAGTACAACTCAGGACGGAGCGAGAAGTACGCCATCCGGTCGTAAGCGACCTGAACAAGATTGGTGGACGACTGAGTTTCAGAAGGTCCATCAACCCAAGAACCACCAGTGTAGGTAGCCATGATAGGGGTTTACCTTTCGGTTGTCACATACCCCGATTGACGTGCAGTCCGGTCTTAGAACCAAACTGCGTGATTACACGTTCCGCTTCTTCTGGCGAGGTGGCTGCTGCGAGGGCGGTGAGGAACTCTGCCTGCGGGTCTACGATGGATTCTCCACCGCTTGCCGTGACACCTGCTGCTCGTCGCAACGCATCCAGCTCGGCTTCCGAAGTGTCTGGCTCTTGAACCTTGGGGGCACCCAAGATTCCGTACTCAATGGCCTTAGCCTTGATTGCCTCGGGGTTGGGTTCGCCCTTCCATGAATCTCGGAGGAGTGCTCCAAGACCATCTCGAGGGACACCCGCCTCTGCAAACGCAATCTGAAGATCACGCTCTGCAAGTTGGGCTTCCAACAACTCGGCCTTCTTAGCCTGTGCCTTGAGCGCCTTCATCTGAGAACGGATGTTCTCGTCACGAATAGGCTCACCAAACTCGTCGTAAAACTCGTCGGACATGTAATCGCTCTTTCGGAGTACGCGTATCGGCAGGAGGAGCCGATGCGGATAGGGATTGGTACTGCGGTACTGCTCTATCGCACATCTACGCAAGTGGCGTGCATACTTGCCACTCGGGTTGCCGCTCCTACAGCTCGCCCGTTGCAACTCGGGGCCGAAGGCGCTAACTAGATACTACCACAGATTACTAGGGAAGTAACTCAAAGTAAATCCACTTGTCGGCTGCTGCCATGAACGTCGTGGTGTTACTCCCGTCAGTGTGGGTCACATAAAAAACAAGGTGGTTATCTGGCGTCACCTTGAATCCGTCTGCGTCAATGTTGAGGGTAGTTGATCCGATGAGGTTGACCTTGAACATGGACTGAGCCTATCACTGACGAGCGGAGCCTGCGCCGATTACGCCCTTCTGGGTTTCTTCGTAGCCGCCGCCCTTTTCAAACGGTGCGAGAGCAGATTGCTCTGCGGTCTGAACGGCTCGCTGCGCTTGGACTTGGCTCTGACCTTGGAGGACATTCTCGTTGCCGGTGTAGCCAGCGATCTGACTAGCGAGGAGCGTGTCGGAGTTGATCTGCGTGCCGGGGGTGTTGTTGCCAATGCGCTGCTGCTGTAGGTCTGCATCTCGACCGGCTGCGGTTTCGGCGTTGTAGGCTTGCGTGAAGTCGTACGGCGTGCCTGCTGCTGATGGTTGACCGAGTGCGCCGGAGCGAACGAGTCCACCCAACTGCTCGGCCTGCTGCTGGCCGAAGTTGGTGAGTCCGACCTGCTGTGCTTTCAGTTCCAACGGTGCTGCGGTCATGGCTTCCTTGATGGAGTTGAGGCTGTGAACCTTGCCCGGTGAGGTGTCTAGGAAGTAGGCAACGGCCTGACCAGGAGTGATGCCGTACTGCTGTGCGAGGAGCTGCTTCTCGGCAGGACTGGCATCTTCGTAGGCTGCGTATCCCTTGGCGATCCGGTCAGTGAGGTTCGCCATTGAGACTCCACCGGCGACCAGTTTCTTGAGGGTGGCGTCGTTGAGGAATCCTGCGGGCAGGTTGTAGGTGCTAGCGAGGTTCTTGAACTGGTTGCGATACGTTACGTAGTCGCTCAGTTTCAT
>Ga0208745_1000199_pt1 | contig 19543 bp, 17 predicted proteins | sample CryBogCBH23Jun09_FD_184622 | JGI IMG/M metagenome (GOLD analysis project Ga0208745, IMG submission 184622) | Freshwater microbial communities from Crystal Bog, Wisconsin, USA - CBH23Jun09 (SPAdes) | ecosystem: Environmental > Aquatic > Freshwater > Lake | place: Crystal Bog, Wisconsin, USA... | reverse complement strand
CATCTATATCGTTCAAGGTGGTCGACTCTGGCATTGGCGTACCAAAAGATGAACAGCACAAACTATTTGTAAAATTCTATCGAGCGCCAAACGCCAAAAAAGCCCGACCAGATGGTACGGGGCTTGGTCTTTTTATGGCGAAGAAAGTTATTGTAGCCCAGGGAGGCGCATTACTATTTTCTTCAATTGAAGGGAAAGGCAGTACTTTTGGCTTTACGTTTTCGCTTAAGTAAAAAAGTTGACCCTTGCAGTCCTTATGGTTATAGTGATATCTATACGAGTAAAATAAAATAGGATAGAGGAGAACGTATGCCTGAAACGTCATCGACTGGAGATGTGAGTACACCCGCGACAAGGGGACGTCGAATCCCTATCCTCGACGATAAAAAAGCAGAAGAAACGATTGGGGAGAGCAGTACTTTTCAACAAGAACTGCACACTACTCAAGTTACAAAACCATCTTTAGGAAATCTTGGTTTTACTGATGCAAATGGAAAATTGCATGATGCAGAAACGGGTCAATTTACACCAACTAATCTAGCAATTGATATGTCTAAAACACAGGCCCAAACGTATGAATCCATGTCCACTGACGATTTAGTGACTCAACTGGCTGGTGCTTTAGAACATAATGATCGAACAATGACAATTGATGTGCAGGATGAGCTTATGGAACGAGTTATTGCGATGGATGGAGCGTCAGATGAGGTGAAAGAACAAACACTCCTTGATTTATATGCAAAAGCCGAAGAACGAAGTAGGGGAGCATCAGATAATCCTGAGAACTACATAAATGACCCTACCCCAACTGAGCCTTCGGCTACAACTGCAATAGCGGCAGTTCCCGTGGGCGTGGTTGTCGATCGACCACAGTTCGTGACAGCGGAAAATACGTCTACTCCTGATGAAGTAGAGTTACCTGTTGTAAGCGAAGTAGTGTCAGCTACCACAGAAACTAATGCATCGAACCCAGAAAATGCAGTTGATACTACTGAGCTACTGCTTTTAGAAAAAAATCCAGCGCTAAATAGTGAAGCTGAAGTCGAAGCTGAGCAAAATAAATCAATTGATCAACTACAAAAACGTATAGATCGGCTTCGTGATCAGGTACAAGAAGTTCTAGTCCAGCAAATTGCTAGACTAGATAGCGTACAGAAGGAATACGAACAGCTAAAAAGTGCTAAAGCGAACAACCTAGAAAAAAGCGTTGAAGTCGAAATGGAGAAAAAGGAAGTCGACGTTGAGCCGACTGATGAAATACTTGCTGGGTCAGAGACAGCTGAGGTATCTCGTGACAGCTTTCAAGAGGCAATAAAAAACTTTGCAGAAGCAAAAATTGCCGCTGAAGGTATGTTCGCAGGCGAGGAAAAGAGAGCATCATTTGAAGCAGCTAGAGCAGCCCTTGAAGTAGCTCGAAAAGCAAGAGCTCAAGCCGTCGTCTTGAATGCATTGACTGAACTTAGCAAGACTATTGATGACGCCATGCTTGCAGAACGTGCCCGGAGATACCCTCAGCTTACAAAAATTAATAACTGGCTAAAGAAGCATCCAAATTTGGTAAATAATAGGGGATTACTATTATGGCAGTAATGTCAAAAGAAGAACTCCTACGTAAGCTCGGTATCGAGAGTGTGGAACCAGAAGCACAAGAAAAAATGTTACAAAATGTAAGCGCAGCAGTCTCTACCCGAATTATGAATAGAGTAACAGAGAAGCTCTTTGACGAAGATATGGATAAATTAAGCGATATGATCAATCGCAATGATGATGCCGGAGTGGAAAATCTAATAAAGTCTAAATATCCAAATTATGATGAATTTGCGATGCAAGTAGAGAACGAAGTGATTGAAGAAATTGCAGCAGATGGAGCACGCTTAATGTCTGCGTCAGCAGCCACATCTACCGAGCCAGCAACAGCGTAACCATAAGCTTTGACAAAAGCATAACTTTATTACACAGTGTATTGACTTTTTTAAATTCTTGTGGTAATATATGTTAGTCCTGAAACAGAGGTGCGCGAGGAGTACGCCAAAAGAAGTAACCCTTCTAGTAGGTAAAACACCAAACCTAGGAAAACTAGGGAGTGCACGTGGCGAGGTATGGGCTCTGTTTTAGTAAATTAACAAGCCAGACTAATGACAGTTTAAATACTAGTATTTCTGGTACTCAATGAACACAGTAATATGCCCTAAAGCTTGTTTTTTAGGGTTTTTTGCTGTGTTTGTTGATAGCTTTATGTAAATAAAGTGGTCCAAACCAGTATATAAGTAGCTGTTATTCATATATCTATCTAAGTATCACCACCAGAGACGACAATTTGGTATTGTATGGCTATCCATACGATGCTAGTTTGTCGTTTCTGAGGGTTGTATACTTTCTGGAACGTCAGAGTGACATCCCGTCACTCGATCGTTCCGGTATCGGAACACCATCAACCCACTCCTGAAGAAGGAGTGGCAATCAAAGGAGGGACGCCATGGCGCGTCCAACGAATGCTGAGTTGAGTGCAAAGATGGCTGAAATGGCGGCATTAATCGCCAGTATGTCAGAACGCACTCGAACCAGTCACCCGAAGCTCGGCCAGAAAATTGGTGCGATGACTCGGGAGCTGGAGTCTCTCAAGGCGGAAGTTAATCGGCTGAATAGTTCAGCTGATTCGAGCCCTATCTTGAGGGGTAGGATGCTTTCACTTGAAAATCACGTCAACGAGCAACTTAGTGCGCTCACCCAAGGCCAGACTGATCTGTCGGCACGTGTTGCCACTACAGCCAGGACGCTTGAAGAACACGGGCACACGCTTGACGCTCACAGTGGTCGGTTGAACGCCCTCGAGGCGGGAGCTGGCTCTATCAGTGTGGCGGTGGCTCGGGCGCAGGCACAGATTGATGCACTTCGAAGGGGTCCCGCTTTCAACTGGATGGCAGCCATTATTACGGCAGCTATCGGTTTGGCGGTGTACTTCTTCTGGTTCGTCTCCCACGATTTCAGTGGAGCTGTCCTGAACTCACAACACCAGGCAACTGGCATGATCACGCGTTCGCTTCTCAACACTGGTTGGGGAGACGTGATTGCACTCATTGTCATCTTGCTTCTTTCTTACGGAATCGGTTCTCTCTTTGCGAGAAAAGCTGATTCAGGAGGAAGGTTGGTTGCTTCGGCAACCGCAACAGCATCAACCACGACAGCACCCGCTGCTCGTCCAAGGCTCGTTGGATCGTCGCGCCCTTCGGGAGCGGCATCATCGAGCGCGCGGTAATCCTTCGGCCAGGTCGGCTGGGGGCGAGAAAAACAATCTCGCCCCCAGTTCGGGGGCAGGAAAGGAAACGCAATGAGACGTCGATCAGATGTAATTGCAGTCATGTTGGCAGGTGTGCTTGTTTTCGTGATGGTAGCCCTCGGGTTTATCGGTGCGAAGGCGATGTTTCACTCTTCAGGTTCGCAGTTTGCATGTACGGACGTTGGCGTTAAGCCTGGGTTTCTTGCATACAACACTGCTACGGTTGGCCAGAATTTTGGCCCTCCCTCAGCGGCAACGAATGTGGCTTTGGTCGAAGCTGACCTCCACCTTCGTCGTTGCACCGATCCTGCTTTGACAGTAGCTCATGCTGCGTACTATGGCGTCGATGGGCTTTCGCTCCCGATGACACAGGCACAGTTCCAGACTGCAGTCAAAGCTGAACTCAAGCATCCCACGACGGTGTGGAGAAAGCGGGTTCGAGCTATCGAAGCCTATGAGGCCTCAGCAAGCTCGCTCACTCTTTCACAATCTACGGCAAATTACCAAACGCTCTACTTCCAGAAGGGAGTATCGCCTAAGGTGATTCCGCAGCTCGCATCCTCAGCGATGATCAATACACCGGCAACGGTGTTTGTGATTCGTCACGGTAGCGTGGTCAAGGAGTTGAAGTTGAATTGTGGCTACCAGCCGCATGACATCTTCCCGAGTGGTGTGATAACACCTCCGGTTATTCCGGTGAAACACAGTTGTCCACCCCAGTGGCCGTATGGCACGTGGCCCGTCTGCAAAGATGGTCCGAGTCATGATCCACTGGTGAACCCAAGCGTTCCGACGCAAGTGAAGGGGCCAGGAACAGGCGTGAAAGGTCCGGCGACTCCGCCGGTCGATTCACCCTGTGGCTTCGCAACTTGTCCGACGACACCCACACCAACAGCACCACCGAGTGGTCCAGGGCCGGTAACATTACCGCCTCCCACCACTCCTCCGGTGACGATTCCGGGAATCAGTCATGACCCTCCGGTCACGACCCCGATTTCGCCACCACCTCCTCCGTCTGCATAGACGCCGGAGGTTCCTGGAGCCGGGGTGGCAGAGCGTGCAGATAATGCACATAACCGCGTCAGCGGTCTCTGCCACCCCATGGGTGATGTGTTTTTCCAAGATAGTAACTATGAATAACGTAACTTTATAGTTGCGCAGGTTGAGCCTTTTATCGATAACCTTGTGGCGTTTTTTCAAACGCCCCCGAAGTTTTCTTTATGAGCGCTCCCTGCGCTTCTCAACCATTTAATTTGTCATTAGTGTGGCTTAAGCGAGATAGCTCGCTGCACACTTCAGGTTCCTTAACAATTAGTTTTAGAGTAACGATCAGTAATAAAAACGTTCGTTGATAGCTATCTTTTAAATAGGTACTAACTAACGTTTGTAAATAATGAATAACAACCCCAATTGAATAAGGAGGTGAAGTATGAAGCGACGTATATCCTTTATGCCCAAGAAAGTATTAGCATTTGTACTTATTGCAGGACTCTCACTTGGTGTGAGTGTTGCAGTAGGCGCATGGTCTCCAGATCGACCTACCTATACGGTAGCGCATCCAGCTGACCATGTTACATTTGACTCAATAACAGATAACCCCAACTATGGTGATGAACGAGCTTTCTTTGATGCAAAGCCTGTAACAAACACTACTAGTGGTGGCTATAACGACAATAACAAAGTAACAGACGGCGAAGAAATTTTAGTTCGAGCCTATGTTCACAATAACGCAGCCTCATCACTCAATGGTGCAAACCTTGATGGAGTAGGCGTTGCCAAGAACACGAAACTTCGTGTATATCTTCCAACTGCAGCTGGTACTGCTTTGCAGTCCAACGCATACGTGAGTGCAGATAATGCACAACCCCAAACAGTCTCTGATTCGACTGCCTTTTATGGTGACAGTAATTTTACTATCTCCTACGTTCCAGGTAGTGCAATTGATTACAATAATGCACATCCAACCGGTATGCCACTTGCTGACTCTATTGTCACAACTGGTGCACCACTTGGCTACAACACAGCTGACGGAATTTTCCCTGGCTGTTTCCAATATGCAAACATCGTAACCTTTAAGGTTAAGGTGCATATGCAGACCACTGATTTTAGTGTTACGAAACAAGTTGCTATTCCAGGCTCAGGTACCTGGAGCAAAAACGTAACTGCAACACCAAGCGAAGTTGTTGCGTACCAAATTGGTTTTACCAATAAGGGAAACACAACACTTAATGATGTAGCAATCCGTGATAAATTGCCTGCACATATGAGCATCGTTCCTGGTTCTACTAAGCTTTTCAATGCTAATCACCCAAGCGGAATTTCTGCTGGATCTGATGGTGTCGTAAGTGATGGTGGTATCGACATAGGAAACTATGGTCCAACGGGTAATGGCTATGTTCAGTTTAAAGCAACCGCTCCGAGTGACGACAACCTTCAGTGTGGTGTTAACACCATAACGAATATTGCCGAAGCTCGAGTAAATGGTGAAGCGACAACCGACACTGCAACTATTACGATTACTAAAAACTGTCCTACTCCTACACCTACGCCGACTCCTACGCCTCCAGCTTATAGCTGTGATGCGTTAACACTTGTCACTAGTGGCACGCGAACGGTGACAGTAACGACAGCCTACACTGCAACAAACGGTGCAACCCTAAACAACATTAGCTATAACTTTGGCGACAATACGACGCCACTTATAACTAACAAGACGACGGTTGATTACACGTTTGCTGCAGATGGCACCTATACAGTTCGCGCAACACCAAGCTTTAGCGTCAACGGTAAAACGGTGACTGCTGACAGTGCAAGTTGTGCGAAGGTAGTAACGTTCAAGCAAGGAACACCTGTTGCTCCTATTGTTACAACGACAATGCCAGACACTGGTCCAGGTCAAACAATCGCTCTCTTCGCGGGTGCGAGCGTACTCGGTGCAATCGGCTACCATTTCTGGATGATCCGACGTCTTTCTAAGAAGTAAGACTGAAGTAATTCAATGGAAGCTGTGGATAACCACTAGCATGTTTGTTAAAAACATGCTATGGTTATCTTAAGTGATTGAGCACCGACTGACCGCTCTAAAACTCTAGTGAAAACTAATAAATCGAGACCCTCCCACAAGGGGGTCTCTTTTTATGGGTAGACAAGTTACCTCTGTTTTGATACACTTTCTGAGCAATTTTGGTCCCATCGTCTAACGGTTAGGACACCAGGTTTTCATCCTGGCAATAGGAGTTCGATTCTCCTTGGGATCACCAAAAGCGACCCTTCAATTTTTGAAGGGTCTTTTTTTTGTATTTCAAAACATCTTATGCTTATATATACTCAGTACTAATGTATACAAATAAAATAAAAGGATAATACATGAAAACGAAGAACCTAAATCAAAAGGGCTTCTCCCATTTTGAAGCTATTGTACTCATTGTAGTACTTGTACTAATCGGTGCCGTTGGCACCTTTGTCTACAGTAGAATGCATAAGTCGCATGCCGGAAGTAACTGTAAGGGTCAGCTACTCCAAGTCGGATCAAGTGGACAGTGTGTTAAGGATGCACAAACGCTATCAGTTGCATTCACTGGCGTTCAAATATATATTAATGGAAGTTACGGATCCACTACAAAAACAAATATCCTCGTATTCCAGAGAAAAGCTTTCCCGAATGCTAAGACACAGTGGGATGGAAAGGTAGGACCAAACACCTGGGGCAAGTTATGTAGCTTAATTCCACTCACAAAAACACAAGCCGTCTATAATGCACAAAAAGATGCCTGTGGAAGTACAAGCTTTAAAGTTCCTGTTACACCTACACCTACACCTACTAGCTACGGATTTAGTGAGCCTGCTGCCATAACCGCAGATAATCATGGACACGTCTGGGTAGTAAATTATGAAGATAACTCAGTCACCGAACTAAACGCCAACAACGGTAAACTCATTCAGGTCTTGAATGATGCAAGCTACGGATTTTATAATCCTATTGCCATAACCGCAGATAGTCTTGGACACGTCTGGGTAGTAAATTACGACGGTAACTCACTTACAGAACTAAACGCCCAAGATGGTATTCTCGTTAAAGTATATGACGATGCGTCCAGAAATATTTTAAACCCTACGGCCATAACCGCAGATAAGCTTGGGCATATCTGGGTAGTAAATGGTCCCTCAGTTACAGAACTAAACGCCCAAGATGGTCAAGATGGTAGGTTCGTTAGCATAATTACCAATACTTATGGATCTGATTATCCTCAAGCCATAACCGCAGATAATCTTGGAAACATCTGGGTGGCAAGTGCCGAAGGTAACTCAGTCACAGAGCATAACGCCAGCAACGGTAGTCAAGTTCAGGAATTAAGTGCTGCAAGCTACGGATTTAATAATCCTCATGCCATAACCGCAGACAATCTTGGACACGTCTGGGTAGTAAATTGGACTGGTAACTCAGTCACCGAACTAAACGCCAACAACGGTAAACTCATTCAGGTCTTGAATGCTGCAAGCTACGGATTTAATAATCCTTATGCCATAACCGCAGATAATCTTGGACACGTCTGGGTAGTAAATGAGATTGGTAACTCAGTCATCGAACTAAACGCCAACAATGGTAAACTCATTCAGATCTTGAATGATGCAAGCTACGGATTTAATAATTCTTATGCCATAACCGCAGATAATCTTGGACACGTCTGGGTAGTAAATCAGGATGGTAACTCAGTTACCGAACTAAACGCCAGCAACGGTAAACTCATTCAGGTGCTTAGGTAAAACTAAAACAAGACCTTATGACCTAAAAGACCCACGCACTGTGGGTCTTTTATCTAAGAATTTACAACATAATCATAAGCAATTTGTGCTATTAAACAAAAGCATTTATAATCAAACTTAATATAACTTTAGGTAACAAATATGGATTCTATGAAAAATGACGAACTGTATAGCGCAGCTGAAAGTCTTGTTTCAGCAAAAGGGCATGTGAATGATGAATTTAAGCAAGAATTGATTGCTGAAGTTCTAGACAATCTTAAAGATACAATTAATCTTGAGATATTATCAAGAATGACTAAAGACCAAATGGACGGCTTTAATGAGTTGCTCGATAATAGTGAATCCAGTGAATCACAGATTATGGATTACCTGAAGTCGTGTGATATTGACTTTAATAACGTAACATCTGTTGCATTAACGAAATTTAGAATTTCATACTTAGGAGCATAGGAGATGGAAAATATGCCAGCATCATCAGAAGCTAACCAGCAGACACCAACCAACCCAGCTGATATTAGTGATCTTATAAAAGTGGATTCTAAAGGAAAAGGACATATCTCTGGGAGCATTACGGGCCCAGATGATCTAGATGGCAGATCTAGAAATGGACAATTTTTATCACAATATGAGATTGATCAAATAGCTGCAAACGCAGACCTTATCCGAAATAATTTGCCAACAACAGAGCCAACGACAGCTCAGGCTTCAGAACCATTGCCTGAGCCCCCCAGTGTAACTGTTCAAATTCCCGTCCCAGAACCCACACCACCAGAAGAGCCTGCTATTGATCCAAGTGATCCTATGCATCCTGGATATTCTGGACTTGCCTCAGCGAGTCCTGCCGTGGAGCCAACTCCAGAACCCACACCACCAGAAGAGCCTCTACCAACATTGTCGTCAATTAATGTAGGCAGAGTGAAAGGCGGGCTTCAATCAGTAGCAGAAACAACCACTCACATGGTCGAGGAAGAGAAAGTAGAAAATAGTCGGCTCGGTATTTTTAGAAGATTTGCTAAAAATATGAAATTCATGACCCTGTTTAAAGACGAAACAGTTCGCAGGAGAGGCGCTAAACTTCTGGAGGGTATAAGAAAAGAACCACCTCCTCTTACTACTGAAGAAATTAACGCGGCGATTAAGGGTGCAAGCGGCGTAGACAGTGATGCAGATGATCAACTTATACTTGAAATGATGAGCAATCCGGCACTCAGACGTGCATCGGGAGATAAGGTTATAGAGGGATCAGGTGAAGAAGATGAACACCCTGCGGTTGCGAAATTTCGACAAGGAATTAGTGACGCACTCATTCCCTATCTTCAGGAAACACGCGACCCTAATCTTAGCCCAGAAGAATTACAGGAAAGAACACAAGCCTATCAAGATCAGTTAAGAACATTAGCTGCTGCAGTGATGGAAGAAAACCCTGACTTTAATCACGAAGCTTTATCCATTATGGCGGACTCTTTCTTAGAGCTTGCCAATGAAGCGCGAGTTTTCATTGGGCATGAAAATGGCTTAAATTCTCTCAAAGAGCAGCTTCGAACGGTGAAGATATCTCTTGGTGAAATGCAGATTAGTCCAAATGCAGAATATAATACAGAGTATTTAGAAAGAACTCTAGACAGAATGAAGGATCGTCGAGTTGATTCAATGTTCGCGAGAGCAAGTTTCAGCGTCGGAACCTTTGTATTATCTGGTGCAATGGCTCATGGACTAAGTGAATTCACGAAACAAACTGCTACTCGCTCCGGAGCAAAATATGGCGGTGCGGTAGTGGGTGGCCTACTGCTTGGGCCGGTTGGTGTTGGTGTTGGGCTTGCAGCTTCAAGCTTAGCATCGGCAATGTTTGCAAGAAAATTAGCGATTGATCAGGGGCGTAAAACGATTGCTCACATAGGCGTTGAGCAAGGCGACAGCGCAGCGACCGCTAAAACGGAACTAGTTTCTAGACTTGGCGTAAGCACCTTAAATTATTCAGACATCGACCGTGTGTATAGTGAGCATACCATTGAGCAGGAGCAACCCGATGGCACAACCATACGGGTACTAAAGCCAGATTTGAGCACCGAAGAAGCTTTGTCTGTAATTCAATTAATTGGCGATGCTAGAGTTAGACTTGCATCAGAAGAATCTTCTACTCCTAAGCTTAATTTGTTATCTTCGCAGACACCTGCAAGTTATTTGACGGAAAGAATATCCGCCTTAAAGAGCTTGGATAGCCTAACAAGTATGCTAGACGGAAAGGTATTTGAAGTACCAACAGGGAGACTTGATGAAGCAGGTCAGCCTATAACAAAATCAGTAGACACGGATAAGTTATTGGTAGCTGCGGCAGCAACCGCTTCAACAGAAATAAATTCAGAAATTGAAAAAGTGCAGCGAATGCAAGAGCAATATCTAAAGACCGAAGGAAGAAAAGCAGCCATTCTCGGAGGAGCATTTAGTGCACTTGGGGGCGTATCAGCATTTGGACTTACAGAATTAATGAGCCACGGAGTTGCACCGTCCGTAGTCGAGGGCTTAGGGCTTAAATCTGGCAACGGAGAGGCTACACAAAGAGTAGCGGAAGCAAGCGCTAATCGAGCTCGAGAAGCACTTTCTAGTAACTCGGGCAACGTAACAGCACACTTTAATTCAATTAATGGATCGAAGGTTGAAGTGCTTCAGGGAGGAAAAACAGTCTCTGTCGAGACGCCAACTGGAAGGCACATGGAAATTCCGTTAAATAGTAGCGGAGAAGTTTCTACAAAAGATTTATTAGAACTCAAACGGCATGGGGTTAATCTACAGCAAGCAACAACCAGAGTACTTGAGACAAAGCCAGTAAGCGTTGATACAGCCTTTGATAAATTAGGTGGTAAACCTATGGAAGTGAGCACATGGCTTGGCAACAATACCATAGGATCAGATGGAACCGAATTAGGTACTCATTTGGGTCTTGGTGGCCAGGGTCAAATTATTATTGAGCAAAATCCAGGAACTGCATTTGAAGGTACGCAAAGGTTTGATTTGAGCCAAATGGCAAGCGAAGGTAAATTGAACGCTTATCTTATTAATAACGGTAAAACCGTTGCCGTACCAATGCAGCTAGCAGCAAATGGAAACATGTATGCCGCAATACCTGCCGACTCTCCATTGCGTTCTATGTTTGCACAACAGTCTAATGGCTGGTGGGCTTACCAGGGTAGTGAATGGCATATTGGTATAGCTACCGCCGATCCGAATAAATTTGATTCGGTCTCTACTTTAATAGGCCCAGGAGTTACAGGAACAGTTACGGAACAAGTACCGGTATCAACAACTAGTCTAAATTTTGATTTCGTAAATACGGCACCTGCGGGAGATCGCGAAACTGAATATATACTTGGAGGTTTCGCACCTACCCCAGACGGAGGCCTGCTTTATGAAGACAAAAAAGACAATGGTAATGGTGAATTAAATCCTCCAGCTAGTCCAGTCGCAAGTTCGCCAAGCGATACTGGAGCCGCACCTTCGAGTGGTGAAAATACGGCCGAAGTATCTGAGGGAGGCGCTGAGGGAAATCAAGCTGGTCAACAAGCAAGCACTACTCCTGTAGCTCAGGCTGATGATAATGACCAATCAAATATTTCATCCAACGATGAGCAATTCCTTGATAATTTAGCCGATAGCAGCGTTCCTATATTGGATGAAGAATTGGAATCTATGCCAGGATCAGGTGAACAGCAAGCAAGTCAAGAAGTTGCACCAGAAGAAAACGTCTCAATATACGGAAGTGGCGGGCTGCTTGATCAATGGGCGAAAGCCAAGAATGACAAAGACGATGCGGCAGCGGCTACAGCAGAAAGAAAAATCAGGGAAATAATGGTGAAAAATAAATTTACCGAAAATCATATAAACGAAGCATTAAAACGAATGAGACCATATATGGAACAACGAAGAATCGCACTCAGAAGAGAGGCTAGGGTGTAATTTTCAAGAATTTCTAAATAGATAAAAAGCGACCCTTCATTTTTTGAAGGGTCTTTTTTTGTATTTCAAAACATCTTATGCTTATATATACTCAGTACTAATGTATACAAATAATAATTAAAAGGATAATACATGAAAACGAAGAAACTAAACCAAAAGGGCTTCTCCCATTTTGAAGCTATTGTACTCATTGTAGTACTCGTACTAATCAGTGCCGTTGGCACCTTTGTCTACAGTAGAATGCATAAGTCGCATGCCGGAAGCCAATACTTTCATGCACCCTACGCCATGACCACAGATAGTCTTGGACACGTTTGGGTAGCAAACCTACTCGGTAACTCAGTTACAGAACTAAACGCCAAAGATGGTAGTTTCGTTAATGTGTATAGCAATTATAACTACGAATTTAATTATCCTTATGCCATAACCACAGATAATCTTGGACACGTTTGGGTAGCAAACGATAGAGGTAGTTCACTCACAGAACTAAACGCCAAAGATGGTAGCCTCGTAAAAGTATATGACGGGGCAAGCAGAAGTATTTTAAACCCTACGGCCATAACCACAGATAATCTTGGACACATCTGGGTAGTAAATGGTCCCGCAGTTACAGAACTAAACGCCAAAGATGGTAGTTTCGTTAATGTGTATCGCAATTATTATGGATCTAATCGTCCTTATGCCATAACCGCAGATAATCTTGGACACATCTGGGTATCAAACTATAGCCTTAACTCAGTCATAGAATTAAATGCAAAAGATTGCAGCCTCGTTCAGGAATTAAGTGCTGCAAGCTACGCATTTAATTTTCCTTCTGCCATCACCCCAGACAATCTTGGACACATCTGGGTAGTAAATGGTTCCGCAGTTACAGAACTAAACACCAAAGATGGTAGTCTCGTTAAAGTGTATAACGATGCAAGCTACGGATTTAATGTCCCTACGGCCATAACCGCAGATAATCTTGGACACATCTGGGTAGCAAACTCTAGAAGTAACTCAGTCACAGAAATAAATACAAAAGATGGTAGCCTCGTAAAAGTATATGACGGGGCAAGCAGAAATATTTTAGACAACCCTACGGCCATAACCGCAGATAAGTTTGGACACATCTGGGTAGGAAATAGTCCCGTAGTCACAGAACTAAACGCTAAAGATGGTAGTTTTATCCAGGTGCTTAAGTAACTAAAACAAGTCCTCGTGATCCAAAAGACCCACACGCACCGTGGGTCTTTTGCTTTTTTAAGTGGAGGGGTGGTTCTGTATACTGAAAGCAATGAGGATGTTGAAAGTTGCTAGTCAGTGGGTGAGGGTGATTACGAATCAGGAGAAGCTGGTACTTATTTTTGCGCTGTTTAGTATTTTTGTATCTCACCTCACTTTTGATTTATCTATTGGTGTCGTAAGTATGCGCCTGCAGATTATTGCAGGCGTTTTGGCGCTGTTTTATTTGCTTCGTTATCATAGTTCGGATTTGAAAAAACTACCGCTTAAATGGCCTCTATTAGCCCTGATTATGCTTGTTGGACTCAATGCATTCAAATTCCATAGTTCAATGAATCTGGAGGGAGTTTTTTATGATCCCACCGGCAGCCTTGTGCTTATATCCTTCATTTTGCTAGGACTATTGGCGGCAATGCAGTCTCAGTCGTTTATACTGAGCCTCGTCTATGTGTTCGCTGTTATCGTGGGAATAGATAGCTACCGAGTAGCGTTCTTTAACTCTCAAGGCTTTTCAAGATTCTTTGGTATATTCGAACAATCTGATGTTTTGGCAGAAATTATTGGGTTGGGCTTACTACTTAACGCATACTTCTACACGAAATTTGTACAGCATAAATACCGCACCGCTTTCTTTGGCATCGAAGCGATGCTTGCAGGAGTGCTCTATTTATCTGGCACACGCTTCGTTATTGTTACATCTGTTGTGTTGAGTCTGGTGCTTTTTTGGTATCTTAAGGCGCACAGAAAAGAAGTAGCTTTTTTATATGCAGCAGCAGCAGCTATATTCCTTATCTTTAGTTTTACTATTCATGTTACGCGAATTACTGGAGTAGCGGATTATGGCAGCAGTGTGAGTTATAGGTTGGAACTACAGAACATCACCTTGCGGCAAGTGCAAAGCATACCATTACTCGGAGTGGGTGTAGGGAATATTGAGCATGTGATTCCCTGTCAGAAGTTATTGAGCGTTCGGGTGTTAAGAAAAACATGTGCTGATGGATTTATATTCTCATCGAGTCATAACATATTTTTGGATAGGATTTTGCAGTTTGGCCTACTAGCAGGCCTACTCTATCTAGCTATATTTGGTATGACAATCCTTCGAGCACTACATGCGAAATTAACAGCTGAACTTGTAGTTATGCTTCTTCTTGAGCTATCAATTTGTCTCTATTTTTTGTCTAACGTGTCCTTGCCAGAGATAGAGCTACTACTCTTCACCCTCAATTGTAACCTTTTAGTTCGTACAATTTGAGACATAACTAGCAGCAACGTAAGCAGGCTGGTTGCGTGGGCTGAAGATTGATTGAGGAATATAGATTTCGCCATTAACATTAAGAGTTATTTTTATCTGATCATTCAGCGCTACAATCACCTTGTATCCTTGCGTGCTATATAGTGTTGATCCTTTGCCGTATGATGCATACGAAACATTAGAGACATAGGAAGGATTATTTTTGTCACCTACTCCTGATACATATTGAGAAACAGGAGCAAATGATACAGCATTATGAACCCACACATTGGAGCTGTGGGATGAAATAACTTTATTAAAGAGATTATTAGTGCCAACAGCCATTTCGGTATAGGTTACCGTTGGATTTATTTTTGATGAAAAATTTTGTGCAAAGAAATTATAAGTGAATGTTTGCCCACCTTCGTTAAGTTGCTTACATGCATAAAAGTCTATAGGGTTTGTTTTGGCAATAGCCGAGCCGACATAGGTGTAATTGTAACCACCGGCGTGAGATTTATGAACTTTGCTATATACAAATGTACCAACTCCTGCAACAACAACAGTTACCCCGATTATTACTAGAAGTTCAAAGTGGGAGAATCCACTTTGGCTAAGCTTTTTTAAATGTAGTTTCATACTTATTCCTTTTTTCTGTTTTTTATATTTTTAGCTATCTGGGCTTAGTATAGGCAATAGTATCGATGTTGTAAAATAGTTATCCACAGTTAGGGCAAGCGTGCTGAGCGAAGCGTAATTTTTGGGCAGCTTAGCATATAATTAAAAAGAGAGTAGAAAAATGAAAATAAAAATCTCCATCTTTAGTCTCAGTCTTACGATGCTTTTTAGTATTGTTTTGCCCCTAACTAGCTATGCGCAGTCTCCAGCTAGTGTTCCGCAAGCTACGACGCCAGCGAACGTTGGACAATGTGATACTAACCCTTATTCAGTTTCAGAACCGGTAGATAACTTTGCTGAAGGTACATCAGTATACGTACGACTGAATGCAGCGAGTGAAGTATCGACACCAGTTAATGTTTATTTGCAGAATCTAAGCGATATGAGCTGTAAGCTTATAGGCTCAACGACGGCCGTTATTAATAACTGGGCCAAAGTAACGAGTGAGGCGAACAATCAAAAATTGAATGGTGTCGTTATAATAACGTATTCAGCCCAAGAGAACGTGGAGGTGTATCAGGCAACTTTTCAGCTTTTATTTCTAGCCAACAACTCAATTTGTAGCTCGGTGACGACTGCTTGTAACACTACTTTTAATAACTATGGCGGCGTATTGACAGTGCCAACCAGCTCCAAGGCTACTGACGATATCCAGATGTATAAACTCGATGATATTTCTAATGCAGAATTTACCAAAGTTGACTACTATGATGGCCCGTCATTCCTTTATTCGTCAAAAAAGCTTGATCCAGTAAATCATAATTATTTAACTGGTGGTAGCAATCAAGTAACAATTCAGGTTTCATTCAAAAACGGGCAACTACTAACAATAGCTCAGAAAGTTGATGGAGGATTTGATTTCAGTGGGGGATTGGCAATTAGAAGCTATATCTATCGCTCAAAAAATAAGACCGTAGCAATAGGAATAGTCATCGGTGTCGTCTTGCTTTTCTTGATGTTATTGGCATTTATACATTTTCTGGTTCGAAGACATTTTTACAAAATTGATCATGGACTAGATAAAGAAGCCCAGATTGAAAAGCCACACTACAGCGAGGTAGATGAATCGCTGCATATTACGTCAGGTAAATTTTAAAACAGCGTAATTTTATTGAATGGGTAGATGCGCAGGATAACCTGGCCGGCAATTGTTTTAGTGGTGACAGCTCCAATATTTGAGCGAGAATCAATTGAAGCTCCTGGGTTGCGATTGTCACCCATTGCAAATATTTGACCGTTCGCGACCGTTTCATCGTAGGTACCAAGTGGAGGGAGGAGATTTTTTGCAAATGCTGCACCATCAGGATTAAACCCTCCAGGATTAAGGCTGTTGTATATCGTGATAGTGTTATTTGAAATAACAATATGGTCTCGCGGTAAGCCGATCACTCTCTTAATTAAAACTTCTCCAGACACTGCAGTTTGATTAAGTACAACGACATTTGTTCTTTGTGGAACATATTCAGTCTTGGTTATTGAAGCCCAGGTTTGCGGAAGCCGCCACACCAGCACGATATCTCCGGTGTGAAACGTAGGTTGCATCGAAATACCATCCACCATAAAAGGAGAAACAACGTAAGTTACGATTAGCCATAGCGCAATTAAGACCGCTGGAATGATAAAAAAAAGCTTTTTTCGCTCTTTTTTTTCAACCTGATCTTTGGTAAACACATTTTGTTTTAATCTATCATCTTCGACTGTTGGTTGCATGATTTTATGGTAGCATTTTTTTATTTTTAATCGTTTAATTTATTTTTTGAAAGGTATCAAAATACTTGTTATCGATAACAAGTAAAATTTGAATATTAACAGAGAAGAAAAGTAAGAATTACTTCCTCTTATATATAGAAGGGGGGATAGAATGAGAATAAGAAAGGATTAAGCTTTATGGTCTATACTTAAAAATACAGTTATGAATATTATTTTATCCCCACATCTTGACGATGCCGTGTTTAATATTTGGCATATTCTTATTCAGAAAAATACACAGCTAATAACAGTTTTTGCTGGGCTCCCCAACAAAAACCACACTACGTTGTGGGATAGAGTCGGAGGGTTTAAAAAAAGCAGAGATATGATGGAGGCGAGGCGACAAGAAAACGAGATTGCCCTAAAAGGACTTGGGGTAACTATTGTTAATCTAGATTTTTTAGATAACCAGTATATGAATGAAGCAAGGGATGAAGCTGACCTATATAATCAAATTAAATTGAGGGTATCCAGGGCCGACACGGTGTATGCGCCGATTGCTGTCAGTAAACTTTATAGACATCCCGATCATGTACTACTTAGAGAGATTGGGCTCAGGTTCAAAAAAGAAGGATACAGGGTAGTGTTTTATACTGACATACCCTATATGCAAATTCCTAAAAAACCTGGTGATGCATACCTTAGACGTCTAGAGAGACGTATAGTCTCGTTAACTGGTGAAAAACTAAAAGTTAGTGTTATATCGCTTGATAAAAATGAAGTAATGGAAAAAAATAGTGCCATGAAAGCCTATGAAACGCAGTTTACTATTACAAATCTTACGTCTTTCGGGATGCTTGGCAAAAAAGCTAACATTCAGTCTGAAATAGAAATTAGTTAAAAAATAAATCACTTCATAGGTCTTATGGCATAATTAAATTATGATCGAAAAAGTTCCCCTAAATTCCTCAGATCTTCAGAGCCCTCCGACTGAAGTAGTGAGAAGTTTCGAGCAACCTTTGCTTGCTATGTCGGTTGGTAGTGCAGAAAAAGCAAAAAAAGGTGAAGACAGCATATTGGTTGATGAGAACAGTAGTACTTTTGGAGTTTTTGATGGAGTGGGCGGCCACGGAGATGGAAAGAAAGCGAGTCAAACAACCGCTGGAGTCTTTGCTCGCTATTTCAATGAAGCACCTACTGACGTTGCGTCTTGCATGGAAAAACTTAAAGCAGCATTTTATGAAGCAAATACTTTAGTAACCGCACCAGATCAAACAATGACTACCGGTACCGTATTACAAATTGTCAAAACACCTGAGGGCGAGTCACACGCAGTATGGGGTTCGGTAGGAGATTCACGGCTTTATATTCATAGAGATAATGAAGTGACAATTTTAACAATGGACGAAGGTGAAGGTAATGTCATACATAATGCAATTGGTACAGGTGAAGATTTTTACTTAAAGCAACTCTCGTCGATTAAGGTCAAACCTGGTGACAAGTTCATGGTTTGTTCAGATGGTATAACTGGCGACAGCGAAGAACAGGCGTTATCTGAAAGCGAACTTGAGTCAGCTTTTTGTAAAGCTTCGCCGCAGGAATCAGCCGAAGAATTCTTACGATTAAGTAAGAAAAATGACGATAAATCGGTGATTGTGATTTCTCTTGATAGCTTCATTGGTTCTGAACAACAAACACCTAAAATACCAAAGATGGAATCTAAAAATCCCGAGCAACAAATTTCGGCATTGTATGATTTAGAGCCCAACGAGGTCAGAGCAATTAATATTGAATCACCACTAGAAGATAGAGGGGCTTACAAAATATGTGCTGAAATTGATGCCGGAGGGGGAGAACAGGCCAGACTACTTGTCTTAGATATTAGAAATGCTCCATCGACGGGAGCTTACAAGATTCCTTTTGGTGAAACAGGCCCTGTATACAATGCAGATTTTTTGGTAGTTGACACATCCTTCTTTAAGTCTGAGCGTGAGGGTGACGTGAAAGAGAAAACTGGCTTTAAGGGTATTCGTTCAGATGGTGAAGAAGTTGCTTTTGGAAGAAACCATCAAGAGGGCAGGTTTGCTTTTCCGAGGACTGTTTCAGGCGATCATTTTTCACTATCCTTCGACGGTCAAACGCTCAATGTCATCAATAAAGATCCACTCAACGGCACGTTACTTAAAATGAATCAGTAACTTTATTTTATTGTCGTTTCTCGTATAATGTTTTTTATAACTAGGGATAACATATATGCGTAAAGGCGAAGCAAGAGAGATATTGGGTAGATTACCTGAAATTAATAATAATCTGGCAGGAGTTCTTGGAGTAACTACTGAATTTATTGATGGCTTTAGTACAAGTATTTATGACGTGTTTGAAGATATCGGATCACATGACCTTCCACTAGCAAGAATTGGCTTACGCCAACTTGCATCTAAAAAAGCCCAGGCTCAAACAAATCCGTCGCACATGATTACAGCCATTCCAACCAGCTATGCAGAACAAAAGAAAACACTGACCAAAGGGTTTTATAAATCTCTGGCAGCGTCGAGAGTTATCGAAGCAAATAGGGGAATGTTTACTGAAAGAACAGAATTTAAAATTGCAGCTAACCTAATTACAAAGTTGGCTCGACAATCGCTTGTTGTGACAATAGATTATTCGGGTGCCATTTTTATGCCCGAAGACGAGCTGACAGAAAAGCAAATAGATGCAGCCCTAAA
>Ga0208745_1000196_pt1 | contig 20046 bp, 21 predicted proteins | sample CryBogCBH23Jun09_FD_184622 | JGI IMG/M metagenome (GOLD analysis project Ga0208745, IMG submission 184622) | Freshwater microbial communities from Crystal Bog, Wisconsin, USA - CBH23Jun09 (SPAdes) | ecosystem: Environmental > Aquatic > Freshwater > Lake | place: Crystal Bog, Wisconsin, USA... | reverse complement strand
CCGGCGGCCTGACAGGCTACAAAACAACCGTATTTTTTACGGGGTTTATTAAGCTTTACCCATATGGGTAAAGCTTAATAAACCCCGTAAAAAATACGGTTGTTTTGTAGCCTGTCAGGCCGCCGGCCCTGGCTTGGCCCTTTGGGCCCCATAGGTTAATAAACCTCTGTCAGGTCACCTTTAAGCCCCATAGGTTAATAAACCTCCCCCATAGGTTAATAAACCTCTGTCAGGTCGCGGGCCCTGATTTTGGCCCTTTGGGCCCCATAGGTTAATAAACCTCATAAGTTAATAAACCCTTTATACGACCTCTGCACCCCCCACCTTTCCTATATACCTATTTCCTATCTATTCTCTATATATAATAATAATAATACTAATATAGATAGGGAATAGGTAGGGTATATAGGGGTATGTAATGTGCAGCAGAGGTTGAGGTTAAGAGCAAGTCGGTACGAAAACGAACTCTGCAGCAGAAAGTTGTATACGAACCTGAGTGGTTGGGGATCCTCAACTCCAACACCCCCCATAGGTCTAAAGTTTCGTTTTTCGTTTTCTACAGGCTACCCCCAGCGAGGTAGGATTTTCTAGGATTTTGAGATTTATCTATAGGTTTCTGCAAAATCCTAAAAAACCCCACCTTCTCTCTCTCCGCGGGGTCGCCTGTAAATTTCATAAAACTCAGTAGAGCAAATATACTCCCCTTCATATAAAGAATAAAATCTTTTGTAAATAGTAAAGATGGAATTCATAAAAGAGATGTTCAGTGAGTTGTTCCAGGATACAGACCACGCTTATATGTATCTTAGGATGTGCTATCCGAATCTCACTCAACAAGAACTTGATGACCGAATTATATATTTTTATGATAATGCAAAAGATATTGCGGATCAACGAAAACTATTTGAGTGTAGTGATAGCTACGAAAGACTTCGTTATTTATATTCTCTTTTAAAAATAAAACTCAGTGAATAATATATAATGCTATATATGATATACAGAGATCACGATATTAATAATATTTCTATATGGAATTTACTCTGGACAAATGTTAGACCCAGTACAAATATTACATACACGGAATGGGATGATATATAAAACATATATAGTGATATAATATATATGGATATAGATGAATTATTTAGATTGGCTGCTCTTGCTAAAGAAGAAATAATAATTCCTCAGCAAGAACAACTATGCTGCGAAGAACCAGATTATTGGATTGATGAAATATCTAGCGATAGAGTGTGTAGAAACTGTGGTGTATGTTCTTTTGTTATTGGTGATAATCTTAATTACAGGGAAAGAGACATTGTCAGATACTTTCCATATCAACGAATGACACATTTCAACAATTTATTAAAGAAGCAGGAACATTTAACATCTCGCGAGTCTGATCTGCTAAGAAAAGCATTTATGAAGATTCAACATCCGTTTGAGAAAGCTAGAGGATCAAGACACAATTTTTTAAATTATTCTTTTGTTTTTGACAAGCTAGCAACAGTATTAAATATTAAATTAAAAAATCTAAAAATGTTAAAAGCGAAAGACAAGCTGAAAGAGCACGAATTAATATGGGATCGTATGTTGATTAATACATAAAATTAAACCTTGGCTCTTTTGTGGAAAGCATATTTTGAAAGAGAGAGTTTGGTGGCGGTCCATTGACCGCAAACATATTAACGGGCGTTTTGGAATATTGAGAGCCTTGTAAATCATACTGAAGGTTTTTAATTCCACGCTCTTTAAGGAGCTCAGAAGATGCAAGAACTTTATCAGTGTAAGAACTCATTTAATATATTCAGATATTTTATCACAGACTGGGGCGATCTGCAAATCTGTCGTCATCGTTAAGTCCATAAAATACTAGAACGAGTTGAATCTGTGTGGTTGCATCGCATTCAAACGGTAGATCGCTATTGTTGTATGTTATTTGAATTGGAATCATATAATTATTTAGAATATCTTTGTTGGATATATAACAACCAATATCTCTGTCATTTACACGATTAGACCAAGCAAATCCTCCGCTGTTTCCGTATGGCTGCTGATATGGAATACTTGCAATAAGACCGCTATATGTCCCGCCTATGAATGTCGTAGCGGCACTCACAGATTGAAGCGATCCATAGCCAGTTGTGACAGTACCAGTTGATGTGTAATTTAGAACAATGCTTGTGCCAGATTGAGAAGTTACTGGATATGTCCCATTAGGTAGAGCAGTTGCAGCATTCCCAGTCTGCCCGACGATCGTAATGAAACTTCCTTTTGTGAGAGTTATCGCTGTGGTTACTACAACAGTTGTGGTCGCTCCAGTAGTAATTGAGGTTATCGTATTGGTCACGATATTTGTATTGAAAAAGTTGCAATCCGTAACATATTGACTGCCGCTCACAAAAAATGGACTTGAAACATTAATGGTCTGGAGTCCAACCTGCAATGACTGATTGACTGGATTCAAAAGATGAAAACCGTTATTCATACTCAAACTTTCAAGGGCACAAAAACTCTCTTCAGGTAAATCAGCCATAAGTCGCGAGTCAATCATAAATGTAGAAGGCCTGTTATACACAGAAGATACTAAAGGATCCAAATTAGGTTGAGTAACGGTTTGATCTAAATCATTATATCCGACCCGAATGATGAGTTTCTGTGGCCTGTATCTTGACTCTGTGCTTCTGAAATTGTTTGGACGCAAAGGTCGTGCGTGGAACGCCTTGCTAACACTGGCTGTTTCTTTGTTGCTATGCATTTATATTAGTCAGATAAAAGAAATTCATCAAACCTTTTGCGAAATTGACTCGGATGCAAACCTTTTGGAAAAAGATCCACAAAGAGAAAGCTGTGTGGTTCATCTGTAGCGCGTTCATATACTTTCATAAAAGTTTCTTCATCTACTTCGCCACCCATCTCTTTCGCAATTTGTTGAATCTGTGACTTGTCTTTCATTTTAAAAATTAACATATTCGTAGCGTTATTCCTAATTGCTCGGGAAATTCCTCCAGCCTTGCTTTGATAATTCTGAACCAAAAAGAATACCGAAACTCCAATACTTGGTTGGTCGTCAGGGAATGCTCCGATGTGTCTATGCTTAATTACTAAATTGTCTAGTTTTCTGCTCGTCATAAGTTTAGATCCTTGAACATCATCTGCTAGTATGGCTATAAAGGGTCTTCGGCCATTCCATTTGTGAGTGGGTTGTGGAAAATATCCATCTTTGTAAAATTTAAAAAGAGAATCTTCTGGAAGGTGTCCTCCGTTATGGACCTGCTTCATAAACTTGCGATATTGCTTCATATTTTGTTGATATTCAAACAAGTCATCACGCTCCTTTTCAATCTTTTTAACAATTTTATCCACGCAACTCGGGTCTTCAGTGTCTTCATAGACATCATCTTGATCAACAGGCAACATTCCCATAAGAGCCGAGTTAGAATGGAAAGTTGGAGAAATCACAAAGAGTCTATCAAACATTAAATTTTTAATCAAGTTTGTAACTGCGACCGACTTGCCTGATCCTCTAGGTGCTACTGCGAGTGATACCATATGAGCCTTGGGAAGTGGGTCAGCAGTTTCATAATTAAAGGCATTACCTTCGGGTATTTTAATCTTTACCGACTTGTGATCAATCTTTTGACTCTTCATTTGTATAAGTGTTTATTTTATACTGACCGCCGAAGAAAGTACGGGGGTTCCTACAGCTAGATTTGTAGAGTATAAAGGAAGTTGATTCACTGTTGGCCCGACAGCCCCGACATTCAATTTTGGGAATACAGGTTTTGTCCGTGGATCTCTTATAACAGGCGGCATCGTTAAACACCTAGCACGCGGAAATGCAGTCTGTCCCCTCTGCACCCCCCTGTAATTCCCAGAATATGCCGCTCCCAACGAAAACGCAATAGGAGGAACTGCGACTGGGAGTTTAAGTCCTGAGCGACCGAATACTGGGTCAAATGTTGGACGATAGGGTTCTTTCATTTATCATTAGTTGATAATTTTAATAGAATTTCCATTTACTTCTAGCACCGATTCACTTATCGTGAAAATGTGTGTGATATCGCCTTGAGCAACATAATCCTGGTTCAGATAAAATACTGAAGCCTCCGATCGTGTATCTTTATCAACTCGGATAGGCATAGAATAATTAAACGAAAGATAGTCCATCATTGCTCCATTATTGACATTTGCTTTTGTAATTTCGCGAGAATATTGTGCTGTTCTAACTGGATGAACTGGATGCGCTGGGACTGATTCGTTGTTTATTTGATAAACCCAGTTATTTGTAGGAGGAAAAGACAGTCCAGCATTTGTAAACCAAAATTGCGTGTAAAGAAGTGTTGAAAAAGATGGACTTTCGGCTGTATGCGTGAAAAACGAACCTTTATAGACACGACCAAGATTTCCTTCCGCTGTATATCCTGCTCCAGATGGAACCATATAGCACGATCCATAAAGTGCATATTCTGAAATATATTTGAACACGGCTTGATTTACGGCCCAGACTTGCTTGAGGTCTCTACAATTTACGAGGAATTTGCTTTGAGATGGACCTGACTGTGGATTCACTTGAGACTGTGTATAATAGTTATCAAATTCCACTCGGGAAAGAGGAGGGAATTCTGCACCCGTAAAGGTTCTAATTTTAAAATTCACAGAGCTCAGAGTATATTCGGGTGGTGCTGTCAGTACAGTGTTATTGATTCCTGTCAATTGTGCTGTGGTATTAACTGGGGCGGTCGTGGTTAATACATTTCGGCCAGGTTCCAGATATAACCGAACTTCCACATCGTGTTTTTCAAGATTTTGAATCCCAGTTTTGAAAAGACCCAAAAAATCAGTCAGAACTCCTTGTGTTGGGGAAAGAGGTGTAATAAATGTGTTAAGTGGATAGTCTGTAGTACCACCAGGCGCGATATAAACAGTAAAAGGTTGATTTGAAACCACCTGATTATAAGAAGGTGGAATTAATCCAGGAGTATACCAAGATCCTGACTGATATACTTGAGTGAATCCAGTTCCAGTAAATGATGTCGTGAAAGGTAAAGTTGGAAGAGCTGTAACAGAGACGGGTGTTGTATATGCGACTGCAATTTTATTAGACCCAGGAAGAACATTGGTAACAGTAAGGGGATTTGCACCCGACACATAAAAATAAGGATTTGTAGACACGAGAGTTGCTCCAACTGTAGGCGGATTAGCTGGAAAAGTCTTGTATATAAATGTCATAAAGGAAGTTGAGGTGCGAGATTTAACATATGAAGACGCAGTTCCAGATGCTCCAGAGCCAGGGACGCCAAAAGCCCAAGCTAAACTAGCAGTCACGGTTTGAACTGGACCGGGATTTGGAGTGTAAATTGTAAATGAAGATGTTCCAAGCGTGTCTACGCAAGTAAATGGTCCAGTCGCCCCATTTGCAATTAAACTCGTATAAAGGTTTGTAGTACTGGAAAGAACATCTCCCACATTCGGCATCGTAGTAGTAACAGTATTCACTGCGACAACAATATCACCCTGACTTCCAGCTACATAATTGGTAGTTGTTATTCCATTTCCATAAATGACTGTCAGAGCGGAGGTTGCTGGATCAAGACCTTGCAAAGAAGTGGTGGTATATGTTAAAGTATCATACCCAGCCGTGGTATTAACCCCAGTAACAGTTCCAGTTGATCCATTGACAACCGTATATGGAGTATTTAGGCCAACCGTAGAAAGGTGTGGAACATTTATAATAGATAAAAATGGCTGGAATTGCAAAAGCCACTGCTGACCTACTCCATATTGATGCCCATTAAACTGTGAAGTGAGCGGGTTTATTAAAAAAGGTGATAAAGCATAAAGTACTGAAGTTAGATCTGAAGTAGTTTTATATCCAAAAAAGTCAATCGGAGGTGGATTATGTAAATTAAAATATGTGAAATCGGTGGTTATATTTGTAGGAATGCAAGGACCATTTAGTACAATAGCTGAATATCCATTCAGAGCCCAATTACTAACTGTAACTGGAGTCATAGTATCATAACTTGTAGTGGTATTCACAGACGCATATGGAGCCACAGAAACTTCTCCACAATAAAGCTCACGGCTCAGCCGATGATCTAGCGATTGATGAGCCTCTTTTAATACTTGGTAAAGTCGGTTGTAATTCTGGATATTCATTATAGACACTCCACCGATCACAACTTCCAGACGCTGAATCAGAGCTTCAAAGCCTTGAGGAAATGTTGTGACTGGAGCATAGCCTGGATTTCCTTTAACAACCGCTGGGTCCGAGACAATTGCGTTAAATTCCATAGCAAAGGATGAGAGATCGCATACTCTGCGCGGCAATTTCACAGCAATCATTCCGCCACCCTTAATGCTATTATTGTTAGAAGGATTGATATATTCAATATTCGTGCTATATCCCTCAATCAAATCATACATTCCATACTTGAGCTGATTGGGGATTTCCATTTATGATAGACAGACATTTTATTTCCAGAGAGAGGTGGCACTTTTTAGGATTTTGAGATTTATCTATAGGTTTCTTCAAAATCGTAAAAAACGCCACTTTTTTGAGCTCCTCGGGGGTCGCCTGTAAATTTTAAATCCATATTTACTTGATAGACAGACATTTTATTTGTGAAGAAGTTTATTGTGGCGAGATAATGATGCTTTTGATATTTCTTTACCACATGTAGGACAATTAATTAGTGCTCTTCGTTTTTCATTTAAAATATCTTTGTTGTCCTGTTTGTATTTTTTAATTTTCTCTTTGTTTGCTTCGTTCCATTCACGACTTCTTTGCCTACCAGCCTCACGAAACTCTTCATCCTCCTTGTGTTTTTCCCAAGCCAGTCTATTCTTTTCCTTGTTATATTCTTCGTGTGAATCATACCATTTTTTAAAAGACTCTTTGACCTTTTCTGGATTTGCTGCACGGTATTCGGCTGAGCGTTGTTTCTGGGGTTTCGCTTCTGCTCGTATTTGGTTAATGCACAATTCTTTGTGAAAGTCAATCCAATATTGTTCTCGGCTTCGTCTATCATCTTCTGAACATTTTTCAATAAGTTCAATTTTGGCATCTGGAAAGGTCATCAAGATATGTGAAGAACATAGGTTATCTGGAGATTTATGATGACAAAATCTTTTTGAAAGTGATTCTCTTGTTGAACCAATATAAATTTTATCAGTCTGAGAGCTTGTGATTTTATAGATAGAAACCATTTAATATATTCAAGGTTCATCTCTTTATGCCTCGTTCCTTGGTTATTTCATACAACCACTTGAACTTGATTGTTTGCCGCCACGCGCAGAACCGAAGTGAATTCTGAAAAGACGATCGTGGTATCACCCGACAAGTTGTTGGTCTGGTTGAGGTAGAACACAGAAGAAGCCGAGCGAGTGTCAAGGCCAAAGAGCTCGCGAATATTCTCTGGGGCATATTTCTCAATGTATTCAAGTGTAATCGCCATGGAATACCCGAAAGACATATAATGGAGAGGAGACTGGTGGTATGTTCCTTCGCACGAATCTTCCATGCCTAGAAGCTCTTTTGTGAAAGCCCAAGTTCTCTGAGGGGCAACCTGGAGGTTGGGAATGAGCTGGTTGTTGATGAGGTAATTCCACTTGTTGGAGGTGTTGGTGGCGTTTGTAGCGGTCAAATTTCCACCAGTTGCGAACTGAGACCAATAGCTCGGGTTTGATGCGCTCGTGCAAAAGAAGCTTCCTTTGTAAGTGTTTCCTAGGCGGTTGTATGCGTTCACTCCTACACCACTTGGAACGAGGAGCTGCTGTGCGTTGAACGAGGTAAATCCAGTTACTGCGTTATACTGAGGACGATTCACAGCCCAGACTCGTCGCAGGTTCTGAGTATTGACAGAAAACCTTGTAGTGGTCTGACCAGATGACTGACCTCCCTGAACGACCGAGTAGTAATTTGGATAAGGAATTTCTAGAGTGCGTCCTTCCGCGAGCGTGGTCTGCATCATACTATCCAGGAAAGAGTTGTCCCACGAAAGGCTGCGAATCTGGAATTCCACATTCTGAAGCTGATATTGGCCAGCTCCAGTTTGCTTGCAAGGAGTAGAACTTGCTGAACCCTGTGCGAGAGTCTGCTGGGGGGCATACGAAGTCAGACAATTCTGAGCCTGCTCAAGATAGATGCGAACCTCAACCTCACCGAGTGCAGCCAGTTGAAGACACTTTGGCTGAGATTTGAAAAAGCCAAGGAACTCCCGAATCGTGTTGTACTGTGAGTTTGGCGGGGTGAATCCAGAAATAACATCCGAGCTGGTAGGGCTTGCAAAGAATGTGAATGGGTTGTTATATACGGTCGTTACAGAAACTCCAGAGAGGGTCCAGGTTGAAGAACCCATCGCGTATGTGAGGATGAAATTGTATCCAGTTCCAGCAGTAAATCCATCAATAGGAACAGGGCCAGCCTGGTAGAGAGTCACAGTTGGAAGTCCTGAGAGTGCAGCGCCGCCAGTTGCTCCGAAGAATGTAGATGGAGGTGCATTAAGAGCATACAGTGTCACGCCAGTAGCAAAGAGCTCTGGAAGAACTGGGCTGGAGCACGCGATAGTGAGAGTCGTTGAGCTGTTGGTAAGAATCTCCCACTGAGTGACGGTAATTGGCGTGATATTTTTCACTGCAACTGCTGAACCACCCGAACCGTTCGTGAGTAGTGGGATTCCTGAAACATCATCCTCGCCCTCAACTATATGACGAGACATACGGTTATCTAGAGTATCTGTTGCGTCTTTGAGAACCTGGAACAGCATATTGTAGTTGGGAAGAGTCATTAGAGATACTCCAGCCACAACAATCTCAAGGCGCTGAATCAGGCCCTCAAGACCCTGGGGGAAGGATGTATTGTTCGCTATGACCGTAGAAGACATAAGAGTTCCATCAGCTGAGCTATAACTGGGTACTGTTTGAATAGTGTTGTTAAAGCTCATTGAGAAAGATGGTAGAGAGCAGGTTGCGAGCGGCAAACGGACTGAAATTAGACCACCGCCACTTGCAGACTGAAGATTCAGAGGGATCAAGCGAAGAACATTCGTTGAAATTGCAGCGTCTCCGATCATACGGAAGAGTTCAAATTTTAGGCTTGGGGGTATAGACATTCCGCTCATTGATTCCATTTTACAATACACAGATAAAATAATTAAGAAAGGGTCTTGATGAGCTTCTGAGCAGTCTCTTCATCAAGCAATTCCAGCGGATTAATTTCCAGATATTTAGTATTGCGTTCAACTTCAGCAATCTCTTCAGGCGTATTGTAAATTTGAACCTTACCCTCGTGGATTATATCGTCCGTGAAAGTGGGCCTGGGCTTTTTGCTATAAATGTCAATACTGGTATCAATAGTGTCCCAATGCTCCTTTCCCTTGCTGATGAAATCTTCAATGAATAGTTGAAACACCTGATCCTCAAGTTCTTTGGGAACATTCCAAACCTTTCTAAAGTGGTCAATACACTCCTGCATAGATGAAAACTGAGTTCGGTCAATTGGATTCTGCATTTTAATATACCAAGATTTTATTTCTCTATATTAAAATGAAAAGCTTCTGTTGTGAAACTCGCCTGACGAATACTCGCGCCAGAGACAGACGAATAGATCAGCTTGAACGAGAACTCTCAAGGTACCGTGCTATTCAAAAGTTTCTGATTAAGAATCCAAAGAAATCTGGGAACCACGCCGCTCAACTATCTTATGTAACAAATATAATTAATCACTATAACAAAGAAACTCCGAGCCTGCAGGGAATCAAACCCCATCCAGTTGAGGATGTTGGATTGCACTCAGAACCCACTGAAGGAAGCCCATCTAGTTCAGATTATGCAGATTCCGAATTAAATGACAGAGGAACCTATCAGTCAATGTTGCATAATTTTCTAACCAGTGAAGAAGAATCTATGCGTCGGGCTGCAGAAGAACCTATAGAAGAAATTCGCGCTAGAATTCCTAGCTTGTACGAATCGCTTGGTCGTCAGCCAAATATAGCAGACCGAATACCAGAAGAACGAGTTCAAGCTTTGGAGGCTAGGAATAGAAATATTGGTATAAGATAAATGGAGCTAGAAAGTGAAGTTTCGTGGTTTTTGCAATCTAATCAGAGACCTTCTGGAAATCCAATCAATAACTTTCCGCTGAGCATACCTCCGCATCTCGTTCCAGTCTTGGAAAATCAAAAGATTAGTTATAAATTAGCTGCATTTAATATTCCAAATTCATTTTACAATATAAGTTCTCAAAATAACACTTTTAATTTCAAATATACAGGGCTCGCAATTAATGTTGTGATTCAGCCCGGATTTTATACTTCATACACAGCAATAATAGCAGCTGTCAATACCGCCCTGACATCCTATTCAATACCATTCACCTTTGGGCAAGACTCTACTACTCTCCTGGCCAAATGGACTCCGACTGGTGCTCTGACCAACAATCCACTTCAATTTATATTTCCGACGGGAAGAAATCTTCATCAACTTCTCGGAATGGATGATGGGCAGTCTTCAATATATATAAACGGAACTCTTGGTTATGCCCCAAGTCCGTATCCTATGATGTATAATAATTTGCAAAATATAAATCTGAGAGCATATTTCACGAGTAACAACAATTTAGAATACAGGAACGAGACTCAGTCCCTTGGTTTTTCACAACTTTTTGCAAAGATTCCTTATCAAAACACTGCGCCTGGGCTCAACATTCATTACAACCCAGCTGATACTGATCAGTTTATAGTCTTCTCCAGAGATACTCACACACCCCCAACAGAGATTACATTCCAAATTACGGATGACTATCAAAATCTGTTAGATTGTGCATATGACTGGGAGGCAGTCATAAAAATTCAAATATGGAATATGCCGAAACCTTCAACAGTAGAAACAAAATTAGAAGATGTAATGTTGATGCTTCACGACTTGGAAAAGATTTTCTTAGGCGAACCTATCGGAGGGGAATCAGCACCTCGCTCAGTCTTTATATCGGCTAAAGATATAATGGAAAGAGCATTTCTAACGAGCAGAGGACTATCAGTATTCGTAACTGAGAAAGGATTGCTAGGAGGCGGCTCAATTGCAGATGAAATGTCGTTCCTACAGAATCACTTTGCCGTTGGAGGAAATATTTCAAACGAGCTAGCTGCTCTGACTGGTGCTACGGGTTTGGGGGCCATAACAGACGGTATGACTTCTCTCGCAAATTCAGTTACAAATTCGTTTAGAGCAGTTGAAGACACGATAGATGCAGTCAAGGAAGGTGTAGATGCAGTCAATCAGTTGGCAACGAGTGTAAAAGAAACTGCTGATAGTGTGAATAATGTTGTTACAACAGTCAAGGATATCGTTACTGAGGTCCGAAAGGTTGAGGAAGAGGTTCTGATTGTTGAAAACGAAGTAAAGACGGCAATAGATACCGTAAATGAAGTGCTCGTGTCTCATATCAAAGATGTTGATGGGCTCTATTCAACCGTTCAGGATATTTTAGCAAATGACAGAGCAGAGTCGGATGTGAATAGAGAAAACCTTGCGAAACTTGGTGGAAATGTGAATAATATATTGAAATTAAATGCCGAAACGGTCCAAGTAATATCTGACCAAATTGTAAAGGACAGAGAGACGGTCCAAGTGATATCTGACCAAATTGTAAAGGACAGAGAGACGGTCCAAGTGATATCTGATCAAGTTGACCTATTTGGAAGCTTTATAAAAGTTATCAAGAATGGGCTGGATCAAATTGCTAGTATCCTAATAGGTAAGCCTAAAAAGATTACATATTATGATGAAATACACGAGGTTAAAAGTTTAAAGTCAGAAGATGAAGCAAAAGCTTGGGCTCAGATAAACTCTAACTTGCAATTTGATTCTCAAAACGGAGATAGTCATTCCTGGAATTCTTTAATAGAGGCTGCGAGAAAAGTCAAGGGTCTGGAATCCTGGGTCAGCCAAAGAGGAGAGATTTAAGTCTATCTTGCTGAATCTTCCGCAAGTGTTCCTGGACTTGCATACGGCTTACAGTTTCCGCGGGCTTGTGCTCTAATTGCTTTTTGAGTGGAGGTTCTTCGTCGCTCTCAGACTCGTAGATAATCTTTTGCTTCTTCTTCTTTTTGATAACGACCACATCAGGCTCTTCGTCTGACTCTGGCTCGGGCTTGGGCTTTCGGTCCTTTTCCATTTTTGCAACCATCTCACGCTTCTCTTGAAAAGCCTCTTCCTTCATAGCTTTGAGTTTCTTGGTTACTTCTCCTCGCTCTTTCCTTACAGCATTAGCCTTTTCACGAGCTTTGGCGAGTATTTCCAATTGCTCGGGGGTTTTGAACTTTCGTCCATCTTTTTTTTCAGTCGTCTCAGACATTTAACATATACAGAGAAAATAATGTCTATATTATCTGAGTGGAGGCCTGACGGTCGGGGGGATATTTTTGCTCTACCTAGTTTTTTGTGGGGGGTGTTGGAGTTGAGGCCCTCAGCCCACTCAAGTTCATTTACAACTTTCTGCGTGCAGAGTTCATTTTCGTACCGACTTGCTCTTAACCTCAACCTCTGCTGCACATTATATTCCTTACCTATTCCTTACCTATATTATTATTATTATTATTGTAGATAAGAAATAGATAGGAAATAGGTATATAGGAAAAGTGGGGGTTGCAGAGATATCAATCGGTCAGGAGAATATTTTTGCTCTACTCAGTTTCAGGCGACCCCCCAGGAGGTGTTGGAGTTGAGAACCTCAGACCACTCAGGATCATTTACAACTTTCTGCGTGCAGAGTTCATTTTCGTACCGACTTGCTCTTAACCTCAACCTCTGCTGCACATTACATACCCCTATATTCCTTACCTATTCCTTACCTATATTATTATTATTATTATTGTAGATAAGAAATAGATAAGAAATAGGTATATAGGAAAAGTTGGGGTGCAGAGGTCATATAAAGATAATTATCGTAGTATATATAAATGGCTGAGATCCTTGAATATTTGGAGAAGCATGACATCGCCTGGATTCCTATCAATATTGACGAGACTGGCGGGAAGAAAATACCCTCATTGCCTGCGGGTTACCCCTCAGACTGGATTCACTTTAAAAATAATCCTACAGCAGAACAATTGCTCAAGATTCAAAAGCACTACGATCAGTGTAATGCACTCGCTATTGATACTAGAAAAGTACATCAAGTTGATGTAGATGAAATGTCTCCAGAAGTTGAACGCATGATGAAAGAGACACCCTGGTTCCCTTCTTACTCAAAGAAATATCCTCACTTTTTCTGCGTCGGTCAAAAGATTACAAAGAATCTTCATAAACTCCCAGGCTGTGGTGATTATCTGACTGGTCAATGGAGTTACTGTCGCAAAGACGCCGTGGTTCATAACTCAAATTGTTCTATGCTTGAAAAAGATCTGAGCTCAATCACCACAAAAGATCTGCGCGAAATCACCACAAAAGATCTGCGCGAAACACAAAGCCTGATTCAAAAATATGTACCTAATCACTCAAAGACTCAAGTAACAAATATGCTTGATAACGGAACAATCAGAACTAATGGCCATTATTGTTTCAATATTAATAAACCTCATAGATCTAATCATGTATGGTTCAAGATCAAAGATAATAAGATTTATCAAAAGTGCTATGATCCCGATTGCGTAGATTCAAACTTTGAGAGCCAAGGATTTCCTATGATTGAAGAAGAAGTTCAATCGCCGTTTGAAGAATTTGAAAAGACGCACTGCAAAATTATGAACCCCCCTTGCTTCTTGCGAGAATATAATAACTCAATTCAAATTCTCAACAAAAACGAACTCTTGATGATGTACGAACACATGGAAACAGTTGGTAAGAAACCGTTCATATCTGCTTGGCTTCATAGTCCTACTATTAGAACTTATGAGAGTATGGATATGCTTCCGTTTCCTTGTGGAGTACCTGAAAATACATATAATCTCTGGAAGGGATGGGATGTGCCAAAACACGAAGATGGGAAGGCGAACAAGTTCTTTGAACATGTAAGGAACCTAATTCCCGACCGAACAGAGAGTCAATGGTTCATCGTATGGCTTGCGCATATATTTCAGAAACCAGGTAAGAAGACGAGCATATGTCCTGTACTTGTAGGCGGTCAAGGATCGGGCAAAGGATTTCTCATTGAACAAATGATTGGAAATCTTATGGGAAACAAGTTTTATCATACAAACGACCCAAAGAATGATTTGTTTGAAAGATTCTGTGAAGGACGAAACGGCAAGATGCTTGTGAATATAGACGACTTTAATGTCGGAATCCTAAAACTGAATAACGATCCATTCAAGAGTCTAATTACAGGTGAGCGCATAACCTATGAACCAAAGGGCAAAGCAAAGATTTCAAGTTTAAATTGTTCCAACTTTATCATTACGACCAACAACAGTGAGCCTGTAAAGATTGAGACGGACGATAGACGATATGCACTTTTAGGATGTTCAAACAAGCTCGTGAATAACCACGACTATTTTGATAGACTCAGCAAATACTGGGAAAAGCCTGAAAACAGGTGGGCAGTATTTGATGCGCTTAGGGATATTGATATTACGCAGATTAACCTGAAGAAAGACAGACCGATCAATGCCATGTATAACGAAATGAAAACCTTGAGCGCAGACAAAGAACTCTTGTTTCTCGGACAACTTATGAATGCTAGACAAACTGAATACAAGAATTTATATCAGACTTTTACACACTGGCTTCAAACAAACGGCTTCTCCGGATATACGCCTAGAAATTCAATTTCGTTTGGTAAATATATTTTGAAAATTGATGGAGTGTCCTCAAGGCAGAGCCACGGGACTGTATATATTTTTGATCACAAAATCGTGGGAGAATATTTAGCTAAAAAGGGTATCAAGGTTGATGGTGTGTTTCTGTTGTATGACGATGCCGATTGTTAGTTGGAGTTGGGGTTGAGGACCTCATACCACTCATGTTCGTATACAACTTTCTGCCTGCAGAGTTCGTTTTCGTACCGACTTGCTCTTAACCCCAACCTCTGCTGCACATTTATATATACCCATATTCCTTACCTATTTCCTATCTATATTATAATAATAATAAGAAATAGATAGGAAATAGGTATATAGGGAAGGTGGGGGTTGCAGAGGTCGTATAAAGAGTAAAAGCTCAGGATATATAAATGGCATTGACTGCAGAGCAAAAAAAGTTTCTGATGAAGATTGCTGAGGCTGAATTTCAAAAAATGATTAAAATTGAAAAAGAGACCGAGTGTTTCTTCAGGTGGGATCTCATTCCTGATTTGAACGAAAACCAACTGTACGACGCTGCACAAAGAGCCTCTTCATTTATAGAAAATGATGATGTATAATAAAAGATGCCTTGCTCACACCCAGGATGCCAGGCGAGAACCCAGAATGAGTTTTGCCATAGCCACATTCCACTAGATCAGAGACCCCAGTGCCCAATATGCCACGAAGCAATAATCCGCAATAGACATACGACCGAGTGTAATCATATATTTCACGATGCGTGTATCAGTAGGTGGCTTAACGCGAACGACACTTGCCCCGTATGTCGCTTCGTGATCCGAGATGAGGACGAAAGTGAATGGGCTCCTGAAAGTGAAGGGAGTCTAGAGCAAATGTTGAGAGCCATCAGGGAGGCAGGAGCAACAGGAGGTTCAGTAACTGTAAATTTTTCATTTCTTCCAGGAGCGTCAGGTCGTTAAAGAATAAAATCTCAGGCTATATAAATGGCGACCCGACAAGCACTTTACGCATCTCGGCTAAACCCCGAAACTGGATTGACGAATGAACAGACTGCAAAGCGAAAAAAGTTGCTGAAGAAGATTCAGGAGGGCGAAGGGCACACTATCAGAGCTGAAACCCTTGCAAAATATAAAATTGGAAAAACCTTTCAGGACATTGTCAATGATTTAGAAAGTTCCAAGTCTAGGCCGAGTCCCCAGGGCGACACACGGTCCGTATCAGCATCGTGGATTACCAAGGTTTCAAAAACTCTCGTTTCTCGTTTGAAAAAGGCTGGAATTGAGGCCGCAATGACTTCTTTAGTATCTTCCGTGTTAGGGAATGTGGATACTTTTATAAAATATGTTCAGGATCAGGAGTTCAAGCCAGACACAAAGGTTGAATATCTCAAGACGGTTGCATTCGTTATGGAAAAGGATCCAGATAATTTTTTGGATCACGGATCACTAAAATCTGAATATGAAAAGATTAAAAAAAGTATCAAGCAATATCAAGGTGAATATAAAACTGAGATTGAAAAGCATCTCGCGAAACCCATTTACGATTGGAAATTTGTCTCTGATAAAATTACTGAAAAGTTTAATGGAGAATTACCAGATCTGTTCTTTCACACTTTTGAAGAAATGCCTGTTCGGTCAGAGCTTGGGGGTATGAAATATTTGGAAAAGCCATCAGACCCAAAAACGAATTACTTTACAAAGCAAGGCAAGACCTGGATAGGCCATCTCGGAAACTATAAAACTGTTTCTATTTACGGAATCAAGGATTACAAATTCTCATCAAAGCTTTCAAAAATGTTTGACTCGTTTAAATTTAAAAATGACCAAGTTATTTTCCCTGATGATGTTTGGTCCAAAGTGAAGGACTGGACAGCTCAAGCAGGTATAGAAAACTATCCTATGAATGAAGCTAATGCGACGGCTAATCAAGTCATGAATGGAACTCGGCACATCGTTGCTACTCACTTTAAAAATGTAAAGGGATTTGCAGAGAGAATGCTTCATAGTGAAGGAAGCCACACACAAAATTATGTGCATATATAAATGCCGTATAAGATTTCAAAGCTCGCTAGCGGTTATTACTCACTCAAGAATTCACTGACGGGCCGAGTTCATTCCAAGCACACCACGAAAGCCAAAGCAGAGGCTCAAATGCGTTTGCTCCAAATGGTTGACCATATGCATTCCAAGCATACCACGAAAGCCAAATCTGTTTGCTCCAAATGCGTTAAGAATAATATGTATATATAGTAAATGTTTAAGAAGAAGGTTCAGAAATTTGTTCCACAAAAGTTGGAGATTATAGCCAACAGCACAGAGTTCACCGTTAAAACAGGACTTCTTGAAATTCTTCCTAATGACTGTATGTGCGGTATTTCCGAATGCTATATGGATGATCGGAACACACAAATAATCCTGAGCGAAACCCCTGCGAATCGCGACTATGTAACGACTATTTATGCTTCTGGAAGTGTAGGAAGTTGTCCGACTCAACTTCTTCCAAGCATAACAGTAACCAATTCAATTATTAAAAACAGTTTCGTTGGTTTTGTAACAATAGATGATATAATTATTGGTATTTCCGCTTCCCCAATAGTTAGGCTAACACTTACTCAAACAATATTTGATAATTTATATTTTGTATTTAACGGATTTACATTTAATTCTACTCAGCAAGATTTAACCAATCCAAATTTATCTCCGAGTTTTAGTGGTTTTGGTGTATATCTAGACACTGATTTCTCGCGAACTTATCAAGGCGTTCAAATTATATCAAGAGTTACTTTGGAGGATAATTCACAAAGTATTATTCTAGCAATTAACGCTCAGATTATAGATATTTTCGTAGGTGATGTACTATCTCTCGGAACTGATCCAACAGTTCCATACACTCAAGTATTATATACAGTTCAACAAGTTATTAGTACTTCAATCCTCCGAGTTAATCTTGGATTTCAAGATGTTCCTTTCACTGGAGCCGCATTAGAAACAGATCTGACTACAACTACATATACTATGACTTTATATCGTATTACCGATTGTCTGTCTTTTAATATATATGGAAATGTATATCCCGCTATCGGACAGATTCTAAAACTGACTAGAACCACATATATTATCGGTGGTGTAACATACCCTCTGCCTCAGACAAGTAGTTTTGTTGGACAATTTACTTCTCCAGTGGATTGTGATATTTCTATGTATGCTACAAATAATATATATTCAACAATTCCTATGCCATATCCTGCTATAAATATTAATATAGAGTCTCCCTTATTCACTTCAGGCTGCTCGTACAATACAATCACAAAGTCATATAGTTCAAGTATTGCATCAATGCCTGTTGATCAAATAGGAGTTGTTTCGTATTCACAACCAGTCAATAATCATAATTGTTCAATGTATCAAATTAATAAAAATATTTTAAATAATTTTGAAATACCTTTTAAAATTACTATGAATGATGGAACATCTAACTATGAGATTCAAAATCCAGATACTTTTTTTATAAGATTTGTTTTATGGTTTTATTCTCAGGATTCTAAAGAGAATATTGTTGATATACAATAAGATGTTTAGAGTAAGTCTCCAACTTGGGAATGGAGGTACGCCAATCTATTCGCCTTCAATTGATGTTACACTCCCTGATAGAGTATCTGCCGCTCTTTATTCCGGATATTCAATAGCGGTTGAAAGTGTGTTTGGAGAAGTCCAAAGCGACTTGACTATTAGTGGATTAAATTTTATAAATGTAGATTTGGGGAGAACCTTTAATTCTTTTGAAGCCATCTACTATGACACAAACGCAGATCTATTAAGCACGAACAATACGATTTGTACATTCGCAATAAATTTTAATCAACCAGTTGCGTTTATAAATCCAGTACCTTATGAATCAAGACGAAGGTTTTTTTGTCGTGAAATTGGATCTACAACTGCATCAGTTCTTACTTTTTACAATACGCAGGGAATTGCAAATATTGCGTTCTCTCCAAATACTTTAGTAAATCTAATATTCTACAAAGAATCGGATAATAATGTGACATATCCTATAACTTTTTAAAAATATATTGTATATGGTGTGGTATCAAACTTTTGACTCTGCATTCTTTTTGACGATAGCAGGAATCCTTGCTGGAGTTGTTGGAGTTGTAATAAATGGCTGTTTAAAGTCTCGTTGCAAAGAAGTTAGATTTTGCGGAGTCAGTGTGGAGCGTGATACAGATGCAGAAGACCGAGAGGCTCTGGCTGCTCCACGAGGAGTTGAACTTGTTAATCACGCAGTTTGAATTCTCACCTTGAATCTATGTTCTATATCTTTTATTGAGGCATTTAAAGAAGGTTTATTCCAGAGCAACCAACGAGACCAAAATCCAGCGGTATATATATTCGTCCAATCTTCACGAGCCCTATGTCTGTTCAAGTACAACTCTTGTCTTTTTAAATCGTGGTGCTGCGTATAGTCTTCATATTTGGGATCACCAAAGGAAACCTTTTTTCCATCTGGAAATATAATGGTCCATTTCTTTGTTGAACCTTTTTTCAAAACGAGAGTCATCCTATAGTACTCCACGAAATTTATATGAAGGGGAGTATATTTGCTCTACTGAGTTTTATGAAATTTACAGGCGACCCCGCGGAGAGAGAGAAGGTGGGGTTTTTTAGGATTTTGCAGAAACCTATAGATAAATCTCAAAATCCTAGAAAATCCTACCTCGCTGGGGGTAGCCTGTAGAAAACGAAAAACGAAACTTTAGACCTATGGGGGGTGTTGGAGTTGAGGATCCCCAACCACTCAGGTTCGTATACAACTTTCTGCTGCAGAGTTCGTTTTCGTACCGACTTGCTCTTAACCTCAACCTCTGCTGCACATTACATACCCCTATATACCCTACCTATTCCCTATCTATATTAGTATTATTATTATTATATATAGAGAATAGATAGGAAATAGGTATATAGGAAAGGTGGGGGGTGCAGAGGTCGTATAAAGGGTTTATTAACTTATGAGGTTTATTAACCTATGGGGCCCAAAGGGCCAAAATCAGGGCCCGCGACCTGACAGAGGTTTATTAACCTATGGGGGAGGTTTATTAACCTATGGGGCTTAAAGGTGACCTGACAGAGGTTTATTAACCTATGGGGCCCAAAGGGCCAAGCCAGGGCCGGCGGCCTGACAGGCTACAAAACAACCGTATTTTTTACGGGGTTTATTAAGCTTTACCCATATGGGTAAAGCTTAATAAACCCCGTAAAAAATACGGTTGTTTTGTAGCCTGTCAGGCCGCCGG